>Ga0209500_10000100_pt1 | contig 78713 bp, 150 predicted proteins | sample S_140212_EF_Meta_FD_187323 | JGI IMG/M metagenome (GOLD analysis project Ga0209500, IMG submission 187323) | Freshwater microbial communities from Lake Simoncouche, Canada to study carbon cycling - S_140212_EF_MetaG (SPAdes) (version 2) | ecosystem: Environmental > Aquatic > Freshwater > Lake ... | reverse complement strand
TGGAAACTCTCCACTAAATTGGGTTTGTCCGTCCTCAGGAACATATTTTGTTCATTACAACACAAATAACACTTGTGGAACTGCTTCAAGTTGTGGAACATCTTATATTACTTGTCTAACTTGTGCACCACCACCACCCCCATCCAACGATTTAGTATGTAACTCAACTCCAATTACTTGTGGTCAAACACTATCAGGAACCACCGTAAATGCAACTAACTCTGGAACGGGTGAAAATGGTTTATGTTCTGTTAGTCAAACACAACCCGGTGTTTGGTATGTTATTTCAGGAAACGGACAAATTATGACCGCAAATCTTTGTGCAACGGCATGGGATAGTAAAATGTCTGTATTTAGTGGTCCTAATTGCTCAACATTATCATGTGTTGGAGGTAATGATGATTTTGGGCCCGCTTGTTCTAGTTCATCAGCCTCATTTTCATGGACTTCGTCAATTGGAACAAATTACTATATATTAGTTCATGGGTATAGCGCAAGTAGTAGTTTTTCTATTGGTCTAACTTGTATATCTCCCCCGCCAGCAGACCCAACATCAATATCTGCGACACAAAATACTATTTGTAATGGATCATCTACCACTCTAACCGCAAATGGCGCTTTGGGTGTGGTTTATTGGTATATAGGAGGTTGTGCATCCACTTTCGTGTCAACTGGAAATTCCATCTCGGTAAGTCCTGCATCAACCACTACATACTATGCGAGAAATCTAAACGGAGGTCTTTTTAGTAGTGGGTGCGCTTCAACAACAATAACAGTTAACCCTAATCCCACTGTAACTATAAGTGCGGCAACCAATACAATATGTAACGGATCAAATACCCAATTGATATCTAACATTAGTGGAGTGTCATCACCAGGAAATCTTGTTGTAACCATCTCCACCAGTGGATTCTTAGACGAAAGTTCTTGGACTTTAACAAATAGTTTAGGGGCTGTAATTGGTTCAGGTGGACCTTATGGTTTAGGGTCAACAAATATAATTCCAATCGGTTCATCGGCAAATGGCCCATATACATTTAATGTGGAAACTCAAGGAATATGGAATGACAACACGGCAAATTATTTGGTAACTTGTAACGGAACAACGGTCCTAAGTGGAAGTTTAGTTGGTGGACAGAGCATAACACAATCAATATCATCTTGTGGGTCTTCTCCCGGTGTAACATATCTATGGACACCTTCAAACGGACTTACAAATGCAAGTGCTCCAAGTCCATTTGCTTCTCCTACGACTACACAGACCTATCAATTAACCGCAACGGCAAATGGATGTTCGGCATCAACTTCAACAACAATAACCGTAAATCCTTCTGTTGGTTTTGTGTCTACAATATCTGGTAATAATACCATAATTGCCGGAACACAAGAAAGTTATTCAATAACACCGGTAGCAAACGCAACATACCAATGGGCATACACACAGTCCGTAACCGCACAACTTTGGATAAACGTTCCAAATTCTAACTCTCCATCAATTACATTTACTTGGCCACAGACAACAACTAATGGTTCTGTTAGGGTTACGGTATCAAACGCTTCAAATTGTGGAACTCAAACCAGATTTTTTAATATTATTACTAATGGTGCTCTTCCTGTGGAACTATTATCTTTTGATGGGTCTTGTAATAACAACTTAATTACTTTAAATTGGAAAACGGCAACCGAACATAACTCTGACTATTTTGATGTTCTTAAATCAAGAGATGGTATTAATTGGTCTAAATTAACAACTTTGAATTCGGCAGGAAACTCAACTCAAGAGTTAACCTACACGACAAAAGATGAAAACGCAATTGATGGAAATAACTATTATAAACTTCTTCAATATGACATAGACGGAGTGAATAAAGAGTATGGACCAATAAATGTTATTTGTAATGGAAATTCAAAAGGTTATTTTCTCATATTTCCAAATCCTAGTTCTGGAGATTTTCAAGTTGTGTTAAACAATAAAAATATGATTGGTAATGGAAAACTAATAATTAAAGATACAAAAGGATCTGAAATTTTTAATAAAGAAATTAATATTGTTTCAGGGATTAATTTATATAATATTGGTGATTTAAATATAGTAGATGGAATCTATTATATTCAGGTAAGTAATGGAAATTTTTCAACACAAGTAATAAAACAAATAATTAAATAAAAAAATATTAATATTTTTGATATAAAAATAAATTAAATCCCTTCTTTACGGAGGGATTTTTTGTTTTATTAAAAAAACTTTTATATCTTTGTGGTATGAATATGACAGATTTTAGAGATTCCGAGAAGTTTTTATTATCCTTGAACGTTGGTGAAGGTTATAATGATATTGTTGTTACCAAAAAAACAAAAAAAAGGATATACCTATCAAACGGAAAAATTGTTACCATTAAAAATGGTGGTGGTTTTTTATATTTGGATTCACCCAAAAACGGTATTAATCAAATTCTTAGAGATATTGAGGGGTTTTTAATTTATAAAATTTATTGTTAAATGAAAAAACCCTGTAAAGAATGCCCACACTTCATTCGTAATCGTCACAACGATACTATTGTTGATTTTGCTGAGAGAACCGGTAAGAAACACAATTGTCATATGACAGAAGGAAAAAAAGATTTGTGGAATGTTAAAGATAAAAAATTAGAATGTTATGGAAGTAAAAACTAAATTTGGGACATATATAAAAATGGAAACAGAGAGTAGTACAAAACTAACTGGCAATAAAATCACAAGGTTTGTTGAGAGATTAAAAAAAATTGGTATTGATGTAAAACTATCAGGAAACTTTCCTTGGGTTTATATTGATGAGATTTGTGGTGTGAGGGTTACTGAAACATTTCTTGCAAATCATGGGTTTACCTTGATATTTCTTCCTGGTAGAAACGATAGTCCCGTATCTGAATTTACAGATATTGAAGAAATATTCAAACTCATACGAAAGTATGTTAAAAAGGCGAAGTGGTTACAAACTGAAAAGTTAAAGGCACAGATTGAAGTATTTGAATGGTTAGATAGTAAAGATTACCTAACAGATGAAGTGGATATTCTCAGAAAAGAGTTTGAACAACAATTAAAAAAAATTAAAAGATGAAAAATAATAAATTATTTTTGGATGATATCAGAATTCCAAAAGACGCAATAAGATTAATACCATCAGAATTCAATAAATTTTATTGGGAGAATGATTGGGATATAGTAACAAACTACGATAATTTTGTTCAGTACCTTGAAGATAACGGTGTTCCGGAGTTTGTTTCATTTGACCACGACCTGGCTGATTTTCACTACGACTTTAAACCTGAAGATTATGAAGGTATGTCTGAAGATGAAATGAATATGAAATTTGGTTCTATGGAAAAAACTGGACTTGATTGTGCAAAGTTCCTTGTTGAGTATTGTGTAAACAAGAACGTACCATTACCAAAATATTTGGTTCATTCGGCAAATCCTGCAGGAAAAGAAAATATTGAGAAATTTTTAGAAAACGCAAAAAAACATTTATCTTTGTAATATGAAACTAATTAAATTAACATCATATAAAGACGATAAACCGATTTACATTAATGTGAATCAAATCGGATATTTCTATGAAGGAAAACAAAGTGATGATTGGTTTGAGGGTAAACCAATCGAGATGAAACATACTTGGATAGGTTTAGTGGTTAATGATAAAAGTGATTTTAAAGTTAAAGAAACCCCAGAAGAAATTATTGTAAAAATTAAAATGATTAAAAACGCAAACAGTACACGAACAATATGAATTTAGACAAATTAACAATGGACGAACTTATTTCATTAAGAAATGAGATACAAGGAAGAATACATTCCTACACAGATGGGTATTTGTATATCTGTTCTGTCCGTCAGTTCGGTAGTGTATGGGAAGAAAACCCAAGTAGTTTATATGGTTTGAAAGAACTTTGTGATTCATATTACGGAGACAATGGTATTGTTGATGTTTATACTAACAACCCAAATTTGGAATTTCCTGAGATGGAGTTTGAAAATTATGGTGACGTTATGTTTATTAAATCCGAGGATGATTACAGAGAGTGGATTAAACATACTAAGACTAAAAACCTTATTGAAGATGTAACAAAACGACTTGATGAATGGGATGAAAGTAAAAATTTACCATTTAAGTACCGTCCTTCTTTTGCTCCACATTGGACAAGAGAAGATGTTAGTGAATGGGTTACAGAGTTTGAAAGTAAGAAGTGGGATTTTACTGAACCAAGATCTATGAAGATAAATTATCTTGAAGAAGATGGTGATAATTAAAAAAATAATTTATACCTTTGTATTATGGAATTAGAAAAATTTGAACAAGCAAAAAAAATAAAAGAAACACTTGATAGGTTGGAAACACAAAAATCTAAATTAGAATATGCACTTAAATCTTGTTCTTTAGGGGCAACAATTGCATACTCAAAAGGTGGAGAATTCCGAAGTAAAGGTGAAGTTAATATTTATAACACAGGATCAATTAGGGAGATGTTGTCTAAAGAACTTGAGAGAATAAATGAGGAAATAAAGTTAGTGAACAAAGAATTTGAAAATATATAAATATGGAAAATCAAAATAGTGTATCATACGTAGGGGTAATAGGTTCAGTATCTGAAATACCAGGTGCCGACAACATAGAATTAGTAACTGTTGGTGGTTGGAATGCCATAACTAAAAAAGGTGAATATAAGGTTGATGATCTTGTAGTTGTTGCAACTACTGATGCGGTAATACCAAAAGAATTATCAGATAAATTGGGTGTTACTAATTATTTACGTAAAGGTCAAAGAGTTAGGACTGTAAAACTTCGTGGGGTTTATTCTGAATGTCTTTTAATACCTAACAAATACATACCAGGTTTTGGAGATGTATATTATGTGGGGATGGACTTAATGGAAAAAATGGGAATACATAAGTATGAACCACCTGTAAAAACTATACAGTTAAGTGTAGGTGGACGTAAAGTAAAATACCACCAAAATCCTAACTTCAAAGTTTACTACAAGTTTCCTAATCAAAAGAACGTACCTGATATGTTCAGTGAGGAAGATGAGGTTGTTATAACTCGTAAGTTACACGGAACCAATGCTCGTTACGGGATAGTTAGAAAGAAAACACTTTCTTTGTGGGACCGAGTTAAAATGTTTTTTGGAAATGAGTGGGTGGCATTTGAGTATGTTTATGGATCCCATAACGTTGAAAAAGGATCTGACTCTCAAGGTTTCTATGATACCGATGTGTGGAAAACTGTGGCTAACACTTACGACATAAGAGGTAAGTTATGGGACCACGTAAAGGATACTTACGAACCATCTATGTTAACTGAAGGTGTTGTTATATACGGTGAGATATACGGAGCGGGAATACAAAAAAACTATGAATACGGTTTAACTGATGTTAAGTTTGTTGGGTTTGATGTTGAAGTTGATGGTGAATACCAACCATACATAAATGAAACTATACACTTTGATTGCCTACAATTACCACAAGTAGAATTATTATACCAAGGTAATTGGAATAAGGAGGAACAAGATAAGTTTGTGTTCAATAATAACATAGAAGGTACCAAAGTACCACACGAAGGTATAGTGGTTAAATCAGTAACTGGTGATCGTAGAAAAGTATCCAAAGTGATAAATCCCGACTACTTAATATACGGTGAAAAAAATAATGTTGGTGACTCTCACTAAGAGTCACCTTTTTTTATTAACTTTATAAAAATATATAAATAAACAATTATGATACAACCGTCAAGAGACATCATTTATGGTGTGTGCGATAAAACAGGAAAATGTGATTCGTACTTTGGATTCTTCAAAAATGAAGATGATGCAAAAAAAGAAATTAAAATCCAAGCAAACAGATTAAAAGAAGATCTTGGATATATGGACATTGTGGTTAAAGAAGATAGAGCCGTTATACTGAAAACAGATAGAGTAGAGGAGTTATTAATCATTATACATAATTTTGTTTTAAGATGATGAATAAAAAATTTAACTTAGATCTAATACCGTTCCTATCAAAAAACCTTTTTTGGTATTCCATCATGGTAATAGTTAATAAATCATTTAACCCAATAGATTGGTGGATCTCCCAATATTTTTGGGGTGGGGTATTGTTTGTTATATTTGAATTTTTTATATTTAGTTCATGTCTAATAGAAAATAAAGAAGAAAATGGGAATTAAACAATTAAAAAAAGAAAATGATTATCTTAACATGACATTAGTTGAAATGTTAGGAAAGTTCGATACAAGTAAGACCAAAAAATATACTCAATTTTTGGTTAAAATGATAAATAAAAGAAGGGAGATTTTTAATAATGAAACTAAAGAAAATTACATACGTAATTTACAAAATAATCATTTGGATGAAGTTATTCCTAGTTCTGATTTTGATAATAATATGATAAGACATTATGTTTGTGATAGTCTTTTTAGTCATGATGCTATGGAAAGATTTGTTGAATTTTGTAAATTAATGGATAAAGGATTAGTTGATGAAAAAGACATTAGTAAATACGATTCTTGGGATATGTTAGAAATGCAACTTTTTGAGGCTAAGAATAAAGACATGTTCAAAAAGTCAAAAAAAGAAATTAGTATTATTTTTGAGGACGAGAATTATTTAATTTTTAGACCATTAAGTTATATGGCATCTTGTTCTTACGGGTATCAAACAAAATGGTGTACTGCAATGGTTAATGACGCATCGTATTTCTACAGTCATTCAAGAGGAGTTTTAATTTATTTAATTGATAAAAAAGAAAATAGAAAATTTGCATTCCATAGTCCTGTTAAAGAATTTTACGACATGGATTCACATGAAAATCTTGTATTTAAAACGTATAATCAAGAAGATAAACAAATAGACACAATCCAAACAGGTCTACCAATTAATATTATTAAGATCATTTTAATGGAGGCGGACACTAGTTTACCAACAACATTACCTAACTATAAGTTATTTTCGGAAGAGGAAAAAATTATTTTTAGAAAATACAATGGTTATGATACTGTAACAGAAGAATTGGTTGATGAATTACCAATGCCGACACAGGTGGAAGACTTTGCACCACGACTACGAGTTTTACCAAGATTAAGAAGACATATAGGACAAACTATTCCTTTACCTACTATTGTTAGAAGAGAAGAAACAACGGAAGAATATCTAACCAAATGTATCGTTGACCATATTAATGAGGACAATGATGATTATAATTGAAATAAAGAATGAAAAATAATACATATAAAAAAGTAACTTGGGAATGTGGTGAATGTAAAACACAACACGAGTCATTCTCAAATAGACGTTGGGACATGCAAATATGTGACTGTGGTAAAAGTGGTTATGATCTTGAAGAATATTACTCAAAAACTATGGGTAGTGTTAAATTAATAAAGGAAGAAACATTAATAGAAAATACAAATGAGGACTAAAGAAGAATGGGAAAATAGATATCAATGTGTTAGAAGATTGATGTCAGTTATGGATTCATTAACTGAGGACTTTAATGATAACCATCAAATTTTGGAGACTTGTGCTACAATGTTAAGAAACCCTATTATATTTGATAATAACGTTAAAGAGGTTAAATCAAAATTACCATTCCATGTTGAGAATATGGAAAAGGAAACGGATGATCACCTGATTGGAATGAGTAATATTGTTTTATATATACACAAAAAAGGTTTACATAAAAAATGGAAATCGGTGGAAGACTTTAAGAAAACTTTAAAGGCTTTAAATGTTTTATTACCGATAGAAAAGGCATTGAATAACAGTAAAGTATTCAAACATGAATGGAATTTTAATTACGATAATATAGAGTCCTGTATTGAATGGGATAAAAAATTAGAATCTGTTGGTATTAAAGAATTGGTTTGTGATACGACAAAAGAAAAAATATCGGTCAAAAAAATAAAAGAACTTTGGTTCGAAGAAAATAAACATTATCTTTAAATTATGAATAGAAAAATTGAAACATTTTTGGCAATACTTTATGTATTAAACGTTGGAATGTGTATTGTATTAGAGAATTGGATTGCCAGTGGAGGTTGGGGTTGTGCATTACTTGCACAATTAAGAATTATGGGCGTTATTAAAATTGATTAAATGAGACATCACGTAAACTTTTACACAAATAGGTTAGTTACCGAATGGTTAAAAAATGGTAAAATTATAATTGGTTGTGATCTTGATGATACAATTATTCCTTATAATGAAGAAATTAAAGACAACTGTAAAAAAATGGTTGATTTAATTTTGGAATGCCAAAAGGAAGGTATTATATTTTTAATCAATACCGCAAGAAGTGAATACCAATTAGAAAAAGCAAAAGAACAAGTTGAAGAACTTGGGATCACCGTACACGGAGTAAATAAAATGCATCCTGAATGGGATAAACCATATGGCGTAAATGGTAAGATATACGCTAATATATTCCTTGATGATAGAGGTGGTTTTTGGGACAATTATTGGATATTGACAAACGCTTTAACCATGGTTAAAATAGAAAGAAAAAATGGGGGTAAGAATGAATGATAATCACAGGACAGATCAGGAATTTGAAAACTTTTTGAAAAATATTGGTGGTATAAAAATTTCACATAAACCACACTTGGAACCAATAACAGAAAGAAAACGATTTGGTGTTGAAAATGGATGGTTAGGGATCCTCCAAAGACTTTTTGATGTACTAATAAAAATGGGATGGGACAAAAGTTTTATTAACGTTAAACAAAAATTTGGCGGTATGAGCATATTTTTGGATAACCTACCAGAAAATGGGTTTTACTTTGTGGTGGAAGCGGAAAAAGAAACATTTTCTGTTTGTGAAGTTTGTGGAGAACCGGGAGAACAAAATAGAATTAAAGGTTGGGTTTATACTTTATGTGAAAATCATAGAGACGAAAAACTATATATTGAATACCAAGGAAAAACATATTTGACAAAATTATTGGAACCAATAAATAATGGTGATTTATATTACAACGCCAAGACTAATGAGATTATGGTTTGTGATGTTAATAATTTTTTTGATCCTTGGTCTTTAAAAGCCCATGAAGTTATATAAAACTCCATCTAAGTGGGGTTTTTAATTTAATACCATATTTATTGTTATGAAATATATTCTTAATGAATCACAAGCAAATGATATATCAAAACAACTAATTAAAATGTCAGATAATGTTGGTTATTATGAAACATTAAGGGGATTTAAATTACCTTTATCTGCAGCTAAGATTTTTTTAAAACCAAAAAATGGAAATAACTTTAGTTGTCAAGAACTAACTGAGATAATGTTTTATTACATTTTTCAAACTAAAGATATACCAGAAATATTAAAAGTTGATGAAATAGAAATAACAAATGAAGAGTATGATGGTAATGGATTTCATTGGAATACATCAATTATTAATGGGTCTGAGGTTGTAGAAACTACTTATGGATACGCTCAACCATTTTTATGTTCAAGTAGGCGGTCAATGATAATTAGTTTTCGTTTTGAATACTATACGAGAGGTGATTGGAAAGAACCTGATAATAATTATATTGAAGAAGATGAATTTCATCTTGAATTCACATACGATATGAGTGACATTGAGTTTAAAACTTTAGATCAGGTAATATCTTGGTATTTAAACGAATACCCAAAAATAGTTAAAATGTCCGCAAAGGAGTATTTTAAAAAGGCAAAAAGTTATAACGAAAAACATTCGTAATTATTTTATTTGTAAAATCAAAATTTTTTTATTATATTTGTATCTATGAAGGTTATATTTTTAGACAACGACGGAGTTATATGTCTCTCCAACAATTGGGGTGGACGAACTAAGAAATGGGCAAAATACCGTAGTGAAAACCCTGATGGTAGTAAAGAAAAAAAAGACTCACCTGTTGAATATCGTTTTGATGATTTTGACACAAAGGCTATTAAGGTACTTAATGAGATACTTGAAGAAACGGGAGCTGAAATTGTTGTAAGTTCAGATTGGAAATTACACGCAACTCTTGAAGAACTTGGAGATTACTACGAAAGTCAGGGTATTATCAAACGACCAATTGCTTTGACACCTAACATACAACATTGTACGGTTCATGGTAATTTATTTATGTGGTCACCACGATGGGAGTCAGAACAATTACGAACTATTGAAATTAAACAATATCTTCACGATCACCCTGAAATAACTCACTGGGTTTCTATAGATGATTTAAATATGGGTAAGATTGGGGAGCCTTGGAAGGATGAATGGGCAATTGATAATTTTGTATTAACACCAAAATCAAATGAAGGTATTAAACAATCAGGAGTTAAAGAAAAGATTTTAAACTACTTAGGATGAAAAATAAAAAAATAAATAAAGAAGATTTGTGGTGCGAATATAGCGATATGCCGTCACCAATGGCGTATATGGATTGTGCTGATTACGATAGTATGGGTAATCATGGAAGATTTTCAAAAAAAGAAATAAAAAAAAATAATAAATTAAAAACTTTTTTTAAAAGAATAATTGAGGTAATTAAAATATGGTAAATATAAATAATCTTTTAATCGGTATTGTTTTTGGGGGTTTGGCTCAGATACTAACATTTTTTCAACTACAAGGACAACTAAAATTTGATTGGATTAAAGATCACTATTGGTTGACAGTATTAACAGGTATACCAATATCTATGTTATTTATGTTTTCAGTAAAAAATATGATTTCTGCGTTTGGTGGTGAAATGTGGCCCTCCAGATTAATAGGTTTTAGTATAGGGGCAATGGTATTTACGTGGTTAAGTTGGGCGGTATTTAGTGAACCTCTAACAACAAAAACATACGTTTGTTTATTTTTATCATTTATGATATTAATAATACAACTACTTTGGAAGTGAAAAGACAGATATTAAAAGTAATGTTATGGTTTTATTATAAATTCCCTAATAAAAAAAAAGTATTTGGGAACTATAAAATTTTTTAAATGAAAAATATAAGACAAATATTCAAAAATAATGAACATCTAATGGATCTAACTCCTGTTGATGAGTTAATAGAATATACTCAAGAACTTGAAGGTAAGGTGTTTGAAAAAAACATTGAGGACAATTATAGTAAGGAACATATGTTAAAATCTATGTTGCAGGATATATTAAATAGTTGTCGTGATATGGAGGAAACAAACAAACTTGCTGAAAGATACCCTGGTATGTATGAAAAAAGTGATGCAGAATCTTTAGTAAAAAATTTAAAAGATTATATTTTAGATATGAGTTTTATGAATAATTTAAGTTTATGAAAAAAAGAGTTTATTTGATTGATATTGACGGAACGGTATGTGATGACATAAAAAACGAGGATAGTGATCTATACTCAATTGCAAAACCATACGAAGGATCCAAGGAAGAGATAAATAAACTTTACGATGAAGGAAACAAAATTGTTTTTTTTACCGCTAGAGAGTATAAAGATAAAGGGACCACTCTTGCTTGGTTATGGAGACACGGATTCAAGTTTCATGACTTGATTACAGATAAACCAAGATGTTTAGAGGATGAAGAATATGTTTGGATTGATAATAAACCAGTAAGAGGTATTACCTATAAAGGCGAATGGGGACCGATAACGGAAACAAAAAACCAAGAAGTTGGTATTTTATTAAACTTTAAAAAATGAAAGAAATTATTTTAAAGGAAAATTGTTTTGGTCCTGATGTAGAAATTGATGGAGAGTCTTTGTTCATACACGAATACGACAATAGAGATCCAAAGGTAGTTGAGGACATACAAGATGAGTTAATCTCAAGACTACACGAATTAAAAGGTGGAATGGGGATGAATGATTGGACTGTGATTGCCGAAATTATTGTTAATTTGTCTGATGAATATGAATATAATGTTGAAGAATCCGATGAAGGAACATCTTGCGATCAATGCGGAAACTACAACCATAAATACGTATATAATAAAAAATAAATGAAAAAAACAGTAAGATTATTCAACATAGATCAAAAAACTTATTTAGTTTCCGCTGATCCAATAAAAGTAGGGGACAATGCGGTTGTTACCGTAGGAGGAGAATTCCCAAGTGTGGTTAAATGTGAAAACGAACAAGTCCTGAACTTAATTATTGATTCAAAATTATCACTAACAAAGGCATTTAAAATTGTCGCTTTACCTGAACAACTTGACATAACAGATCAAGAAATGGTAATAATCGAACAAAATCAATGGTTTTGTCAAATAGATGAAGAAGAAAGTAAAGAAGAAGTAAAAAAAGATTGGGGAGTATCATTTGCACCAACCAAAAAAGTAAAAATAATTGTTGAATAATATGAAAGATCCGGTTCTAATAGAAACCCTTAAAGGATTAGGTACTGTTGATAAAATTTATGTTTCTGAATTAGGTTATCTAATGTTGAGAATATACTTTGAAAATGGTACATTTACAACATATAACTTAGGGAAACATGATCCTGAAAATAATATGTTTACAGATAAAATAATGAAAGATGAAAAAGTTAATTAGTGTTCTTATAGTATTACTCGTAGTTTCCTGTGGAAGAAACGATTATAGGTATAAAATAAAAGGTAGTGTTATTACCAATAAAGGTCCTCATCCGGCTATTTGGTATACAGATACAATTAGTTTTGATGGTGATACCGCATATTACTTTAATAGTGACGGATCTGAGGTAAGAATTAATCCACCTTATGTTTTAAAAGATAATAGATTTAAATAAAAAATAGTAAAATGAAGAAAGTATTATTGGCAATTATGTTGGGTGTTATGGTAACATCTTGTACAGAAAACAGTAGAGTAAAAAGTTGGGGCGGAGACGGAACAATTACATTACCAAAAGGACAAAAATTAATTAATGTTACTTGGAAGGAAACCCAAGTTTGGTATTTGACAAGAGAAATGTCACCACAAGATTCTTGTCAGATTTATAAATTTCACGAAGAATCTTCTTGGGGAGTAATTGAAGGAACATACACAATTATTGAAACTAAATAATATGAGTAGGGAATTTGATAACACAAAACTTAATTACATTGCAAACTCATTAAAAGAAACCGTTAACAGAATGAACTATACAGGTGATATTTTGGATCTTGGTAATGAAATTGGTGTTGTTGTTGGATTGACATTTAAAGATATGACTGATGAGGATATAACCGATTTTATTCACGGTTTTAAACATGGGGTAAGTTTAACAAATGGAACACATTAAAAAATAAATAATATGACAGAAAAAGAACTAATCCTTTTAGGATTTAAAAGTGAACTAATAGAAGAGCACGATGAAGATGACTCTTATTACTACGTGTTGGACATTGTTGATGGGTTGACATTCATTACACCAACTAACGAGGAAATAAAAGAAGGGAATTGGTATGTTGAGTTTTTTAATACGGATCCATCAGTAAGATTCCACGAATTTGGTGAGTTACAAACTTTAATAAATCAACTCACACTGGCAATAGTTAAATGATAAAAAATAAATAAAAAACATGAGTGAAGATAAAAAAATATTACAGGGTAAATTAATGAATACCCATAGACTTATATTAAATGAGGTTTCTGAAATAAGAGCAGCTAGTACTGAAACCACTTTAGAAGAAGATAGAAAAAAAATTGCACAACTTGAAAGAGAATTAAAGTTAATTGCAAATAGTTTATATAATCTTTATAAATAATGAAAACAGAAATACCTACACATGATCCATATACCGGTGAGTTAAATCCGTACTATGAGGAATTAACAGGTAAAAAAAATCCATTAATATCCGATAACAAGGATGATAACTATTGTTTTGATTTGTCATCACTCATAGGTAAAGAGTTTAGATATAACGGTAAGTATGGGTTATCCAACTGGACAGACAAAGTTAAAAATGTTGAAACAATAATGGGAATTCATACCAATTTTAAGGAATCATTAAAACCAGTTAAAGAAGGTGAAGAACGTAAAAAGTTTGAAATATATGGACATATAGTAAATTTATATGTAAGATCGACAAGAGGAAGAAATCACCTTTATGAATTAGAGAATTGTGTATTTATAAATTATTAATAAATGACAGATTTTAGTAAAACAAAAAAATGGATAGAAAAGGTTATTAAGTCCTGTAATACTTGGGATCAAATAACTACTTGTGAAAAACTGATAAAAAATTTCAAAACACAAATGAGTAAGTGTGATTATGATGATATGATATCCTTACCTTATATTGTTGATTTAGAATATAAGATTACTTTAAAACGTAAAGAACTTGTGGAAATAAATAACACCTTTAAAAATTAAAAAATGGAAGAAAACATTACCCCTGAAAATCAAAATGAAGAATTAAACCAAGAGACTCAAGAAAACGAGCAAGAAGAAGTATTAAAGATTGATCTAATGAATTGTCCTTCTTGTAGAGAAAACAATAAAATAAAAATCCAAAGTGTAAGAAGAATTGATGGAAATAAAGTAAAACCTTTGGACATTTTAGTTTGTATCCAATGTGGAACTATGTACACAGATCCCGAAAAATTATTTGATAGTATCTAAAAAAAATTGTATCTTTGTGATATGATTTTAGAAAGACTTAAGGACATACCAAAAAATTCAGGTTGCTATTTGTTTAAAAACAACAAAGGGCAAATAATTTATGTTGGTATGTCAAAGTTCTTACCAAAAAGAGTCTCCTCTTATTTCCAAAAAAATCAAACTGGTAAAACAAAAACCCTCGTTGAGAACATTCACGATGTTGAGTTTAAAATTACCTCATCAGAACAAGAGGCAATAATCCTTGAAGAAGAATTAATTAAACTATACAAACCAAAGTTTAATATCAAGGGTAAAGATGATAAGACTAGAAAATGGTCCTTATGTTTTACGGACGAAGAATTTCCTAAACTTGAAATAGTAAGAGATAAACAAGACGATAGAGTAAGTCTTGATTTTACTTCAGGAATGTTGTGTCGTGAAGTATATGATCTTATTCATGATATCTTTGAACTTCGTAGTTGTTCTTACGATCTTACAGAAGAAAATATTCTAAAAGAAAAATTTAAAAATTGTTTAGAATTTCATCTTGGTAGATGTAATGCCCCTTGCGTAAATGGTATTAAAAAGTTTTACTATAATGAAATAGTTCGTGACGTTAAAAAAGTTCTTTCTCTTGATTTGGATGGATTAAAGTCAAAGATAAAAAAATTAATGAAACATTATTCAAATAATACGGAATATGAAAAAGCTCAGACTATATTATCGAAACTTACAGTATTGGAAACAATTGATAATAAGTTAGAGGTAATAAGAATTCAGAAACGCAAAAAAAATATCTTTGAAATAAAGGATATTTTAAATCTGAAAAATATACCGCAGGTTATTGAGGCTTTTGATAATTCACATAACCAAGGAGATTCTAATGTTGCGGCTTCGGTTAGGTTTGATGATGGTGTTCCATTAAAATCTGAGTATCGTAAATACAATATTAAAAGTTTTGTTGGTATTGATGACTACGCATCTTTTGATGAGATCTTACAAAGAAGACTAAAAAGACTTATTGATGAAAAACAAAAACTACCTGATCTTATTTTAATTGATGGGGGTAAAGGACAATTAGGTGTTGCAAAAAGAGTGTTTGAAAAACTTAATTTAACTGATAAGATAGATTTAATTTCAATATCTAAGGACTCTAACCATAAGTCTTCAGTTATTCATAAGATAGACGGTACGGAATTTAACATAAAGGATTATAAGAACTTTACACTTTTTGGTAAAATACAAGAAGAAGTACACAGATTTGCCATTAAATTCCACAGACAAAAACAATCTAAAAAAATATTTTTAAAATAATTGAATTTAATATAAATTATTCTTATTTTTTAACAAATGGGTTTTAATAAAAGATTTTTAAGAAAAGAAGGAATATTGTTAAACGTTGACAATATTATGACCTATTTGGATGCTGATGCGGTTATCAGTACAGATGAATTTTCACATAATGTCTACAAAATATTTAATGAGGGAAAAACAAAAGAGGAAATAATAAAATATATAAACGAGAATAAATGAAGTGTAAATTAGAATATGTTTGGTTAGATGGGTATACACCAGAACCAAATTTGAGAAGTAAAATTAAAATTGTTGAATACGAAGAAATTAGAAATTGTTTGGTTTTAGGTAATTTTCCAAAATGGAACTTTGATGGGTCATCAACAAAACAAGCTCAGACAGGTAGTTCTGATTGTATTTTAATACCTGTTAGACATTATTTTTACAATCATACAAACACAATTTACGTGTTGTGTGAAGTAATGAATTCTGATGGTACTCCACACAAAACTAATACAAGATCAAAACTAATTGAAGAACAAGAAGATTTATGGTTTGGGTTTGAACAAGAATATTTTATACAGGATATAAAAAATAAATGTATTTTAGGTCACGATGAAAACAACTTGGAACCACAAGGTAAATATTATTGTGGTGTAGGTGAATATGTTGCAGGAAGAGATTTTGTTGAAGAACATATGGATATGTGTTTAAAATACGGAATTGATATTACAGGGATCAACGCTGAGGTTGCATTAGGTCAATGGGAATACCAAGTATTTTCAAAAGGTAAATTAAAGGCGGGTGATGATTTGTGGATGACCAGGTACTTTTTATATAAAATTTCCGAAAAATATAATTATGGGGTTAATCTACATCCAAAACCACTTAAATACGGAGAATGGAACGGATCTGGTTTACATACTAACTTTTCAAACGACAAAATGAGAAATGATGGCAAGGAAGAATACTTCAAATCAATATTCACATCATTTGAAAATAGACATAAAGAACATATTGAATCATATGGTTCCGATAATAATTTAAGATTAACCGGAAATTTTGAGACACAATCAATTGATAAATTTAGTTGGGGTGTATCGGATAGAGGATCATCAATCAGAGTCCCAAAAACAACCGCAGATAATTGGAAAGGTTATTTGGAAGATAGAAGACCAGGATCAAATGCGGACCCATATAAGATTATTAATGAAATTTCAATCTCATTGAATGGAACACAATATTGGGAAAGAATGTATAAAAATATTAATGTAAAGATTGATGTTAATGGTTTTGAAGGTAAGTACGGTACATTAACATCTGAAGAATTACTAAAAGATTATTCTGACGATGTTAAATATGAAATGTCGGAAGAAGTTATGGGGTCAAAAACAAATGTACTGACAGAAGAAATAAAATTTGATTTAAAAAATAAATAATATTATGGGAAAAATTGTAAAATGGTTTGAGATGGACTTTGGGTGGTTCTTCGTTAATGGTAGGAAACAAGCTGCGTGGGCAGAATACTTAAGAAAAAAATATGGAAATGAAAAAAATTGAAGTGAATTTAGGAATTGGAATGAATATGTTATTCCCTGAAACAATAAAGATTGTTATTGAAGACGATACAGATTATGAAAAACTTAAAAAATCTTATGAAAGATATCTTGAGTTTTGTAAAACATTGGAAGAACCAGATTATGATTATTTGATGGACGACCCAAACGAACATAAAGTAAGAGAATTTACATTGGAAGAATTTATTGAAATCATTGAAAAAGATAAAAAGTTTCAAGAAAAATTTACATCAAAAAAACCAAAAAAACGAGGACGTAAACCAAAGATTAAAAAAGAAATTAATATTGAAAAACAATAAGTTATGCAAACACTTACTTACGACAAAAATGAAAAAAAGGTATTTTTATCAAATGAATCGGCATTTGTATATACCATTGAAAATGTTCATAGTGTTGAATACACAGATAAACTATATAGTGTTATGGTACTATTAAATGGTACCTCAAAACTTATTTCGGTTTTAAGAGTTCCTGTTGGAAAAACAAATTATTTTTTAAAAAATTATATTTAAATAACTAATATGTACAGAATTAAAATTGAAGAAAAAAATAACGGAGAGAAGGGTTACATACCACAAGCTTGTAAATTAGAAATCAAAAAAAGATTATTCAAACAAACACAAGAACTTGTTTGGTATAATATCCATAAGATTGGAGAGGCATTTGGAATATCAAAAACAATTACTGTGAGGTATGGTAATGAAGAAGATGCTCTAAAAGTAATTGAAGGATATAAGAATAGATACCAAATTGACGAAAACAATAAAGTTAAATCAACAACTTATAAAATGATTGACTGATGAGAAAATTTTATATATTTTTTTGGTGGTTACGGAATTATCCCGAAATAGTTTGGATGAAAATTAAATCATATTTTAAAAGATGACGGAAGAAGAAAAGGATAATAGAATAAAAGAACTTGAGGAATTTCTTGAAGATGTTATTGAACATCCTTATATGTACGGATCACCAATATGGGAAGAAGGTCGTAAATTACTAAACAAAGATGAATAATTTAGATAGGCAATACACAGATTTATTACAGGACATTTTAGATAATGGTACCCGTAAAATGGATCGTACAAAGACCGGCACAATTAGTGTTTTTGGTAGACAGATCCGTCATAAAATGAGTGATGGGTTTCCATTACTCACAACCAAGAAGATGGCTTGGAAAACTATGGTGACTGAATTACTATGGTTCCTACGTGGTGATACAAACATTAAATTCCTTGTTGATAACAATTGTCATATTTGGGATGGTGATGCTTATAAGAACTATTGTAAAATTTACCCTGAGGTTGAAAAAACATTTCAATATGAAGGTAGTAACATTGAAGTGAGAAAGATGACTCAGGAAGAATTCATCAACGAAATCAAAACAGATGATGAGTTTGCTAAGAAGTGGGGTGAGTTAGGTCCAATTTATGGTAAGCAATGGAGAAATTGGGGTGGTTATAAAAAAGTCCCTTCTGGTTGGAATCATGGTTCTGTAACCCATTATAAAGAAGTCCCTAAGAATGACCAAATTGCGAACCTAATCAACGACCTTAAAACAAACCCAGACTCAAGACGTTTAATGGTTAATGCTTGGAATGTTGGAGAATTGGATCAAATGATGCTTCCACCTTGTCATTATGGATTTCAAGTTTATACAAGAGAGTTGAGTTTAGATGAAAGAGTCGATTTGTATATTGAAAAATATGGGGATGGTGGTATGGACTATGAAAAATACAAAGATACAATACCAACCAGAGCAATCTCCCTAATGTGGAATCAACGTTCAGTAGATACATTCTTAGGTCTACCATTCAACATTGCATCTTACGGCCTGTTATTGGAAATAATTGCTAAGGCAGTTAATATGATTCCTGATGAATTGATTGGCAACTTGGGTGATACACATTTGTATTTGAATCATATTGAACAAACGAAAGAACAAATTGGTCAAAAATTAGATTTAGATGAAAGAAGAGAAATGGTTACTCAAGAAATGTTTAATCAAATCTATAATGGTGGAGACAGTAGCACATTATCACATTCTGAAATTGATCAATGGAATGTACCAACCCGAACAAGAGAACCATATACACTACCAATCCTAAACATCAACACTGAGTTCTGGCCAACTGAATCAGGTGAGTGCGGTGTAGGATCTATAGATGCCGTTAAGGTATTTGAATCATTTAAAGATGATAATTTTTGTAAATGTTTATTAGAAGATGACATTCAATTAGGTAACTATCAATCACACCCACCAATTAAAGCACCGTTATCAAATTAATTATGATACACCAAATAAAAACCTTTGACAAAAAAGTTCTTGTGGAACTAAAAATCATTGATCACGGAACAGAATTTTATACTTCAAATGAACTTTCTATTCTTGGACAAAAAATTATGGATGCAAACCGAGAACACGGTTTACAATTTGAAAAAGATTTCTCATCTTTAAATGGAATTAAAGAAGAAACAATAAACGATAAATTCACTGAGATAAGTGAAAAATGGGGATTAAAATATGAAACTAAAAGAATTACTAACTAACACATTTGGTGAAAATCTGTCTTATCCAAACGATCAATTTTTAAAAAAGGACTTAGAACCACTAAAAGAAGAACTATTAAAATGTGATGAATTTTCTGAATGTGAGGGAATTGAATTTATGGATATACCGGTACAAGAAATTGAGGGAAAAACATATTCCGCACAAACAATGAAACTTGGTGATAATACAAAATTTGATGGGAAAGTTTTCTTATATAATTTAAGTTTTACTCCTGAAATGTTTGATCCAAACTCATTACATACACCGGTTAAAAATGGTGCATTAATTACTCCAGCATTATATGATCCAATGACATTTGAACCAAGAAAAAAAATTGTATTAACTTGGTCACCTGAAATGGCTCAAGATGTATCAGGAGCTAATAATGAATTAACATTGAGAAATGATATTCATAAGTTATTAGATGACGTATTGGACAATCCTGAAGAATATAAAGTAAAAGGTGAGAGAGGTATTATGGTAAGAGGTGTTTTTAAAACTAAAAGTGTTGATAGAAAAGAACCACCATATTTAACAGGAACACCTATGGATTCTGATAGTTATATGGCGTATTATATGGAAAAAACACTAGATCAAACACCAAATCAACTTAGTTTAACATTAAAAAGTAAACCAATACCAAGACACCTAAAAGACGAATTTATAAGAATATTTACCAATAATGGTGGTATTGCTACCGCAACAACAGAAGAGATAGAAAACTTTATAAAAGAAAACACTATGGAAAGAGACACATCGTGGGATGATCCCCAATTATCAGATGGTGATATGCCAATCAGACAACAGAACGCAATTAAAAACACATTTCCTGACTTAGAGATTCAAAAGGAAGTTGAGCCACAAACACAACTTGATGAACTAAACGATTACTTGAAAATGTTATCTGATATGGATAATATTGGTATTAGAAGAAAGATTGTATTACTTGAAGGATATATAAACAAATTAAAAAATAATATTAAATGAAAAAAAGAACACTCAACGAAATAAGACAAGAGAAAGAATTTGGTTACAAACCACCGGTAGATAAAAAAACAAAACCGAAACAAGATTTTGAAATTAAAATTACCATTACAGATGGAGAAAAAAAAATAAAATCAAAAATTAATGTTTCCGATTATAAAACATCAAAAGAATTACATAACGTTAGTTTGGTTGATGAAAGTGTAGTTGCTTTATTGGATCAATTTGAAAATAAAGAAATACAGAATTGAATTAAAAATATTATGAGTGAAGACACAACACCTTACATAGGGTCGGATGGTGATTTTTATATGGAAGACGACGAAATGAACTTATGGGATAATACTTTAATGGATGGGTTAGAAAATATTGACAAAGAAGAGGTAATCAATAAAATCAGAAATTATTACAATACCTGTTGTGATATTGATGGAAGACCACCATCTAAAATAGAATTCAACGAGTTTGTTGATTCATTAGAAAAAAATTCATAACTTTGTTTTATGGGAAAAATAACAATAGAATTTGATTCGGTAGAAGAATCACAAGACGCAAGAGTGGCACTTGATGCCATGAAATGGAAGATGTCAATGTGGGATCTTGACCAAAAGTTAAGAACAACAACCAAACACGGAATTAAGTTTTATTCCAACGATGAAGCATCAAGTGAGGAAATAGAGATTTGTGAAAAAATAAGAGAACAAATGAGAGAAATACTTAATGGTTATAGTTTAAATTTAGAAGATTAAATTTAAATAAAAAATTATGAAATTAAAAACAATATTGATCATCCTTTTGTTTTTTATTACATTCACATCTGTATCTCAGATAATAGGAACAACATATAAGCTTGATAGTATAGAAATTGCACAATATGATTTACCAACAGAGGTAACATGGTATAATGCTAAAAGAGAGTGTAAAGAATTAGGTAAAGGTTGGAGATTACCAACTAAAGACGAATTAGAAAAAATGTATGAAAATAAGGACCTTATCGGTAATTTTGTTAATACTAATTATTGGAGTTCTACCGACCATAATTCTGATTATGCTTGGATGCAAGTTTTTACACACAAACTTATAGCAATAACTTTAAAAGAAGGTCATATTAACGCTAGAGCAGTTAAAACAATAAAATAATTAAAATATGAAAAGATACCCCGCATTATTTATTAAATGGTTAGCAAACCGTTTTGGATATAAAATAGGAATGATTAAAATTGATGGTAATAAGAAACATGATAGAGGAGAGTCTTTTATACCTCACACAATAATTGAGGGGGATAGGGAGTTATTGAGATACTTGGATATTTCAGGATACGTTTTTAAAAAAGAACCATTTAACAGAAATAAAAAATGATTAAAAAACTATTTAAATTTTTAGGTTGGTTAGAACAACAAAGAATAAACGCGATGTCACAATCGGGTAGAGGATGGGGATAAAAAGAATCCACGTTAACCAACACCACGTCAGGTCCAATAAAACAAAGGACACAGATCTTCCTGTTATCACAATTAAGGAGGGTAAAACAAATACGTACTGTAATGAAGTAGAAATACTTGGACCAAGTAAAATAAAGTATTGTGGTAGTGGAGATAAAAAACCAATTATTAGTTGTGGTGCAAGAGTGGTTATTGAAACAGAAAGTGAAATTAAAATAATAAGTTAATTTTTTTTATTTAATAAAATTACTTATATTTGTTTTATGAAAAAAAGAATCACATTTATAAGCGACACCCACACCAAACACGACAAGATTAGTGGGTTCTTGACTGGTGGAGATATTCTTGTCCACGCCGGAGATTTAACTAGCCGTGGTTATATCACTGAAATAGAAAACTTTACTAAGTGGTATGATAAAATCAATAACTACGATACCAAAGTATTCATATGTGGTAATCACGATTTTGGATTTGAAAATGATAACGAAAAAGTTAAAGGATTACTTACCGGTTACAAAACTATAGAGTATCTTCAAGATGACTTATTGATGGTTGGTGAAGATTATGATACTATGGTTAAAATATGGGGAACACCTTGGCAACCTGAGTTTAATAATTGGGCATTCAATCTTCCTCGTGGTAAAAAGATAAAAGAAAAATGGGATATGATACCTGTTGATACTGACATCCTTATCACTCACGGACCACCATTTGGTAAATTGGATTATGTACCATATGATAGTGTAAGTGTTGGTTGTGAAGAACTTATGAAACGAGTTCAAGAAATCAAACCTAAAATCCACGTATTTGGACACATCCACGAAGGTTATGGTTATGTGTTTGATGGTAATACTCACTTTATCAACGCAGCGGTGTTAAACGGACGATATGAGTTCCGAAACAAACCAATAACCATTGATTGGGATCCAGAAACAAATGAGATTGAATTTATTTAAAATAATATAAGCCTTATATTTATAGAAATATGAATAAAAGACTTATATTATTTTTTGAACTTTTAAAACAAATGGGAGTTCTTCTTGGTGAAATCAATATGACTTTGGATGTAAATACTATTGAGGAATGGGATGAATCAATAATATATGATGTAAAAGATCGAAGACAATCAAGAAAGTTACCAAATTTTTTAGTTAAGGTAATTAAAGATCTATTGGAAGAATACGAATACAAGTTTAATAGATACAATAATTACGATATTGATGAATATTGGTATTTAACTATTCTTATTAATACAGAAATAAAAGAAATAAACTTCCGAAGTTCCTGTAAACAGGAAAAAGAGGATGAATTTGAAAGGGAATACATTTTAAATGACTTAAAAGAAGATACAAGAAATATTATTAATGTATTAACAAATAACAATGAAAACATTGTTGATATAGAATTCTATGGAAGGTGGGATGACGGACAAATCACAAAAGTTTATGTTAATAATAAGAAACATGACTCTTATGATGATGAAGATTACTGGACAGTTGTTAACGAATTAATGACTTTACGTCAAGGTAGATTTTGGAATGAAGGTGTTGGATCTAAAGGTGAAGTAAGATTATGGGGTGATGATATTTTAATAGATGGATTTGATTATACTGAAGAATATGAACCAACTAATTTAAATTTAACAATAAAACCTGAAGACTATAAATAAACAATATATTTATAATAAAAAAAACTATGAAAATTAATGAAAAAGATCTAACCAATAAATTATTTGAAGAATTAAAAAAACGTAGATTGTTCGAAGAAGATGAGGACGAGGATGATCAAGACGATGATGATAACGATCAAGAAGAAGACGATGATGATGAGGAGGATGGTGAGGATGACCAAGAAGATGACGGTAATGAAGATTTTTGTGAAATGGTTTGTAATATCTTACATTCAAGAAACCAAGCACACGTATTTCACCTTCAAACACAATCATTTGCTGAACACAATGCATTAAACAATTACTATGATGGTGTTGTTGATTTATTTGATGGGATTATAGAATCTTACCAAGGTAAATACGGAATTATTAAAAACTTCAAAACATTTAAAATTGAACAATATAAAAACTGTAAAAAAACAATCTCTTATTTTGAAAAATTATTAGATATAATTGATGAAAATAGAGAATCTATTGAAGATAGTTATATTCAAAATCAAATTGATACGGTACAGGAGTTAATTAACTCAACAATCTATAAATTGAAATTTCTTAAATGAAAATAATAATAAATGAAAATGAAAAGGATCAAATCTCCTCACAACACGAGGAGATTGATCGTTCATTATTAAACTTTTTATTAAGAAGGATTAAAGTTGTTGAACGAGAGTTTGGCAGAGAATGGGTTGATATGGAACCATTAAAATCTACCGAATATTCATTTGAAGGATTTCCTGGATTTGGATTTAATAATTTTAATAATAAAAAACAAATGGAACTTAAAATTGTTGAAATGTTAGTTGAGGAAACTGATATGGTTGGTGATTGGTTTTTTGGTTCAAATAATGTCAACAACCCAGAAAGACAAAAATTTATGAAAACAATTAGAAATTTTTTAAATTTCATATTGTCAGATCAAAAATAAAATACTATATTTGTAGAAGTATTAATTAAAACAAAAAAATAAAAAAATGGGAAAGGGCACAACAAAAGGTCGTTACATTTGTAAAGTTGGTTTTTTAGATGTTTACGCGGCAGATGCAATGAGAAAAAAACCAGGAAGAGGAGAAAACAAAGAAGTTGCCTCAACTACTTATCAAATCATACACGCTAAAAATATTAAAGAACGTGGGTTTAAAACCAAAGACCAAGCGGTGGCTAAAGCAACCGAAATGATGGAATACCATATGATAAAGAAATAAAAAGATAAAGTCGGATGAAAGTTCGACTTTTTTATTTTTTAATCATCCCATTGGGAATCAATATATAGGTAGTCTAAACCAAAATCTAATTGAATCGTGTGAACATAACCCTCAAGTTCTCCTCTTAACCAATTCTCAATATCATTCCAGAGATCATCGTACTTTTCGTCCCAAAGTTCATCCCAAGTCAATCTACCTTCATCAGTTAATAATGTCGCATCTTTAATCATAAAACCAAAATCTAAAGTTTGTTTTACAATGTTTTCGTCATAAGATTTATTAAAAATACGAGTAATCAAAATTTCAAATTTGTCTTCAGGGTTAATAGGTTGATTCGCTTTTCGCATGTCAACATCCGTAACAGTTAAATTTGTCATGTAACGATCAAATAATTTAAAAGACTCATCACTACCACCAACAAATTCATTATACCACTTATCTATTTGTTTAATATATTTAGATAGGTTTTTTCTACGAATATCTACGTAACCTATTTTAGGTATTTTACCTGAATTTACTTCGTTAGTCCAAATATCCCAAAAATATTTTTTTAACGTTTCTAAATGAGAATTTTCTCTAAGTATAGTCCTAACAAGATCTTTCATATTTAAATAAATACTACAAAAACATGAAGTAAAAAACTATATTTATTAAAAAGTAAAAATTATGGCACACCCACAAATACACGCAAAAAGTTCTGTTAAAAAATATGGAGGAAAAGTTGAAGATTACATAAAGATACATGAATGGTTTGATGAAACAAAAGCATGGATTGGGCACTCATATCATAGGGTGTTTAGACACCATAGTGAGGGTATATTTGAATGTGAAAAAGTGTTCGGACCATCATTTCAAAACAGTGATGGAAAAACGGTTTATACCAGATATGTTGGTGAGGATCATGTTAAAGAAGACTGCTTTAATCACGTACCATCTGCGAAAGAATGGATAAAAGCATTACAAGAAAAAGAAAAACCAATGTGGATGATTAGAACTTTGGATCTTAAATTTGATGATTAGATATTTATAACTATGGAAAAAAGAATTTTTGATAATATTATGAACTTTTTATCATCTTATGAACAAAATGAGATAAGATTTGAATGGACAATGTGGGAGGCAGGTATTGAAAATGTAGATTGGGAATATGGAAGTAATGATTTAGGTAGAAAAAAAATACCGTCATCTATAATGAATATTATTGTTAGTATTATTGAAGAATTTGCAACTGACAATTTATTAGATAACGCATATAGTGAAACTGAAGGGTATCAGTTAGTGGCAATATTTAGACCAAAAAATAAAACACTTGAATTAAGAGTTTCTGTTGAAGAATATGTTGATCAGGATATATATAATGAACGTAAATTTCCTATTGAAACTTCAGATACAATAAAATATATGAATGAAAAAAAAATATCAATTATTAATTTTTCATATGATGGTGGTGGTGATAGTGGGCAAATAAATTCAGTGTCTGTTGATGGTAAAGAAGAGAATATTCACACTTGGGAACGTAATGAGAAAACTATGTCTATTATAAACATGGCATATGATTACTTAGAATCGGAATATGGTGGATGGGAAATTGATGATGGATCAACAGGGACATTACAAATAAGTAATAATGGATTTATTAGTAGTTCACACATTTGGTCATCAAGAGAATGGTATGATTCTGGAATGGAAAAAATAATCACAAGAGACGATTTTAAATAAAAAAATGAAAATAATTCTTACAGAATCACAGTTTAATTACCTAAAAGAAAATCTTGATCAGGTACTTGACCTATATTCAAAAATGAATAAAGGTGAAGATTTAAAACCATCAGAAAAAGATATATTGAGAGCCTTTAAAAGTTTTACGGAAAGAGGAGGTAATCCAGAAGATTTCATATTTGATATTGAAGATGTTCACAAGGTTGATGAAAGAGAGGGAATGAGATTTAAATATAATCTAAAAGGTAGACCATTTAGATTTGAATTCTCCGAAGAAATTAATAAAGGTGATGAGGTAGAATATTATGGAGAAATAACATTCAATGGAGATGAGTTTCTTGGAGTTATTGTTACAGATAAAAGAGGGTATTTAACTGACTATGATTTTTATAGTGTATTAAATGATGATGACGTAAGATTACAAGACACATTAAAAAGTGAAGACAGTGAATCTGAAATTCAAAACTTCTTCCAAGAAGAAATAATTAACACTTTAAAAAGATGAAAATTATAATTACAGAAAGACAGTCAGATAAATTATTTGGAGATAACATAGTTTGTAAAAAGTGTGATCATTCATGGAAAATGAAAAAAAATGATGATCATCCTTTTATCTGTTATATATGTGGTTGGGATCAAAAAGTAAAAAGATATAAAGACAAAGAATTATTAAAATTTTGGGAAAGTTATGAGTAAACTTTTAACGGAAATAAGTAGGATACGTGAGTTAATGGGAATTAAATCTGAGGTTTTAAATGAATCTTTATCTTCTTCAGGAGGACCAAGATTACAAGAACTTTTAATTAGTCTTTTAAAATTATCAGATGATGAGGCAACCGTATTTTTTAAAAATTTATCAGAAGAGGATCAAAATTTACTTAGGGCTTTAATTAATTCTTCGGACGGTAAAATTACTGGTAATTTAACTGATGCGGTAACAATAGCAAGTTTAAAAAACTTTTTAAAGAACGGAGGAACAGACACAATAAAATCAGTTTTAGCCAAAACCGAAAGATTATTAGCAAAAGAATTATCAGAAAAAAGTGCAAAAATAGGGTCTAATCTTATAAAAACATCCGCAGATGTACAAAAATTTTTAAAAAACACAAAACCAAATACAGGAGGAAATTTGACGGTATTTGATGTGTTATCTAACATTGAACAAAAAGGTGGAGTTGAGAAATCAGATATATTTGGAGGTCAAGACGAGTTGTGGGGCATTTTTAATGTCAATTTAGAAAATTTAAAACTTAATTATAAAAATAAAACAGATGGTCTTTACGATTATTTAAAAAAAATAAGTGATGATATTTTAAAAAAAACAAGCCCTGACGAACATTTATTAAAAATTAAAAATGAAGAATTAGATTTTGCAAACAAAATAGACAATAATGTTGTTAATCAAATAAACGATATAGTTAATCCTAAAAAAAATAGTCAAGATTTATCAAAAATGATTGAGTTAGATCAAACAATGAGACAAAGTGAAATTTTTGACATAACTGTTGATATAAAAAATCAAGAACAATTAAAAAAAATAATGGGGGACGACCCACAAAATTTTATATCAAGTATAGATAAAATTGAAGACATTGAAGCAATTTGGTTAATAACCCAACATGCTGACAACGATTTAGAGTTCCAAAAAAGTATGTTTAACTTATTTGATACAAATAAAGAAAACTTTATAAATAAATTTCCTGACCAAGAGTTAAAAATTAAAAAAGGGATGGCAATGTTGGAAGACAGAATAAGTGTAAATAAAACGGGAGATTTAAATTTTTCAGAAATTTCAAGTGGAGTACAAAAATATGGATCACAAGGGGGTGTTACTTCTGATGGTAATTATTGGATACCTAGACCAATAGAAATGGATGGTAAACTTTATTTTTTTGAAACTCCACAAAAATTATTAGATGATGTTAATTTTTTAACTAAACTTAATGCTAAAAGATCTGAAATGGGATTAAGTACAATGGAAGAATATCTATCTATGATGAATAAAAATTTACCCGGTGAAAGTAGAAGTTTAGAGGATTTAGGCGAAGTAGTAACAAATAATTATCTATATTTAAAAAACCAAAAAAAATTAGGAAAGTTCCAACAAAATTTAGTTGACGATGTAGAAAAATATTTACGAGGTGAGGAAGTTGATCTTACTGATAATGTTTTTAGAACTGAAACCTCATTAAATAATTTAAATAAATCAATCGGTGATTATTTACGAGGATATAATGGAACAGAATTTACAAAAACAATCCAAGATATTTTATCCGAATTAGAAGATGGTGTAAAAGTCAAATTAGTAGTTTCGGATGTGGACAATACCTTTCCAAACGGAGTAACGGAAGATATTAAAAATGCGATAGAATCAGTTCCAGAATTAAAAAACTTTTTTAAAAACTTAGATAATGGAAAATATAAATATGTTACTGAAAATGAAGAATGGTTACCAATAAATATGTTAAATACAAATTCTGGTGATAGAAAAACATTTTTCAGAGATGTTTTACAAGATAAATTGAATGAAGGTAATTATCGAATAAAGAATATAAATGATATGCAACTTTTAGATGAAAAAGAAATAGAAAAATTATTTAAAGACACTATGGACTACATGAAAAATAATAAAACCAAAATGAAAGAAAAAATTTCTAAAAATACAAAAAGATATACAAAAAATTCTATTGTGAATACAAAAAGAGGAGATTTTGGTGAAGATTTGATTGCAAAAAAATTTGAGGATTTAGGGTATAGTGTTTTATGGAGAGGAGGAAAAGGTAATGCTTTAGATAAAGCTGGTGTTGATATGATTGTTAAATCACCAAACGGTAAAGTTGACGTTGTTTCAGTTAAATCAATATCCGAAGACTCTTATTATAATTTTTTCAAAAATGAAGTATCACCCATAACAGGTAATAAAGTTATTAATTTTAGGTCACCAGGTATACCATTAAATAGTGGATTGGCAGCAGTAGTTGACTCAAAAAATAATATTATTATTTTTCCACCTCAAGGTAGGTTAGATAAAACCACCAATCAAATTAATTATAACGAACCAATGTTTAGGAACACACCAGGACCAACAACAGTTGAGAAGAATTCTTTAATTTATGACGGAATTAAATATTAAAATATTTTGGTCACTAATTTTTATTTAATCAAAAAAACATAAACAATAAAAAAAATAGAATACAACGCAGCGGTCAATCCCATTGATAGTAAAAACATTATTAACATCTCACAGATTGTAAAAATAAAAGACCAAGAATTTTTTTTCATAATTATATTTTATACAAAAATAAAGTATTTAAAAAGATTAACCAAATATTTATTAAATAAAAAAATGAAAATAAAAATAACAGAAGAACAATTTAAAAAACTTGTTAATAACAAGTTAAAAAATCAACCAATTAATGAAGGTTTATTTAGTATTTTAGGTACAATAGGTAAATATGTTTTGGGAGGTGCCGCGGTGGGGTATATTCTTAAAAAAATAATGAGTAAGTTTAAAGGAAAAGAACCCACCAAAGATGAGGTTGAAAAAGAAATAAAAAAAGAAGTAGAAAAGAAATCATTTTCGTCTGAAAACTCTAAAATAGAAAATAAAAACATTATAATTGGTGACTCACAGGTTCCATACATTGATAATAAGACCGATAAGGCAAGTAGAATATCAACTAAAGGTAGCGAAGAGTCTTTATGGTTAGGTGGAATAGGTGTAAGTTGGTTAAAAAATGCAGTTAAAAAATATGAGACGGATGACACCGTTAAAAATGTGATCATAAGTATTGGTACCAACGGAGGATTCAACACCAATGACGACATCAGTGGGTTGTTTGACAACTTAGAAAAAACTTTCCCTAAGGCCAATTTTTACGTTGTTCAGGGATCTTGGGGATGGGGAGGAAACAAAGATACTAAAGAATCAAATGTTGAGAGGTATTATAACGTATTCAAAAACCAAGGAGCAAAAATTATAAATACGCCAATTGGTAAAGTTTCAGATCCACACGGTAATTTAAAAATATACGAAACAATAGGGAGAGAAATAGATTCCAAGTTATGAAAAACTTAATTGTAAAAATTTTAAGAGAAAATCGGAATTTTTACGATTATCAGTTTGGTTTTTGTCATTATTTTGCAATGAATGTTAAAGAAAAATTGCAAAAACTATTACCCAATAAAGATATAACTTATTATTTGGTTATTGCCGAAGAATTAGTCTTGGACACAAATGAAGTTATTGAATATCATTTAATACACGTTTACATAAAAATAGGGGACCATTATATCGATTCAAAAGGAGTACATGATTATGATGACGTAATTAATAAAATAGAAAAATATGAATCAGAAGCAGTAAAATATCTTCCTGATTTTATAGAACTAACAATTAAAGAAGGTGAAAGTAATGGGATACCTAACTTGTTCTTTGATAATAACGAATGTGATCAAGAACAAGTAAAAAAAGACACTGAGGAATTTATATCAAATCGTGAAATAAAAAGATTTGTTAATAACTTGAAATCATATTAGCAGATTCAATAACGACCTGACAATAATCAAAGTCTATACTTTTAAATTGTCTTTTAAACATCGAAACAAATTGTTTTTCTAATAAACTTTTATTGTAAGACCAACGGTAATTATATGTATTAACACCAATAACCATTTTACAATTAATACGTCTTTGGTTAACCACAAACTCTTCACCAAACTTTGTTTCGGCAATAAAAACAGTACGGTCAAAGAACTTTTCTACATTAATAAACTCAACATTGGATATAGACCCATACGACATTTCATTTAAAAATTTATCAAATATTGGGAAATATTTTGTAACGTCATCCATAAATTAAAATTAGATATTTTATAAGTTAGATTCAATAGGATAATCACAATAAAAAAATCCACTTTAAGATGGGTTTTTACCTTTTTTACATTCTTTTACCATGTTAGTTGATTAAAAAGATTTATGAGTAAAACACAGTGACAAATATATTCATTAAGGTATTTATATACTATATGGATAACAATCATAATATTTCGCCTTTTTTTGTGAGAAGAATTGATCATCATAAATTTGAAAAAATGATGAGGAAAGGAACTAGTTATATTTTTTATGAATCCGAATCTCTTGAGGAGTTTAAATGGAGATTAGTTAAAGCAACATTAGAAAATTACATTTTTTACAAATACAATATCAATATAGATGAGTTACCAACAAATGAAGTTGATGGGTATATAGTATATATGATTGAGATTTATGATCCTTTATTAAAGGCATATTATTATAATTTTAGAAAAACAGGAAAAAATCAAATACAGGAGTCTAATAATATAGACCAACTTAAAAAATTCTTTTTCAATAAATGGGACCAAGAAAAAAAACAAGGTAAAATACCAAACATATATGATATAAGTAAACTTGGATTGGGTTCAAAAAAAAATGAGATAATTCTATTTTTTATGGAATATATGGGTTATGATGGTAATAGTAGAACTGAAATAATAACTAAATACCTAATGGATAATACATTTACTGAAAGAGAAATGATACAAGTCATGGGTGATTTTTTTGATGGTAAACTAACTATTAAATTTGATAAAGTTGAATTTAGTGAAGAGGATGAAGAAAACCTATTAAACCCAACTAAAAATTATATAGATTTAGACGCCAATTTTATTGTATTAGAAGGTACATTTTATGATCCAGAATCAGGACAAGACATAAATTTTTCAACAGGTAATAATCCATTTGATGATTTTTATTCTTATCATGAATTTAAAGAAGGTATTGTAGGATTGGTTGAACAGTTTGTTCATAATGTTATTGAATCCTTTGGTTTTAATATAGATAAACATTTCAATTATATAGAGATTACAGAGGGATGAAAAATCTAATAAGAAATATTTTAAAAGAAGAATTAAATTTAGGTGATCAATTTTTAAAAATGATTAATAATGAAGGATTGTTAATGGTTTGTAGAAAAGTTGGAGGAATCAAAAACGTTTCTAAAATAGTTAAAATGTCAGAAATAGATCTTTTAAAAAAAGAGTTTATAGGTAAAGAAATTGACGTTAGAAAGTTAGAATTTAAAATACAAGTTGGTGGATATGATTTTACTTTTAAAGTTAGGGAAATTAATAATTATGATGAAGATGATTTTTTAGAAGTTAATTTTGATGTTTTATATGGTAAGGTAACTTTAATTATGACAACAGATAAAACTTATGATCTTTTAAGTAAAGAAATGCAAGATTTTGAAGAATATTGGCAAATAAAAAATGAAGTTAGTGAAATTGTGGATGAGTATTTTAGAAGATATTTTAAAGAAATTAAATTAAATTTTTTTAATGGGTTTAGTGCAGAATTATTAAATATGTAAGACTATGAAAGAAAATATTAGACATATATTAAAAGAAACTATAGATAAACAAGAGATCGCAAAACTATTCCTCTCAAGGTTGGATTTAAGACCTTGGGAAAACAAACGTTATGGAATGGAATATCTTGCAACTCCGGGAAACACTGTTATATTTTTAATAGTTAAACCAGATAAATCATTATCGGTACAAAAAGAAATCTATGACCAAATATCTAGAATTTTTAAAGACGATTCATATTTGGAAGAATTTTTTATTCAGTATGTTGAAAATTGTGGACTTTCAACACCTTTTGAAGTTTGGGTTGAATCAGGTAGTAATTTAGGTACTATTGAAGACGATGATGAGCCTATCACTTGGGATGAAGAAGACGATGATGATGATGAATACAATTATTAGTATAAGGGATATTTATTAATATGAATTTAAGAGAAGAGATAAAAAGAATTAATGGTTTAACAAATTTCTTATCAAATAAAACCATTTTATCTGAAAGTAAACTTGACGATTTACTTAAATATTATGAAAAAAAATATAATGACACATATAATGATATTATAAAAGATGCTTATAATTTAGACCCATCCCCAACCAAAAAATATTTTAATTGGATATCAAAAGTATTAATTGAAAGAGATCAAAAAGATTTAACCACAGAAATTGAAGATTTAATATTAATGATTAATTATTTTGATAAAAATCAACATAAGTTTGAAAAAAAAGACATTTACCAATATAGTTATGAGGAATTTGAAAAAAAATATGAAGAGGCAATAACAAAAATCACAAAAAAAGAACTTGAATTATCCGGTGTTGAAAAATTATATGAAGACGATAAGTATGTTTTGGTAAGACCAAAAAATAAAGAGGCTTCCTGTAAATATGGATCAAATACTAAATGGTGTATTGCATCAAACACAAACAATTATTTTGAAAATTATAGTGATGTAAATTTATTTTTCTTTGTTATAGATAAATTAAGAGAACCAATACCAGGAAAGAAAAAATCTAAAAACTACTTTAAAATTGCAATTCAGTACGACCCCCCAACAAGTACTGATTGGAGGTATAAAGAGAATTTTTTGGCAAATAGTAAAAAAGGTGATTTTGCTTTTTGGAATGCAATTGATGATGAGGTAACTCCTGGAACTGTTAGAAAATATATTGGTAGTAATATTTTAGGTTCATTTATTGAACTTATTAGAGATTATACATATAATCTTTATTTAAAATATTATGATCAACAGTATAAAAAGGAACAAGAATTTAATAAGTCTAGGTATGAAGAGTTAGATAATTTACTTAAAGAAAAATACAAAGTGTTGAACACCGCAAAAAGAAGTTATAATGCAACAAAATCTGTAAGATTTGTAAAAGAAACTTTAGAATTGTATGATATTGTTATGAATTATTATAGAGTAATGAAAATAGAACCAAAAAGTTTTGATCAATTTTTAGAATTTAACGGGATAAAAGATAAGTACTATAATTTATTAAAAATAAAAGAAAATTTAGATAAAAAATTAAAAAACATAACTTACGAGGTTAACGAACTACAATATGAATTTAACAAAATAAGAGACCAAGCAGATGATATCTCAAGTTACATTAATTTTGGAAAAATATAATACAATAAGATTAACACAACACCAAACAATAAAAATCCCACACTTTAACAGGTTGTGGGATTTTGTTTTTTAAAAAAAGTTTTGTATTATTAACTTATGAAAGCAAAACTAATTAAGACAGATAAGGGTAACTACATTTTAATTGACCCAACCAAAGGAACTTACGACACCGGTTATCTATTAGGAACAACAAGAGATGATCAGGTTGGTATGTTATCCATCAAAAACTGCAAAGAAATTGAACGTGGTTATGATTTGGTTGATATAAAGAAAAAAATATTTAATGGTTTTGATGGATGTCCTGATTCATTTACATTAGCCGCAGTAGAAAGAACTATTGAAGTTATGATAGAGTTGATGGGTGATAAGAAGTTTAGTGAGGATGATGTTATTTCTATAATTGAAAAAAGTAGAAAAACAGGATTGACAATACAATATCTTAGTTTAGCTAATCAACAAACTGAATGGGATGTTGAGATAGTTGAAGAGTGTTTAGACAAGAATTGTGATGGTATAAATAAAAAAGGTGTTTGTATTACTACAGGTAAACCAAAATTGGATGAAGAAGGTTGTTTAATATTAAAAAAATTATAAAAATGGAAAAAAGAAGCACACACTACGGAGACGTATCAAAATGGATTGAAAAGGTAATTGATTCTTGTGAGACATACCAACAAACAATTACCGCTAAAACATTGATTAGTAATTTTGCAAAACAATTAATAAATAACGAAAATGCCAAATATTGGAGAAATTATCAATACACAGTTATTGAACCACTTGAGAGTTTGGTTAAAATTAAACGACAATCATTTATAAATAATATTGAAGAATAGTGGGAGAAGTAAAATATCCAATAGGTGGATTTGCTTCTGGATTTTATCACTGTAATTGTATTACATGTAAGAATACTTTTTCAGGAGATAAAAAGGCAGTCCAATGTGAAAAATGTGCCATTGAAATGGTTAAGATTAAAATAAATGAAAGTGAAAATAGAGGATTTGAAATAGAAAAAGATATCCTCCAAGGATTTATTGATCAGTTTGGTGACGGACCTTTAGGTGAATTAGATCCAAACAAATGGACCGCACTTGATTTTTTAGGGTGGATAAAATTGAATGGATATAAAATTATAAAAAATGATAAACAATTTAGAAATTATTAAACCTTTATTGAATTTTTCTGAACAGGGGGATTTCTATATGTTATATGTTTTTAAACGTAAGAAAGATCAACCTGAAGGAGAAAGAGATAACCATCAGTCAGTTCGTACAATTAAAACATATTGTATTGAATCTATTGAACACTTGGAACGTAGGTATGATGAGATTAAAGAACTATGTGAGATCTTTAAAGCACGAGCATACATTCACGTACAAAAACAAAATCATAAAGATGTATCGTTAAATATGTTAGCATCACTTGCTGAACGTATTAGAGATGGTGTATCAAATCAAAAGGGTCTATTTGATTCAGTTGTTGGACAAATTAAAACTCAAGAGAAAAGATGGATTGTTGATATTGACGTAACTGATTTTCATGCGGTCACTGAACTATCGCAATTTATTAATTATCTTAGACCCGAAGGTAAAAAAATTGAAGCGGTTATACCAACAAAAAACGGGTGGCATTTGATTACAGGTAGATTTGATGTTAAGACTTTTAGTGAGAAGTTTCCTGACGTAGATATTCAAAAAAAGAACCCAACATTGTTGTATCTACCAAAATCATTGGATTAATAAACCTAACCAAAAAGTTGGGTTTATTTTTATTTTTACGATGTATTTATTTAATATGTTTGACAATCAAAAAATATTAAAAATATTAAGGGAAGAAGATACCGATATTCAAAAGAGTGTTAGAAATTTATTTGAAACTAAAGGTATTCATTTTGTATCTAGTGTTGTTGGAGGATTTAAAAATGTTGTAAAAATATTAAATTTGGATGTTACCGATATTGAAACCCAAGAAATGTTAGTTAAAAACTTTATTAATTTTGTGGAATTTGATGATGTTGAAATATCTTTTCTTGAGGTTAATAGAAATAGACCGGATAAAGTACGTATTAAAATATATTTTAAAACAAATCTTATGGCCAGTAATATGCAATCTTGGATTATAGGTACTTTACGTGATGAAATGAACAAATTTTTTCCATTTAAATCAGTTGCTGCTTACGAACCAGCATTTGCCGGTAGAAATACAACGGTAGTGTTAGATTCAGAACAGATAGAAGAATCTTAAGAAATAAATAAATTTATTTGTGGGGTTAATAAATTTCACATATCTTTGTGGTATGGAAAATAAAATCACACTCGGACAACTATTAATGGCCAAATCTTTTGGTAATTTTGTTAATGACAAAGGAGAATACTGTCATGTATCAAGGTTTTACATTAAAAACACAGAGAAGTTTCAAGTAGTATTTTCCAAGGGGATAACTGAAGTTGCAACAAGACCAGCAATTAACTCAGTATCTGAGAAACGAATAGTTAAATTGTTAACTACAGAAAATTTTAAATTAATTTAATATGAATATAAGAACAGAGGACGATCTAAAAATGAGGTTGTTAGAAAAAGAAAAAAACATCAGTAAAGTTGTTAATAGGTATTTGAGAATAAAACTAAAACAAAGATTTAAAAAAATTACAGGTATTAAAATAAAATAAACCTCATCACATGGATGGGGTTTTTTATTTATATTATTATTAAATTAAAAAATATTTTGTATATTTGTAGTATGGACAAATCCAAACTAATAAAACAATTACTTAATACGCATGTTTACCAAGAAATGGAAGATGTGCAAATAAATGTTTTAAAAGAACCTAAAGATTTTGGGGATGATCAATACGTCATAAAATTAGTCATAACTTTAGGTCCTGTAGATGGTATTTTCGGTAGAATATCTAAAACACCAAACATATTCAAGATTAAAAGTTTTCTATCCTCAACACTTAACATTAATATAAAAAAAATAAAAATTACATCAGAGTTTGTAGAGTACTATAAAACAAATTATGATTTTTATTAATACAACAACTATGTTAATTATAAAATAGTCAGTTTTATCTTATGGTCGTATTTATTAATATGAACATAAACGATAAAACATTAAATCTAATTTTACGTAGAGTAAGTCCTGAGTATTTAGAAATGGAATTTACCGAGTGTTTAGATACGATTTCAAATAAATGTTCAATAAATCTTAAAGAAAGTGGTAGTATTGTACCATTGGTCACATTTAGAAATACCATATTATCAATGACCATAGACGGAATACACAATATATTGGTATATACCCTCCCAAATGAGTTACAATGGTATGATGATGTTTTTTATGTTCTTAGAAAATATTATGATGAAAGAATAGAAGAAAGATACGACTTAATAAAAAGAAAATATGGTATAAATGAATCAGTAATAAAAATACTGAGGGAAGAAACAATACAAGATAATTTGTCCCGAATGATTCGTACTATAGGAATTAAAAAAACGGCAAAGGCGGTTGGTAGTGTAGAAAGATTAATAAAGATATTAAATTTTGATGGAGAAGATCTTAATGAATTTATATATCAATATTTAAAAGAAGAATATCATCCTGATTATAATTGGGGTCCAGAATTACATGATTTTTATAGGGATGATGTAAATAAACATGGGAGTTATGACTTTGAGATAAACGATCTCTTTGCTTACGCTTATCTTGGTGAGTGGGATGGGTATGATTATTTATATGCCTTAGTGATCACAAAATGGGTAAACAATGGGTTAACATTATTATTTGGAGATAAATGGATTCCTGTCTTTAAAAAATGGTTCGAGGATAACTCAGGTCTTGAAGTTAGAGACATTGACTTAGAAGGTAGATACTTTGATCCTTTAACTGAACAAACATTAAGATCACAATCATTGATTGGGTTAAATGAAACAAATCCCGACAAAAATGCTTTAAAAAACATTTGTGATTCAGAAAAATTTTGTAGTTCTCAAGGTAAAATAACATTTGGTCAATTAAAGGCTATAGTTGATTCCGCGACTAGCAGAAGATTATTTCAACACGTAGGTGAGGGAGGTGTTAAAGCAACAATACGATTATTACCTTGGTTTATTCCACAATTGGCAATTGCCGGTTTTACAGGTTCAATTGTTAGAGCGGTTAATAAAGTTTTAAGACCAACCTTAGAAGAAACAACAAGTTATAAGACTTGGTGGGGTAAGGTGGTAATGAAAATGTTTGATTTAACTGAAGGTGAATTAAATTTATCTGATCCATTATCTAGAATTTTTTTTATATCCGATGGATTAATGACCTTAATGGATAATAAATATAAAGTTAAATTTGCCAGATACATTGCTGAACTAGCGTCAACTATGCCTGAAGATAACGAAGTTCCAGAATTTTTTGTTGAAAATGAATTAAGAAATTGGATTAATAATAAGTTTTTATTGGATCCACCACTTAAACAAAAAAAAATAGAAGAGGAAATATGAACCTACAGGAATCCATAAGAAGAATATTAAGGGAAGATGAATATAGTCCTGCGGGTAAAGAAATAATACCAAACAAAATTGTTATACATAAATCTAATCCAAAGGTTAGAGATAAAATAACAAATGAAGGTTTAAAAGTAAGAGCTGGAGAATGTTATAAAATTTATGCGGGTTACGGTGAAAAATGTATACCAGCAATCTTTGCAACCAACTCAACAAATAAAAGAGCGTCTTTTGATTCCACATACGATGACGATGTATGGGAAATTAATACTGAAATGATACCTGATGTTAAGTGGTATAAAGATAAACACTATGAATCAAGATCAAAACATATAGTAACATTTGAAAACATACCTGCAAATGCAATAACATTAAAACATGAAGGTACAGGTAAGGATTGGGGATTAATGGAATCAACTAATGATAATAAGTTAAATAAAAAAACAATGATTGGGACATTCCAAAACATCGTTGATCAAACACTTGATGAAATTAAAAATATTTGTGAAGTGCCTGATGCGGATACTTTCCCTGATTGGTTATCGTTTGATGGTTGCGATGTTGTTGATACTATAGATAAAATAAGTATTCTAAATATAGAAATAAAAAAAGGTATAAGTAGAATTCCTATGTTTGAAGTTGATGTAAATCTGACGTTTAATGGTATTTGGGGAGGGATTGATTATGATGATTTTATGTATAATATTTCCGATAGAATAATTAATAAATGGAGAATACATTTTATTTTTAATATTAAAGAACAGGAGAATATTAATAAACGAGAAATGTGGGAATCCGATGAACATAAAAATAACATAAGAAACCCATTTAAACTTTCAGACCCATCAACAAGAATTGAAGAAGATAGAGTTCAAATTCGTTTAGGTCGGAATATGTATAATCATTTTGGTAAAATTCAAAATATTATTATTATGGTTGACGACCAAGATATTACCAGTGAAGACGGTGTTGTTGATCTTGGACAAATGAACATTGTAATTAATGATGGTGAAATATATGTAGGAGATATTGTTATTCCTGAAAAATATAGAGGACAAGGAATTGCAACAATAGTATATCAAAAAATATCAGACTACTTTGGCCTTCCAATTGTTAATTCAAAAACAAAAGGACGAAATCAATTAGATCAAGGTGGACAGATTTGGAAAAATAGAGAAAAATTTGAACCAAGAAATATGCAAGAATCTATAAGAAGAGTATTGAGGGAAGAAAAACTTCATGCGACACCACAGGAGTTAATTAAGAACTTACCAAAGGAATTAAAAGAACTTTTATTCAAACAATGGGGGGCAAAACAAAATCCTGAATGGCATCCTGAAGGGAATACTCTTAAACATATTATTGTTGTTATTAAACGAGCTTACCATCACTATCCTGATGATCCAAACATGGTAATGGCGGCATTATTTCACGACTTAGGTAAGATAGACACATATAAAATAAATCCAAAAACAAATCAACCAACGGCGTACGGACACGAAGATAAATCAACGGACTATGTTGAAAGATATAAAGATTGGATTGAATCATTTGAAGGAATGGATGTTGATGAAATTAAATATCTTGTTAAGAACCATATGAAAGTTAAACCGTCAACTTGGAATCAGATGAAAGATAAGAAAAAAGAACCAATAATGTCACATCCAGCATTTGATAAACTTATGGGGTTTACTGATAAGTTAGATGGTGGGGGAACAGATTTAAAAGAAAACATAATAAAAGTATTGAGGGAAGAAGACCAAAGACAAAGATACCTTAAATCCACAGATAGTCTTAGAAAAGTTATCACATTATTTCTTGATGATTATATTGAGGGTGGTAATAGAGAAATAGGTAAAAAATCTCGTAACTATGGTAATCTTCGTGAGGATTGGTGTGTTAACGGTAAAGAAGTTATTACCGCAATATACTATTACGAAGACGGTAAATTTTATAGTGGTTCATTACTGATAACAAAAACATTAGTAGAAAAGATAATGAGAATTTTTAACGCAAGAAAAAACTTTGTGACGAGCATAATAGAGGAATGGTATGAAGATACTATGATCCCAAAGTTTGAACAAATAGTTGGTGAAACAGGTTTTTATTTTGATGATGTTGATTTATTTGATAGAAACCACGATTGTATTCCTGAACCAGTTAAACCTGAAGATATTACTGATGAAGAAATGCTTGAGTTTATTGTAGATAATACCGCTTATCGTAGAGATGAGGTTATTAATAAAATTACATCAGGTGAAAGAGACCTTGAAGATTTTTATTTGGATATTGTTCATACTGTTGAAATTAAAAAAAGATATTAATAAATTTGATTATTAAATTATTAACTAATATGTTAAGTGTAATGTGAATTATATTTATTATATATGGATTTAAGTAAATTAGTAACGATTGTAATACCTTGTAAGAACGAGAAGGATATTATATTAAAAACGTTGGACCTGTTAAACTATCAGGTTGATATAAATAACGTAAAAGTTGTTGTATGTGACGCATCAAATGATGGTGTAACAAAACTTAACCTATTGGGTAGATTAGAATATGAACATAATTCAGATATGTTTGATTTACATTTAACGGATGGAGGTCTCCCATCAATAGCAAGAAACAACGGATTCAAACTTGTGACAACACCATATGTGTTGTTTATGGACGCTGACGTATTTCTATTAGACCCAAAAGTACTAAAAAGATCAATAGTAAGAATACATAGATACCATTTAGATCTGGTAACAACAAAGTTCCGTTCGGACAATGGGAAATTTAATTATGTGTATAAGGTATTTGATTTAATACAGTCACTTTCAAAGTGGTCAACACCATTCTGTTTGGGTGGGTACATGTTAGTTCGTTCAGATACGTTTAAATTAATCGGAGGTTTTGATGAAGATATTAAATTAGCCGAAGATTATATATTCTCAAAACAAATTAAACCAAAGAAATTCGGAAGAATAAACAATATTGTATTTACACCACCAAGAAGATTTGAAAACAAAGGTGTGATGTATATGTTAAGACTAATGTTGTCATCATTCTTCAATAATAAAAATAAAGAATATTTTACAAACGACAAAGACTATTGGAAATGAAAAAAAATAAACAAAATCCCATGAGCAAACAAATTAATATATTTGGGGCCATTACAACACCATTTGAGTTAATACGAGAAACCATTATAAATTTTATGTGGGGACTTATTGGTAATTCAATTGTTGTTTTTATGTCAAAGGAGCTTGATTTTATGGTATTTATAAATTTTATATTATATTATTTATTAATCTCATACATTGTAAATCGTGAAAAGTATAAAACAAAATTAGGTAAATTTATTATCCTTCCTGGATCTGCAGCCATTGGGGCATTTACAGGTTATAAATTGGCACAATACATATCTTTATTTGTATGAAAAAGTGGAGAACAATAATAATGAGTGATTTGCACTTAGGTGCCAGACAATCACAAACAGACAAGATAATTAAGTTCTTGGAAGAGAATGAATCTGAAACACTAATATTAAATGGTGATATTATTGATGGATGGGCATTAAAGGGTGGAGGTAAATGGAAAAAAGATTGTTCAAAGATATTCAGACGTTTTATGAAACGATCAGAAGATGGAACAAAGGTAGTGTATATCAGGGGAAACCACGATGACTTTTTAAAACCATTTGTTCCGTTCTTATTAAACAACATAGAGATTGTTAGAAAATATACACACATCGGAGCAGACGGAAGGAGTTACTATTGTTTTCATGGCGACGTATTAGACTTTGTTATTATGAAAGTAAGATGGTTGGCAGTTCTTGGTGGATGGTCATATGATTTAGTTATTAGATTAAATACAATATACAACTATATTAGAAGAAAGTTTAACTTACCATACCATTCCTTGGCAAATGATATTAAACAATCTGTAAAGGGAGCAATCAACTTTGTATCTGATTTTGAGGAGAATGCAAAAGGTTTATCAAAACAAAAAGGATGTGATGTTGCGGTATGTGGACACATCCATCAACCTAAGTTAGATTTGGACTATATGAACAGTGGAGACTTTTGTGAGAACTCTACGTGTCTTGTGGAGGATTTTAAAGGTAAGTGGAAAATAATTTATATGTAAAAAGTATTTATCATTATGAATCCACAAGAAAACATACAAAGGATTAGATCCATGATGAATCTGAATGAGTCATATAAAAATAAGATTTGGTTATTAAGAAGACTGGAAACCCAAGATATAAAAGAATACCTAAATGAACAAATTGATAGTTTAACCGATCAAATTAGTCCTTGTGGTTATAGTACATCTGAAGATTATAAAGATGTAATTTTTGAAGTTGCAAGTTCTAATTTTATTAATCATTTTAGTGATGAACTTTATGTTAAACATGAAATGTCAGAAATTGAAGAAATTATATGGCACTTATTAACTAAAAAATATGGTAATTACCTTATAAATCAATTTGACGGTAGAATCTGTGATGATGAGTATTAATATAAACCTACAAGAAAACATATCAAGAATTAAAGAAATGATGGGACTTGTTACAGAAACAAGACAAGGAATGTTTAATTGGTTAAAAGAAAAACTACCAAACACTCCTGAATATGTAATAAGAGATTGGGTTTATAAAATGATTACACAATCAGACGATGTAAACACATATGAAGGTATTATAGAATGGATTGATGAGTGGGTTAAAGATATGGGATGGGAGTTTCAAAAAGATTTTCCAATATCAATGGATATATTTACCGATAAAACAAAAAAAGAGTTAGAAAGTAGAATTGGGGGTGAAGTAAGACAAGATGTTGATAAAGATACTGAAAGACACGAAACACAAAAAGAATTACTTCAAAGTAAGGGAATATCTGAAGAACCAATTATTTTATTCAAAACCAAAGATGGTAAATATGAATTAGGTGAAGGGTGGCATAGAACTACACAGGCATTTATACAATTCCCCGATGGGTTTATACAACCTAATGTGTATATCGGACTAAACGCTAAATGGTTAGATTAATATGAACCTACAGGTACACATAAGAAACATCTTTAAGGGTAGGATATATTAAATTAAATAAAAAATAATTAAACTTATAGTCATTATAAATATATTTATATTATGTAGATAATACATAAAAAATAAAATAAAAAAATGAACCTTACAGAACAGAGATTACAAGAATTAACTAATATTGCCCCAACAGTATCAGTCAAAATGGATATGGAGTGGTTGAGTTCAACAACAAACACAGCAGACTTTCAGATCCGATTAACAAACACTGGTACATCAGTAATTAAATTAAATGCTTTGATTATTCGTGGAGTTCATTCCCCAAAGATAACAACAGGAACTATAACATGGAAGGCGTTAAATGACAATACTGATCCATCATGGTTAGGATGGCCTAATAAAGGAACAACTAACTTACCATATATCTCAGGACAAAGGAAATTAAATTTCTCTTCAGCAACAAATATCTTTACCAATGAAACATCTCCTATTATACCAACGGGAACAGGAGTAGTAGTTGGAACTTTTAGGGTTTCAACAACAACAACATGGAACCCAAATAGTGACTTTGGTTTTGTATGGGAAATGACAACAGGTGGAGTAGTTGGTTATGTAAATTTTGAAACACAGTCTTCAACTACATCACTACCAGTTGGATTTATGCATTACGGACCAACAACAAATACAAATATAGGTAAATGTTTAACCGTAACATCACCTAAAGAACAAATATTAAATAACAGTCCAAAGATATAATAAACTATTAAAGAAATATTAAAGAAATATTAAAGATCCTCCACTAACAATGGGGGATTTTTTGTTGACAATTAAAATAAATTTAGTTATAATTTGAATATAAAAAAAATATACTTATGGAATTATTAAAATCGTTAGAGTGGAGATACGCCACCAAAAAAATGAATGGGGAGAAAATTCCTCAGGATAAATTAGAAAGAATCTTAGAAGCAACAAGATTGGCGCCAAGTTCATACGGACTTACACCATATAATGTTATTGTGGTAGAGGATCAAAAATTAAAAGAAGAGTTACAAGGAGCATGTTACGGACAAACACAATTAAGTGAGTCATCCGCAGTACTTGTATTTGCAACGTGGGATGATGTTACAGAACATTCTGTGGGGAACTACATTAATGAGATTGCAAAACAAAGAGAAATCCCTGTAGAGTCATTAAATGGTTTACAAGACATGATGAATGGATCATTAACCAACATGACACAGGAACAAAAGATTTCTTGGGCTCAGAGACAAGCATACATCGGATTAGGGTTCGCATTAACGGCAGCAGCGGTAGAAGAAGTAGACTCAACACCAATGGAAGGATTTGTCCCAGAATCAGTGGATACTGTTTTAGGTCTACAAGAGTTAGGATTAAAATCAGTGGTAGTTCTTCCATTAGGATATAGAGATAGTGAGAATGATTATTTATCAACACTAAAGAAGGTGAGATGGGATAATGATAAGTTCTTTATTAGAAAATAATAACTTAGTTAGTCAGGTGGACGTAATGAGGGATTGGTGCCCGAGTCCAGTTAAGTGGTTGTTTATCCGGTTCGAGTCCGGCCCTGACTACAACTAAGGAAGCAATACGAGAGTCCTGAATTGTACACAAAATATCCGTATTGACATCTTGGAAAGACGAGAATATAGTCAGGTGGCGGAATGGTAGACGCTATAAATAAAGGTTAAAAGTAAAGATAACGCAGAGTAACCTCGAGAAACCCGGTGAAAGTCCTGCTCATAAGTTATCATGCAGGTTCGAATCCTGTCCTGACTACAAAAAGATCCTTCACAATAGTGGGGGATTTTTTGTTTATAGGGATATTTATTTAATATGAATCTACAGGGACACATAAGAAAAGTATTACAAGAGGAAACGAACTACCTTAGAATGTTATTGCGTAGATTACCACCAGAAGCATTAGAGAATATAGATGGAGTATTTAATTCATCGTTAAACTATATATCAAAAATATTTATAAAGAACTACAAGTCACATCCAAATAAATTATCGGAACGTAATTTTGCGAAAATGGTGATAACAGATTTTATAAGTTTAATGGAGGCAAGACATTATTTACCTGATGATATACAATGGAGTGACGACTTGACCAATGAATTAACTGAGAAGTACAAAGGTAGAATAAAATCAATGTATAGAGTATTAAAGAAATAATAAAGATCCTTCACAATAGTGGGGAATTTTTTTTTAATAAGAGGATTTTTTCAAACAATCGTATATTTATTATAAAATACAAAAAAATATGAAAAAAACTGTAAGACTAACCGAAAAAGATTTAACAATGATTGTTAAACGAATTATTAATGAAGAAAATGAAGATATTCAGGATGGGCGAAATTGGGGGCATGATAATCAAGAACAAGAAGAAGCTGCAGACCAAGTCATAGAAAAGATGGGGATAGTTTATCAGGAGGTCGAGGATGTGGTTAAAATATTATATCAATCAGGATTAATGAGTTATCCGGAGGCTCAAAAAATAAAAAGATCTATAGGTGATATTCATGAAAAAATAAATTACGTGGTAATGAAAATTGATTTCTAATATTTTTCAGATCTCTAACCCTAATACTAATTTTATTGTTAAGAAATAATAAAGATCCTTCACAATAGTGGGGGATTTTTTTTTTATAAATTATTTGATTAATTAAAATATTATTTATATCTTTGTACTATGAAAATAAATAAAGCATATAAATACCGAATATATCCGACCAAAAGTCAGATAGAATACATAGAAGGTTGTTTTAATGCGTGTAGATACGTCTACAATGTTTCTTTAGATTGTGAACAACAGTTGTATCAACTGGGGTGTAAATCAAATTTGAGTACTTTTGGTTTAAGTTATCACTTAAGAAATTATAAAATATTGGAACCTTGGTTAAAAAATTATGATATTTATGCCTTGTGTTATGAAATGGAAAATTTATCATCTGCATATAGTAAATTCTTTAAAGGTCAAGGTGGATTCCCTAAATTTAAGAGTAAGGGAGATATTAAACAAAGTTTTAGAACTAGATTTCATATTGAAGTTTTGGGTAATGGAATTAAAATACCGAAAGTTAAAAAAACAATATACGCAAAAATACATAGACCAATAGAAGGTAAGTTAAAACAATTTACAATCTCAAGAGAAAAAGGTAATTATTATGTATCAGCAATGTGTGAGATTGAAAAAGATATTCAACCCGTTGTAATTAATAAAGTTGTGGGTATTGATTTAGGGATTAAAAGTTTTATTGTGACATCAGACAAAGTAGATGTGGGTAATCCAAAATTTCTTTCATCTGAATTAAAATACCTTAAACTTCTACAACAAAAATTGAGTAGAGCAAAGAAGGGATCAAGTAATAGAGAGAAGATAAAAGAAACAATCTCAAAGTTAAATAAAAAAATTGCTAACAAGAGAGAGAACTTTTTACATAATGAGTCAATAAAATTGGTTAATGATTATGACTTGATCTGTATGGAGGATCTTAATGTAAAAGAAATGACTAAGTCATCTAAAGGTACAATTAAAAAACCTGGTAAAAATGTAAAACAAAAGTCAGGATTAAACAGATCTCTTAGTGATGTTTCATTAGGTAGTTTTGTTAGGATGGTTGAATACAAGGCAAATTTTGACGGTAAACATACGGTTAAAATTGATAAATTTTATCCATCAAGTAAAACTTGTAATTGTTGTGGTACAATTAATAAGGAGTTAAAATTATCTGACAGAACATGGACTTGTAATAGTTGTGGTACTGAATTAGATAGAGATTACAATGCGGCCCTTAACATTAAGGATGAGGGTAAAAGAAAGTTCTTTGAAGTAAAAAAATAGGAAATATTGGGGTGGTGTGACATCCGAATTAATTGTTGGAGGAGGACCTATTAGTATGGTTTGACAATGATAACAAGAACCGATCATTAATTTGTGGGGATTTCCATGTCAGGTGTGAGTGATCCACAAATGAAAGGTAATCACAACGACCAACGCATTCCTGTCCAACAAGAAAAAGGTGTGAGTGATCCACAAATGAAAGGTAATCACAACGAAAAAGGATCAGGTTTTCCCTCATCATTGGGTGTGAGTGATCCACAAATGAAAGGTAATCACAACTTGATTGAATGATCTATTAAACCAAACAAAGGTGTGAGTGACCCACAAATGAAAGGTAATCACAACTACTTCAAAAGAATTGAGTGGAAAAGGTAGGGTGTGAGTGATCCACAAATGAAAGGTAATCACAACTTAATAGAATGACTTATTTATATTTTTATAGGTGCGAGTAACCCACAAATGAAAGGTAATCACAACAAAAGAGGGCAAAGTATTTTGTCTTTAGAGGGTGTGAGTGACCCACAAATGAAAGGTAATCACAACTATAACTCTATCGAATAAAATAATAATAAAAGTTTGGCAGTTCAAATAATATGATTATCTTTGTGGTATGGAAAAAGAAAAAGTTTGTAATACTTGTACAACAGTAAAACCAATCTCTGAATATAGAGGTAGGAAACAATGTAAGACCTGTGAGAATAAGAATAGGTATCAGAAGAATAAACTAAGGAGACAAAATGATCCTGTGTTTAATTCGTGGTGGAAATCATATGATGTAGATAGAAAAAGAAAAAAAGAGAATGAGGATCCTATGACGGGATTCATTCAGATCATGAGACAGTGTGTAAGAAAGAGTTTTAAAAGAAACGGATACACAAAGAAATCAAGAGCACATATAATATTAGGAACGGATTGGTCGGTGGTTAAATCACATATGGAATCTTTATTTAAAGAGGGGATGACATGGAATAATCATGGAGAGTGGCACATAGATCATATCATTCCAATATCATCAGGTAAGACAGAAGATGAGGTTGTAAAGTTATGTCACTATAGTAATCTTCAACCACTATGGGCAGAAGAGAATTTATTAAAATCAAATACAATATGATACAGAATAAATTAAGTGAGATCTCCAAAAAATATGGGGTCGATAGTGCAATTAAAGCGGTCGGTAATATAGATAGATATGTTAAGATAATGTACAATGGGGATATAAGTAATTTCTATAAGAAATCAAATTTATTACCATATAAGTTGTCTGATGATAAAATGACTCTTTATATTGACGATTTAATTGTTAAAATGCATAATTTTGAGGACGATAGATTAGTAGCAAAGAACACAAAAAAATTAGGTGATTTTTCATACGGATCCAAGAATTATATTAGTTATAAATTTACGGCTCATATATATCCTCACTCTGTGAATGGACAAAAAATGTGGGGAGTAATCGGTACAAGTGGTGATAGTGGATTTGGTTATTGGTGGATCGAAAACAAAAATAAATTAGGTGTAAGATATAGAACACAAATATATAAACAAATTATAGAAAGATTTAAATTAAATGATTATCTAAAATAATAGTGGGGGTTTTTATTAGTACTTATTCTAATTTTAAAAGGTATTTACACCCATTTTTTATTTTACTATTGTCTTTATAAATTTTAATACTTAACTTTACAAAAAAAAACAACAAGAACAATGAAGATAGTTAGCCTTTATCCAAGTAATGATGTTTACCAAGTAGTAAGTGAAGATGAATCAAGTGTCCACTTTCAAGGTAGCAAAGAAGAATGTTTGAGATATTTACTGAAACAAGAACTAATTAAAAACGGAATAACTAAACAACAAGAACAATGAAACAGACAGCAGTAGAGTGGTTAGTTGAACAACTAATGCCAAAAGTATTAACAGCAGAACAATATTATCATATTGAAAAAGCCAAAGAAATGGAGAAGGAGCAGATAACATATTGTTATGATTTTGTTTCATCAAAAATATGCACACAATGCGATGATTTTAAGACAGGTGATGAATACTACAACGAAACCTTTAAAAACTCAGAACAATGAAACAAACAGCAGTAGAATGGTTAGTATATGTAGTTCAATCAAACATAGCTCCAAATTATATACCAAAAGAAATTGTTGAACAAGCCAAAGAAATGGAGAAGGATCAAATAATTGAGGCAGTAAACTTTGGAGATGCACGTGGTAAAATAACTACATATTGCACAGCAGATGAATACTACAATGAAACCTTTAAATCAGAATAAAATGTTTAAAATAATACCTGTTGATGTGTTTTCTACTGATGTATTAGTATCCATCAACCAATCTGATGATAAGTTATATGACCGCCTATGTCATAGATTTACAAGAGAACAATTTGATCTAGCATTTGATGATTGGAAGTCAGATGCTAGAACTGTGACACATAGTGATGGTTTTATAATAGTTAGGTTTAGAGGTAAAATTAAAAAGGAACCTGATACACTTGGTTTGGTAGCTCATGAAGCATATCATGCAGCATATGCTGTTCTTAATAAAATAGGAGTACAACCAGGGTTTGAGACAGAAGAGGTGTATGCTTATCTGATCCAGTTCCTTGTAAGAGAAATAATTAAACTTTAAATCAGAACAATGAAACAAACTAAATGGGATAAGCTAAATAAAGAATTTGATGAAGATTTAGATTCAGAATTTGGAAAAGCTAAAGTAGCCTTAAGAGAATACCTGTTAGAAAATAAAGAAAAGGTTGCTGCTGATTTAGATGAAATGAGAGAGAAATCAAATCAGAATAACATGAAAGAAGAAATGGATGAATTCCTTGACAAGTTATATGCATTATGTTGGGAATATCACATTGAAATTAAACCCACACATCCAGTACCTGATGATGAATATCCAACTATATCCATTATAAATGGTGATGAAGTTGTAAAATTATTATATGTTGATGGAGATGGAGAAAATTACTATAACAAAACCTTTAAATCAGAATAAGATGTGGGTAAGAACTATAAGTGGATGGGTTTTCTTTGATGCAACATACACAATTCAAGGAATACCAATGATTATACCAAGTAAAAATTAGAATAAGATCCCTCACATAATAGTGGGGGTTTTTTGTTTATAGGGATAAGAGTATACGATCAAATCATTCACTCTATCCTCCCGTTCGTAAACTCACTGAGGATTTCATTCATAATTTTATCATACACTCTTACATCTCCATAAAGGATATGTGGTAATTAATGGGATACATCCTTTATCGTAATGTAAACCTATCCGGAAATTTTACGTTTATCTATATTGTAGTTTACAGTAAACAGGTTAGTGTAAACAACTATAACGATATAAGTTTATAATGTATAATTGGTTTACATGATGAGGTTCTTATGTATAGAAAGTTTACCTAATGACAGAGCCTCACTGATGACACTCTGTTGTTTACAGTAAACCATATAATCCCCCCCATTTAATCGGTCTTCGACCTCACCCCCAGTGAAAGACAGACATTGTGGTAAACATTTAGTTATCTGATGAGGTTGTTCACAATAAGAGAATGTTTACGTAACGTGAACGGTTAGTGAACAGTATGGTAGATCATTTTGTTACTTATGTTATATATGTTATGGTGAGGTAAACCTCATCTTAATTATATGTGTGGTAAGTAATTTACTTGTTTGAAAAGTATGTCTATTATTAAGGTGTCAAAAGGTTGGAGGAAACCCTAAAGGGATCGTTGAAGTTATCTATTTAATTATCTATTTAGTTATCTATAAGTGATCTACTAACGTCCTAAAGGACTGTCCCCGCACTATGTACCATAACCTAGTATAATTATCTGGATTTTTGATACATAGTAAAAAGTGGTCCTGTAGGTACTAACAGAGGGGTTTTTTTTACTCTCACTATACCAAGAGGACCATATCGGTGGTAGAAAGTGGGGGAAAATAAACGGAGGGGTAACAATAAATCCCTGTCAGGCGATTATCCCATCTTCAAAGTGAGACTGACATTTTGACATAATCAAATAAATTAACATATATTTATTAACAAAAACCCCCCTGATGATAGAGATATTCAAAGAATTCAAAAGTAGAGTAGAGAATAATAATGGTTCCATAAGTGTGATATACGAACATCCCACTTTCCCCCACTTCTCAGGGGTATGTATATACAATGAGAAGATCCTTAGTGGAGTAAACAAACCGATAAGACAGAGAGTAGTGATCATGACAAGTTCTGACATGGGGGATGTAATAGAGTACATACATAAAAAATCCCCACTATGTAGTGAGGATCTGACGGTGATCAACAAGTTGATCAGGGATGATTCATATATTAATGTGATATCTAACTTGGGGGATCCAGATCTTCAGTGGTAATAATATGTTTAAGGATCCACTTATTAAATTTAGATTGGGGGAAATAGTTAATGGATATGGCGGAGACTACAGACAGTAGACCTATTAGTAGTACAACCACAAGTGATAGGATTCCAATGAAAAAAAGTATTGTCATAACTCCTCCTCCTTTTTAGTTACCACTTCAATTTCTTTAACATCAATAACCGAGGGGGTAAAATTATGTGTCCAACTAAACAGAGACACACCAAACACTATTGTAAGGATCACTATAATAATTTCAAGTAGATATTTCATAATTTAAACTTTAGTAAACAAATAACATACACCTAATATGTATATTATAAATAATAAGAATATTAATTTCATATTACAAAGATAGTAATAATAAATGACAAAGACAAGTATAAACTTTGTTACGGTAATTAGATTCATTTACCGTAACTTTGCCCATGGGGGTTTTATTTTTTTTAATAAAGCAGGGTGGAGTCTACACTCCAAACACCCCCAAGACTGCCAGCCCGACTTAAATGATCCCTCATTGTCAATACAAAGATATGGATAATAATTTACATACACAAATATTATATCGATATATTTATTAATAATGGAATATTATTACGAGAACTATGTTGATCAGATGACCCCCAAGCAAAAGATGGGATGGAGAATGTTATATCTGTTGGCAATAAAAAAGTATCCCTTCATTAAAGAGATCAAGATAGATAAACCATTAGATCTTTATTCCTCACTCTTTATTGTTTCTCTTGTTGTTGATATAGAAAAGATAGAAGAACAATATAATGTTGAACAGGCAGAGAGGAGACCCATGTCCACATCGTCACCATATCTATTTCCATTCTTTAAGGAAGAATACTCTGAAATGTTTTCATGGAACTTTAATGATCCACTTGAAGAATATTTAAGTGAGTGTTATAGTCTCGTACCAGATAACATGGCAATCAAAAGAGAACACCCTGTAATGAATATGGCCATACACCTTAGTAGGTTTGAACCATACTATAATAATTGATCTATACCTTGGGGGTATGGTCCCTTTACCCCTCCCCTATATGGGTAGTACCCCCTCCCCCCTCCCGTATGCCCCCCATATATGTCATTTTGACAGTCAAATAGTGGGGGTGATCCCTTAAATAAAGTATTTGTAAAAAAAATTCTGGAAAAATTTTTGACAAAACCCCAAAATTAGTTTATACTTTGATTTATGAAGGTAGTATTGTATTCTAGAACATCAACCAAAAAACAAAACATAAATGAACAACTATTATCGTTGGTTAAAATTTGTGATGATAATGATTGGGACATATTAAAGTCATTTAAGGATTATGGTATAAGTGGGTTGGTATCTGAAAGGGAGGGTCTTTCTGATCTTATTGATTTTTGTTTAAATAATAAAGTGGATAAAGTATTGGTAACTGAATTATCAAGACTTAGTAGAGATAAGGAACAATTAAAAGAATTGATATCTACTTTATATGAAGTTGGAACTTCCATTTATTTTTCAGACTTAAAACTTGAGTCCCTCATTAATAATAATATAAACCAAAATTGTTTAACTATAATCTATAGTGAAATTGATTTTGCCAATAGAGAAGTATTAAAAATAAGAAGTAGGTTTGAGAGGGGTTATAACTCTTATAGAACAAATGGGGGTAAGGTTGGAAGAAAAGTTGGTTTCAGATTTACAGAGATGGACCTTTTATTAAAACATGATGATGTTGTTAAATTATTACAGATTGGGGTTTCAGTTAGATCTATTATGTCACTTACGGGAAAATCATCCTCAACGGTACAAAAAATTAAAAAGATCTTAAATAATAATAATACTCTATCAGATGTTAAACCTATGAAAACTACTGATGTTTTAAAAAGAGTACTTGAGAACCCTAATTGGATTATGGAATTATAATACCCTTATATATTTAAAAAAAATTCTGGAAAAATTTTTGGGAAAAAATTAGATCTATTCCCCCCTATATTAAACGGGGGTATATTTATCATTATGAAGATCATTATAACGGAGGAACAGTACGATAAACTTATTGGATTAAAAAGAAGGTTAAACGATATTATTGGTGATGTATCAGAAATGGTTGATATTAGTAATGATTTTTGGGGACCCATGGACCAAGACGACTACATTGACTTTTGTCATACCTTTCCCACATTAAAAAAATTTATGAAGGGTATTGTTGAGGAAATTTGTCATCAATACCGTTTCAACTTTGATAATATATTTATATTTATTTATTCTGATATTGGATATAACAAGTTTATTAAAATATTAATGGATGAACATGGTGAAAAGATCATAAACTACTATAATGAAAAAACAAAAGATTGTTAATCTGACCCCCACCTTCAAGTGGGGGTTTTTTATTTAATTAGGTTATATGGTTTTTTATTTGTACCTTTGTTTTATATTAATCATTTAAACAATTTAAAACTATGAAAAAAATTGAAGATTGGAAAAAAATGGGTTACAAAAGAGCAAATGAAATTCTTTCTGCTTTACCTTTAATTGAACGGTTAGAAGTGTTGCAGGGAACACCTCACGAAATGACACCTTACGGACATTGGTTGAAGGTAAGCAAAGTACAACTTGTTAGTTGGTATATGAACGCTTCGGTAACTTGTGGTTGTGGGGGACACGGAAAAGGTCGAGCAAATGATTCAGCAGTTGCAGAATACCTACAACTGATGAAAAAATATAATTGTCCGATACCACCGACAGAAATAACAAGTTTATTTGGAATATTTAATGGCGAAGGAAGTTATTAATAAAACAAGGGGTGAGACTTTATACTCACATATTTTTAATCCTTAAAAACAAAAACTATGAAACCAATGCAAGTAACGATCACACACTACACAAAAAGTGTTATTGCGAGTATTCAATATGGGGAAGACCCAGGAAATTTCATTTACGATTTAGATACTAATGCAAAAGGATTTGCTTTAGAAGTAATTCGATTAATTGAGATAGGTTCTATTATAACAATAGAAAAACAAGACTTTAAACTTTAAACTTCCTTCAGGTGGGGTTTTTTATTTAACGTATATTTATTGGTATATGAATCACAACTTAAAAAAAATCGTTAGGAGAGTATTAATGGAATCTTTAACGGATACAAATGTTTGGTATAGAGTACCTGATAATATACTTAATGAATTAGGGATTAAATTATATAACCCCGATGATGAGGCTTATGTTGTTGAGATACATTTTGACACTAAGAACGTATTTATCCAATTATACACAGAAGAATTTAACGAATTAGTTCCGTATTGGGATTCTGAACAAGTACCTCAATATGTAATGGACCAATTTACAATACCTTTAAGTGAAATACCAAGAAGTTTAAAAAGTATTATCGCAAGAAGATTAAACCCTAGATATTACAAATACCTATGAAGATCATTATAACTGAAAGTCAAAAAAAATCATTGGATTATTCTTATTTATCTAACTGTATTAAGAGAAGGATAGATCTTGATGATCTTGATAATATTGTTAATGAGGCTATGGATGAATTTGTCTCAGTTCATCATTCTATGGAACTTTTTCATGATATGGTAATTAATTTTGCATATGACCGACTTGAAGAACGTTATGGTGTGGAAAAATGTTGGGAGGATCAAACTTGGTACGAATTCTCTGAACAAATTGAAAGATTTATGGATTCAAGATATGAGTCAAGACTGAAAGAATTTTTTAAAAATCATTATGGTGATGAGAAACCTTACGAAGGTCCTTACGATTCCCCCCAATATTAATTTATTATTGTATGAAGATCATTATAACTGAAAGTCAAAATTATATCCTTAGAAGAATACAACAATTAAATGATATTGTTGAGAAACAAATTAATTTATTTAAAATAAACGAAAATCCTATTTTAAATAATTATTGGTGTAAAGAATATAAGAGTGCCGATAGTTTTTTTAAGGAGGTATCTGAGTTTTCTGTTGGGGAATTTATTAGTAATAACTGGGATTTCTTTCATCCCGAAAAAAATAAATCATTAGATGGTTTTCATTTTTTAAATAAACTTGTTGAGGAAAACTACGGTAACTACATTAGAACTCTTTTTCACAGTAAGTGTCAATAAATAATTATTAATACTACCCCACCTCATCAGTGGGTTTTTTTTGAAAATAGAAGTATTTATTAATAAATTAAAATATTATGGCAAGAATTGTAAGATTAACAGAAAGAGATTTAACAAGATTGGTTAAAAAAATTATTAGAGAGGAACAAAAAAATGTTAATGCTGATGATTATTATTCTATTGACGAAAAAAGTATTTTTGAACCAGCATATGGGTATGGTGGTGGTTATTGGTTAATAACTTTAAGAGGAACAGAAGTTTGGTTGAATAATAAGGCTCAGACATCATGGCCTGCGGGTGATGCGGTTAAAACAAAAAAGGCGGCATACAAACTTTTAAATGCTATATCAGGATTAGATATTACTGGAAGTGGTGCCAAGTTGGCTCAAGAAGTTGCAAACGAATGGAAAACATACGGTTTGATTGATCAAAATGAATTTTTAAGGCAGTGGTATAAATTAGGAAACAAGGACACACCTTGGAATGTATTGTTTGATGATTACGAGACTGATATTGCATCTCAAATGATTGATCATAGTATAGAAAGAGTTAAAACTTACTGTCAACCTTATGCGGATCAACAAACTAAAGCAGCAAGAGGTGTTGGAGCATATTCTAAAAATGTAATTTGTGATTTGTTTGTAACTAATAATCTTTTGGGGATCTGGTCTGCACTTAAATAGTAAAATATATTTTATACAACCCCACTCTCTAATACAGGTGGGGTTTTTTTATGATATAAAATTCTTACTTTCTTATTGGATCCGGAACCCCGTTCCGACTTCGTCGGTTTTTTTGTTTTATCTGATATTTATAACTAAATAAAAAAAATTATGAGAAGAATAGAAAGATTAAGAGAAAACGATTTGGATCGTATCGTTAGAAGAGTTATTAGAGAAGATAATAAACAAACCCCAAAAGTTGGTGATACTGATACTTTAAAAAAACTACAAACCTATTTAAAGGAACTTGTTGATGAAAGCGTTATAGACAATGACGTAAAGTCCCATATAATGTTTTTAGTAAAAAAGTTAATTAAGTAAATAAATAATAACTTATGAGAAGAACTGTAAGATTAACTGAAAGAGATTTGACAAGAATTGTTAAACGAGCAATTAAAGAAAACTTCAAAGAAATCTCATGGGAGGATATTTGGTTTAAGTTAAGAAGATTATCACAAAGTTTTCAATTTCCTGATGACGTATATACTTTTGGTGGTCTTGATTTTATGGCTTCGGAAGACGGAGAAAGTTTGGACTTAATGGACATTTATAAAGATCCTTATATGTGGAGAGATGAGTACGATGAAGGTGTTGAGGTTTTAGAAAAGTATTCAAATAAAATTAAAAACTTTGTTGATGAGTTTAATTTAAAATACGACTATCCATTTACCCTTATGTTTAAAATGGATTCAAAGTATAATATGAAATTTTATACTGAAGATTAAATTATAGTTATAAAATATGAAAAAAATTATAAGATTAACAGAATCCGATTTAATACAAATTGTTAAACGAGTGATTAGTGAAGATAGTTTGAGCCCGAAAAGTAGAAAATTAAAAGAAATAATTAAAAAAAAATTTAACATTGACCTTAATGGAAAAATTAAACAAATTAATAGATCTTCCGAAATTCCTAAAATTTTTTTTCATGATTCACTTCGTACTCCAAAAGATTATCAAGATGAATTAAATCTTAAACCAATGTATTTGATACACTTTTATAAAGACAAAGTTATGAACAAACAATATCTGTATCAAAGTGGAGGATATTTAATGGACCAAGATGGTAACTTTTGGAGTGGAACTCATTTAATGGAATTACTCGGTCTTAATCTTATAGGTTTAAAAATTGATGATTTAATTGATATTTATTATGAAAGCATATATGACATATGAAAATCATTATAACAGAAAGTCAAAATAATTTAATAAGACGTGTTTATTTTTTGATTGAGGAATACATTGGTCAATTATCTCCTGATGATATTTGTAGATATTGGAGGAGAGAAGAGGGTTCACATTATATTGCTGAGGCAATGTCCGATTTAATATTAATAGTTCAGGAACAATATGATCGTTTGTCTGAAGATGAGATATATGATCTATTGGATGATTTTGGGACCTTGTCCGAGATAACCGAATTTTTCTATGATGTCATAGATGAATGTAATTAATATTTTTATATGAAAATCATTATAACAGAAAACCAAAACTATCTCCTTAGACGAGTACAACAATTTATTGAGATTGTTGAAGTTATAATTGAATCGTATGAGAATGTTGCTGAATTATATGATGATGGTCCTTGGTGGTGCCATAATTCTAATCCAGATACTTTTTTTGAAAGTATAATGGATCGTTCTATTCAAGAATTCATTAGGGATAATTGGGATTTCTTTCACGATAGTTCTAAGAATGGTGGTTCGGATATGGACATTAGTATGTTAAATAAAATTGTTGAGGAGAACTACGGGAATTATATTAGAAATCTTTTTGTAAGAATGTGTAATTACTCTCGTTACTAAATAATTAAAATTCTTCTTTTTTAACTGGATCCGAAACCCCAACTTCGTAAGTTTTTTTTATATTGTATTATTTAATAATCTCAACATATTTATTAATAAAAAAAATATCATGAAAAGAACAATAAGATTGACTGAATCGGAATTAATTAAAATTGTAAAAAAGGTTATAAAAGAGAATGAACCAAAGGTAATGCTGAGAAAAATGACAAAAAAAAGTGTTCTTGGTGATGAGGGTGGAATTTATAGAAACTGGACAGTTCAAAAATTATTAGATAACGCACCAAAAAAAGTTTTTCAAATTTACACAAACTATGAAAAAATTACTTTTGTTGATGAAGTATTAGACGAATTAAAGGAAAAAGGATTTCCTGTTAAACCAATACAAAAACCTGGTGTTGACAAAGAACAATATAGAGAATATATGGAGAAAGGTAGTGCAAAATTTTATTCTAATCTTGAATCAAAGTCAATTGAGGACATTCAAAAACTTTTAAGAGCTAAAGGTATTAACAAACAATTTATTGATCCAAACATTTATAGAATTCTAGATAAAAAAAGGCAAGAAGCTGATGATTCTTACAGACTAAACAAGAATGTTGAAAGAAAATTTGTTATGGCATCAAAAAACCATGATAAGTTTAGAAAATAGAAAAATGTTAAATTCGTTTAATATGAAAATTATAATTACGGAAGAACAGTACAACAAATTAATTCTTAAAGAGGATCGCAATTACGAATATTTTAAAAGGAGATTGGATAGTATGTTGGATTTTGCCATGAAACCAATTGAAACAGACTTATATGGGGATACTTTTTGTTCAAATTTTAGTGCTTATTTTAATGGATTAATGTCCAATTTGGTTGGACACATGATAAATCATTATAAGGTGGATGAAAACTACAGTATTACTGATTTTATGCTTGGAATTACGTATGAAAAATTTAGGAATATGTTATTAGATAAACACGGTGAAAGGATCCGTGAATATTATTTATCGAAAAGTCAGAACTGTTAAAAAAATAATTTTTTCTTCTTTTCTTATGGAATCCGGAACCATTTCCCGACTTCGTCGGTTTTTCTTTTTTGTGTAATTAACTTAACATAAATAAAAATTATAAAGTTTTGATAATTTAAATTATTATTACTATCTTTGTAATATGAGAATCGACAACTTTTTAAAAAACCTTAATTTTGAAGAACTACTTGAAGTAAAATCTAAATCTTCAAGTATAATCCGCGATTTCAAAGACGGATATTTCTATATCTGTGAGGCACGTTCTTATGGACGTAATTGGAAAGTGTGGGACATTTATAACACTCACACTCTTCAGGAGTTATGTTACCAATATGGTGGTGACGACGGTATTGTTGATGTATATTCCAATAACCCCGACTTGTCTGGTATTGATAACTATGGGGCTCTTAAGTTTATTCCATCCGTGGAGGACCATAACAAATGGAAGGAATATATGTATCTTAAGAATTCTATTCCCCGACATGAGGTAGAACTTAAAGTGTGGGAAGAACGTGAAAATGTTCCATTCAGACAAAGACCGAGTTTCGCTCCGTTCTATACTCGTGAGGATATTGATGCTCAAAAATTAAAGTTGGAAAACTTTGATATGAATTTTGTTGAACCTAAATCTTATATTAGTTATGATGAAGGAACGGATGAATAAACTTGGAATATTATTATCGGGAATTGTTACCTGTATATTATCAATAATTTTTTTACCTGAATTTGTTATTTACCTTATTGGTTGTTATCAGATTGGTTCTTGGGTTGGACAATTTGTGGAAAAATTAATTGTGAAGGAAGATGAGAAAGATTAGTCTTAATAAATAACAGATTAATGAGTAACTAATATTTATTCCCCACCTTCAAGTGGGGTTTTTTGTTTTTATATGATATTTATAATAAAAATATAATTATGAAAAAACTTATTAAACACATTAAAGACTTGTTTAAAAAACAAAAAGTATCTTTAGACCCCAACTCTGTTGAGGGTAAAGTATTAACAGCATTAAACACTATCATCCAATCACCGGCAATTCAAGGTATGGAATTTAAAGTGTCATCTAAATGTGATAAAACTTCAGTAATCAACGACATTGAATTTTGTGATGAGGTTTATGTTCACGATAGTTACGAAGAACAAACATTAAATAATACCTGTATTGACGCTTGTAAGGTAACAAGGGACGCAGCTAAAGATATTTGTGATGCCACAAGAGCAACATGTAATACTGGATGTGATGCAGTTAAGGTTGGTTATGATGCGTGTATTGGTACTTGTGATGTAACAAGACAAGCGTGTAAAGGTGGATGTTCTGCTGTTGATTGGACTTGTAATGGTTGTTGTTCTAAAGGATGTGATTCTGCATCTTCATCTTGTAAATCAGGATGTAATTCAGCGTTCCCATACCAAAGTTGTACAGACGGATGTAATAAAATGTCATCTGATTGTAAATCGGGAGCTGACTCAATGTATAATGTATGTGTTGATGCTTGTGGTTATTTAACAATTACAGGTGGTTATTCATTTAGATTATTAAACATTAAAGGTGTTGGGACAATCCAAGTAACTAATGTTTATGATATGGTTCCTAAAGAAAATGAATTAAATGTGTTTAGTGTTTCTATGGACTTAAACGTTCCACAAGTTATTGCTAACTCTTATTACAAATTATGGCAAGACCCAATTCCTGCAGTTGAGGGGAATTTACCTGTTGTTGCTACAGACGTTAAAGGAAGTGCTAAGGGTACGTTAACTATTGTTTGTGATGGAAGTGATGAATCAGGGTACTACTTACAGTTAGATTCATTAACAATTGAAATCCCAACTAACATCTACGACTCAAATGCTCTTACTCAATTAGTATATGCTCTCGGTATGGAAGTTGAATATGTTACTGGAGGAATTGTTGATATGAACCAAATGTTATTAGATATGGCTAATGGTATGTTGGCTGATGAGGTTATGAAAGTAATTAACGACATTTTAGATGATATGAAAATTGCTGATGCTAATTGTTAATCACAAAAAATAAAATATAAACCCTACCTCATCGGTGGGGTTTTTTGTTTTATATGATATTTATAATAAAATATAACTTATGAGAAGAACCGTAACATTAACAGAAAGAGATTTAACAAGACTTATTAATCGTGTAATAAATGAAGACCTTTCAGTTAGAAAAGGTGAATTATATTCAAGTATTAATAAAATAATTAATAGAGAATTTGAAGATGTTGAAACATCTGATATTGTTGAGGTATTGAGTAGTATTTTGAGACATCATGAAGGTGAATCATATCGAAAAAAGAAAGGTATTGGGTACATTACAAAAGATGAGGTGATAAAAAACTTTAAAAAATAAAATATGAATAGAAGTTATAGTAAAATCAGACATATACAAGAATCTAATATAGTGTTAGAAAATAGATTATTATTTAAAAAAATATTAATAGAATCTGAGAATAAGTTGTTATATGACACAGAATTGTGTAGCTCAATAAATGATGGATTGGGATTTGCCAGTGAAAATAAAACAATCAAATGGTATGATAGTCATAAAGATAAAGATACTCTTGCATGGTTTTTTAAAAACCCTGACCCAAGAATAAAAAAACATTTAGATCATATTAATACTAAATGTGTTGGGAATGATGTAGAACTAAAATCTTCTATAGTGGGGTGGTGGTTTGATTTAGCCACTATGTATTGTAATGATATGGATGAGACTTATGGTAGGTATTTCAGGGAGTTAGACCGTGACCCAAATTTGTTCAGGGGTTGTCGGTCTTCTGAAATGATTCAAAACGATAACATTAAATTTCCAAGCAGACACGGGTATTAATAAAATTCTCACCTCATCAGTAAAGTTTTTTGTTTTATAAAGTATTTATTGTTATATGAAAATAATAATAACGGAATCACAGTATAAAAATATTGTTGACAACGATATTCCATTATCATTAAAACGAAGATTTGAGTCGATAAAATTAATGATTCCAAGTATTATAAAATATTATGATGTTGACGAATATAATAAGATAGATTTTATTGATGAGGTTCTTCATCAAATATACGATGAAATTGATTATAGAGATATAAATTCTTTTTTTGACCATATTAAACCATTATTAAATAATTATATTGGTAATATATACGATAAAAAAACTAACTTAAGATTAAAAAGAAAAAAATAACACATGAAAAAAATAATAAAACTAACGGAAGAAGGACTAACAAGATTAATAAGACGTGTTATTACCGAAAGTTCTGAAATGGAATCTCAAATAACAGATCTTAGATCAAATTTCCAAAAAACCAAAGATGGTCCATGTTGGAAACAGGGGATGTGCCCAAAAAGAGATGGTGCTAGTGTAAGTTACACCGAATGTCAACCTTGTCCTGGAGTTTTAGCCGGAATATTAATACCTTCAGTTGGTATAATTGCCGGATCCATTGCCATGATATCAAGTAATATAAAAGATAGAAAAAAAGAAAAACGAGAAGAAGAATGGGTAAAAAATAACCCAGAACTTGAGAATAGAGCATTTTTATATTTTAAGGATGGAAGTGTTCAAGCAATAAAAAATGATCCAAGAAGAATTAATGATGATATTATGATTTTAAGTGATATAAAAACTGGATCTTGGACTAAATTATCTAAATAATTTTAAAAAAATAATTGGATACCACCCCACCTCATCAGTGGGGTTTTTTGTTTTATGATATATTTATAACATATGAAAATAATAATAACCGAAGACCAAGATAAACAAATTCTTTCATTTATTCGAAGACTTAGTATTGCCGATAACATTATTTCTAGATTAAACCCTGAAGATGTTTGCAGAATATGGTCGAACACAGAAAAGGATGCATTATATTATGCTGATGAGGTTATTTTGGGAATTGTGTGGGATATTAATCAAACACTTGGGATTAAAAATTCATATCACAATAAAGATATGTATAAATTTTTTGAGGATTATGGTTATTACGATAAACTAAAAAAATTTTTTCACAAATCATTTGAATCATGCGAATAATCATAACGGAATCCCAAAGTAAAATTCTATGGTTACGTAGGAGATTGAATGACCGTGAATTAATGGATCACTTAAAGGATATTGTTATTGAAGGATTTGATTATACCGATCCTTGTAACTACGGAACTTATGATAGTTATAGAATTAATATCGTAAATGATTCCGCAATAACATTTATTAATTCATATACTGAACTTTCTGGTGAAGAACAATTATTTTCTGACGAACTTGTGGCTTTTGTTGTTAAGGTAATTGTTAGTAAATATTGGTCACGAATTGAGCGAGAATATAGGGATCGTGATTGTGATGAAGAAGAAGAAGAGGATGATGATAAAACGGAGTGGTGGGTTGATAAATAAAAAATATTTATAATATAATCAAATATTATTATTTATTGTTGTATTTATAATAAAATATATATTATGAAAAAAACCATAAGATTAACTGAATCAGATTTATCAAAACTAATAAAACGAATTATACAAGAGAGTAACGTAAACGAGGAATTTAGAGGAGGTCTAGCAAGATCAAAAAAGACTGAATTGGTTGATGATGTAATAAATCGTTTGATTGAATTTGGTGAAGAATATGAAACTAAATTAAGAGAGTTTAATAGTGGTTTTGAAGTTACAAAAATAAAAAGATTAGAACCACCAAGATCAATGGATGATATTGAGATACCAAAAGGAGTTAAAATAAGGAGTACGTCGTTTGGATATTAATAAACCCTTAAATTTTTTATTGTATGTAAGACCACCTTTGGGTGGTCTTTTTGTTTTATAAAGTATTTATACAATATGAAAATCATTATAACAAAAAAACAACTAAATATATTAAAAGAATCAAGAATTCACGGTTTAGATCATTTATATGATTCTTTAATTTTAAAGTTAAAAGAAATAGAATATATTCCTGGTGAAAATCTTGGATATAATGTTATTAGACGGATAGGTAAGTACTTCCAAGATAAAGATCTTATACACGAAATACTAATTAAATCAATATATGACTATATTAATGACCCTGAGATTAAACGTTGGATTGACTGTAAGGAAATGAGTTTTGATGTTATTTTAGATATTAGTGACAAAATTCTTTACTATTATGAGGATGATTGGAACGCCGACAACGGTACAGAAGAATTGGCAGATATATTTGATCAAATACGTGATTTTTTATATGTAAAATATGGTGAAATAATTAATGATTTTTGTAAAAATATTTGAGTATGAAAATTATAATAACAGAAAATCAAAATTCATTAGCAAGACGGTACCTAAAAATAATAGATGAGGTATATAATCGTATGGATGAATCTAGTCCTTGTTATTATAGGGATTACCATGAGTTTGACAAATACAAAAGAGACTTAATAAGATCCGCAATTGATAATGTGGTAGAAGAAGATAGATTGGAAATTAATCCAAGATTGTGGACAAATTTAAGAAATGAACTTCTTTATATTTTAAATGATGAAATAAAAAAGTTTTATGATAAATATATTAAAGAAAATTGTCCAGAATATAATGATTCTGATTATCAATAATGAAAATAATAATAACTGAATCACAATATAATTACATAAAAAGGAGGTATTTGGACATACTTCCAATCTTTGAACGAGAACTTAAGGATCAAGTTCCAGCATGGTATAACAATAAATTTGGAAAAAACGAAGGGTTTGAACGTTATTACGTCACCGTAAAAGATTCGGTTGTAGAATTTATTATGTACGATATCCCAAATTTTTATGATCTTGATGAGGAAAATGAGATTGAAATTAGTAAAAAACTATCAAAAGAGTTTGATTTAATATTTTTTGATGAGACTAAAAGATATTATGAAGAAAACAGGTAATGGTTACCCTTGGTAAAAAGACGGGTTAATTTTTGATCTTGTGTTATATTTATCTAATATGAAAATTATCATAACTGAATCACAATTTGAGGATCTTTTTTTTAAACGTAGGTTTGGTCGTATTGATAAACTTGTTGATGAAAAAATGGAGTATTATCCCCCTTGTGATTATACGTATGATCCATTTTATGCGTGGTATGATTACTATGGTGATGTTCGTAACGCAGTCATATACGAGATGATTGAAAAAGATATAAATTTACCTTGGTCAGAAGAAAATATGGTTAATATTGATGAATTATCTGAAACTATGAATGAATGGATGTATGAACCATTCTATGATAAGGTTAGGGAATATTATGATAAGGTTTTAGAGGATGAAGATTGTATATGAAAATAATTATTACAGAGGATCAGTACGGACAATTAACAGAAATGATTAAACTTGACATCAAGGTTGGTGATACAATCATGGGAGGTAAGTTTAAAAATAAGAAGGTTGTTGTTAAAACTATTGGTAAAAATGATAAAGGAGATATTACAATTAATGGTAAACCATTATTACGATTTAGAATTATAAAAGAAAATAATGAATCTAATAAAGATAATAACATACCATCAGCTTTACGTAGAAGAATTAATTTATTTGACCATGAATTAAATACAACATTAAGAGAATCGGATCCTTGTGAGTACTCAAGATTCTCTCAATATAAAAGAGGAATTATGAATTACACCTTAACACCTTTTTTATCTGATGAAAATATAAGTTTGGATTCCGATGAAAATTTTTTTGAAATAAGAGATTATCTATTAAAAATTTTTGAAAATAAAATAAGGTTACATTACGATGCTTATAGTGAAATTCATTGTCCTGACGACCCTGAAATTGTAACTGAATCAAAACCATTAAAATTTATTAGAAGATACCAAGAACTTAAAGATTGGGTTAGTTCTGACTATGGTTATTTATTGGATCAGGGTAAATCACCATATGAGGCAAGAGAGATAACAATAGATCATTCCCCAATGACGTACTTGGATGACCCTGACACACAACTTGAGTGGACAGATAAAAATTTGGATATGTTAAGACGATTCATTGAAAATAATTTTGAAGATTTAATTAGTTAATATGAAAATAATAATAACAGAAACACAGAGTAAAACACTTCTTAAAAGATTAAGAAGGATACAGGAAGTTAGAGATACTATAGAATATCAAATGGAAGTTCAAGACCCTTGTAATTTTGAGGATGGTGATGAGTACGCCGAGTTTTGTATTGAAGAAGGACTTAGGTTCTTTTATGGTGATGAAGACTATGAGAGAGAGGATGATATCTTTGCTGATGAGGATGAGAATGAAGATAGTGGTAGAGAAGAGATTACACAATTAATGAACGGTGAGTACTACGATGAGTTAGTTTCATTGTGGGAAGAATGGAGTGACGATTGTGACGATGATGATGAAGATGATTTTTAATATTAAATAAGTTAAAATGAAAATAATATTAACTGAAAACCAAATTGAGTTTATACGTAGGTATAAAAAAATCAAAGAACTTATTGATGAGGGAATTGATGTGATAAGTAATGAAAAAAACTCTTGTCATTATATTTATGATGACTTTATTGAGGAGGTCTGTTGGCAAGTAAGTGATAAAATGGAAGATCTAAATATGGATACAGAAACCGTTAATGCCATAGATAAAGTACATGGATGGGTTAAGGATAATTTTAATACTTACATATTAGAAAAATTTGAGATAATGATAAACGATCTTAAATGTAGTGGAAGATTTTATGATGATGATGATGATGATGATGATGATGAGGACTATATTCCAGGTCTTATGTATGGGGTTGATAACATACAAGAAAACGATGATGACGATGATAAATATTATTCTACATTAAAGAGTTCACTTATTAGGAGACATAATGTTATTATGGAAGAGATGGATCATTATATAACAAATAATCTTTCTTGTGATGAATATCCAGAAGACGTGGACGGATTTAAAGATTATATACTTGAAAAAGTTACAGATGAAATGATGTTTAACCATAATGTAAATAAGTGGGAATGGCATGATGTCTATTTATCATTAGAGAATATAATTGGTAAACAGATAAAAAAGACTTTTAAATCTTGGATTAGAAAACATTGTTAAGATGAAAGTAATAATAACAGAAAATCAAAATCGCCTATTACGCAGAGTTCCAGAAATTGAACATTTAATTGGTCCTATGATGGATTTAGTGTATGAATATATGAAAAATGGTAATCCGTCCCCACTTAATATGTCCTACTACGATACGTTTATAGATTTTACTACATTAAACATTACAAAAGAAATAGTAAATCGTACAAATTTTCGGGGGGATGACAAAATAGAATTAGAAACACAAATACAACGGTTTATAGAAACCGAATATATGGATATTATTAGAGAATATTTTTATTCTCGTATGGTTAAAAATATTAATGAATCTGATCACGAAATAAAATTTAAACGAAGATACCAAGAAATTGAGGATGGTATTTCGGATTTTATCTTAACCCATACGTTAACTGTTATGGACACCTTTGGTAATTTTTTAACTGAAATTTGTTGGAATGTTGCAAGTCAGGTTGTTGGTAAAATGAATATACCTGAAGATGATTATGTTATGTATAGAAATCAATTGATACGTTTCATTAAAAATAATTTCTACGAGGAATTAAAAGAGTTTTGGGATAGAAATTATTATTGGAGGGACAATAAAAACATCAATGAATCTTATGATAAAAGAATGTTACAAAGACGATACCAATACATTAGTGAGTTTATTGATAGAGCTCTTTCACGTTATGATGTTTGTTTATATACTGATGTAATTGATTTTGTGGATCGTGTGTTGGATTACACCGCTGATAATTTATATGAATCCTTATTTAAATTAGAATGGGACGACAATCATAATGAATATTATCAAGATATATATGATTTGATTTCTGAAAACTTTGTAGATAGAATCCATGAATTCTATGAGGACAATAAACATTTTTGTATAGATGAGGACGGTAATTGGATTCATTAGTATATTTATAATAAAAAAACTATGTCAAAAGCGAAGGAAGAAGGTAAAGGTAAAAGAAATCGTAGAAATCTTGCAAAAAATTTAAAAAGGATTAATAAAAACGAAGAAGTTATAAAAAGACTAAAAAATAAAAAATAAAAAATAATGAAAAATCAAATAACCGAAGAATTAAATTTAATCAAATATCTTTTTGATTATAAAAAAGGAAGAGTAATATCCGAACAAAATAATGTATTACTAACCGAAGCCGATGGTAAGACTAAAGAAGAATATCCCACTTGCGTACAAAATTTAGGGGATATTGTTACTGGTGGTGGTGGAGTCTCTGCTATTACAGACAAGCAAGGTAATTCGTACTATAGTAACAATAAAGCAACCCTTCAACCTGGTGTCCCTGGTAACCTAGATATGCTTAATATTAAAAACGTTGATTATTTTTGCGCTGCGGATGGAACCGTTAAATTTGGTAAACCTGACGCAAAAGAACTTTTATTGATTAATGCTAAAAAATGTGGATGGGGTGATGATGTAAAAGCATATGAGGCTTCAGGATGGAAATGTGATTCCAAAATGGATGTTGTATCAATTGTTAAAGACACTGCCGTTAATATTCAAAATAAACTTGTATCTTTAGGTAAAGATATTGGTCCAAAGGGAGTTGATGGTAAACTTGGAGTTAAATCAATGTTAGCAATTTGGGAAGTTCTTAAAACCGTTAAATAATAACTTAATCCCTCCACAAGAGGGATTTTTTATTTCCTTTTTAATAACAAATATTATAATTAAATTATGAACGAAAATCAAAAAGCACAACAGTACGACAGATATATGTATGAGTACGACCAACTAAGTAATCAAGTATCCTCAATCAAAGGTGAGAATTTTGAACTTAACGATAGTCAAAGACAACGTATTCATGAATTGGAAAATAAAATGAGATTCATTATGGAGTCAGCATCTAGATTGTAAATATTTTCCGTAATTTCTTATATTTATATATAAAACCATTTATATGAGTAAAGTAATCCAACTAACAGAATCTGACATTGAAAATGTTGTAAGAGGCGTTATAAAACAAAAAAACACACAAGAGTTTAAATCCACCAATACTTTAATGGTGGAAATTGATTCTATGTTGGATTTTCATTATAGATCTAATTCTGCATTTTTAAAACACATTGAAGATTTCTCAGAAAGATTTAATATATTAGAAACCTTTAAAACTAATATAGTTGAAAATATTTTTTCTAATAATAGTATGATCCTTGAGAGGTTTAATAAGTTCTCAAATAAAGGAGTTATTATGGAATCAACATTTAATTTCCAAGAAGAATTAAATGGTTATTTTAATTTCATTAAATCATCATTACTATATCAGGGAGGTTTTATAAATGAATCTAACTACAATAATAATTCTTTAATAAATGAAGGAGGTTGGATTAATGGTGTTTGGAATGCTGCCGTTAATACCGCAAAAACAGTTGGTAATGCAGTTGTTAGTGGAGCTAAAACAGTTGGTAATGCAGTTGTTAGTGGAGTGAAAGCGGGATATGCAGCGTTACAAGGGGCGTGGAACAAATTAAAAAGTTTAGGTGTTAGTACATTCATGGAAAATTATAGAGGTGTCCTAACAAGTAATTGGGGTGCGGCTCTACAAATATTAATTGAAGTCTCAACAGAAGGATTTGGTGCGTTGGTTCCCTTAATAGCTTGGGCAATATTAGCTAACTATGATATTGCTAATATAATTGGAGGATCCCCTAATTGGTTTAATACATTATTTAGTTTGATTGGTACCGCAACAACAGGTATTGCATCAAAAGCGATTGGTGCGGCAATGCCGTTCTTCAAAACCGCAGGAAAAGCGTCATCGTCAATTATGCAGGCAATAGAGTGGTTGGCCAAATCAAAATTCGGACAATTCTTCAAACCAATGGTGAATAAGATTTCTGCAGGACTTGGTCAAGTACCTGGATTTATTGCTAAGGCGATGACATGGGTTAAAGGTATTTTTGGTCAAGTTTTTGGTGAGGGTGTTGTTGCTTTTTTTACAAAAGGAGCAAATGCGGTTGGTAAATTTATTGGTGAATTGGGAACAGGATTAAAAAACTTTTTTACTCCTGTTGTTAAAAATGCAAAAGTATTAAAAGGTGGTGTTGATAAGTTTGGTAAAAAAATTATTAAACCTATAATTAAAGCCCCTAAAAAACTTGTAAATACAGTAGTAAAAGGCGCATTACAAAAGGGTGCAAATTTATCGCCTAAACTTGCAACGTATCTTGCCACCGCTTCGGGTAAAACATTGTCAAAAAAATTAGCTATTCAAACCGTAAATACAATTAAAAAAGAACTTACAAGTAAATTAAAAACATATAGTGAAGACCAAGCAATAGCTTATGTTGAAAAAACTTATGGTAAACCATATGCTGATTTACTAAAAAATTCAAAAACCGCTTATGAGGTTGGTCATGGGTCACATGAAATTGCAACAAATCTAAAAGATTGGAAAAAAGCCGGTCAAAACTTGGCAAATTCAGGGAATTGGTCAGGTGAACATTATAAAAACGTTGTTTCAAACACTAAAAAAGTAGTTACCGCTGGAAATGAATTAATAAATGGTGAACCAAAAGAACCAATTGTAAAACCAGTTGCTTAATATGAAAATGGAGATATCAAAAATAGTTAGAAAAGTATTATTGGAAATTGATGAACCAAGAGATAATTCATTCTCAGTTGAACCAAATGTTAGGATGATCCCAAGGGAAAAACAAATACAAAATATGTTTGGTAAATACGAGGATCAGATTCCCAATGATGTATTGAGGTATATGAGAAAAAATCCTCAGTTGATGATGGATAGACTTGCAAGAATATATGGTGATAACTTTATTGAGTATGCTGAAAAGGCTTATGTTAAAAATATGAAATTATGGAAAGACGAATATTAAATGAAGAATTAAATATGATGAAATATCTCGTTTCTTATAAAAGAGGTGTCATTATATCAGAACAGACGGATATGGACTCAGAAGAGTCGGGAATGGGTTCTATGTTCAAAGAAAAGATCAAATCAATGTTTGAAAAAGAAGTTGTTAATGATTCTTCATTGGGTGAGGTTGCAAGTAATGTACCAAGTGTTGATGATGTTGTTTCTAATGATCAGGTTTGTGACATTGTTACCGGAAATGAAGAACACGATAATATCATATCAAAAGTTAGGTCTGAGTTACTTAGAATGAAAAAAGAAAAAGGATCAAACTCATTATGGGAAGTTCTTAAGAATGTTAAGAAAGGTATCAAAATGGCCATTGTAAAAAATAAATCAGGAGACACATCGGAACCTGAAGAACTTGATGAGCAAATTGTGACAGGTGGAATTATGATTGGTACCGTTATGGTAGGTTGGTCCTTATTAATTGCAATTGGTGCAATTCTACTTATAATTATCATTGCTATTATTGTAATGAAAAATAGTGGTAACGGAAGTGGATGTAGAAAAAACCTTAAGTGGGGTGAAGTATAATGAAAATCATATTAAGTGAATCTCAAATATTGAATCTTTTAAATGAAGATATGGGTGTTAGTAGATCAACATTACCATATGTAAATTTAATTTATAGAATTATAGAACCAATGGTTGAATCTATGGTTCATAGTGGAAAGTCTTCACGACAAAATATTGTAATAGGTTTAGATAAGATTAAGAGTATTATAAAAAATGATGAAGATTCATTTTTAGAATTCCCAATGGAAGAGATTGAAATTGTTATTTCATTTTCTTACGAAAAAGGTGATGTGGAAAATAATTTTGCTAGTGGTGGTGCGGCATATGCGTTAGATGAAAAAACTGGTGATTATTCCTACATGAGAAAGCCATCACCCGAAATCCCAAAAAAAATTAAAGATGAAGTTGAAATGACATTAAATGCATTAATGGACATTGAGATTTACATTGATTCAAAATTTAAGATGAGTCAGATGGATGAACTACTTATGGATGTAAGAGACACCATTATGCATGAAACATTACATCTGTATGAATTTTATAAAAGATGGTTAAGTACTGGTTCAGGAAATTTTAATGTATCTAAAACTTATGCAGGTAGAAAAAATCCAAATACACCAAGAGAAATATACGATTATTATTCTGAATTTTTAGATTATGTTTATTATTCTGAACCATATGAAATAAACGCAATGACCCAAGAAGCATACTCAAAAGTTTTACGAATGAGTTTTGACACATTTAAAACAACTAAGTATTGGATTATGTCAAACAAAATGGAAAATTTTAATGCCGACCAATATTATCGTGAGTTAGAGAAAAAAATAAAAGAACGTAGTGGTGAAGAAACATTAAATTATCATTTGAATAATTTACACAAATTCTATTTAAAGCAATATGTTAAAATTTCGTTAGAGAATAATGAATCTGTGTCTAATAAAATACTTAAGACTAAAAATGTTTACGATCTAATAAAAAGTTTTGAACTTAGAATTACTCAATCAGGTAAAAATCTTAAACGTAAGTTTATGAAATTGTATACTATTGAAAGATAACATATATTTATTAAATAAAAAATTATGAGTAAAGAAATTATCAAAGAAGAACTTAACCAAATGAAATACCTTTTTGGTTATAAACGAGGAGTTATTATTTCAGAGCAAGAAGTGGATGAAGAAAAAATGGTTGTTAATCCATATACGTTGGAGGCACGTAATGGTAATGTTATGATAAATGACACCATCACTAAAAAAGTTTACGCATATTCATTGTCCGCATACGGTGTTAAAGTAACTGTAAACGATTTTCCTGGTGGGGATAGTATTAATTACTCAGTTCCTTTTAAAGGTTCAAGTACCCAAGAAATAAGTAATAACAGTGAATTACCAAAAATAATAAAGGCGAATGCTGGAAAGTGTGAAATAAAGACTGAAGTTGGTGGTATTGCAATAACTCTTAAATGTGTATTTGGTTGCGCTGGTTGTAAATAAACAACTTAAAAGTTGTTGGTATTAAGAAATACCAACAACCTCAAGTTCAAAAATTAATTTTTTACCAGCCAATGGGTGATTGGCATCAATTACCACAACATCATCTTTAACTTCCATAACTTTTACGAAACTAGGTCCCATAGGTCCTTCCGTTTGTAAAACTTGACCAACTTCAACTCCTTCAGGAACTTTATCCTTAGTAACTTCAATGATCATATCTTCAACATGGTCACCATAAGCATCAAGAGGTTCAATCTCAATTGTTTTTTTATCACCTTCTAACATATCAATAAGACCTGACTCAAACCCTTTAATGAGTTGTCCTTGACCTAAATTTGTTGTTAATGGTTCTCTTCCTTCGGCCAAAGATGTGTCAAAAATTGTTCCATCTTCTAATTTTCCGGTGTAATGTACCGTAACAGTACTGTCATTTAAAACTTTTTTCATAAATTATTCTTTTTTTAAGTATAGAATATATATTTAATAATGTAAAAGCAAAATAACGATATATTTATTAATAAAACTATAAATTATGAAAAGTTTAATAACTGAAGAAGAAAAATTAAGAATACGGTCAATGCATATTAATGAAAAATTTTCATTACTAAAAGAACAAGGTCAATTTGATGATTTATACCCAATTGATCCAACAACCGCATCAACCGTAACAACTCCAATAACCGCACCAGCTGACGCACCAAAAACAGGTACACCTGAAGCTAAAGCATTCCAAGATTGGATGGATGTAAATCACGTTAATTGGAATCCAAGTGTTCCTGCACAAAATTGGAAAAAACTTAATAAAGGAAAAGCTTATGGTCAGTTTGGACCAAAAAGTTTGGCTGCCTGGACAAAGTTTAAAGATGAATACACTAAAACATTAGTAAAATAAAAAACATGGCAAAAATAATTAAATTAAATGAAAACGATCTTAAAAGAATCGTTATTAAAGTTCTTAATGAAAGACGACTTAATGAAGATGATGTAGTCACTAATGGTTTATCTCCTGGTGCTATCACACAAGACGTTGCCGATCAATTAAAATACACAGAAAATGAAACAGATCCTGAAGACAGATTTGAATCGATATGTAATGTATGTACGTCAGGTAAAGAAGGGTTAGGCCCAATAACTCAAAGTGAAAGTGCTTTAGATGGTATTGCTGAAAGTATATATGATGCAATTGAGGAAGGTAGTTGGTATACTCTTGGTGCGGGAACTAATGAGAAAAAAGTAGAAAATGGTATACGTAATACTAAAAGTTTTCCTGATTTCTGTTATATGATTTCTAGTTATAGTGCTAAATATGAGGACTTCTTTGAATCAATGGATGGAGATTTTGCTCAAAACGAGGAATATAGACGATATTTGGTATCACCTGTTGCTGATGTTATTAGATATAGTACTAAATTAATTGATAAAAAATCTGATGTTAAAGTAGACCCTAAAAAAGATGATGTTGTTACTCCTGGTGGAGGTGGATCTGAGGATAATTGGAATATGTATATGTGTGTTATTGAGCATCCAAAGGCAATTGGTGAAAAATATGCCGATGGTAAAAGAACTCGTTTTAGAATTGGAACTGATTATTATATGGGTAATGGTAAAAAAATACGTAAGGGTATTGAATTAGATTATTCGTGTGAAGACAAAGAGTTTGATAATGTTGATTTTGCGGATAAAGAAAATAACAAATCTAACAACGGTAATAAAAGACCTATAAATGCAGAAATAAAAGACATACAAAAATTTTTAACTGACGAAGGATATGATATCTCAACTGATGGTGAAATAGGTAGCGAAACCGCAGGTTCAATTATTGATTATATTGTTGATAATAATTCAGACGAATTTAAGCCAGGATCTGTTTTAGAACTTCAAAAGAAAATTAATAGTTGTTATTCTATGAAAATTAAAGAAGATGGAAAAGTTGGTCCTGAAACATTAGACGCTATTGCAGACGCATTAGAATCAGCACAAGACGGAGATCTTTGTAAATAAAATGAATATAATACTCACAGAGAGTCAATATCGTATTCTTCTTGAAAGTCAAGAAGAAGTTGATAGGATATTAGATAAAATTAGTGATGGTGGGTATGAATCTTTAAGTGTGGATGAAAAAAGATACTTAGATGTATTTTCTAAACATAAAGGAAGACCTGATGAATTTGTTGATCCTTCCCAAAGTTATGATGAAAGAGAAGGGGAAAAATTCATATCTTCTTTTAATCATATTCCAAAAATAGAATTTGTTTTTGATTACGAAGAAAAAACTGAAGATGAAACTGCATTATATGGTACAATATATTTTAAAGATAAGGAATACATTGGTGGTTTATTTTTAAACAAAATGGGGCACTTAATTGATTTTGATTTCTATGATATAAATGAAGATCCTAAAAGTATTCATGATGATGTTGGAAGATTTCAAGATGAAATTGAAGGTATTGAACCTGAGGTTAAAATGTTTTTTGAGGATGATGTTATTCCATCTCTAAAAAATTAAAACTTTTTTAAAAGTTAACATATTTATATATAACAATAAAGATTTGAAAAAAAATTAAAATGAAAAGAAAAATAAGATTAACCGAAAGCGAATTAACTACCTTAATTAAAAGAATGGTAGAACAAGCTCAAGAAGACATGAGTATGGAATATACTGAAGAAGATATGGGTTATGATGATGACCAAGAGGAATTGTCTAAACCTGAGGTTGTTGACATTATTTCTGATTTCTTTAAAAGTGAAGTATTACCAGAATTAGCACCTGAAGAAAGATCTGAATTGAAACACATGGCAAGAAAAGCAACTCCTGAAATGACAGAAGCATATCTTAATGAAGATTTAAAAAGTAGATTTAAAAGTTTTAAAGAAAAGGCTATGATTGGTGGAGGACTTGGTACGATGGTAACAGGAATGATTACCGCTCTTGGTGAATTCACAGGATGGTCAGAACATGAGTTAACTATGAAAATCCATGAGTTTGTTGAAAGTTTTGGAGCTGGACAATACTCAGGACCTATAACTGTGGCAATGGTATTTGCGGGACTAGCTTTAGCATTAAAAGGTTATTCAGATAGAGCAAACAGATTAGATACTCCATATACAAAAGATAAACCTGGAAGTGGATTCAACTCGTATTGATTTATATAGGAAATAGATTAGATCACAAATAGATAAAAAAACCCCTTAACTTAAGGGGTTTTTTTATTTTCTTTTAGATATTCTTCTAAAATTTCTACAATTTCATCAATCTCATATTTATCTTCATCACTAACTAATTTAAAATTTTTGTATTTGAAAAGAAATAACCAAAAAAATGAGAAGTGAATTAAGAACATAAAGAATAAGGAATCTACGGTGATCCCAAAAACACATAAGAAAGGTATTCCAAATGTTACTATGTAAAACAAAAAATTAAAAATTTCTGTATTAGCAATAGATAAAAACTTATATTGTCTAATTGCTTTTTTTAATTCTTTACATGAAGAGTTTTTATATGACTCAGCCTCTTTTCTAATCTTTGTCATCGTGGTATATTTTAGATAAATGATTCTTATAACAAATATACAATTTTATTTGACATTAAAAAACTATTAATCTATTATTTTTTATATATCTTTGTAGTATGAAAAATTTTAAACCTTTAATTATACCTGAAGACTCCGCTTGGAGTAGAAAAACATTATCGGCAAGAATATGGAGAATCTTACATTGGAGAATTAGATCGTTCCTAACAGGTTGTAAAAATGTTATTAGATGGTCACCAACAATCTTTAAAGATAGAGATTGGGATCACTGGCATATCTATAACATCTTACAAAAGAAAATTGAGTTCCAAAGACAAGAAATTATCTATGCAAATAGACATATGCAAGTTGATATTGATAATCGTGATATGACTATAGTTCTTAATTTGATTGAAAGAGTTAAGGAAGATTATTATGGAACTGAATATCTTGATTACTCTGAATCAAAATTTAGATTTGAACCAATTGAAGGGGATGATGAGTACTGCACAATGGAACAGGATGTTATTTCTGAAAATTACGATGAATACATAAAAAAATATCCATCAAGTGTTCGTAAAGTTTTGAAAGAAAAACCTGAACTTGATAAAAAAGATTTATGTTTTTGGGTTGCAAAACATAATGAAGAAAAGGCTCACAATCTTCTACATAAAGTATTGAAAGAAAGAATGAGAGGGTGGTGGGATTAATCTTTAATGTCTACGGATGGTAAGATCATAAGTGGTTGTTTTCTACCGATAACTTTCCACCCCAATCTTACTATAGT
>Ga0209500_10000099_pt1 | contig 79019 bp, 79 predicted proteins | sample S_140212_EF_Meta_FD_187323 | JGI IMG/M metagenome (GOLD analysis project Ga0209500, IMG submission 187323) | Freshwater microbial communities from Lake Simoncouche, Canada to study carbon cycling - S_140212_EF_MetaG (SPAdes) (version 2) | ecosystem: Environmental > Aquatic > Freshwater > Lake ... | reverse complement strand
GTTTGGAGCGATGCGGGCGTGCCCCTGGCCACCACGCACCAGCTTGTCTATTTCAAGGAATAGCTTGCTGTTCTACAAACCCCAGTAAAACGAGAACCTGCCATGCAAGACGTATTGATAGACAGCGCCGACGGCGTGATGACCCTCACCCTGAACCGCGTTGAAAAAAAGAACTCCTTCACCCAGGCCATGTACAGCGCCTGCGCCGACGCCTTGTTGCAGGCCACCGACGACGCCAGCGTGCACGTGGTCGTTATCCAGGGCCACGCCACGATTTTTAGCGCGGGCAACGACATTGGTGACTTTTTGAACCGGGGCGCCAGCACCCCGGACGCACCGGTGTTTCGCTTTTTACGAGGCCTGGCCACTTTCCCCAAACCCTTGATCGCCTCAGTCTGCGGCCCGGCCGTGGGCGTGGGAACCACCATGCTGTTCCATTGCGACCTGGTGTACGCGGGCGACAACGCGGCGTTTTCCATGCCTTTTGTCAACTTGGGCCTGTGCGCCGAGGCTGCGTCCAGCCTGCTGGCTCCGCGCCTGATGGGCTACCACCGCGCCGCCGAAGCACTCTTGCTGGGCGAGCCCTTTATGGCCGAAGCCGCTATGGAAATGGGCCTGGTCAACCGCATCGTGCCCCCGTCTGAGGCCAACAACCTGGCCCAAAGCCAGGCGCGCAAACTCGCCGCCAAGCCCCTGCCTTCGCTGATCGAAACCAAGCGCCTGATGAAAAAAAGCCAAATGGCCGAAGTGCTGGCGCAAATGGACGAAGAGGGCGCAAGCTTTGGCCGCCTGTTGCAAGCGCCCCATGCAAAGGAAGCCTTTACGGCCTTCATGGAAAAGCGCAAGCCCGACTTCGCCAATCTCTGAGCACCCAGGGATCGGCCTGACGACCCGGGCGGGGCGGGCCCCGCAAGGCCAAAACGCAGGGTTCACCCAGCGTCGGTATTTTCGCCAAGCAAGCGCTTGCTAAAAATACTGCTCTTTGGTATCTTCGGCGCATGTCCGCGCATGTCGCTACCGTCCCACACCCCACGCCAGAACCCGGCCTGTTGCCCGCGCCTTTACGGGCGCGCGGTAGGCCGCGCAAAACCCTGCTGGAGCGCGACGACGGCAACCGCCGTGCCGCCTTGTTGCGCGCCGCCGCCGTCCTTTTTCGCAGCCAAGGCTTTGCCGCCACCACCACGCGTGACATTGCGGCGGCCTCCGGCATGCAAAGCGGGTCTCCCTTCTACCATTTCAAAAGCAAGGACGCGCTGCTATTTGCCGTCATGCAAGAAGGCATGCACGCCGCTTTGGCGCGACAGCGCGCCTCGCTGCCTGCTACTGCCAGCGCGCCGCCCCTAGCGCAGCTGCGCGGTTTGGTGCAAACCCATTTCCAGGTGCTGCTTGGGCCCGACAGCGACTTTATTCCGGTGATGCTTTACGAAGCCCGCTCGCTCAACAGCGCCCAGCGCACTGCACTGTCCGCTTTGCAAAGCGAATACGAGGCCCTTTGGACGCCGGTGTTGGCCGCGCTGCATACCAGCGGCGCCCTGCGCGCGCCCGTGGGGCTGGCGCGGCTGCTCATGCTCGGAGCCTTGAACTGGTCCGTGCAGTGGTTTGACCCCCGCAAGAGCGCCACCGTGGACGATTTGACCGAGGCCGCACTGGCCCTCTTTGTGGGGCACGCTGCCGCCTCCTGACTGTTTCTTTTTGAACAAGGTATCTATGCGTTACGCATCCATATTTGCGCCAGGACTGTTTGCTGGCAAAGTCATCGTCGTCACCGGGGGCGGCTCAGGCATTGGCCGTTGTGTGGCGCATGAGCTCGCCGCTTTGGGTGCAAGCGTGGCGCTTTTGGGCCGCAAGCCAGAAAAGCTGCAAAAAGTAGCTGACGAAATCGTTCAGGACTGTGCCGCCAGCGGGGGCAGTGCCAGCACCCATGTGTGCGACATCCGTCAAGAAGAGGCGGTGCGCGCAACCGTGGCCGCCATCGTGGCGCAGCACGGCCCCATTGACGGCTTGGTCAACAACGCCGGGGGCCAGTACATGACGCCGCTGGAGGCCATCAGCGCCAAGGGCTGGGAGGCGGTGGTTAACACCAACCTGACCGGCGGCTTTTTGATGGCGCGGGAGTGCTACACCCAGTCCATGGCCAAAAACGGCGGTGCCATTGTCAACATCGTGGCCGATATGTGGGGCTCTATGCCCGGCATGGGCCACAGCGGCGCGGCGCGCGCGGGCATGGTTAGCCTGACCGAGACGGCAGCCGCTGAATGGGCGGGCGCAGGGGTGCGCGTCAACGCCGTGGCGCCCGGCTACATCGCTTCCAGCGGCATGGACCATTACCCTGCCGAGGCCGGCCCCATGCTGCGCGCCATGGCCAAAACCGTGCCGCTTGGGCGCTTTGGCACCGAGGCCGAGACGGCGGCAGGCATTGTGTTTTTGCTCAGCCCGGCGGCAGCTTTCATCAGTGGCACCACCCTGCGCATCGACGGTGCGCGCCCGCAGGTGCGCATGGGTTGGCCCATGACGGTGGCAAGCGCCAAGGTCCAAGCGCGCGCGTCCATCGCACCCTTTGACGGCTTTCACCGGGCGACCACGCCGCAGGTGTTTGCCAAAGCATCCCCAGAGTCCAAATAAATCAGACCAACCCCCAGGAGACAAGCCATGCAATGGACCCACGAACACCAGGAAGTTCAAAAAACCCTCAAGCGCTTCATTGACGCCGAAATCAACCCACACGTGGACGAATGGGAGGCGGCCGAAATATTCCCCGCCCATGAAGTGTTCAAAAAGCTGGGTAATCTGGGCCTCTTGGGCCTGACCAAACCCGAGGCGCATGGCGGCGCGGGGCTGGACTACAGCTACAGCCTGGCCATGGCCGAGGCGCTGGGCCACATCCACTGCGGCGCCATCCCCATGGCCATTGGGGTGCAAACCGATATGTGCACCCCGGCGCTGGCGCGCTTTGGCAGCGAAGAATTGCAGCGCGAGTTTCTGGCCCCGGCCATTGCCGGCGACATGGTGGGCTGCATCGGCGTGAGCGAACCCGGCGCGGGCAGCGACGTGGCGGGCGTCAAGTCGGTGGCACGCAAGGACGGCGACGACTACGTCATCAGCGGCCAAAAAATGTGGATCACCAACAGCCTGCAGGCCGACTGGATGTGCATGCTGGTCAACACCAGCGAGGGCGCCGCGCATAAGAACAAGAGCCTGGTGATGGTGCCGCTGCGCGAAAACGGCAAGCTGCGCCCCGGTATCGAGGTGGCAAAGAAGATCCGCAAAATCGGCATGAACGCCAGCGACACCGGCCTGCTTTACTTTGACGAAGTGCGCGTGCCCCAGCGCAACCGCATTGGCGCTGAGGGCCACGGCTTTATCTACCAAATGCAGCAGTTCCAGGAAGAGCGCCTGTGGGCGGCGGCGAGTTGCCTGCAATCCTTGAGTAACTGCATTGGCTGGACCACGGAGTGGGCGCAAGAACGCAAGCTCTTTGGCGCCACCTTGGCCGACCAGCAATGGGTGCAATTCAAACTGGCGGAGATGAAAACCGACTTGGAAGCCCTGCGCGCGCTCACCTACCGCGCCTGCGAGCTGTACGTGGGCGGACAGGACGTGCTGGAACTCGCCTCCATGGGCAAGCTGATGGCCGGGCGGCTGAATCGCACCATCCCTGACGGCTGCCTGCAGTTCTGGGGCGGCATGGGCTTCACCTGGGAAAACAAGGTCTCGCGCATGTTCCGCGACGGCCGCCTGGCCTCCATTGGAGGTGGCGCCGACGAGGTGATGCTCGGCATCATCGCCAAGACCATGGGTGTGGCCAAGCGGCCCCACCATTGAACGCTGGCCGTATGCAAACCGCCGCAACCGCCGAGGACATTAGCCACTTGCAGAGCAGCGCGCAGCGCTTTGCGCGCCAAGAGGTAGCGCCCCATTTGGCCGACTGGGAAACGGCGCAAGCGTTCCCGCGCAGCCTGTACACCCGCGCTGCCGAACTGGGCTGGCTGGGCTTGGGTTACCCCGAGCATCTGGGTGGCACACCGGCGAGTGCCGCGCTGCGCAACGCCCTGACCGAAACCCTGGCGCGCGAGAGCGGCAGCGGCGGCCTGATGGCCAGCTTGTTCAGCCACAACATTGGCCTGCCGCCCGTGTTGCACTGGGGCTCAGACGCCTTGCAGGCCGAGGTCATTCCCGGCGTCTTGCGGGGTGAAAAAATTGCGGCCCTGGCCATCACCGAGCCCGGCGGCGGCAGCGACGTGGCTGCCTTGCGCACCACCGCCCGCCTGGACGGCGGCGATTACGTGGTGGACGGCGAAAAAGTCTTCATCACCTCCGGCCTGCGCGCCGACTGGCTGACCGTGGCGGTGCGCACCGACCCGGCCAACAAGGGGCGTGGCGGCATTTCCATGCTGGTGGTGCCGGGTGACGCGACCGGCCTGTCGCGCAGCCCCCTGCACAAAATGGGCTGGCACTGCTCGGACACCGCACACTTGCGCTTTGACGCGGTGCGGGTGCCCGCGCGCTTTCTGGTGGGGCAAGAGGGCGCGGGCTTCAAGATGATCATGGGCAACTTCAACGGCGAGCGCCTGTCCATGGCGGTGATGGCGCTGGGCTTTGCTGAGCGTTGCTACACCGAAGCGCTGGACTGGGCGCGCAGGCGCAAAACCTTTGGCAGCGCCTTGGTCGAACACCAGGTGATCCGCCACAAGCTGATGGACATGAAGATGCGCATCGAGTCCACCCGCGCCTGGGTGGACGCGCTCACCGCACGGCTGGACCACGGCGACGAGGGCGCCGACTGGGTGGCGCAGGTGTGTTTGCTGAAAAACCATGCCACGCAAACCATGCAGTTTTGCGCCGACCAGGGCGTGCAGATTTTGGGCGCCATGGGCTTTATGAACGGCACCGCCTGCGAGCGCATTTACCGCGAAGTCAAGGTCATGATGATTGGCGGCGGCGCCGAGGAAATCATGAAAGAGTTGGCTGCGCGTCAACTTGGGCTGTGACAATAGGGCATGAACAAAAAATCAGCCTCTGGCGCGGATGCCGCGCTAGCCCCCGGCGCGCTTGGCGGCACAGCCCCTGTCGTGTTTGAAGAGGACTTCGTCAGCGGACTGAAGAAAATATTCGAAGAGCGCATTGTCTTCAATCAATTGCTGGGCCTCAAGATCACATCCTTGGAGCCCAGTCGCGTGGTCGCCCGCATCGACATGCGGCCCGAGTTGGTGGGGCATTTCGCTTTCAACCGGGTACACGGCGGCGTGATCAGCGCCGGTCTGGACGCCATGGGCGGCCTGGCGGTGATGGCCGCTATTGGCGCGCGCCACATGGATGAGACGCCCATGCAGCGCCTGCACCGCTTTGGCAAACTCGGCACCATCGATTTGCGCATTGACTACCTGCGCCCCGGCATTAGCCCGTATTTCGAGCTGCACGCGTATGTGCTGCGTCTGGGTTCGCGCGTGGCCAACACCCGCATGGAGTTTTTGGGCGCAGACGGCACCTTGTTTTCAACCGGAGCGGCGGCGTATATCGTGTCCTGAGCGACGCGCCGCCTGGGCGACTGCCATAAAAAAAGGCCCGCGACGGGCCTTTTTTGTTGCTAAAAAAGCAGCCTTACAAAGGCACTTTTTTCAGCATCTCGATACCGATCTTGCCAGCGGCGATTTCGCGCAGGGCGGTGACGGCCGGCTTGTTCTTGCTTTCGATCTTGGGCGTGTGACCCTGGCTAAGCATGCGTGCGCGGTAGGTGGCGGCCAGCACCAGTTGGAAACGGTTGGGGATCTGCTCGAGGCAGTCTTCGACGGTGATGCGGGCCATGGGATTCTCCGAAATTACAAGGGGATGTTGAGCGCTTGGAACGTTGCGGCTCTGGCGCGCGCCTGCGCCACAAACTTGAGCCGCTGGGAGTGAACGATCGCCTTGAGGTCAAAAAGCGCGCGGTCAAACAACTCGTTGATTATAACGAAGTCGAATTTTTGGGCCTGCGCCACCTCAACAGCGGCGTTTTTCATGCGCAGGTCGATGGTCTCGGGTGCGTCCTCGCCCCGGCGCTCCAGACGTGCGCGCAGTTCTTCCCAGCTCGGGGGCAAGATGAAGATGCACACCGCGTTGGAAAACGTCTGCTTGATCTGGATCGCGCCCTGAAAGTCGATTTCAAGAATCACATCGGCGCCCATCGCCATGCGGTCTTCGATGGCTTTTTTGGACGTGCCGTAACGGTGGTTGTGCACATGGGCCCACTCGACAAAGGCGTTGGCGCCCACCATGGCGTCGAATTCATGCTCGGAGACAAAAAAGTACTCGCGCCCATGTTTTTCTTGGCCGCGCGGCGCGCGTGTGGTGTGCGACACCGAGGGCTGCACGTGGGAGTCAAGCTCCAGCAGTGCATTGACCAGGCTAGACTTGCCCGCGCCGCTGGGCGCTGCGACAACAAACAGGTTTCCGGGGTAATCCATAGCGCGACTCAGGGGGCAAAAAGCGGGTCCTATTCTATGTTCTGCACTTGCTCGCGCATTTGCTCTATCAGCACCTTCATGTCCACCGAGACATGCGTCAGCGCCAGCGCGGCCGATTTGGAACCCATGGTGTTGGCCTCGCGGTGCAGCTCCTGGATCAAAAAGTCCAGACGCTTGCCGATTTCACCGCCTTTGGTGATCAGGCGCTCCAACTCATCGAGGTGCGAGTTCAGGCGGGTGATTTCTTCGGCCACATCAATGCGAATGGCAAAAGCGGTGGCCTCGGTCAGCGCCCGGTCTTGGGCGCTTTCGGGCAGCGCGCTGCCAACGCCTAGCGCCATGGCCTCGGCCCAGCGTTCCATAAAACGCTGTCGCTGCTGGGCCACCAGTTGCGGCACCAGGGGCGTGGCCTGCGCGGCCAGCACGCGCAGCTGCTTGATGTGTTCGAGCAGCATGGCGCTCAAGCGGGCACCTTCGCGCTCGCGCGCCGCGAGCAGCGCAGCCAAGGCAGTTTTGGCCAGGGGCAGCAGTTCTTCGCTCCAGTCGCGCAGGCCCGATTGCTCGGTCGCGGCCAGGCGCAAGACATCAGACACCGTCAGGCCACCGGCCTGCGGTAGCCAGACCTTGATGTTGTCCTGCAGGCTGTTGAGGCGTTGGAGTAGCTTCGGGGACGGCTCGCTCACGCTGCCGTGTTGCACGTCAATGGAGGCGCGCACCTCGATCTTGCCGCGCTTGAGGCGCGCGCCCAGCAGCTCACGCAAGGCGGGTTCCCACTGACGCAGGTCTTCGGGCAGGCGAAAGGTCATGTCCAGAAAGCGGCTGTTGACCGAGCGGATTTCCAACCCAAGCTGGGCGGTGGGTGCCTGTTTGGCATCGTTAGCGGCTGCGCCGCTGCCCGCCGTGTGCTGGGCGCTGGCATAGCCAGTCATACTGTAAACTGACATGATTCATTCCTTGACTATGAGGGTTGCACTGAGAATAACCCGCTTCGTTGATCGCTCCGCGGTTCAACGGTGGCTGGGACGAAAAACTCCTGCACTTTTGGCATGACCCAAGCTCCACCAAAGGCTCTCCCCGCACCCTTGGCGCCAGGCAAGTGGGTGGGTGGCTACCGTATCGTCCAAAAAATTGGGGCCGGAGGTTTTGGCATCGTTTACCGGGCCGTCAGTCCCACCGGGCAAGAGGTGGCGCTCAAGGAATACCTGCCCGCCGCCTTGGCCAGCCGCGCCCACGGCGATGCGCCCGTCGTTGTGGAACGCAGCAACCGTGCGCTGTACCGCATCGGTTTTCGCAGCTTTTTGGAAGAAGGGCGCGCCTTGGCCCAAATTGTTCACCCGAACGTGGTCAGCGTCTTGAATTTTTTCCAGGAAAACGAAACGGTTTATCTGGTGATGAACTATTTGGAAGGTGCGTCCTTGCAACAGTTCATCGTCACGTCGGCTTCGTTGGAGCACTCCAAGATTTTTCGCGAAAGCACAATTCGTTCCCTTTTTGAGGAGGTACTGCGTGGCCTGCGCGTGGTGCATCAGTACAAAATGTTGCACCTAGACATCAAGCCGGGCAATATTTTGGTCACCGACGACGACCGGGCGGTATTGATCGACTTCGGCGCGGCACGCGATGTGCTTCACCAGGGGGGCAAGTTCTTGCAGCCCATGTTCACGCCGGGTTTTTCAGCGCCGGAGATGTACAGGCGAGGCCAATCCATAGGTCCTTGGACCGATATTTATGCCATTGGTGCTTGTATGTTTTCTTGTATGAAGGGCTGTCCGCCGCCCGACGCCGCCAAGCCGGATTGCCGCACCAATCTCGACGCCATGGCGTACGAATTACGGGGCAAATATTCCTTGGCGCTGATTGATCTGATGCTGTCGTGTATGCAAACGGATCCGCAGGCTCGGCCGCATTCGGTTCTTTCGGTGCAAAAAGCGTTGTTCAGGCCGCCGCAAGCGGTACAAGCCGCTGGGAGTGCCGAAGGCTACCAGGCGACACAGTTTTTCCCAGTCGCTTCGCGCTCCTTGTCCAAACCTGCGCGCTGAGCGCAGTCCACCACCATGATGTTCTCGGTATTCCAGGTCAGTCGCATGGGGGGGCGAAAGCGAAACGAAGATCGCATGGGCTACACCTACACCCAAGGATCTGTCATGTTCCTGGTCGCCGATGGGCTTGGCGGCCACCCACAAGGTGATGTGGCATCCCAAATCTGCCTGCAGGTCGCCACATCCATGTTCCACAAACAGGCCGTTCCCAAACTTGCCGATGTGGCGCAATTCCTGCAAGCTGTCATGCTCGCCGCCCATGAACAATTGCTTAGCTATGCGGCGACACAGGGTCTGGAGCAGACGCCCAGCAGCACCTTGGTGCTTGTGGTCCTGCAAGACAACCAGTGCCACACCGCGCACTGCGGCGATTCGCGCCGCTACTTGGTGCGCGGCGGTGCGGTGTTGAGCCGGACCCTGGACCACTCGGTGGCTGAGTGGCAAGACAGCGTGTTGGGGGCCAAGGGGGAGGCGCCTGTCAGCAAGCACATGCTGTACAGCTGTCTGGGTGCACCCAGGCGGCCAGCGATTGAAATCGGGCCCCCCATCGCACTGGAGGTGGGGGACCGCTTGTTGCTTTGCACGGACGGGCTGTGGGGCAATGTGAAAGAAGATGACATCGTTTTCAACGTGACCGCGCATGCGGTGACCGAAGCGGCGCAGACGCTGGTCGATTTGGCGCTTGAGCGCGGAGGCCCTTATTGCGACAACGTGACCCTGATCGCCGTGGCCTGGGAGAAAGCCGATAATTCGGGTCTTGCCTGAGTGGGGGCCCCATGGGGACATGGTTTTGCCCACCGACAGTGGCGCTTGGTGCTCCTCCAACCCGTTTCCCGGAATTTTTTCATGACCTCATTTATCCGCAGCGGCGCCCGTGCCGCCAACGCTTTGCGCCCGGTGCGCATTACCCGTGGCTACACGCGCCATGCCGAAGGCTCGGTGCTGATCGAGTTTGGCGGCACCAAGGTGCTGTGCACCGCGTCGGTGGAAGAGCGAGTGCCGCCGCACAAACGCGGCAGCGGCGAAGGCTGGGTGACCGCCGAATACGGCATGCTGCCGCGCGCCACCCACACACGCAGCGACCGCGAGGCCGCCCGCGGCAAGCAAAGCGGGCGCACGCAAGAGATTCAGCGCCTGATTGGCCGCTCGCTGCGCGCCGTGTTTGACCTCAAACGCCTGGGCGAGCGCACTATTTCGCTGGACTGCGATGTGATCCAGGCCGATGGCGGCACCCGCACCGCCGCCATCACCGGCGCCTTTGTAGCCGCGCAAGACGCGGTCAACTGGTTGCTGGCCCACGGCAAGATTGCCGAGTCGCCCATCGTGGCCTCGGTGGCGGCCATCTCGGTCGGTATCGTGCAAGGCACGCCGCTGCTGGACCTGGAGTACACCGAGGACTCGGCCTGCGACACCGACATGAACGTGGTCATGACCGGTGCGGGCCACTTTGTCGAAGTGCAGGGCACTGCCGAAGGCGCGGCATTCTCGCGCACTGAGATGGACCAGTTGCTCAACCTGGCCGATGCTGGCATTGCCGAGCTGATGCGTTTGCAGCAGCAGGCGCTGGCCCAAGCGCCACTCGCGCATTGAACGCCGCGCAGCCGTCCATGCAGATTGTTCTGGCGTCCAACAACGCGGGCAAGCTGGCCGAATTGCAAGCCATGTTTGCGCCCCTGGGCTGCGACTTGGTGCGCCAGAGCGATTTGGGCGTGCCCGAGGCGCCCGAGCCCTACCGCACTTTTGTGGAAAACGCCCTGGCCAAGGCGCGCAACGCTGCCAGCCACACGGGTTTGCCCGCCCTGGCCGACGATGCGGGCCTGTGCGTGGACGCCTTTGGCGGCCTGCCCGGCGTGGACACAGCGTACTACGCCACCCAGTTTGGCTACCCCAAAGGCGACGACAACAACGTGCTGGCGCTGCTGGAACAAATGCAGAACATCGACGCGCGCGGCGCGGCCCTGGTCAGCACCCTGGTGGCCGTGCGCTCGCCCGAAGACCCCGAGCCGCTCATTGCTGTGGGCCGCGTGGTGGGCCAGATTGCCCGCGCGCCGGTGGGCGATAACGGCTTTGGCTTTGACCCGGTGATGTGGATTCCTGAATTTGGCAAAACCTTTGCCCAGCTGCCGGTGGAGGTGAAAAACGCCCACAGCCACCGCGGCCGCGCCGCCCAGGCCATGGTGGCGCTGATGCGCGAGCGCTGGCAGGCGGTGCTGGCACGGCCATGATTCCCATTCAAAGCAGCGCGGGCTTGGACGCGGGGGCTGCCGTACAGCACGCCATACAGCATGACATTCAGCACTTCATGCGCCCCGGCACGCTGCAACTTGCCGCCTTGCCGCCCCTGTCGCTGTACGTGCATTTGCCTTGGTGCATCAAAAAATGCCCCTATTGCGACTTCAACTCGCACGAACAACCCGCCGGACCCCTGCCCGAGCGCCGCTACATCGACGCCGTGGTGGCCGACCTGGAAGCCGCCCTGCCGCTGATCTGGGGCCGGGGCATCCACAGCATTTTTATCGGCGGGGGCACGCCCAGCCTGTTTTCGCCCGAGGCCATAGACCGGCTGATCAGCGACATCCGCGCCCGCCTGCGCCTGGAGCCCAACTGCGAAATCACCCTGGAAGCCAACCCTGGCACCTTTGAGAAAGACCGCTTTGCCGCCTTTGCCCAGGCCGGGGTGACGCGTCTGTCGATCGGGGTGCAAAGCTTTAACGACGCGCACCTCTTGGCGCTGGGCCGGGTGCACGACCGCGCGCAAGCCCTGGCGGCGGTGGAAGAGGCCGCGCGCTCTTTTGCCACCTTTAACCTCGACATCATGTACGCGCTGCCCGGCCAGACCATTGAGCAAGTGGGGCAAGACATCAACATTGCCCTAGGCTTTGCGCCGCCGCACATCTCGATTTACCACCTGACCATCGAGCCCAACACCTACTTCGCCAAGTTCCCGCCCGTGGTGCCCGAAGACGACACCGCCTACGCCATGCTTGACCACATCACCGAGCTGACCGAAGCCGCCGGGCTGCAGCGCTACGAAGTGTCGGCCTACGCCAAAGACGGCCACCGCTGCGCGCACAACCTGAACTACTGGCAGTTTGGCGACTACTTGGGCATAGGTGCGGGCGCGCACAGCAAGCTCAGCTTTGCCCACCGCGTGGTGCGCCAGGTGCGCTTGCGCGAGCCGCGCCTGTACCAGGAGCGCGCCTTGGGCGGCAACGCGCTGGCGCAAAGCGAAGAAGTGGCGCGCACCGAGCTGCCGTTTGAGTACATGCTCAACGCCCTGCGCCTGCGCCACGGTTTCGGGCTGCGCGAATTTACCGAGCGCACCGGCCTGCCGGTCACCGCCATCGCCGCCGCCCTGGAGGCGGCCGAGCACAAAGGCCTGATCGAGCGCGACCTGCAACGCGTGCGCCCTACGGTGCGGGGCTTTGACTTTCTGAGCGATTTGCAAGAATTGTTTTTAGCGGATCGCTAGGTTTTGCAGCGGGCGCGTCGAAAAAACGCACCAAAAAGGGTTGAAGTAGGGGCAAACCCGCTTTTGCAAGGCCAGCGAGCAGGCTACATTTTTGCCAGTAAAAATTGTTGAAAGCCAGAAATATGGATGCAAGCCAAGTTCAAAACGCCTTGGTGCTGTGCCTGATCGTCGGGTTCGGCCTGATGGAATTTGCCAGCCGCCGCTACCAAAGCACGGTGCGCACGACCGCCACCGCAAACGACACCAAGCTCGAACTCCTGATGTTCCTCAGCCTGTTGGCCATTTCCCAGCCGCTGGCTATTTTGGCCACTGCCAAACTCGGTGCCTGGCTGGCCCCCGGCATGAAAGGCGCGCTGGCTGATCTGCCCTGGTGGGGCATGTTGGGCATCTTGCTGGTGGCTGACGACATGACGCAGTATTGGTGGCACCGCGCTTCGCATTCGACCCTGCTGTGGCCCTTGCACCGCGCGCACCACTCGGCGCAGTACATGAGCATCCGCGTCACCTTCCGCAACAACTTCTTCTATTACCTCATGATGCCCGGCCTGTGGTTTGCCGGCGCACTGTTGTACCTGGGCGTGGGCGGCATGGTTTACGCCATCTATATCGTGGTGAAGTTAGCCGTTATCTTGGGTGCGCATTGCGCTTGGCGCTGGGACGAGCCGCTGTACCGCATCCCCGCGCTGCGCCCGCTTATGTGGGTAGTGCAGCGCACCATTTCTACGCCTGCCACCCACTGGGCGCACCACGCGATTACCAACGCCGACGGCGTGGGCCACTACACGGGTAACTTTGGCAACCTGCTTTTCTTTTGGGACGTGATTTTTGGCTCCGCACATATCACCCGTCAGTACCCGGCAGCGGTAGGCCTGCGTGACGACCAGTTGTTTGGCCAAGAACACTGGTCCCGCCAGATGTTCTACCCGGTCGTTCAGTCTGAGCGCGAATGCAGCGCGCTCAAGTTTGGCGGCACTATTTATGACGAAAGCAAGCCGCCCTCGGCAGCCGCGCGCTGAACTGGCGCCGCGCTCTTAGCGCGGTTGCGCCGGCATCTGCACCCAACCGCTGACGCAGGTGGAAATGTAGGGGCAGTAATTGTTGCTGTTAGAGCAAAAATACCAGTGGATCGCAGCCGGTGCGGGTGGTGGACTGCCACCTGGGGCCATCGGCACGACCATGGGCGGCTCCCACGGATTGGGGTCGGGATACACCGGCGAGGGGTAAAAATACCAGGTTGGCCCCACCACCAGCCCATGCGCCCGTCGTGGCGGCCATGCGTCCAGTGGCCGGCGCGCCACAGCGGCCAGTCTTGCTCAAGAAAGCGCGAGATGTCGTCGTGCCAGCTTTTGCCGCCGCGCTGCTTGAATTCTTTTTTGTCCTTGTCGGCCAGCGCTGACGTGCCTACGGCTACAGCGGCCAGCATCAGACCGCACACGGCAATCCGCCGCATATGGCGGCTCTTGTTTACTTTTGCGTCCATGGTTTTCCCAGAAGTTGGCAGCCGCTGCCCCGAAACTGCTGCTTTATTGTGTGCAGGGCGCCGCCCCGAGCTATTGCGCTAGGCCATGCCGGTGGCAGGTTCCCGGCCCAGCGCCGCACCCAGCTGGGCGCCGGGCACGCAGCAGCGCTGCAACTACAATCCGGCGCTTGTGTGGGGCGTTAGCTCAGTTGGTTAGAGCAGAGGACTCATAATCCTTTGGTCGAGTGTTCAAGTCACTCACGCCCTACCATTTTTAGCCTTGGTGGCCTGCGCGAAGCCTGTTGCTCTCTGGAGCAGCGGGCTTTTTTGTTTTTGCTCACCCGTTTTCCCAAAACCATGTCCTCACCTCTTCCACCGCCTACCCCGGCAGTTCCTGCGCAAGTTCAGGCGCCAGCCGATGTGCTGCTGCCACGCGGCGCCATCGTCGCCCTGTCGGTGGCTGCCTTTGGCAGCGGTATGTCGTTGCGGGTGATGGACGCTATGTTGCCCCGGCTGGCGGCGGAGTTCTCTTTGACCCTGGGGGCTGCCGCCTCGGTGATTACGGTGTTTGCCGTGGCCTATGGGCTGGCGCAGCTGCTGTTTGGGCCTTTGGGCGATCGGTTTGGCAAGTACCGGGTGGTGGCGCTGGGGTGCCTGGCTTGCGCGCTGACGACGGTGGCTTGCGCCCTGGCGCCCAGCTTTGGGTTGTTGTTGCTGGCGCGCACGCTGGCCGGGGCCACGGCGGCGTCCATCATTCCGCTGTCTATGGCCTGGATTGGCGACGTGATTGCCTACGAGCGGCGCCAGCCTGTGCTCGCGCGCTTTTTGATCGGTCAGATACTGGGCCTCTCAGGCGGTGTGGCCCTGGGCGGTTACGCGGCGGACCATCTGCAGTGGCGCACGCCTTTTTTGCTTATCGCACTGGTGTTTTTGCTGATTGCGGCCTGGCTGCTGGTGCTCAACCGGCGTTTGCCGCCGCAGGCGCGACAGCGCCGCCAGGGCGAAGGCTCGGCGGTGGTGCGCATGGCGTCCGAGTTTGGCCAGGTGTTGGCGTTGCCTTGGGCGCGGGTGATTTTGGCCACGGTGTTTGCCGAAGGGGCGTTTTTGTACGGCGCCTTTGCCTTTATGGTTTCACATTTGCACCAGTTGCACGCCATGTCGCTCTCGGCGGCCGGCCAGGTGGTGATGCTCTATGGCCTGGGCGGCTTGCTGTTTGCCTTTGCCGCGCCCGCCTTGGTACGTCGCTTAGGTGAGGTGGGGTTGTGCAAATGGGGCGGCATTCTGGTGGCACTGGCTTTCTTGGTGGTGGCCCTGGCCGACGCCTGGTGGTGGTCGGTGCCAGCTTGCTTTATGGCCGGTCTGGGTTTTTATATGCTGCACAACACCTTGCAAATCAACGCCACCCAAATGGCGCCCGAGCGCCGGGGTGCGGCGGTGGCGGCGTTTGCGTCCTGCTTTTTTATTGGCCAGTCGGTGGGCATTGCGGGCAACGGCCAGCTGATTGCGCTGGTGGGCACCACCGGCATCATTGTTCTGGGCGCGCTGGGGGTGTGGCTCGTGTCCTGGAACTTTGTGCGGTTGCTGCGCACCAAGCGGCGCCACGACCTGGCGCGATGAGTCAGGTCGCAGGCATGGTTCATGCCGATTGACGCCCCCGGCTCGCTGGCCTAGGATGAACTTGTACGGCGGCGACGCTCGCCCAGCCGTTTCAACCCATCCAAAGGCCCGCCATGGACGCCCACATTGCCCAAAAATCTCCCTACGCCACAGCGGTTGAGGCTGGTAAAGACTATTTTTGGTGCGCCTGCGGCCTGAGCAAGGCGCAGCCTTTTTGCGATGGTTCGCACAAAGGCTCAACCTTCACACCAGCCAAATTTCATGCCACAGAGGACAAAACCGTCTACTTTTGCGGTTGCAAACAAAGCGCCAGCCAACCACTGTGCGACGGTGCACACAAGGCCCTGGCCTAGACCATGAACGCGCCTGACTTTGAAGCCTTCAAGGCAGCGGCCCTGGCCAACGGATTTGACGACGTGCTGGTGCGCGAATGGGCGCCAGCGCAGGTGGTCGATCTGCACACCCACCCCTTCGCCGTGAGCGCGCAGGTGGTGCGCGGGGAAGTGTGGCTCACCGTGGCGCAGACGACCCGCCACTTGCAAGCGGGGGACGCGTTCACCCTGGAAAAAGAAGTGCCGCACACGGAGTGCTACGGTGCGCAAGGGGCGACGTTTTGGGTGGCGCGGGCCCACTGACCTCCCCTGCTGGCCCGCAAGGGCCACGACCCGGCAGTTAGGATAGGGCCCGCCCGCCCTCAATCCCCCAACTTCTTATGAACCACAACCCCGCCCGGGGCATCGTCTACCTTTGCCTGGGTGTGTTGGTGTTCTCGCTGCAAGACGCGATTGTCAAACAGGTCAGTGGCGGCTATGCGCTGACGCAGGTGGTGTTCATCCGCTCCTGCGTGTCGGTGCCGATTTTGTTTTGGCTGGTGCAGCGCGAGGAGGGGTGGCGCGCTATTTTTGTCTCGCGTTTGGGCGCGCTTTCGGTGCGCGGGGTCATCATGCTGGGGGCTTACACGGCCTATTACATGGCGTTTCCGGCGTTGCCCTTGGCCGACGCGGTGGCGCTGTATTTCACCGTGCCCTTGTTTGTTACCGCGCTGGCTGGGCCGTTGTTGGGCGAACGCTCGGGTTGGCGCGTGTGGGCGGCGGTGCTGCTGGGTTTTGTTGGCGTGATGGTGATGTTGCAGCCCGGCACCGGTTTGTTTGAGCCCGCCGCGCTCTTGTCGCTGCTGTCGGCGGCGCTGTATGGCTCGGCCATGCTGATGGCGCGTCGCTATGGCCCCAGCCTGTCGGCGGCGGTGATGGCGTTTTTTCAGAACGTGTTTTTCTTCTTGGGCTCGGGTCTGGCGGCGCTGCTGTTCAAGTGGCTGGATGTGGCGCAGTCCACGCACCCCAGCGTGTCTTTTTTAGTACGGCCCTGGGTGGCAGTGGCCTTCAACGACGGTTTGCTGATGGTCGTGACTGGCGTGGTCTCGGCGGCAGGCACGGTGCTGCTTACCAACGCCTACCGGGTGGCGCGCGCCAGCACGGTCACGCCGTTCGAGTACACCGGCATTTTGTGGGCGCCACTGTGGGGCTTTTTGTTCTTTAGCGAAGTGCCGCGCCCCACCACCGTGGCTGGTGCAGCGGTGATTGTGGTGGCCGGTTTGCTGGCACTGCGGGCTTCCAAGACATAAAAAAACCTGGCGCCACGCGGGAGCCAGGTTTTTCGTTGGGCCTGGCTGTGCGCGCCGGCCCGGTGCGACAGGGGCTTAGACCACGCTTTGCAGCTTCATGGCCACGCTCATGTCGCCTGCCACCTTGAGCTTGCCGCTCATGAAGCCGCTCACGGCATTGAGTTCGCCGTCCATCATGGCTTGCAGGTTTTCCAGGCTGACGGTCACTGTGCAATCTGTCTCACGGTCGGTGTTGGACACGCTGTTGGGGGTAGACGCGCCGTCGAGCACGATCACGCCATCGCTGCCGCAGTCAAATTTGAGGGTGGCGTCCAGGCCACTGTCTGCGCCCATTTTGGTGCGGATGGATTGGGTAATCGTTTCGAGGCTCATAGGGGTTTCCTTGGGTTGACCGATGGCGGAGCTTTTATTGTAATTAAGGCATGGGCTCCTCCATACAGTGCTGTCTCCTTGGTGTCGTTCAGGGCGGGAGTGAAGACCCCAGAATATGGCGAAGCCCCGCCAATGCCCCCTACTTCAATCGCCCGGGTTTGCTGCGCCCGTGCTGCAAGGATCTGTGTTCATGCCCCCCGTCCCCCCCTACTTTGCGCACCGGCCCAACGCCTTGCGTTCTCAGGTCAACCCGCGCAGCCCGGCTTTTGCTGCCAACACCCAGCGCATGCAGGGCCTGCTCGACGAGGTCAACCGCCTGCAAGCGCTGGTGATTGCAGAGTCCGAGTCCAAGCGCGCCAAGTTTGAGCTGCGCAACCAGCTGCTGCCGCGCGAGCGCCTGGCGCGTCTCTTGGACCGGGGCACGCCGTTTCTGGAACTCAGCCGCCTGGCCGGCTTGAAGATGCACGACGACGATGGAAAGAAGTCGGTGCTAGGCGGCGGCTCCATCGTCGGCATTGGCGTAGTGGCAGGCAAACGCTGCTTGGTGTCGGTGAACGACAGCGCCGTTAAAGGCGGAACGGTGGCACCCATGGGCTTGCGCAAGGCCTTGCGCGCCCAGCAAATCGCCCTGGAAAACAAGCTTCCCATGGTCAACCTGGTGGAAAGCGGCGGCGCCAATTTGCTCTACCAGGCCGAAATCTTTGTCGAAGGCGGGCGCAGCTTTGCCAACCAGGCGCGCATGTCGGCCGCCGGGCTACCGCAAATCTCGGTGGTGCACGGTTCCTCCACAGCTGGCGGGGCGTATTTGCCCGGCTTGTCGGACTATGTGATTCTGGTGCGCGGCCGCTCAAACATCTTTTTGGCGGGCCCGCCGCTGGTCAAGGCCGCCATGGGCGAAGACTGCACCGAAGACGAGCTCGGTGGCGCCGAGACCCACGCCCAGGTCACCGGCCTGGGCGAATACCTGTGCGAGGACGACGCCCACGCCATCGCCATGGCGCGCGAGGTGCTGGACAAGCTGCGCTGGGACACGGTGGCGGCGCCAGCAGCCTGGGACGAGCCGCTGTTTGACGAGCAAGAACTCATGGGCATAGTCCCCGCCGACGAGCGCGAGCCCTACGACGTGCGCGAAGTCATCGCCCGGCTAGTGGACGCCTCGGATTTTCTGGAGTTCAAAGCCAGTTACGCCCCCGAGATGCTGTGCGGCCACGCCCGCGTGCACGGCCAGTTGGTCGGTATTTTGGGCAACAACGGCCCGATCCAGCCCGCCGGTTCGACCAAGGCGGCGCAGTTCATCCAGCTCTGCGACCAAAGCGGCACGCCGCTGGTCTTTTTGCAAAACACCACCGGCTACATGGTGGGCTCGGTGGCCGAGCGCGCCGGGGCTATCAAACACGGCTCCAAAATGATCCAGGCTGTGGCCAACGCGCGGGTGGCCAAGTTCACTTTTGTGCTGGGCGGCTCGTTTGGCGCGGGCAACTACGGCATGTGCGGGCGCGGCTTTGATCCGCGCTTTATCTTTGCCTGGCCCACGGCGCGCACTGCCGTGATGGGTGGGGCGCAGGCGGCCAAGGTGATGGACATCGTCAACCGCAGCAAGATGGAGCGCAGCGGCGAAGTGCCCAACGAAGAAGCGCTGCAAGCCATGTCCGACGGCCTGCGCCTGCGCCTGGACAAAGAATCCACCGCCCTGTTTGGTACCGCCCGCCTGTGGGACGACGGCATCATCGACCCGCGCGACACCCGCCGCGTGCTGGGCCTGTGCCTGGCCCTGGCCGCCGAGGCTGATCAACGCAGCCTGCGCCCCAACACCTTTGGCGTGGCGCGGATGTAGGGCAAACCATATGACGTTCTCCACCATCCTTATCGCCAACCGGGGCGAAATCGCCTGCCGCGTTATCCGCACCGCGCGCAGCTTGGGCTACGCCACCGTGGCAGTGTTCAGCGACGCCGACCGTGATGCGCTGCATGTGCGCATGGCCGACCGCGCGGTGCACATTGGCGGCTCTAGCGCCGCTGATTCGTATTTGCGCATAGACGCTGTTCTTGACGCCGCACGGCGCAGCGGTGCCGACGCGGTGCACCCAGGCTACGGCTTTTTGAGCGAAAACCCCGACTTTGCCCAGGCTTGTCTGGATGCTGGCTTGGTGTTCATCGGCCCGCCGCCGCAGGCCATGCGCGCCATGGGCGACAAGGCGCTGGCCAAGCGCCGTATGCAAGACGCGGGCGTCCCCTGCGCCCCCGGCTACCTGGGCGCGCCCCAGGACAACGACGCAGTGCTGGTCGCCCAAGGGTTGGCGCTGGGTTTTCCGCTCTTGGTCAAGGCCACGGCGGGTGGCGGCGGGCGCGGTATGCGCCGCGCCGATGGTCCGGACGAACTGCCTGGTGCCATCGAGGGCGCCCGCCGCGAGGCCCTGAGCGCCTTTGGCAAGGGCAGCTTGATGCTGGAGCGCCTGATTGACCACGGCCGCCATATTGAGATTCAGGTGTTCGCCGACCAGCACGGCGCCGCTGTTCACCTGGGCGAGCGCGACTGCACCGCCCAGCGCCGCCGCCAAAAGGTGCTGGAAGAAGCGCCTTCGCCCATTGTCGGCCCCGCCCAGCGCGCCACCATGGGCGCAGACGCTGTGGCCGCTGCGCTGGCCGTGGGCTACCAGGGCGCGGGCACGGTGGAATTTATCGTGGACGCCCAGGGCCAGCACTATTTTTTGGAGATGAATACCCGCCTGCAGGTGGAACACCCAGTGACCGAACTCATCACCGGGCTGGACCTGGTGGAATGGCAGCTGCGCGTGGCCGCCGGTGAGCCACTGCCGCTGGCGCAGGCCGACATCTGCTTTACCGGCCACGCCATTGAGGCCCGCCTGTACGCCGAAGACCCTTACGCCGGTTTCGCCCCGCAAACCGGGCAGGTGCTGTGGTGGAAACCTGAATCCGCCCCAGACAGCGGCCTGCGCATCGACCACGGCTTGCAAGATGGCGACACCGTGTCCCCGTATTACGACCCAATGGTGGCCAAAATCATCGCCCACGGCCGCGACCGGGCGGACGCCACGCGCCGACTGCGCGCCGCCTTGCAACGCACGCCACTGCTGGGACTGCGCCACAACGGCCGGTTTCTGGCCGACCTGCTGGCGCACCCCGAATTTGCCCAGGCGCAGATGACCACCACCCGCATTGACGAATGGGCGCAGCAGGGCGCCGCGCTGCTGCAAGCCCCTCAGCCCAGCGACAGCGCCTGGCTGGCGGCTGCGCTGGCGCTGTTGGCTGCGCAAGGCCACAGTTGGCGCAGCGACAGCGTGGCCGCGTTTGACATGGCGTTGCAGTGCGGCGAACAGCAGCGCCGCCTGCGCGTGCACCCAGACCGCCATGGCGGTGTCGCGATGACGCTCTTTGCTGCGGCACAAGGCGAGGGTAAAAACATGGGTAAGGGTGCGGGCGCTAGTGCCAGTGCCGCGCCTGGTTCGCGCACCGATTCGGCCCTCGCGGCCCCCTGGCAGTTGCAGGCCAGCGTGATCAGCTTTGAGGCTGGAACTTTGCGATTTGCGCTGGACGGCGTGGTGCAAAGCGCCGTGGCGCTTGTGCGGGGGGAGCAGGTGTATTTGGCGCTGGACGGCGACAGTTTTGTGTTTCACGAGCCCTCGGCCTTTCCCGCCTCACACACCGCGCAAGACCCCGGACGCGCCCGCGCCCCGGTGGCGGGCAAGGTCAGCCGCGTGCTGGTGGCTGCAGGCGACACCGTAGCGCTGGGCCAGCAACTTCTGTGCGTCGAGGCCATGAAAATGGAAATGTGGCTCTGCGCCCAAACCCCCGGCACCGTCAGCGCCGTGCATGCGCAGGCTGGCGACCAGGTCGAATCGGGCGCGCTGTTGGTCGAAATTGCACCCGATCCGGCGTCACCCATCGCTCCCTGACGCCCCCTCCTGATTCATTCTTTGCAACAGAAAGCCCCCGCCATGGACAAAGCCATCCTCACCTGCGCCCTGACCGGCGTCTTGACCGACCCCGCCCAGCACCCCGTGCCGGTCACCCCGGCGCAAATGGCCGCCGAGGCCCGCGACGCCTTTAACGCGGGTGCCAGCGTCATGCACGTGCACGTGCGCCAGCAGGGTGCGGGCCTGGGTCATCTGCCGTCCTGGGACTCGGACGTGATGGAAGACGTTGTGGGCGCCATCCGCGCGGTCTGCCCGGGTGTCATCATCAACCTCACCACCGGCGTGGTGGGCAAAGACATCAGCGGCCCGCTGGACTGCATTCGCCGCATCAAGCCTGAGATCGCCGCCTGCAACGCCGGCAGCCTGAACTACCTCAAGATCAAGGACAACGGCCAATGGGCCTGGCCACCCATGGTGTTTGACAACCCGGTGCCCAAGGTGCAGCAGTTTTTGGACGTGATGGCCGAGTGCGGCACCCACCCCGAGTTCGAGTGCTTTGACGTGGGCATCGTGCGCTCGGTCACCATGTACCTCAAGGCCGGTATGTTGAAGCCCGGCATGGGCGCCGCAGAATACAACCTGGTCATGGGCGTGGCCTCGGGCATGCCCTGCGACGCGGACCTGCTGGCGCTGCTGCCCCGCTATATGGCGCCAGGCAGCGTCTGGCAAAGCACCTTGATTGGCCGCGCCGAGATCTGGCCGGTGCACCAAAAGACGGCCGACATGGGGGGCATGTTGCGCACCGGCCTGGAGGACACCTTCTATTTGCCCAGTGGCGCGCGCGCCAGCGGCAATGGCGCCCTGATCACCGAACTCGCCCTGTGCGCCCAACGCGCGGGCCGCCCAATCGCCACCCCGCAAGAGGCCAGAAGCCTGCTAGACCTGTGATAAACTATACAGCGTCGCGGCTGTAGCTCAGTTGGATAGAGTACTTGGCTACGAACCAAGGGGTCGTGGGTTCAATTCCTGCCAGCCGCACCAAACGTAAAGCCCTAGAACAGCAATGTTCTAGGGCTTTTTCGTTGCTACGAGTTCTTCAATGGCGTTGCGGCTGGTGCGGGGATTCAGGGCCCTACCTGTACTGCGCGCCCATATTCGTCACGCTTCATCTCCAAATAGTCAGCGCGCGCCATCTCGCGCAGCTGCTGCGGGTAGCGCTCGGTGTCGTCGTACCAGCAGGGCGCCATTTGGGCAAAGCGCTGGGCGGGGGCTTCGGTGCCTGCAAACTGCAGGGCGCAGCTCAGGCCCATGAAGTAGCGCATGGTGTTGCGCTCAATAATGCCGCGCACGCCGCCCACCCAATGGGCGTCGGCGGGGCGGCTGGCCTCGGCCTGTTCTTTGCTAAAACCGACTTTCCCCCGGCCCAGCGTTTGCAAATAAACACCCGTGGCCATGCGCCCGGCCAGGCTGCTGTTGTAGCTGTAGTGCAGGTGGATGAACGATTTGTGCGGGCCCAGGGCAATCGCTTGCACCCGCAAAGTTCCGTCTTTGGTACCCATGGGGCCACTGTTGGAGCTCAAAAGCGTCTCCAGCACGGGGGTCTGCGGGGCCGATGTCACAAACTTGAAGTTCATAGGCGAGGTGGTGGCCAGCGCTTGCGGCCCTTTGGTACCGATGCGCATTTGCAGCGACGGCGCCTCGTCCTGGCGGTCCACGACACAGCTTTTGGTATTGCTCAGGAGTAGCAAGATTTCGCACCAGCGCAGCGGGCTGCGGTTGACCAACTCCAGGCTGGCCAGGGGCGCGTCCAGCGTGGCATAGATGTTGCCACTCAGGCGCTCAGATGCCTCGGTCGAATCGAGCGCCAGTTCGCGCTGAAACGGGCTTTGCGCCAGGCGCGGCTGCAGCTTGCGGTACAGACTTTGCATTTCGCCCAAGTCCGCACTGTGGGCCTGCACCGCCAGCACGGCGCCCAGGTAGAACAAAAAAAGCCGGGTCAAAGTTCGCATGGGTCGTCTCGCCCTCTCCATAGCTACGCGTGCGAAGTGAATGCGTGCGCATCTTGCACTTCTGTGCTCCCCTACCTTGCCCTATTTTGCCCCCAATTTAATCGTTTATGCGTTGCGTCAAGGCTTGGGTCGGGCAAAGCGCTGCCGTGCCTGTTCGTTTGAGGGGCGTTTCTGGTGGTAGGCTCAAAGCTGTTGTAAACACGCCGCCGTTTTGCTTGGATCGAGACCCCGCAGTGCTTGAAAAAGTTGTCGTCAAAAACCTATACAAAGTCTATGGCTCCGCGCCGGGACGCGCCATGGACATGCTGCGCGCAGGCCAGACCAAAGACCAGATTTTTCAGCAAACTGGCATGGTCGTGGGTGTGACAGACGCCAGCTTTACGGTCAATGAGGGCGAGATTTTTGTGCTGATGGGTCTGTCAGGTTCGGGCAAGTCCACGCTCATTCGCCTACTCAACCGCCTGGTCGAACCCACGTACGGGCAAATTCTGCTGGGTGGCCAAGACGTGGCCGCCATGAGCAAAAAGGCGCTGATCGCGCTGCGACGCAAAGACCTGGCCATGGTGTTCCAGTCGTTTGCGCTTTTGCCCCATCTGTCGGTGCTGCAAAACACCGCCTTTGGCCTGGAAGTGGCCGGCGTGGACCGCAAGGCGCGCGAGCGCCGCGCCATGGAAGTGCTCGACCAAGTGGGCCTGCGCACCTTTGCGCACCAGATGCCCGCAGCGCTCTCGGGCGGCATGCAACAGCGCGTGGGCCTGGCGCGTGCGCTGGCGGTAGACCCCTCGCTCATGCTGATGGACGAGGCCTTTTCCGCGCTAGACCCACTTAAACGCACTGAGATGCAGCGCTTGCTGCTGCAACTGCAAAAAGAGCAGCAGCGCACCATCGTGTTTGTGTCGCACGACCTGGACGAGGCCTTTCATATTGGCAACCGCATCGCCATCATGGAAGGCGGACGCATCGTGCAAGTGGGCACGCCCGCCGAGATCTTGCGCAACCCCAGCGACGCGTATGTGCGCGCCTTCTTTCAAGGCGTGGACGTCAAAAAGTACCTGCTGGCCCAAGACGTGGCCCGGATGCAGGAGACCTTGCTGATCCGCCCCAGCTTGGACGCGCGTGCCGACATGGCGCAGGCGGTAGAGCAGCTGCGCCACAGCGGGCGTAACTGCGCTTTTGTGCTGGGGTTAGACGGCCGCCTGCTGGGCGGCCTGACGCTGGACACGCTGTTGCGCGGCCTGGAGTCGGGCGCCAGCAGCCTGGACGGCCTGTACCTGGACGACTTGGCCCCGGTGCCTGGGTCTTTGAGTCTGCGCGCGCTGATGGGCCGCATCGTGCGCCACCCTCTGCCGCTGCCAGTGGTGGATGCGCAGCAGCGCTACCTGGGCGCAGTGACGCAAGGGGTGCTGCTGCAAAAAATGGTGGACATGGACACAGACGCGCAAGCAGGGGAGGTCGGCAATGAGTGAGTTTCTGCCTTTGGGCGACTGGGTGGACAGGGGCGTGAAATTCGCCATCGACAACGACGGCGGCACGCTTGAGCGCCTGGGCTCGGGCATTGGCAACTTTACCGAGGCCGTGGAGTTGGCCTTGCAGGCGCTGCCGGTGGGCGTGGCGGTGGCCATGTGCGTGCTGACCGCCTGGTGGCGCGTGGGCTGGGCGTTTGCGCTGTTTTGCTTGGGCTGTTGCTTTGTGATCTATGACACCGGCTTTTGGCCCCAGACCATGGTGACCTTGGCGCTGGTGTTTGCCGCCACCTTTATCAGCCTGTTGCTGGGCCTGCCGCTGGGTATTTGGGTGGCTGCCAGCCGTCGCATGGCCGCAGTGGTGCGCCCCACGCTGGACTTTATGCAAACCATGCCGGCCTTTGTCTACTTGATTCCGGCGGCCATGCTGTTTGGCCTGGGCCGCGTGCCCGGCGTGCTGGCCACGGTGATATTTGCCATGCCGCCGGTGGTACGCCTGACCAGCCTGGGCATTCGCCAGGTCAACAAAGAGCAGGTCGAAGCCGGCGTTACCTTTGGCTGCACGCCGCTGCAAGTGCTGTTCAAGGTGCAGATTCCGGGCGCAATGCCGTCCATCATGGCCGGCATTAACCAGACCATCATGATGGCGCTGTCCATGGTCATCATCGCCTCTATGGTGGGGGCAGGGGGCTTGGGCAATGACGTGCTGGCCAGTATCCAGCGTCTTGATATTGGTTTGGGCTTTGAGTCGGGCCTGGCCGTGGTGCTGCTGGCCATCATGCTCGACCGCATTACCGAGACCTTTGGCAGCGGCCAGCCCCGGCGCAGCTGGCGCGCCAAACTGGGTCTGGGCGAGCGCGAAAAAGGCGCAGAACTGTCATGAGCGCGGCCCCTGACACCGGCATGGGCGGTGCGGCGGTGCACCGCTTTGTGTTTCTGACCCTGCCCAATTACTCGCTGATCGCGCTCTCAAGCGCAGTCGAGGCCTTGCGCATGGCTAACCGCGTAGCGAAAAAAGAGGTCTACCAGTGGACGCTGGCCAGCATGGACGGCGCCAGCGTAGCGGCCAGCAACGGCCTGTCCATGGCGCCCACCGTGGCCCTAGACGAGGCCGGTGCGGCGCAAATCGTGTTTGTCTGCGGCGGTGTAGACATTGAGGCCGCCTGCACCAGCGACGTCATGGCGGCATTGCGGCGCCTGGCCCAGCGGCAAATGGCGCTGGGCTCACTATGCACCGGCGGCTATGCGCTGGCCAAGGCCGGGCTGCTGGATAAATACAAGGCGGTGGTGCATTGGGAAAACATGTCCGCCCTAGAAGAGCAGTTTCCCAAAGTGATCTTTTCGCGCCAGTTGTTTGCAATTGACCGCGACCGCTACACCTGCTCGGGTGGCGTTGCGCCGCTGGACTTGATGCTCAACATCATCCAGGGCCACCTGGGGCGCGACGTGGCGCCTATGATCTCGGAGCAATTCATTTTGGACCGCATCCGCAACGACCAGGACCGCCAGCATGTGCCACTCATGGCGCGCGTGGGTCTGTTCCACGAAAACCTGATCGAGGCCGCCGCCCTGATGGAGGCCAATCTGGAAGAGCCGCTGTCCTTGGACGAGATTGCTGCGCTGGTGGGCGTGTCGCGCCGCCAGATCGAGCGCCTGTTCAAACGCTACGTGGGCGAGGTGCCCACCAAGTACTACCTGGACATGCGCCTGCGCCGCGCCCGCAGCCTGCTGCTGCAAACCGCCATGTCGGTGATGGAAGTCGCCGTGGCCTGCGGCTTCCAGTCGCCGCCGCACTTTTCCAAGTGTTACCGCGACCTGTTTGGGCACACGCCCAGTGCTGAGCGACGCAACAGCCGGCTGGCCTTGCTGGCGCCGGTAGCCGCAAAAGGCAGCCGCGTGTAAAGCTGTACTTTGTGCGCTCGGAATTTGAATTAGTCCGGACTTCAATCCCCCCCTATCCCCCCCCAGCCCCCTTTCCACCCCCACCGGGGCGGAAAGGGGGAGCGAACAGCCACATTTGGTTGCTTCGCTTCGGCTAGGGCACCACTGGCCACCTCTGTGCCGCGCAGGCTGCAAGCCAGTTGCCGGCGCGCAGGCGGGTGTTACGCCAGTAGAAGCCTAGCCGAGGCGACGAAACCAAATGTGGCTGTTAGCCCCCCTCTCTCGCCCGCTGGGCGAGAGAGGGGTTGGGGGAGAGAGTGGGCACAAACATTGCAACACAGTTACAAACTTTCCCCCGTCAGGGCATCAACCGTCACGCCAACGCAGCCACGCCAGGCCAGAAACGCCCACGCTGCCTTAGCGAAACACCACCGTGCGACTGCCATTCAAAAACACCCGACGCTCAATGTGAAAACGCAAGGCCGTGGCCAGCGCCCGGCATTCGGAGTCGCGCCCTGCGGCGGCCAGCTTCTCAGGGGTGTAGGTGTGGTCCACCCGCTCGACAATCTGCTCGATGATCGGTCCTTCGTCCAGGTCGGCAGTCACGTAGTGCGCAGTGGCGCCCGTGAGCTTGACGCCGCGCGTGTGCGCCTGGTGGTAGGGCTTGGCGCCCTTGAAGCCGGGCAAGAACGAGTGGTGGATATTCATGGCGCGCCCGCGCAGGCTGCGGCACAGATCGTCAGACAGCACTTGCATGTAGCGCGCCAGCACCACCAGCTCGCTTTGCGTTTCTTCCACGATGGCCAGCAGGCGTGCTTCTTGGGCCGCTTTGGTGTCCGGCGTCACCGGCAGGTGGATGTAGGCAATGCCGTGCGACTCCACTAGCGCCTTGAGGTCCGGGTGGTTGGACACCACGGTGGTGATGTCCATATTGAGCTCGCCCGTGCGCTGGCGGTACAGCAGATCGACCAGGCAGTGGTCAAATTTGGAAACCATGATCAGCACGCGCGGCTTTTTGGCTCCGTCGTAGATGGACCATTCCATGGCCTCTTTGGTGGCCACTTCTTCAAACTGGGCGCGCAGCGCGTCGAGTTCTGGTGTTTCATTGGGGTCGGCGTAGAAAGTGACGCGCACGAAAAAGCGCTCGCTCAAGATGTCGTCAAACTGCTGCATGTCGGTGATGTAGCAGCGCCGCGAGGCCAAAAACCCCGAAACCACCGCCACCGTGCCCAGGCGACTGGCGCAACTGGCGTTGAGGATGTAATGCGGTTTGCCTTCGAGTGCGACGGTCATGGGGGGGAATGCTCCTGATGTGTTCTGTTGGAAGGAGCCTTTAAAGCGGCCCTGCTGCGGTGGCTGGAGTCTATGGATTCCAATGGCCTGATGTTATCTGCGCGCGACGGCATTGTTTCCTGGCGCGACGCCTTCTGGGCCCACGGCGGCAATTGCTTGCATTGCATTCACCCCGAGGCGCATGTCGTATGGCGACAATCGCAAGTCGCTAAACTGTCAGCTGTTCAGTCTCGCGACTCGTACATTGCAAATACATGTGCGCATCCCCGGCCAGGGGAGCGCCAAAAAAACCAACCCTAAGGAGTTAGCTGTGGCTGAAGAATTTGACGACCTGGACCTGAGCACGCTCAATGACGAAGAATTGACCGAGCAGGTCCATGACGACTTGTACAACGGCCTGCGCGAAGAAGTGGTGGAAGCCACCAACATCTTGCTCGGACGCGGCTGGTCTGCGGCCCGCGTGCTGGACGACGCACTGGTCGAAGGCATGCGCATTGTGGGCGTGGACTTCCGTGACGGCATTTTGTTTGTGCCTGAAGTGCTGCTCGCCGCCAACGCCATGAAGGGCGGCATGGAGATCTTGCGCCCCTTGCTGGCCGAGACCGGGGTCGAACCCATCGGCAAGATGGTCATTGGCACGGTCAAGGGCGACATCCACGACATTGGCAAAAACCTGGTCGGCATGATGATGGAAGGTGCGGGCTTTGAGGTGATTGACCTGGGCATCAACAACCCGGTTGAAAAATACCTCGCCGCCTTGGAAGAGCACAAGCCCGACATTTTGGGCCTGTCCGCCTTGCTGACTACGACCATGCCTTACATGAAGGTCGTGATCGACACACTGAAAGAAAAAGGCCTGCGCGACGACTTTATCGTGCTGGTGGGCGGCGCCCCGCTGAACGAAGAGTTTGGCAAGGCCGTGGGCGCGGACGCCTATTGCCGCGACGCCGGCATTGCGGTGGAAACCGCCAAGACCCTGATTGCTGCGCGCCGCGCAGCTGCAGTGGCTTAAAGCCCACACCGGCTTGAAGCCATGGCTGCCGCGGCAAACACCTTGGTGATTGCCTGTGGCGCCTTGGCCAAAGAGATTGTTGCGCTGCGCGTGGCCAATGGCTGGTCGCACATGGACGTGACCTGCCTACCCGCCGAACTGCACAACCGGCCTGAGAAGATTCCGGCAGCGGTGCGCGAAAAGATCCAGCGCTTTAAGCGGCGCTACGACCATCTTTTCGTGGCCTATGCCGACTGCGGCACGGGTGGCTTGTTGGACGTGGTGCTGGCCGAAGAGGGCGTAGAACGCATTGCCGGAGCGCATTGCTACGAGTTTTACGCTGGAGCCAAGGTGTTCGAGCAACTGGCGGAGCAGGAAATTGGCAGCTTTTACTTGACCGATTTTTTGCTACGGCATTTTGAGCGGCTGATCATCCACGGCCTGGGCATAGCCAAGCACCCGCAGTTGCTGCCCGTGTATTTTGGCAATTACAAAAAGCTGGTGTATCTGGCACAGGCCGAAAGCGCCCAGGGGCGCGCGTTAGGGCAGGGCGCCGCCGACCGGCTCGGGCTGGCTTTTGAATACCGGCTGACCGGCTACGGCGAGTTAGACAGCAGCTTGCGGCAAGTTAATGAGAAAGTGATCCAATGGCAAAACTGATTGTGATTTCGTGGCGCGACATCCCCGCGCAAGTGGTGGTCAAGCGTGGGCGTGAGACCGGCAAGGTGCAGCTTTCGCACCGCTTCCAAGAAGCAGTGGACCGCGCCGCCATGCGCGCGGGCAAGGCCAGTTCGGGCGACTACCTGGCCGACTGGAAGCGCAGCGACCCGGTCGAATGCGGCGACGAGATTCAGGCCGAGGCCAACGCCTGCGCCGAGCGGCTAGAAGCCCAATACTCGGACGACGACCTGCTGCGCATCATCCGCGCCCACGGCGTGGACACCACGTTGGCCGCGCCCACCGCCATTTCCCCCGAAGAAGCCAACGTACCGCTGCCCGAGGGAGAAGTCTGATGTATTCCGTGCGCCGCTGGTCGGTGCGCCATGCGCGTGGACTGGAAATTTTCTACCAGGGCTTTGAGCGTGTCTTCGTCGCCCTGCACCCGCTGTGGAAGGCGATTGGCTACGAGCGGCTGGAAAAACCGGTGGCCGTGGTGGAAAAAGCCGTCAAAGGCCTGCTGTTTGACTGCCAGATGTGCGGCCAATGCGCCCTGAGCTCGACCGGTATGTCCTGCTCCATGAACTGCCCCAAAACCCTGCGCAATGGCCCCTGTGGCGGCGTGCGCGCAGACGGACACTGCGAAGTCAAGCCTGAGATGCGCTGCGTGTGGGTGGAGGCCTATGCCGGCAGCCAGCGCATGGTGGCAGGCAAAGAGGCGATCAAGGTGGTGCAGTTTGCGGTGGACGGACGCCTCAAGGGCAAGTCCTCTTGGCTGAAAGTGGCGCGCGATAAAAACGCATGAGGACCCAAGCATGAGATTTGACGACGAACCCGTTCCCGGATACCCGCTGCCCATATTGCCCGGCCACACTTCGCCCGGGCGCCTGGAGCGCGTGCTGCGCAGCGGCGCTTTTGCGATTACAGCCGAACTTGAGCCGCCCGACTCCGCCAACCCCGAAGACGTGTACCGCCGCGCCCGCGTGTTTGACGGCTATGCGGACGCCATCAACGCCACCGACGGCAGCGGCGCCAACTGCCACATGTCCAGCCTGGCGGTGTGCGCTTTGCTCACCCGCGTGGGCTACGCGCCAGTAATGCAAATCTCTTGCCGCGACAAAAACCGCATCGCCATCCAGGGCGATATTTTGGGCGGCGCGGCCATGGGCGTTTGCAATATGCTGTGCCTGAGTGGCGACGGCGTGCAAACTGGCGACCACCCCCAGGCCAAACCGGTGTTTGACCTGGACTGCATGTCGCTGCTCGAGATTGGCCGGGGCATGCGCGACGAGCACCGCTTTCAGAGCGGGCGCAAGGTTACGTTTGCGCCGCGCGTGTTTTTCGGTGCGGCCGCCAACCCCTTCGTGCAGCCTTTTGACTGGCGCGCCCAACGCCTGGCCAAAAAAGTCGCCGCCGGCGCCCAGTTCATCCAGACCCAGTATTGCTACGACATGCCGCGCCTGCGCAGCTATATGCAGCAAGTCGAAGACCTGGGGCTCTTGGACAAGGTGTTCATTCTGGTGGGCGTGGGCCCCATGCGTTCGGCCAAAGTGGCCGAGTGGATGCGCAGCAACGTGCCCGGTGTGCATATTCCAGACGCCATCATCAAGCGCATTGCCGGGGCCGAAAAACCGGCCGCCGAGGGGCGCAAGATTTGCACTGAGATCATGCAAGAGGTCAAAGAGATTAGGGGCGTGGCTGGCGTGCACATCATGGCCTACCGCCAAGAAGATGCGGTGCCCGAGATGGTGCAAAATTCGGGGGTGCTGCAAGGTCGCGTGCCTTGGTACCCTGGGCGCGATGGCGCAGACGCCGAACTGCATTACACCCCGGCCCCCAGCGTGCCAGCCGCCCCCCAGGCGGCCTGAGTCCCCCGACTTTTTTCATTCGCCTTTTTACCCCCCGTTTTATTGTTTACACCCCAAGGATTTAGCGTGACCGACACCATCATCAGCTCCGCCACCCGCGAAGTCATCATTGGCTTTGACCGCCCCTTCGTCATCATCGGCGAGCGCATCAACCCCACGGGCCGCAAGATCATGGCCGCAGAGATGATGGCCGGCGACTACAGCCGCGTTATTGCTGACGCGCTGGCGCAGGTGGCGGCGGGCGCCCATATGCTGGATGTGAATGCTGGCATTCCCCTGGCCGACGAGCCGGGCATGCTGGCCAAGGCCATCCAACTGGTGCAAGGCGTGACCGATGTTCCCCTGAGCATTGACTCGTCCATCGTCGCCGCACTCGAAGCCGGTTTGGCGGTTTACAAGGGCAAGGCGCTGGTCAATTCTGTGACGGGCGAGGAAGACCGCCTGGAAACCGTGCTGCCGCTGGTCAAGAAATACGGCGCAGCCGTGGTGGCTATTTCCAACGACGAGACCGGTATTTCGCAAGACCCGGATGTGCGTTTTGCCGTGGCCAAGAAGATTGTTGAGCGCGCGTCTGACTACGGCATTCCTGCCTGCGACATCGTGGTCGATCCGCTGGTCATGCCCATTGGCGCCATCAACCAGGCGGGCGTGCAGGTCATGCGCCTTGTGCACCGCCTGCGCACCGAGCTCAAGGTCAACACGACTTGCGGCGCTTCCAACGTGAGCTTTGGCCTGCCCGAGCGCAACGGTGTCAATTCTGCATTTTTGACCATGGCGATTGCCGCAGGCATGACCAGCGCCATCACCAACCCCATGCACGAAGAGGTGGTCAAGGCCATCATGGGCGCCGACATCATGATGGGCCACGACCCAGACTGCATGCGCTGGATTCGCAAGTTCCGTGCAGACCCGGTGATGGGCGCCGATGGTGAGATGGGACGTGGCCGGCGCGAAGGCGGCAGCCGCCGCCGCGCGACCTGATCGGCGCAACGCCTTCATTTGCTGGGAGCTTATTTGTGAGTGGTCAAGATGCTTTGGTAGTTTTCACCCCCTCGGGGCGGCGCGGCCGTTTTCCGCTGGGTTCGTCCTTGTTGCAAGCGGCGCGTTCCTTGGGCGTGGACATTGATTCGGTCTGCGGTGGCCGGGGCATTTGCGGGCGCTGCCAGGTGCTGGTGGCCGAGGGCGAGTTTTCTAAACACGGTGTCACTTCCAGCGTGGACAACCTGTCACCTGTGTCGGCGGTGGAGCAAGAATATTGCGTCACCCAGCCGATGGCGGCGGGGCGGCGCCTGTCGTGTTCGGCCCAGGTGCTGGGCGACTTGGTGATTGACGTGCCCTCAAGCAGCCAAGTGCACAAACAGGTGGTGCGCAAGGCCGCCGAGGCGCTGGACATTGAGCTCGACCCCCTGGTGCGTCTGCACTACGTGGAAGTGCAAGAGCCCGACATGCACGACCCGTCGGGCGATTTGCGCCGCCTGGAAGACGCGCTGGACTTTGAATGGCAGCTCACCGATTTGTCCTGCGACGTGCTGGTGCTGCAGCAGCTGCAAACCGCGCTGCGCGCGGGCGCTTGGAAAGTGACCGTGGCCGTGCACGCGGGCAAGCAGATCATCGCGGCGTGGCCCGGTTTTAAAGAGCATGTGTATGGTCTGGCGGTGGATGTGGGTTCAACCACCATCGCCGCGCACCTGTGCAACCTGGCGTCTGGCGAAGTGGTGGCCTCGGCCGGGGTGATGAACCCGCAAATCCGCTTTGGCGAAGATCTGATGAGCCGCGTGTCCTACGTCATGATGAACCCGGGCGGCGAGGTGGAAATGACCGCCGCCGTGCGCGCCGCGCTGAATGAGTTGGCGGTGGACGTGGCCGCGCAGGCCGGCATTTCGCCCAAAGACATTTTGGAAGCCACCTTCGTGGGCAATCCCATCATGCACCACCTGCTGCTGGGCATTAACCCGGTGGAGCTGGGTGGCGCGCCCTTTGCGCTGGCCACCGACCGGGCGATCACGCTTTGGGCGGTGGAAATTGACTTTGCCATCCACCGCAACGCGCGCATTTACGTGCTGCCCTGCATTGCCGGCCACGTGGGCGCCGACACGGCGGGCGTGATTCTGGCCGAGCGGCCCGACCTGAACGACAAGATCACCCTGCTGGTGGACGTGGGGACGAACGCCGAAATCGTGCTGGGCAACAACCAGCGCCTGCTGGCCTGTTCCAGCCCCACCGGTCCGGCTTTTGAAGGCGCGCAAATCAGCTGCGGTCAGCGTGCTGCCCCTGGCGCCATCGAGCGCGTGCGCATCGACCCTACCACTCTGGAGCCACGCTTCAAGGTGATTGGTTCAGATCTGTGGTCTGACGAGGCCGGTTTTGACGCCGCTGTAGCCGTCACGGGCGTGACCGGCGTGTGCGGTTCGGGAATCATCGAAGCGCTGGCCGAGATGTACCTCGCGGGCATCATCCGCCACGATGGTGTGATCAACGGCGACCTGAGCGCGCGCAACCCACGCATCCAGCCCGACGGCCGCACCTTTTCCTACGAGTTGTACCGTGCCACGGCCGACGCCCCCCCGCTTAAGGTGATGCAAAACGACGTGCGCGCCATCCAATTGGGCAAGGCCGCGCTGTACGCCGGGGTGCGCCTGCTGATGGAGCGCATGGGCGTGCAAACCGTGGACCGCATTCGCCTGGCAGGCGCCTTTGGCAGCCACATCGACGTGAAATACGCCATGGTGCTGGGCATGATTCCGGACTGCGTGCTCAGCGAGGTCAGCTCGGCGGGTAACGCGGCAGGCACGGGCGCGCGCATCGCGCTCTTGGACCAGCGCGCGCGGGGCGACATTGAGGCGCTGGTGCGCCGGGTCGAGAAAATCGAGACAGCGGTGGAGCCACGCTTCCAGGAATTCTTTGTTGAGGCCATGGCATTGCCGCATCTGACCGACCCGTTTGTCGAGTTGCGCAAGGTGGTGACCCTGCCTGAGCGCGTTGCCATCAATAACGAGCAAAACGCCCGTAGTCGTCGTGGCCCGCGTGCGCGCTCGCCGGAGGCGGCGGCTTAAACCCCGGAATTGACAAGTGAATTCAGGGGTCGCCTGCGCACAACAGTCCATAAACGCGGCACAAACCCGGTATAAAGGCGCTGTCCGCAAGGGCCTCAACAGAGTGTGATGGATTCATTCAAAAACCAGGAGTTCGTATGACGATGATGAAAAGGGTTGCAGCAGTTGCCACTGTCATGGCAATGGGTACGCAGTTCGCGCTGGCCGAAGACGCCAGTTGTAAGACGGTGCGTTTTGCCGACGTGGGCTGGAGTGATATTGCCGCTACCACCGGCATGGCTTCGGTGGTGCTCGAAGGCCTGGGTTACAAGCCCACCGTCACCATGGCGTCCATCCCAATTGCTTTTGCCGGCATGAAGAAAAAACAGATTGACGTGTTTCTGGGCTACTGGAACCCGTCCATGACGCCGCAGATTGAGCCCTTCGTCAAGTCGGGCGACATCAAGGTGCTGGACACGCCCAACCTGGTCGGCGCCAAATACACCCTGGCAGTGCCCACGTACTTGTACAACAAGGGCCTGAAAACCTTTGCCGACATCGCCAAGTTTGAAAAAGACCTGGGCGGCAAGATTTACGGCATTGAGCCTGGCAACGACGGCAACGCGCTGATCGCCGGCATGATCAAGGAAAACAAGTTTGGCCTTAAAAGCTTCAAGATGGTCGAGTCAAGCGAGGCCGGCATGCTGGTCGAAGCCCAACGCGCCATCAAGAAGGAAGGCGCCATCGTCTTCCTGGGCTGGGAACCCCATCCCATGAACGTGCAGATGAAGATGAGCTACCTGGCCGGTGGTGACGACGTGTTTGGCCCTAACCTGGGCGAAGCCAAGGTGTACACGGCCGTTCCCACCTCGTACGGGGTACGCTGCCCCAATGTTGGCGCCTTCCTGAAGAACCTTCAGTTCTCCACCGACTTGGAAAACCAGGTGATGGGCCCGATCCTGAAAAAGGTCAAGCCCAAAAAGGCCGCAGCCGACTTCATCAAGGCCAACCCCGCTGTGCTGGACAAGTGGCTCACCGGCGTCAAAACCTTTGACGGCAAAGAGGGATTGCCCGCAGTCAAGGCGGCTTTGAAGATTTAAACCGTCTTTGATTCGTGCTGTTGGCAGCCCAGGGTCCTCAAGGGCTCGGGGCGCCTGACGGTGGCGGGGCCTGCGGCTTCATGCGCAACAGACCCCCACAGCAACTCCGACTCAGCGTGTTTTGGGTCGGAGTTGTTTTTTTGGTGCAAGTGCAATTGAAATAGCAATTGAAATGGCAGGCGATATGAGCGAAGCAACAATCGGCAGTTTTGTGGACGGTAAGCCCTTGGTGGGCGGTGGTGATGCCTTTGTGTCGCTCAACCCGGCCACTGGTGCGGTGCTGGCGCAGTTGCGCGACGCCGACGCAGCCGATGTGGACGCGGCGGTAGCCGCTGCGCAAGCAGGCTTTGCAGTCTGGTCTGCCCTTAGCGCCACCGAGCGCGGGCGCATCTTGCGCCGTGCCGCCGAGCTGCTGCGCAGCCGCAACGACGAGCTCGCCGCCCTTGAAGTGCAAGACTGCGGCAAGCCCATCCAGGAAGCCCTGGTGGTGGACGTGATAAGCGGCGCCGACTGCATTGAATACTTCGCCGGTGCCGCCGCCACGCTGACGGGTCAGCAATACCCCCTGAAGAATGCGTTTGCCTACACCCGCAAGGAGCCGCTTGGCGTGTGCGTGGGCATTGGCGCCTGGAACTACCCCTTGCAAATCGCTTGCTGGAAATCTGCCCCGGCGCTGGCCGCAGGCAACGCCATGATTTTCAAACCCTCCGAGCTGACCCCAGCAACCGCCGTCAAGCTGGCCGAGATTTACCTCGAGGCTGGTGTGCCCCCGGGCGTGTTCAACGTGCTGCAAGGCCGGGGCACCACCGGCGCCATGCTGGCGGCCCACGAAGGCGTGGCCAAAGTGTCGGTCACTGGCTCGGTGTCCACCGGCAAGAAGGTAATGCAAACGGCTGCGGGCACCCTAAAGCGCGTGACCATGGAGCTAGGCGGCAAATCGCCTCTGGTGATATTTGACGATGCAGATCTGGAGCAGGCAGTGGCCGCCGCCATGATGGGCAACTTTTATACGCAGGGCGAGGTGTGCACCAACTGCACCCGCGTATTCGTGCAGCGCGGCATCGCTGACAAATTCCTCGCTCGCCTGAAAGAACGCACACTGCTGCTGCGCGTGGGCAACCCGATGGACCCCGAGACTGAAGTGGGCGCGCTCATCTCAGAGGCGCACACCACCAAAGTGATGGACTACATCGCCAGCGGGGTGTCCGAAGGCGCCACGCTGGTGTGTGGCGGCAGCCGAGTAGCGGTAGATGGCCTGGGCAGCAACTTTGTGGCGCCCACTATCTTTGCTGATTGCACCGACACCATGCGCATCGTGCGCGAGGAGATTTTTGGCCCGGTGCTGTCCATGTTGACTTTTGACACCGAAGAAGAGGCTGTTGCCCGCGCCAACAATTCCCGCTTTGGTTTGGCCGCTGGCGTGTTCACCACTAATTTGCAAAAAGGCCACCGCGTGGCGGGCAAATTGAAGGCGGGCATTTGCTGGATCAACAACTACAACATCACGCCTATTGAGATGCCCTTTGGCGGCGCAGGCGAGTCGGGTATTGGTTCCGAGAACAGCATGGTCGCCTTTGACCATTACACCCAGCTCAAAACGGTGTACGTCGAGTTGGGCGAGGTTTGGACGGGTTACCGTTGATTGCTTGATGGCGTTCACCCATTTATTGCCACCCAAGTACGTTTTTCGGATGCTTAGGAATTCAGTCACTGGCGGACGCAGGGCGCCATGGCAATCAGCTCCGTTCGTGTCCTGCGCCCTGCGGGCTCCCCCTTTGCCTCACTGCGCTGAGTGCCATACCGCCCTGCGTCAGCAAGCACGGTTGGCGTGCCAAGGCAATTCAGGCACGCCGATCCAAGGTATTGCAGACGCGGTTCCTCAAGGTAGTTCAATTACGAGGCACCAAGGCAACTCATCTATGGCGCGCCAATATCGCAGGATGCCGAGGCAGCCGGGGTGGACGGCGCAGCGAGGTAAAGGGGGAGCCCGCAGGGCGGCGGACACGAGTGGAGCCGTCCACCCCGGCTCCCTCGGCGTACAAAACCATCCAGACATGCCAGTACACCAGACCAAACACTTTCGATAGAGCCACAATCAACACATGCAAACAGAATATGACTACATCATCGTGGGTGCCGGATCAGCCGGTTGCGTGCTGGCCAACCGACTGACCGAAGACGCCGAAGTGCAAGTGCTGCTGATCGAGGCCGGTGGTAACGACCACAGCATCTTTATTCACATGCCCTCGGCCCTGTCCTACCCCATGGCCAACAAAAAGTACACCTGGATGTACGAGTCCGAGCCGGAGCCGTACATGAACAACCGGCGCATCCACTGCCCGCGCGGCAAGGTCATTGGCGGCTCCTCGTCCATCAACGGCATGGTCTACATTCGGGGCAACGCGCTCGACTACGAGGGCTGGGCCTTGCAAAATGGCATGGAAGACTGGTCTTACGCGCACTGCCTGCCCTACTTCAAGAAGTCCGAGACGCGCGCCAAGGGCAGTGACGCCTACCGGGGCGTTGGCGGCCCTCTGAATGTGAGCACCGGCGCGGGCCGCAACCCCTTGTACAGCGCCTTTATTGACGCGGGTAAGCAGGCCGGCTACCCCATCACGAAGGACATGAACGGATACCAGCAAGAGGGACTGGGGGTCATGGACATGACCACGCACAAAGGCCGGCGCTGGAGCACCGCCATGGCCTATTTGCGCCCGGCGCTCAAGCGCAAGAACCTTACATTGCAAAAAAACAGCTTCGTCGCCCGCGTGGTGACTGAAGGCCCTGCGGGCAACCCGCGCGCGGTGGGAGTGGAGCTCTTAAACGACGGCCAGGCGCAGCAGTTTCGCGCCCGGCGCGAGGTGATTTTGTCGGGCGGCGCCATCAATTCGCCGCAGCTTTTGCAGCTCTCAGGTATTGGCAACCCGGCCGACTTGCAGGCCCTGGGTCTGGATGTGGTTGCACCGCTGCGTGGCGTGGGCGAAAACCTGCAAGACCACCTGGAAACCTATGTGCAATACGCCTGCACCCAGCCCATCACCCTGTATTCGGCCATGAGCCCACTGGCCAAACTCAAGATCGGCATCGAATGGATCTTGTTTGGCAGCGGCCTGGGCGCCACCAACCACTTTGAGTCGGGCGGCTTTATCCGCAGCGAAGCCGGAGTCAAGCAGCCCGATTTGCAGTACCACTTTTTGCCTATGGCGGTGCGCTACGACGGCAACTCGCCTGCCAGTTGCCACGGCTTTCAGGCCCATGTGGGCCCCATGCGCCCCACCAGTCGCGGTCACGTCAAGCTCAACAGTGCCGATCCGCTGCAGGCACCGCGCATATTGTTCAACTACATGGGCACCGAGCAAGACCGCCGCGAAATGCGCGCCGGGGTGCGCCTGACGCGCGAAATCTTTGCCCAGCACGCGTTTGATGAATTCCGGGGCGAAGAGATGTCGCCAGGCCCGCAGGTGCAAACCGACGCCGAAATCGACGAACACATCCGCAACAGCGCCGAGACCGCCTACCACCCCAGTGGCACCTGCCGCATGGGCACGGACGCCTTGGCCGTGACCGACCCGCAAGGCAGGGTGCACGGCGTGCGCGGTCTGCGCGTGGTGGACGCGTCCATCATGCCTTTGATCGTGAGTGGCAATCTCAACGTTCCCACCATCATGATGGCTGAAAAAATCGCCGACCTCATTCGTGGCCATACGCCGCTGCCCGCCTCGGACGCGCCGTATTTCGTCCACCTGAACTGGGAAACGCAGCAGCGCTAGGGGCGCATAGCGTGCTTTTTGCGTCGCTGCGCTAAACTCTGACGCTTCCGAGGAGCGTTGCAGTTCATGTTGATGAACGAGGCTCGGAGCGGCTGGCGCAATACCGGTCGGATGTAACGGCGCTCACCCACGCAATTGGTGCGGTGAGTGCAGGTTTTTCTAGCCCCCGCTGCGTGGTCATCCCTTTTATCGATGAGTGAGCCATGACGACCCTAGTTTCTTCGCCTGTTCAAGACACTTCCAGCAACCGATTCACCCATTTGTTGGCCACCCGGCCTTGGCTGCTGGCCGATGGCGCCACTGGCAGCAACCTGTTTGACGTAGGCCTGATGTCGGGAGACGCGCCCGAACTGTGGAATACCGAGCACCCCGAACGCATCACCAAGCTGCACCAAGATTTTGTGGACGCGGGCGCCGACATCATTCTGACCAACAGCTTTGGCGGCACCGTCTACCGCCTCAAGCTGCATAACGCCCAGGGCCGCATGGCCGAGCTCAACACGCGCGCCGCACAAATCGCCCGCCAGGTGGCCGACGCCAGTGGCCGCACGGTGGCGGTGGCCGGCAGCATGGGCCCGACCGGCGAAATCATGGAGCCCATTGGTCCGCTGACCTTTGATCAGGCCAAGGCCGCCTTCGCTGAGCAGGCGCTGGCGCTCGCCGCCGGGGGTGCCGATGTGCTGTGGATCGAGACCATGTCTTCGCGCGAAGAGGTCGAAGCTGCCGTGGCCGGAGCCGCAGTGGCGAACCTGCCCATCGTTTGCACCCTGAGTTTTGACACCAATGGCCGCACCATGATGGGTATTTCGCCCAGCGACTTCTCCGGCATCGAAAAAACCCTTAGTCCCCGCTTGGCCGCCTGCGGCACCAACTGCGGCGTGGGCGCTTCCGAAGTGGTGGCTTGCATCCACAACTTGGCCGAAGCCATGGGCCCCGAGATCGTGCTGGTGGCCAAGGGCAACTGCGGCATTCCCCAGTACGTGGACGGCGCGATTTGCTACAACGGAACGCCTGAGATCATGGCCAACTACGCCCGCATGGCCCTGGACGCTGGGGCGCGCATCATCGGCGGTTGCTGCGGCACTTCAGCCAAGCATTTGCGCGCCATGCGCGACGCCTTGGACGCGCACACCAAAAGCGCCAGCCCCACTTTGGAAGCGATTACCAGCACGCTGGGCGACGTGTCCACTGGCGCGCGCGCGCAGTGGGGCGGCGAACAAAGCCGTCTGGGCGGCGCCGCACCCGGTGCCAACTTGGCGCGTGGGCGGGGTGGCCGTACCCGGCGCGGCAGTGGTGATGCCTCAGACGTGGCGGCTCAATAAGCCGTGGGGGACTGCCGTCGAATCCTTCCCGGCCCAACCCGGCCAGCGCAGCAATCCGTTTTTTGCTCTGTGCTAGCAAATTGCATGCGGCAAGTTTGGCGCTGATGCACGCCACGTCTTCACCCCAAGGCCTGCTGCTGATTGCTGCGGCCACGCTGTTTTGGAGCCTTAGCGGCATGTTCGTGCGCTGGCTGCCCGGCGTGGACCCCTGGACTTTCAACGCCTACCGAGGTCTGGGCATGGGGCTGTCGCTGGCGCTGTGGATTGGCCTGCGCTATGGCCGGGGCAGTGTTGCCTTGTTTCGGCGCAGCCCGCCCCAGGCCTTGGTGCTTTCTGCCGGTTTTTTTGCCCTGGGTTCGTCGATGTATATCGCAGCACTGGGCTTGGCCAGCGTGGCGGCGGTCTCCTGCCTGACCTCCACTTCTGGCCTGTTTGCCGCCCTGATGGCGCGACTGTGGCTGGGTGAACGCACGCAGCCCGTGTTTTATTACGCTATGGCGCTAGCGCTGACTGGTGTGGCGGTGATCGCGCTGGGCGAGGGTGCGGGGCAGGCGGCAGTGCAAGGCCTGGCAGGCACGCTGGTGGCCTTGGGCGTTGCCGTCTGTTTTGCAGGCCAAAGTGTGGCGCTGCGCCGTTACCGCGAGGTGGACATGGAGCCGGCCTTGCTGCTGGGCGGTATGGCCACCTTTGTGCTGGTGCTGGGCGCGGGCTTGTTGGCGCCCTTGCCGGCCCAAAGTGTGGCAATTCTGTTGTTCATGGGTTTGGTGCAGCTCGCTATTCCGCTCTTGTTTTACATGCATGGGGCGCGCACCGTAAGCACCGCGCACATGGTGCTTATCACCATGGCAGACGCGGTGCTCAACCCATTGTGGGTTTGGCTGGTGCATGGCGAAGCGCCGGCCACAGCGGTGTACGGCGGCGGCGCGCTGGTGTTGGCAGGCATTGCCCTGACCACCTGGGGTGGGTCGCGTGGCGATTAATCGGCCTGCGTCTTGCGCCGGTCTGGGTACCCGGTCGGCGTGGGCCATGCTTCTGGTATAAAATCGAGGGCTTGCCAAAAAATAAACCTTTGGCAATGTGCACGTTTGCAGCAGTTCCAGCAGCAATCGCAAGTTCAAATTACTATTTAGGAAATGTGAAAATGATTGCATCCAGCATTAAAGCTGCAGTTGTCCAAGACAACGCCCGCCAAGCCGGTGACACCGGTAGCCCAGAAGTGCAAGTCGCACTGCTGACCGCCCGTATCAACGAGCTCACCCCCCACTTCAAGACCCACGCCAAAGACCACCATGGTCGCCGTGGTCTGTTGCGCATGGTGAGCCGTCGCCGTAAATTGCTCGACTACCTCAAGGGCAAAGACGCGGACCGTTACACCGCACTTATCGCTAAATTGGGCCTGCGCAAGTAATTGGCAAGAACAGAATAAGCGCCTGAGTTAGGACACTAGCTCAGGCGTTTTTTACTTCGGAGACAGCCAAAACAGTACGAAGCTGTGTCATTCCAGCGCAATTTTTGCCAAGTGGCGCTGGAATGGCATCGTGGACTGTGACGTTGAATCCGGGCTTGGGTGAGGTGGCCTGCACCTTCTATTGACTCTTGATGGGCCTTTGTGGGCCCGCTGAAAAACCGAGACACACCATGACAATGTTCAAAAAAGTTAGCAAGACCTTCCAATGGGGCCAGCACACGGTCACTATGGAAACCGGCGAAATCGCCCGTCAGTCCTCCGGCGCTGTGCTGTTGGACATGGACGGCACTGTGGTGTTGGCCACTGTGGTCGCCAAGACCGAAGGCAAAGCTGGCCAAGACTTCTTCCCCCTGACGGTGGACTACCTTGAGAAAAGCTACGCCGCAGGCAAGATCCCCGGCAGCTTCTTCAAGCGTGAAGGTCGCCCTAGTGAATTTGAGACGCTGACCAGCCGCCTGATCGACCGCCCCATTCGCCCCCTGTTCCCTGAAGGCTTCTTCAACGAAGTGCACGTTGTGGTTCACACCGTGTCCCTCAACCCTGAAGTTGACGCCGACATCGCCGCCCTGATCGCAGTGAGCGCCGCCTTGTCCATCAGCGGTGTTCCCTTCAATGGCCCCATTGGCGCTGCCCGCGTCGGTTACGTCAACGGCGCCTATGTGCTCAACCCCGGCCAGACCCAGCGCAAGGATTCCATTCTTGACCTGGTGGTGGCTGGGACCGAAGCCGCCGTGCTGATGGTGGAGTCCGAAGCGCAGCAGCTGTCCGAGGAAATCATGCTTGGCGCCGTTGTATTTGGTCACGAGCAAGGCAATATTGCGGTCAACGCTATCCATGATCTGGTGCGTGACGCCGGCAAGCCAATGTGGGACTGGAAAGCCCCGGCCAAGGACGAAGCGCTGATCGCCAAGATTGACGCTCTGGCCAAGGACAAGCTGGTTGCCGCCTACCAAATCCGCAACAAGCAAGCCCGCACTCAGGCTTGCCGCAGCGCGTACTCCGACGTCATGTCGGCCCTCAAGGCCGAAGGCGCGGCGTTTGACAGCGTAGCGGTTGAAGGCTTGCTGTTCGAAATCGAAGCCAAGATCGTGCGCAGCCAAATTCTGGCGGGTGAGCCCCGCATTGATGGCCGCGACACCCGCACCGTGCGCGCCATCGAGATACGCAACGGCGTGCTGCCCCGCACCCACGGTTCGGCCCTGTTCACACGCGGCGAAACCCAGGCACTGGTTGTTACGACCCTGGGCACCGAGCGCGACGCACAGCGTATCGACGCCCTGAGCGGCGATTACGAAGACCGTTTCATGCTGCACTACAACATGCCTCCGTTTGCCACCGGCGAAACGGGCCGCGTGGGTACGCCCAAGCGCCGCGAAATTGGCCATGGCCGTCTGGCTAAGCGCGCGCTGATCGCTGTGCTGCCAAGCAAGGAAGACTTCCCCTACACCATGCGTGTGGTGTCGGAAATCACCGAGTCCAATGGTTCGTCGTCGATGGCTTCGGTCTGCGGCGGCTGCTTGTCTTTGATGGACGCAGGCGTCCCCATGAAGGCGCACGTGGCCGGTATCGCCATGGGCCTGATCAAGGAAGACAATCGCTTTGCGGTGCTAACCGATATCCTGGGTGACGAAGACCACCTGGGTGACATGGACTTCAAGGTGGCCGGCACCACCAACGGCATTACCGCCCTGCAAATGGACATCAAAATCCAAGGCATCACCAAAGAAATCATGCAAGTGGCGCTGGCCCAGGCCAAAGAAGCACGCATGCACATTTTGGGCAAGATGCAAGAAGCCATGGCCGAGGCCAAAACCGAAGTGTCCAACTTCGCGCCCCGCCTGTTCACCATGAAGATCAACCCCGAGAAGATACGCGACGTGATCGGCAAGGGCGGCTCCGTGATCCGCGCGCTGACCGAAGAGACCGGCACGCAGATCAATATCGAGGAAGACGGCACCATCACCATCGCGTCCAGCGATCCGGCCAAGGCTGAAGAAGCGAAGCGCCGCATTGAGCAGATCACGGCCGAGGTGGAAATTGGCAAGACCTACGAAGGCCCGATCACCAAGATTTTGGATTTCGGCGCCCTGGTCAACCTCATGCCCGGCAAAGACGGTTTGCTGCACATCAGCCAAATCTCGCACGACCGTGTGGAAAAGGTCACCGACTACCTGACCGAAGGCCAGATCGTCAAAGTCAAAGTGCTGGAAACCGACGAAAAAGGCCGCATCAAGCTGTCGATGAAGGCTTTGATGGACCGTCCCTCGCACGGCGGCAACGGCCACGGCGACCACGCGTAAATAGCCCAAGCCACGGGGAAAAGACGCACGCTGGCGTAATGCAAAAGCGTGCGTTTTTACTTGGAAGCCTATGAAAGCCATTGAAATCTCCTCCTTCGGCGCGCCCGAGGTGCTGCGGCTGACTGATCGCGCGGCGCCCGTGCCCGGCGCGGGTGAGGTGCTGATCCAGGTCAGCGCCAGCGGCATCAACCGGCCCGATGTGTTGCAGCGCTTGGGGCATTACCCCGCGCCTGCGGGTGCGTCGGACATTCCGGGGCTCGAAGTGGCGGGCGTCATCGTTTCTGGCGACGCCCAGGCCATGGCGGCGGCACAGCTGAACGTGGGTGACCGCGTTTGCGCACTGGTGACGGGTGGCGGCTATGCCGAGCTGTGCGTGGCGCCTGCCGCGCAGTGTTTGCCCATTCCCCAAGGTTTGACCGATCTGGAGGCTGCTGGCCTACCTGAGACTTATTTCACCGTCTGGAGCAATGTATTTGATCGGGGGCGCCTGCAAGCAGGTGAGACTCTGCTGGTGCAAGGCGGCTCCAGCGGCATTGGCGTGACCGCCATTCAAATGGCCAAAGCCATGGGGGCGACCGTGATCGTTACCGCAGGCAGCGACGACAAGTGCGCCGCCTGCCTGGCGATGGGCGCGGACCATGCCATCAACTACAAAACCCAAGATTTTGAGGCCCAGGCGCTGCGCCTGACCCAAGACCGCGGCGTGGACGTGGTGCTGGACATGGTGGCCGGGGCCTATGTGGCCAAAGAAATCAACTGCCTGGCTGAGGACGGCCGCCTGGTCATCATCGCGGTGCAGGGTGGCGTGCAGGCCGAGGTCAATGCCGGCCTGGTGATGCGCAAGCGACTGACCTTGACCGGCTCGACCCTGCGCGTGCGGCCCGTGGCTTTCAAGGCCGCGATTGCCCAGGCGCTCTTGCGCCAGGTGTGGCCGCTGTTGGCCAGTGGCCGCATCAAGCCGGTGGTGCACGCGGTGTTCGCCGCGGCCCATGCCGCACAGGCGCACGCCGCCATGCAAGCCAGCGTCCACGTGGGCAAAATCGTTCTGGATTGGAGCAAGCCATGAAAAAACTGATTGCAGGCAACTGGAAGATGAACGGCTCGCTGGACGCTAACTCAGCCCTGGTGGCTGCGCTCTTGGAAGACCCGCAGTCGTGGGCTTGCGATGTGGCTGTCTGCGCCCCCGCACCCTATTTGGCGCAACTGCAAACCTTGCTGCAGGGCAGTCGCCTGGACCTGGGTGCGCAAGACCTGTCTGTGCACGAGAGCGGCGCCTTTACCGGCGAAGTGTCGGCCGCAATGCTCCGAGAATTTGGCGTGCGCTACTGCATCGTCGGTCACTCGGAGCGCCGTGAGTACCACCAGGAAAGCGACGCCACAGTGGCCGTCAAGGCGCAGCGTGCGCTGGCCGCCGGGTTGACGCCCATCGTCTGCGTGGGCGAGACGCTGGCGCAGCGCGAGGGCGGGCAGACCGAAGAAGTTGTCAAGCGTCAACTCGCCGCCGTGGTGCATACCAACGGCCACTGCATCAGTGAAATCGTGCTTGCCTATGAGCCGGTGTGGGCCATTGGCACAGGCAAGACCGCCAGCCCCGAGGAAGCGCAGCACGTGCACCAGGTATTGCGCGCGCAGTTGCAAGCCGCCAGCCAGCACGCCGACCGGGTGCGTATTCTGTACGGCGGCAGCATGAACGCCGGAAACGCGCAAGCCTTGCTGGCGCAGCCAGATATTGATGGCGGCCTGATTGGCGGCGCGGCCCTGCAGGCGGCGGCCTTTTTGTCCATTGTTGCGGCGGCCCAGTAAGGCGCCCCGCAGAGTTTTGAATTTAGGAGTGAACAGATGAGCTACGTGGTTACGATTATTTTGACGGTGCAGATGATTTCGGCAATTGCCATGATTGGCCTGATCCTGGTGCAGCACGGCAAGGGCGCCGACATGGGCGCAGCCTTTGGCAGCGGCGGGTCGGGCAGCCTGTTTGGCGCCAGTGGCAGCGCCAACTTCTTGTCGCGCACCACGGCCGTGTTGGCCACGGTGTTTTTCGTCTGCACTTTGGCGCTGGCCTATTTCGGCAATCTACGCCCCAGCAGCTCGGGCAGCGTGCTCGAGGGCGCCGCGGCAGTGGCCCCAGCCGTAACTGCGAGCGCACCAGCCGCACCGGCCTCGGGCGCGGCACAGATTCCGGCCAACTGATTCGCGATTTGCAAATCCCAGTCATCTTGGCCGGATAAACTGCCAGCTCGTCAGTGAGAAGTCGCTTAGCCATCTCCACTGTCAATTCAACTTCTTGGGTGAATAAAGCAATGGCAAAAGGCATGATTTTGGCGGCGGGGCAGGGCACCCGCGTGCGGCCGCTCACGCGCGATCTTCCCAAACCGATGGTGCCCATTTTGGGCAAGCCGGTGATGGAGTACCTGATTGAGCATCTGGCGCGCCACGGCATTGCCGAGATCATGGTCAATGTTGCCTACCACCACCAGAAAATCGAAGAATACTTTGGCGATGGCAGCCGCTGGGGTGTCGAAATTGGCTATTCCTACGAGGGCGTGCGCGACCACGGCGACGTCGTTCCCCGGCCCATGGGTTCGGCTGGCGGCATGCGCCGCATCCAGGATTTCAGCGGTTTTTTTGATCAGACCACTTTGGTGCTGTGCGGCGACGCTCTGATTGACCTCGACATCACCGCCGCGATTGCCGAACACCACGCCAAAGGCGCGGTCGCTAGTTTGGTGGCGATGGACGTGCCCCTGGCCGATGTCAGCTCGTACGGCGTGGTGCTGGCCGCCGCCGACGGGCGCATCGAATCGTTCCAGGAAAAGCCATCGCCCCAAGAGGCCAAGTCCACCCTGGCCAGTACCGGCGTCTACATTTTTGAGCCGGAAGTGCTGGACTTGGTGCCGCCAGGCCGGGTCTACGACATAGGAGCCGAGCTGTTCCCGCAGTTGGTGGCGCAAAACCTGCCCTTCTTTGTGCAAAACCGCCCCTTTCATTGGATTGACATTGGCCGCGTCAGCGACTACTGGTCGGTGCTGCAGCGCGTGCTCAAGGGCGAAGTGGCCGAGATGAAGATGCCAGGCAAACAAGTGCGCCCCGGCGTGTGGGTGGGGCTGAACACCGCGATCGACTGGGACCGCGTCAAGATCGAAGGCCCGGTCTACATCGGTTCAAGTTGTCGGGTGGAGGCCGGCGCCACTATTACCGGCCCGGCCTGGATTGGCAACGGCAGCGTCATCCGCTCGGGCGCGCGCATCACGCGCAGTGTTTTGTTTGACTACACCCGTATTGCTGCGGACATGCATTTCAACGAAATGATCGTCTCGCGCCACTATTGTGTGGACCGTCATGGCGACACCATGTACCGGGGCGACGACAACACCCAACTGCGCTGGGGCGACGCGCGGGCTTGAGCCTGTTCAAAAAACAGGTGAAATTAGTCGGGGCGAGAGGATTTGAACCTCCGGTCATGTCAAGTCACATTGGATTGCTTCTTACAAAACTGCTTAGTCGTCGTTTCCTCAGCGGCCTCACATTCCCTACTGTGGATTAAGATATTACAGAGCTGGCTTGGTGAATCGGGCGAGCCTCTTTGGGTCGGGAAACCGGTGTCGATGTTGATGCAAGAGAGGGGTGGGCCGTCATGAGTAAGCGATTCCTTAGGTGGGTCGGAACATGGATCGATGAAAACATCCCTCCGGGTGCCAACCCCGACATTGAGAGCCACGAGGTAAAGGCAAAGCGACTGACGGAGAAACTGTTCGCTGAAGCGCTTGCTGCTGGCTTCACGACCTTCGAGACCCAGGAGGAGCGGGAACTCGTCCCACCCCTGGTACAGGCTGCCGTCTCCGACAGCACCGACTTTGACATCGATGCCTATCGTCTCAAGTCGGAACTTGCGAATGAAAATGAAGATGGTGACTGAGCCGCGCAAGAAGAGTCATTCTTTAGTCTAGTTCAGCACTGCACGGTAGTTTTCGAGGATGGAATGGGTGAAGCGCTCCAAATGTTTATCTACAAAACCTGAAAAATATTGGGGCTCGAATCAGGCCATTTATTCAGAACCAATCTGACCGCTAACAGGCAATAAAAACCTACATTGCATAAAAGCAATGTGCTTGAATGATCGGAATGTGGTCGGGGTGAGAGGATTCGAACCTCCGGTCTCTACGTCCCGAACGTAGCGCTTTACCTGACTAAGCTACACCCCGCGGTGCCATCGGCGTGACCCTTGCCGGGCCGCGCGAAGGCCGAGATTCTAGCAAGGGCTTGGCTCGCGGTGGGTGGCCCAGGCGCGCAATCAAGCAGCCTTTTTAAGCTCAGCTATCTTGAGCCCCAAAGACCCCTGCAATTCCTTTTGAACGTAGTCGGAGATCAACTTCTTGTTGTGCCTTAAGGAGTCGATTTCTGATTTCGTCAGCCGAGCGGAATCCAACAAGATACTGGGCTTCGTTTGCGGTGAGGGCGTCGACGTGGATGCCGAAGATTTCGATGATTTCATTTGTGTACCTCTGCTTCAAAGTTTTCAGTGTTTTGGCATCGGGTCTCAGCGATTTATTGCGACCCGCGTTGACGATGACCGCTATGTCCTGGACGATTCCGCCATTGCGCTGAATGTAATGCGACAGTTCCGCAAGAGTTCCGCCCAAGCTTATTACGTCATCGACCAGAACGTAACGTCCGCCAATTTGGACGGCGCCCTCAAATTCCGGCCGGAGTGCCAATCGTTCCATAGGGTCGGCTCCGGTATGGTACACCTTGGTTACTTGGACGATGTCTTTGTCAGCGGACGCGCCACACAAGGCAGCAAAGACTTCTGACAGCACCTGCGGTATCGCATTATCGCCACTGGCTTCTCTGGCAAACGGAGCCACAAAAATACTGTCAGGCCCAAAGCGATGTTTGCTCCGATATATCTCAGCTAAAGCAATGTCGGCAATAAGCGCCAAGGCAGACTTTGAATCACCCGCCTTGGCAGCAACGTAGGCAGGGTGTGCCTTTAGTTTGGCGTCGCTGTCGAAGAGAGAAAATACATCTACACCTTCTGGAATTGGCAATCTCCGCGTTTCGATGGTCACGTGGCCGGCAGTCTGGTTCTCATTCATTGCCCAATTTTGCTGCCAATTTCTTGGAAAGTCGATCGGAAACAGCAGCAAAACGAACATCATTCTTTTGCTGTCAAGCACGAGGTCCCGGTGAAATCCCCCACAGTTGCGCGCCAGGGGGGCACTGTACAGTGTCGGGTCAAACCGACACTTGCGTGTCAGGGGCAAACTTTCTGCGGGGTGACCATTTGTGCATAGCCTGCCAGTAAGGGAGCAAACAATTCAAAAAGGCGTTCGCCAAGGTTTTTCAAGCGCGCCAGTGCATGGCGATGGGCTTTCACAAGGCGCGCGCTTTCCAGGATTAATTCGAATAAGGCGAAATTAGCGTTTATTTTGTTTTTGCTTTGGTTACACTGAATTGGATTACCCAAACGCAAGATAGGTGCGACGCGTTCAGTCCTGAGAACGGCGCTTCAGTGGGGTCGATCGCAATTTTTCAAATTTATTCGTTGGAACTTCTATGTCTTCACACCATGCGAACAAGGCGTCTGCCGGTGCAACCGCTGCGCTGATCGTCGGCGCGCTGGGCGTTGTATTCGGCGATATCGGCACCTCGCCCCTTTATGCCTTGAAAGTATCGGTGGAGGCCTCTGGCGCACGGGGCGGCCCCGAAATCGTGCAGGCGGTCTTCGGCATTCTCTCGCTGATCACCTGGGCGCTTATTTTGGTGGTGATGGTCAAGTACGTGTTTATCATCATGCGGGCCGATAACCGGGGCGAGGGCGGCATCTTTGCGCTCACTGCGTTGGTCTTGCAGCACCTGAAAAAAGACTCGACCTATCGCTGGCCCGTCACCATTGCCGGCGCACTAGGCGCAGCCTTGTTTTTCGGCGACAGCATGATTACTCCTGCGATCTCCGTACTCAGCGCGGTAGAGGGCCTCAAGGTCTTGTCTCCTGACCTGGAGAAATACGTGATCGTGGTTTCGCTGGGCTTAATTACCGGTCTCTTTGCCGTGGAGCGCTTTGGCACGGCTGTAATAGGCAAGGTGTTTGGCCCAGTAATGCTGGTCTGGTTTCTCTCGCTGGGAGCCCTTGGCCTGGCCGAGTTGGTTCACTCGCCCGGCATCTTCGCCGCCCTCAGCCCATTGACGGGCATTTCCTTTTTGCTTGCCCATTCAGGAGTGGCCATTGCCATATTCGGGTCGGTCGTTCTCGCAGTCACAGGCGGCGAGGCCTTGTATGCCGACATGGGGCACTTTGGCCGCGGCCCGATCCAGAAGGCCTGGCTGTTTTTCGCCTTTCCCTGCCTGCTGCTCAATTACTTTGGCCAGGGCGCCTTGCTGCTGCGCGATCCATCTGCGCTGGACAACCCGTTTTTTCGTTTGGCGCCGGCTTGGGCGCTGATTCCCATGCTGTTTTTGGCGGCCATGGCAACCATCATTGCGTCGCAAGCAGTTATCTCGGGCGCGTTCTCGATCACCACGCAGGCGGTGCAACTGGGCTTTATTCCGCGCATTTTGGTCAAGCACACCTCAGCCGAAGAAATTGGCCAAGTCTACGTTTCCAAGGTCAACATCTTCTTGCTGGTGGGCGTGGTAATTTTGGTACTGGGCTTTCGCAGTTCCGAAAATCTTGCCTCCGCCTACGGCGTATCGGTGACGGGGGCGATGGCCATTGACACGATTTTGGCCGCCTATTTCATGGTCTTCGTCAAAGGCTGGAGCAAGCTCTTGTTTCTGCCGCTGTTTGGCTTGCTGTTTGCGCTTGATTGCGTTTTCCTGGGCACCAACTTATTCAAGTTCTTTGAAGGCGGTTGGTTGCCGGTAAGCGTGGCCGGCGTGCTGTTATTGGTGATGATTTGCTGGATTACGGGGCGTGAACGCTTGCTCAAGGCGCGCTGGGCCAACTCGATTCCCTTGCCTGAATTTCTTCAAACGCTGGATGTGAGCGAGCCGCACCGCGTCTCAGGAACCGCCATTTTCATGGTTCCGCACAAAAATATTGCACCGGTTTCCCTTTTGCACAACCTCAGGCACAACCAGGTGCTGCACGATAGGGTGATTTTGATGAACGTCGAGACCGCCAACATGCCATATGTGCCGGACGAGCAGCGTCTCACCATCGAGCACCTGAGCCACAATTTTCATTCTGTCTGCGTGCGCCATGGTTACATGGAAGAACCGCACATCATGCGGGCCGTGGCACTGCTGCGGGCGCGCGAGTTTCACTTCAGTTTGATGGAGATTTCATTCTTCGTGGGCAAGGAGCGCGTGGTATCCAAGCCGTCTTCGGCGCTTTGGATGGCGCCCTTTATTTACCTGCATCGCACGATGCAAAGTGCCACTGAATATTTCAAAATTCCCTATGACCACGCCATCGAGATCGGCGGCCACGTAGAAATTTGAGGGGCTATTTGTTGCGCGCGAGCGAACCCGTAGCCAGGTTCATCAACGTGTCGGTGTGAACGCCCGGTGGCAGCAGGCTCGCTTGCTGCAGCGCCCGGTCAATTTCGCGTGCAGCCGATTGCATGGCGCTTTCCAGCCCGCCGGTGCGTCGCACAATGGCCGCCACGACCTCCAACATGCTGGTGTCACCTTTTTCTATGGCGCGGCGCACGGTCTGGCTTTCTTCTGCGGTTCCGTGCTGCATGGCCAAAATCAGCGGAAGCGTGGCCTTGCCTTCGCGCAAGTCGTCACCCAGGTTTTTGCCCATGACGCTGGCGTCGCCCGTGTAGTCCAACACATCGTCAATCACCTGAAAGGCAGTACCCAGCGCCTGCCCAAACTCGGCGCAAGCGGCCTCCAATGCTGGCGACGCGCCTGACAAAATGGCGCCCACCTGGGCACTGGCTTCAAACAGCTTGGACGTTTTGGAACGAATCACCTGCAAATAACCGTCCTCGCTCAAGTCGGCGTTGTGCATGTTCATCAGCTGCATGACTTCACCCTCGGCGATCACATTGGTAGCGTCGGCCAGCACTTTCATGATGCGCATGTCCTGCACTTCGACCATCATCTGAAAAGCGCGCGAGTACAAAAAGTCGCCAATTAAGACGCTGGCCGGGTTGCCAAACTTGGCGTTGGCTGTGGGCAGACCGCGTCGCAGCGTGGATTCGTCCACCACGTCGTCGTGCAGCAGGGTGGCGGTGTGGATGAACTCCACCACGGCAGCCATGCTTAGGCGTTGCGCGCCCTCAAAGCCGAGCGCGCCACAGCACAGCAGCAGCAGCGTGGGGCGCAGGCGCTTGCCACCGGCGGCAATAATGTGCTGGGCCACGTCACCCACCAGCGGCACACCCGAAGAAAGTCGTTCTTTGACGACGGCGTCCACCGCTCGGAGTTCGTGATCGACGAATGCGAGTCCATTGGCGGGGGTGGGTTTTTTTATCTGCAGTTCCATTCGCATGCGACCTTTGTTTGATTATAAGGACGGCGCCCCTGTACAAACGCGCTCGCGTCATTCCCGGGTCGCCCTGGGTCAAAGGACTGATATAATCGTGGGCTCCGTGGAAATTCGTCCGTGGACTTGAAAATCGAAGAGGTCAATATGTACGCGGTCATAAAAACCGGCGGCAAGCAATATCGGGTTGCGGCTGGCGAAAAAATTAAAGTAGAACAGATTGCTGCGGATGTAGGCCAAGAGATTGTGTTTGACGAAGTTTTGGCGGTCGGCAACGGCGCAGAACTCAAAGTCGGCACGCCCTTGGTGTCCGGTGCAACAGTTACGGTGACGGTTTTGTCACACGGCAAGCACGACAAAGTGCGCATTTTCAAAATGCGCCGTCGTAAGCATTACCAAAAACGCCAAGGGCACCGTCAGCAGTTCACCGAACTGCAAATCGGCGCGATTGTCGCTTAAAGGACACAGGTCATGGCACAGAAAAAAGGCGGCGGCTCTACGCGAAACGGGCGCGATTCCAAGCCCAAGATGCTCGGTGTGAAGTCGTTTGGCGGTGAATTGATCACGGCTGGCGCAATCATCGTTCGCCAACGCGGCACCAAATTCCACCCCGGAACCAATGTCGGAATTGGCAAAGACCACACCTTGTTCGCTTTGGTGGACGGCCACGTGTCGTTCGCCATCAAAGGCGCTTTGAACAAGCAAACGGTGAGCGTGACAGCTGCAGCTTAAACTGCAGCGCGGCCTCCGCAAAACCCTGCGCTGCTCCAGCGCGGGGTTTTTTATTTATAGATCGATAAAACCATGAAGTTCGTTGACGAAGCCTACATTGACATCTCCGCCGGAGACGGTGGCGCTGGCTGCGTCTCGTTCCGGCATGAAAAATACAAAGAATTTGGCGGGCCGAACGGCGGCGATGGCGGCCGTGGAGGTCATGTCTACGCGGTGGCCGATTCCAACCTGAATACGCTGGTGGACTTCCGCTTTTCGCGTCGCCATGACGCGCGCCGGGGCGAACACGGCATGGGCTCGGACATGTTTGGCGCCGCAGGCGACGACATCACCCTCAAAATGCCGGTGGGCACCATCATCACCGACGCCGAAACCGGCGAAGTGTTGTTTGAGTTGCTGGTGCCGGGCGAGGTGATCACGATTGCCAAGGGTGGAGACGGTGGTTTTGGCAATTTGCGTTTTAAGAGCGCCATTAACCGCGCGCCTCGCCAAAAAACCCCCGGCTGGCCCGGCGAGAAAAAGAACCTCAAGCTCGAACTCAAGGTGCTGGCCGATGTGGGCCTCTTGGGCATGCCCAACGCAGGTAAATCGACGTTTATTACCGCTATTTCCAATGCGCGTCCGCGCATTGCCGATTACCCTTTTACCACTTTGCACCCTAATTTGGGCGTGGTGCGTGTGGGGCCGGAGCAGAGTTTTGTGGTGGCCGATTTGCCCGGTTTGATCGAAGGCGCTTCTGAGGGCGCTGGCCTGGGCCACTTGTTCTTGCGCCATTTGCAGCGCACCCGCTTGCTCTTGCACATTGTGGACGTGGCGCCGTTTGACGAAGGCGTGGACACCGTGGCGCAGGCCAAGGCGATTGTCAACGAGCTCAAAAAATACGACGACGGCCTGTACAAGAAGCCGCGCTGGCTGGTGCTCAACAAGCTCGACATGGTGGCCTCGGAAGACCGGGCCGCGCTGATCAAAGACTTTGTCAAGCGCTTCAAGTTCAAAGGCCCGGTTTTTGAGATCTCCGCGCTCACGCGTGAGGGTTGCGAGTCGCTGGTTAAAGAAATTTACAAGCACGTCAAAGCGCAGCAGGCGGCCGAACAGCCCTATGTGGAAGAAGATCCCCGCTTCTTGGCTGCTCCAGACGCGCTGCCCGCAGATGGCAGCGCGGCGCAATAAGCACCGCTCTCCCGGCGCCCCGATAAGTCCTGTTTTCGCCTCATGACGCACCACCCACCTTCCACCGTGCTGCGCGATGCCAAGCGCGTTGTTGTCAAAGTCGGCTCAAGCCTGGTCACCAACGAAGGCCGGGGCCTGGACGAGGCGGCGATTGGCGAATGGTGCCGGCAAATGGCCCAACTGGTGCGCGGCGGCACCGAGATCATCATGGTGTCCAGCGGCGCCATTGCCGAAGGCATGAAACGCCTGGGCTGGACCACGCGCCCCCATGCGATTCACGAATTGCAGGCCGCTGCCGCCGTGGGCCAAATGGGTCTGGCGCAGATGTACGAGACCAAGCTGCGCCAAAGCGGCTTGGGCAGCGCGCAAGTGCTGCTCACGCACGCGGATCTGGCCGACCGCGAGCGTTATCTGAACGCCCGCTCCACGCTGCTGACCCTGCTCAAACTCGGCGTGGTGCCGGTGATCAACGAGAACGATACCGTGGTCAATGACGAGATCAAGTTTGGCGACAACGACACGCTGGGCGCGCTGGTAGCCAATTTGGTCGAAGCCGATGCGCTGGTGATCCTGACCGACCAAAAGGGCCTGTTCACGGCTGACCCACGCAATGACGCTAATGCCCGCTTTGTTGAGCAGGCGCAGGCAGGCGACCCGGCGCTTGAAATCATGGCCGGAGGTGCCGGCAGCAGCCTGGGCCGCGGCGGCATGATTACCAAGATATTGGCCGCGAAGCGTGCCGCTGGCTCGGGCGCATCTACCGTGATCGCTTGGGGCCGCGAGCCCGACGCGCTGATCCGCCTAAGCCAGGGCGAAGCCATCGGCACCTTGCTGGTGGCCCCCACCCAAAAAACCCAGGCGCGCAAACAGTGGATGGCCGACCACCTGCAAATGCGCGGCGCCGTGGTGGTAGACGCAGGTGCTGCAGCCAAGGTGCGCGACGAAGGCAAGAGCCTCTTGCCCATTGGAATGGTGCTAGTGGAGGGTGATTTCTCGCGCGGTGATGTGATCGGCGTGCGCGATCCGGGCGGCGTGGAGATTGCGCGCGGACTGGCCAACTATTCCAGTGCCGAGGCCCGCTTGCTGTGCCGCAAGCCCTCAAGTGAATTTGAAGCCCTGTTGGGCTATGCCGCAGAGCCCGAAATGCTGCACCGGGACAACCTGGTCTTGATGCGCTAATCAGTCAGGCGCGTCTGGCAAGGGCGCATACAAGGCGCTGCCAGATTTATCTCGCTTCGTCAGCCCCTGGTTCTGTGGTTTGCGCGGGCTCTTGTTCGGTGCTTGAAGGCGTTGTTTCTTCTTGCGCAATGGGCCCACGCAGCTCCGAGTTTGCAAAGCGCGTCCGAGGGTCATGGCGTGGCAAGTAGCGTGACAGCTCGGTTAGCGCCATCTCGTACACCTCGCGTTTGAAGTCAACCACCGATTCCAGCGGCACCCAGTAGTCGTTCCAGCGCCAGGCATCAAACTCTGGGTGCTCGGTGGCACGCAGGTTCAAGTTCCAGTCAAAGCCGGTAAGTTGGAGCAAAAACCAAATCTGCTTTTGTCCTTTGTAGTGGCCGCGCGCATCGCGTCGGATGTAGCGGTCCGGCACCTCGTAGCGCAACCAGTCTCGGGTTCGGGCAACAATGGCTACGTGCTCCGGTTGGAGCCCCACCTCTTCGTGCAATTCGCGGAACATGGCTTGTTCCGGGGTTTCGCCCCGGTCAATGCCGCCTTGCGGAAATTGCCACGAGTGGGTACGTATGCGTTTGCCCCAAAAAACCTGATTTTTCTGGTTGAGCAAGACGATGCCGACGTTGGGCCTGAAGCCGTCCCGGTCGAGCATAATCAAAACCTCAATTTTTAAACTTGGGCCATTATGCACGGCGAGGCGCCGTTGCGTGCTTGGCCCGCAGCGCTGCAATGGCGCAGTGTTTTACGAGTACCTGCATGAAAGCTTCCCAATTCCTGATCTCCACGCTCAAAGAGGCCCCGGCCGACGCCGAAGTGCCCAGCCACCAACTGATGATGCGTGCCGGGATGGTGAAAAAGCTCGGTGCCGGCATCTACAGCTACATGCCCATGGGCTTGCGGGTGATCCGCAAGGTCGAGGCCATCGTGCGTGAAGAAATGAACCGCGCCGGTGCGATCGAGCTGAGCATGCCGGTGGTGCAACCCGCCGAGCTCTGGCAAGAAACCGGCCGCTTCGACAAGATGGGCCCCGAGCTGCTGCGCATCAAAGATCGGCACGCGCGCGATTACGTGGTCCAGCCCACCAGCGAAGAGGTGGTGACCGACATTGCGCGCCAGGAAATCAAGAGCTACAAGCAGCTTCCCAAGAACTTCTACCAAATCCAGACCAAGTTTCGCGATGAGCGCCGCCCGCGTTTTGGCCTGCTGCGTGGGCGCGAATTCACCATGAAGGACGCGTATAGCTTTGACCGCGATGCCGATGCTGCCAAAGCTAGTTACGAGGTGATGGCCAAGGCCTACCGACGCATTTTTGACCGCTTTGGCTTGACCTACCGCGCTGTGGCCGCCGACAGCGGCGCGATCGGCGGTGATTTGAGCGAAGAGTTCCAGGTGATTGCCGCGACCGGCGAAGACGCCATCGTCTACTCCACCGGAAGCGACTACGCCGCCAATATGGAAAAAGCCGAGGCGCTGGCTCCTGCCGGCCCGCGTCCTGCGCCCGTGGCACCCATGACCAAAGTAGCCACGCCGGGCAAAAGCACCTGCGTGGACGTGGCTGAGTACCTGGGCTTGCCGCTGGAGAGTGCGCTCAAATCGCTGGTGGTGGCCACCGACGAGCGCAACGCGGCCGGTGAAATCGTCAAGTCCCAAGTTTGGCTGTTATTGATTCGCGGCGACCGCAGCATGAACGAGGTCAAGGTCGGCAAGATCCCAGGCCTGGCCGACTTCCGCTTTGCCACGTTGGCTGAGATTGACGCGCACTTTGGCTGCGAACCCGGTTATCTGGGGCCGGTTGGCCTCAAGAAGCCGCTGTGCATCGTGGCCGACCGCGAGGTGGCTCTGATGTCGGACTGGATATGCGGCGCCAATGAGCCCGATTTCCATACCAGCGGCGTCAACTGGGGCCGTGACCTGCCCGAGCCAGACGTGGTGGCAGACATCCGCAATGTGGTGGCCGGTGACGCATCGCCCGATGGTGCGGGGGCGCTGGCCATTGAACGCGGCATTGAGGTAGGCCATATTTTTTACCTGGGCACCAAATACAGCCATGCTATGAACGCCACCTTTTTGGACGTTAACGGCAAACCCCAGGCCATGGAGATGGGCTGCTACGGGATTGGCATTACCCGCCTGCCTGCTGCCGCGATTGAGCAAAACCACGACGCCCGCGGCATTATTTGGCCCGACGCGCTGGCGCCCTTCACCGTGGTGCTTTGCCCGATCAGCCCAGACCGTTTTCCGGAGGTCAAAGCCGCCGCTGAGGCGCTGTACGCCGAGCTGCTGGCCGCAGGCGTGGACGTGATTCTGGACGACCGCAACGAGCGCCCGGGCGCCATGTTTGCAGACTGGGAACTCATTGGCGTTCCCCACCGCGTCACTCTGGGTGACCGTGGTCTGAAAGAAGGCATGGTCGAATACCAGCACCGCCGCGACGCCGCCGCCACCAGCGTGCCACTGGGGGAGATCGCGGCCTGGGTGCGCTCGCGCATCCGCGCCTAAGAGGCACAGGTGCAGGCCGGCGCAGGCTCCACGCGGCGCGTTTGTTTGCGCGGCATGTTGGCCACCCCGGCGCTGGTGGTGCTGCCTAATCTGCTCTTGGGCACTGGCGCAGCGCACGCGGGCAGCCAGGTGGAAGAGCCCTTGATCGATTCGGTGCGCTCGGCCCTGAGCGCTGCAGTGCGCAACGCAGCGCCACCGGTACCTGAATTCTCCCAGCCTGAAGCGCAAACGTATTACCAAGGCTGGCTCAAAGGCACGCGCGGGCGCCTCAAAAGCCGTCGCCCCGACGTGGACGACTGGCAGGACTTTTTGCAAACCGTGTGGTACGAGTCCAAGCGCGCCGGACTGGACGTGTCATTGGTGCTGGGGCTGATTCAGGTGGAGAGCAACTTTCGCAAGCACGCAGTCAGCAGCGCCGGGGCGCGCGGCTATATGCAGGTGATGCCGTTTTGGGTGCGCTTGATCGGGGAGGGGGACGACAGCGTGTTGTTTCGCCTGCAGCCCAATTTGCGCTTTGGCTGCGTGATATTGCGCCACTACCTGGACCGCGAACAGGGAGATGTGTTCATGGCGCTGGGCCGCTACAACGGCTCGCGTGGCCAGCGCGCTTATCCAGACGCGGTGCTTGCAGCGCAGCGCCACTGGCACCACGCCGCTTAATCGTCAAGCGTTTTAGGCCGCTGGGTTGGTGCCCAGGGCTTGCAACAGTTCGCCGGATTCGTACATTTCCATCATGATGTCAGAGCCGCCGATGAACTCGCCCTTGACGTAGAGCTGCGGAATGGTGGGCCAGTTGCTGTATTCCTTGATGCCCTGGCGAATGCCGTCGTCTTCCAGCACGTTGACGGTTTTGACCGCTTTGGTGTCCACACCGCAGGCCTTGAGGATCTGGATGGCGCGGCCGGAGAAGCCGCACTGGGGAAAGCTGGCGTTGCCCTTCATGAACAAGACCACCTCGTTGGTTTTGACCAGGGTGTCAATGCGTTGTTGTGCGTCGCTCATGGGAAAGTCCTTTGCTTGGTAAATTCAAAACAGGCTGGATTATTTCACTTTCGGACCCCGTGAACCCCATGGCTGGCCGCATTTGGCCAAAGGAGCAGGGTTTCTCACAAAAAACCGGTTGCTTTTTGACGAAAACGCTGCTCCATATTAAGGAAAACTCCCCGGTTTTTTAGATAATGACGGGTTTCGCTCTTTCACCCACAAACCGGAATTCTTCATGAAAATCACCAAAGACAGCGCCGTGACCCTTCACTACAAGGCTGCCAACACCCAGGGCAAAGTTCTGGAAGAAAGCAAAGAACCCATGGCCTACCTGCACGGCGGCTACGGCAACCTGTTTCCCAAAGTGGAAGAAGCGCTCGAAGGCCAGGAGGCTGGTTTCAAAGGGCTGGTCGAATTGTCCGCCGACGATGCCTTTGGCCCGCGGGACGAGGCGCTGCTGCAATCCATCCCCAAAAGCCAGTTTCCCCCTGGCGTCAAGGTGGGCGGCCAAATTGAGGGCCAAGATTCCCAGGGCCACACCCGGCCGTTTACCGTGCTCAAGATCAAGGGCGACCAGGTCATGTTGGACGGCAACCACCCGCTGGCCGGGCAGGCGCTGCGCTTTCACGTGCATGTTTTGGAAGTGCGCGCTGCCTCTGAAGAAGAAGTAGCCCACGGCCACGTGCACGGCGCGCACGGCCACCACCATTAAATTGGTATGGCCCCGGTGCATTGGGCAGGCGCCCAATGCGCCTAAAATTCAACGTGCTAGAGGTGTCACCGCCGGTGACTGAGAAATACTCTTTGAACCTGATCTGGGTCGTACCAGCGTAGGGAAGCAAGTCCGCTTTCTTGTGCGCCTGCGCGGCCCGGTTCTCCACCATTACAGGACGAACATGGCCCAAACCCTTACCCCCTCCCTTGCCTCCTCGCTTACCCCCGCCCAGCTTTGGTCTGATGTGGAAAAGGTGCGCGCGAATGCGCCCTTGGTCCACAGTATCACCAACCACGTGGTGATGAACCTCAACGCCAACGTGCTGCTGGCCGCAGGCGCTTCGCCGGTGATGGCGCACGCGCATGAAGAGGTGGCGGATATGGCCGGAATCGCTCAGGCGCTGGTGCTCAATATCGGCACGCTGGAGCCCTATTGGATCGAGAGCATGCGCCTGGCGCTGCTGGCGGCCACGGCGCGCGGCATCCCGGTGGTGCTAGACCCGGTGGGCGCGGGCGCCACGCCTTACCGTAACCAAAGCCTGGCGCTGCTCATGGCCACAGCCTCGCCCAGCGTGATTCGCGGCAATGGCTCTGAGATCATGAGCCTAGCCGGTTCGGCTATCAAGACGCGCGGCGTGGACAGTGGCGCAGCCGCCGACAACGCCCTGACGGCAGCCCAAGATTTGACCCAGGCAATCCAAGGCGTGGTGTGCGTGAGTGGCCCTACCGACCATGTGCTCGACGCCAAGCACCGCTGGGCGCGCCTGTCCAACGGCCATGTGTGGATGACCAAGATCACCGGCGTTGGCTGCTCTGCCACCAGTCTGATTGGCGCGTTTTGTGTGGTGCAGCCCGATCTGTGGCGCGCCACCGTGGCGGCCATGGCGTTTTGGGGCGTGGTGGGTGAACTGGCCGCCGAACAAGCGCAGGTCGCGGGCCAAGGCGTGGGCAGCATGCAGGCCTATCTGCTCGACTCCCTGCAACTCATGGACGCCGACACCTTCACCCAGCGCTTGCGCCTGGACGTGGCTGCGTGGTAAACCCTGCGACCGCCCCGAACTACCGCGCCCGCATGGCGCAGGTGCTGGGCATATATCTGGTAACCGACGAGGCCAGTTGCGCCGGGCGCAGCTTGGCAGACGTGGTGATGGCGGCGGTGCAGGGCGGCGCGACGTGTGTGCAGTTGCGCGAAAAAACCTTAAGCACCCGCGACTTTTGCGCCAAGGCCCTTGTTTTGCAAGCGCTGCTCTCGCCGCTTGGCATTCCTTTGGTTATTAATGACCGGGTGGACATTGCCCTGGCTTGCGGCGTGCCGGGCGTGCATCTGGGGCAGTCGGATTTGTCGGTAGCACAGGCGCGGCGCCTTTTGCCGCCCTCGGTGTTTTTGGGCTGGTCGGTGGAGACGTTGGCCCATGTGGTGCAGGCGTCCCATCCCGACTTTGCTGGCGTGGACTATCTTGGCGTCAGCCCCGTGTTTGCCACACCTACTAAAACCGACACTAGTCTCCCCTGGGGCCTGGACGGCCTGCGCCAGGCGCGTGCTGCCACGGCGCTGACTTTGGTTGCGATTGGCGGCATCCATGCTGGCAACGCAGCCGAGGTGCTGGCCGCTGGCGCCCACGGCTTGGCTGTAGTCAGCGCCGTGTGTGGCGCCGCCGACCCGGCCGCAGCAGCGCGCCAACTGCGCACTATTTGGGAAGAACAAGCATGACCACAGCCCTCATTGCCGCGCCTTTTGCTTACCAGTACCCGCGCGTGCTCACCATTGCTGGCTCGGATAGCGGCGGCGGCGCGGGCATCCAGGCGGACCTGAAGACGTTTTCTGCTCTGGGCTGCTTTGGCATGAGTGCAATTACCGCGCTCACCGCGCAAAACACCCAGGGCGTAAGCGCCATCCACGCCGTGCCGCCCGAGATGCTGCGCCAGCAAATTGACGCCGTAGTGGACGACATGGGCGTGCACGCGGTCAAGATCGGCATGCTGCATTCGGCCGAGGTGGTGGGCGCTGTGGCTGATGCCATTGACCGGCACCAGTGGCCCCACGTGGTGCTCGACCCGGTGATGGTGGCCACCAGCGGCGCGGTGCTGATCGAACGCCCGGCCGTTCAGGCGCTGATTGCGCAGCTCTTTGGCTGCGTGACCCTGGTCACGCCCAATCTGGACGAAGCTGCGCTCTTGGTCGGGCGGCCTCTGGCCACGCAAGACGACATGGAACGCGCCGCCAGCGAACTGCTGGCCATGGGCGCCCAAGCCGTGCTCGTCAAAGGCGGCCATCTGGCGGGCGATACGGTGCACGATTTGCTGGCTACCCGCGCCGGGCTGCGCCACTGGATGCGCGCCCCGCGCATTGCAAGCGCCAACACCCACGGCACCGGCTGCACCCTGTCGTCAGCCATTGCCGCACACCTAGCCTTGGGCGCAGACCTGCAAGGTGCGGTAGAAAGTGCCCGGGCCTATGTGCGCGGCGCGCTGGAACACGGCGCGTCGGTGCGCACCGGCCAGGGCAGCGGCCCGCTCAACCACAGCTTTGCGCCCGTGACCATGCGCTTGCTGCCCCTGTGTCCCTGAGCGCGCGCGCCAAACCCCGTGTTCCAATGGGGGCAACTCCAAAAAAATTTTCAATATAAGCGCCCCATGACCGACGACACCATCCCTAAACCTGCCGCCACCGCTTCCACCCTGTGCGAATCTTGCGCTGGCGTGCAGCAAAACTGGCGTCGCGCCAAGGGCCACCCTGAATTGGTACAAGGCACCAACCGCATGGTGGCCCACCGCCACGGCTCGGTGACCATCACCAAATACGCCTGCGAGCGCTGCGGCACCGTCTGGGAGTATGAGAACAACAAGGTCAACCGGCATGCGGGGTGGTCGGTGATTGGGTAAATACCCAAGCCCGACCCTGATGAAGGCTACTTACGGCGCGTAAGCCAAGCCAGCACCAAAGCCGCCCCCAGCGTCGGCAGCGCCGCCCCCCATTGCGGCGCCCACTGGCTGAGCGCGTGGTAGAGCGCAATACCTGCCAGCCACAGGATGGCGGCGCTCCAGTCCACGGTTTTGTCTTGCGATGCCGCCACGCCGGGCAAGCCCATGCGCCCCAGGATGACGCCAAACAAGGGCACAAACACCGAACTGAGCAAAAGCAAAAAGGGCTCCAGGTCGTGCATGGGCAGCACCAGCGCCAGGGCGGTGCTGGCCGCAGCAATAGCCAGGCCCCAGCCGCGCACGGTCCAGGGCGTGTGCAGGCTGTGGGCGCTGACCGAGGCGCTGTGTACGTCGCCATAGGCGTTGTCGATCTCGTCCACCAAGATCAGGCTCAGCGCCACCAGGCCGCCTTGGGCCAGAAGCAGCACGCTCACCAGGTCTGCGCCGGGCGCGGCCACGCTCACCACCAGCAGACCCAGCGCGTAACACCACACATTGGCTAGCGCATAACCCAACCAGGTGCCACCCAGCGCGCCGCGCGGGCTGCGTCCAAAGCGGGCGAAGTCTGCTACCAGCGGCAGCCAGGACACGGGCATGGCAATCACCAGGTCCAAGGCGCCGGGCCAGCCCATGCTGCCGTCGCCCGCGCGCGCCCAAAACGCGTCCCAGCCGTGGGATTGCGCCTGCGCGCCAAATTGGTAGGTGAGCCATAGCAGGGACGCAATCACCAGCGGCAGCGCGTAGCGGGAAAGCGTCTTGCGCACCAGCGTCACCATCGAGCCCGCCAGCAACAGGGCCAGAACACCCCCCCACAGCACGGTAAACGCCAGGGTGCCACCCAGGCCCGAGGCGTCCCAGCCCAGCGCCTCTTTGGCAATCGCCACGCTGCCGTCGCGCATGATGACCAGCTCAAACGTGGTCCAGCCGATCAGCTGCGCAATGTTGAGCAGCACCGGCAGGCGCGCAAAGTGGCTGCCAAAAGTGCGGTGCATGATGCCCGCGCTGCTCAAGCCCGTGCGCGCGCCTACATGCGCCACCCAGGCCAAAAGGCCCGCGCCCAGGACGGAGCCCAGAACGATGGCCAATACGGCGTCCCGCGTGCCCAGCGCAGGTGTCAGGTAAGAGCCCATCTGAATGACCAAGAGCCCCACGCCAAAGCTGAACCACAAGCTGGCCTGGGTGCGCCAGTCGAACACGCGCGCGTCTAGCGTGGTGGGGGTGAGGGCCGAATTGGCCGGCCCGGAGGAGGGGAAATTGTTGTCGGATGCCATGTTTTGCTCCTTAGCAAAAAGATGGCAGGAAGGCCAGCGCCCGTCGAGCGAAGGGCTGCGTGCTTCCCTGCGCGAGGATTACCTCAGTCAGGTTCAAAGGGACTTTCTCAGCCGTCCCGAAAGACAGCACCCCTAGCGAATGCGCCTTGCGACGCAAAGACGATTTTACGGGTCGTCTGCCGCGAAAGTTTCTACAGGCGCTATTTAATTGCGTAAAGCGGGCAAAGCTTGGAAACTTCGCAAGCTTCTGCCACGCGCTTTTGCTTAGGATTAGCCATATTCCCGCTATTTCGATTCAAAGGCCCCCATGCTCTCGCAACCCGCTACCAAATACCAGGCGTTCCCCGCAATCCATCTGCCTGAGCGCCAGTGGCCCAGCCGCACCATCACCGCGCCGCCCATCTGGATGAGCACCGACCTGCGCGATGGCAACCAGAGCCTGTTTGAGCCCATGAACCTGGAGCGCAAGATGCGCATGTTCCGCACCGCCTGCGCGGTGGGTTTCAAGGAAATCGAGGTCGGCTTCCCCAGCGCCTCGCAAACCGACTTTGACTTTGTGCGCGCCCTGGTGGACGAGGGCCACGTGCCCGCCGACGTGACGATTGAAGTACTGACGCAGGCGCGCGAGCACCTGATTCGCCGCACCTTTGAGTCAGTGGTGGGCGCGCGGCGCGTGATCATGCATGTGTACAACGCCACGGCACCGTTGTTTCGCGACGTGGTGTTCAACATGAGCAAGGCCGAGGTGGTGCAAATGGCGGTGGACGCCGTTACGCTGATCCAGCAACTCGCCAAAGCCCACCCCGAGACCGAATGGGTGCTGCAGTACAGCCCCGAGTTGTTCACAAGCACCGAGCTGGAATTTGCCAAGGAGGTGTGCGACGCCGTGACCGCCGTGTGGGGTGCCACGCCCGACAACAAGGTGATTTTGAACCTGCCAGCCACGGTGGAAGTGGCTACCCCCAATATTTACGCCGACCAAGTGGAATGGATGCACCGCAACCTGGCGCGGCGCGACAGCATTGTTTTGAGCCTGCACCCGCACAACGACCGGGGCACGGCCGTGGCGGCGGCTGAGCTGGGCATCATGGCCGGAGCTGACCGGGTGGAAGGCTGCTTGTTTGGCAATGGCGAGCGCACCGGCAATGTAGACATCGTCACCCTGGCGCTCAACCTCTACACCCAGGGCGTGCACCCGGGCCTGGACTTCTCCGACATCAACGCCGTGGCCCGCACCGTGGAGCACTGCAACCAGCTACCCATCCACCCGCGCCACCCCTATGTGGGCGACTTGGTGTTCACCGCGTTCAGCGGCTCGCACCAGGACGCCATCAAAAAAGGCTTTTCCGCGCTGGACAAAAACGGCCCGTGGAACGTGCCCTACCTGCCCATCGACCCGGCCGACCTGGGCCGCACTTACGACTCCATCATTCGCGTCAACAGCCAGTCGGGCAAAGGCGGCGTAGCCTATTTGCTGGAGGCCGAGTTTGGTGTGGTCATGCCCCGGCGCCTGCAGGTGGAATTCTCAGGCGAGGTGCAAAGCTACACCGACCAGCACGGCGGCGAAATGAGCGCGCAAGATATCTGGGCGCTGTTCTCCAGCACCTATCTGGAGAGCGCGGCGCCCCTGCGCTACGTGGGCTACCAGTTGACCGACCACCCACACGACGCCACCGGACAAGGCATCCGCCTGACGGTGGACGCCGCCGGTGTGCGCCATACCCTGCATGGTGCGGGCAACGGCCCCATCGACGCCGCAGTGCACGCCTTGCAAACCCTGGGCCTGGATGTGCAGGTGCGCAGCTTTGAAGAACGCTCCACCAAAAGCAGCGGCCACGGCGGCGACGCCCAGGCCTGCGCATTCATGGAACTGAGCTCGGACGCCACCGATTCTCCCGACCGCTTTGGCGTCGGCCTGGACCACAACATCGTCACCGCGTCCATCAAGGCGCTGGTGAGCGGGGTGAATCGGTTGGGCTTGGTGCCGCAGGGGACGGGTGTGGCTGCGGCTGCGGAGGAAGTGGCGTTGGTTTGATAAGGCTGCGGTGCGCTTGTGCGTGACCGCATTGCGAACTTGGGACTAAAGAATGTTTGAATTTGACATTGTTATTACTTAGTAATAACATCGCCTGCATCACAAGCCCCATTCAAGCCTGACAAATGCATGTCTCCATCCGCCCCTTTGGCAATTCCCGCGGAATTGTTATTCCCAAACCCATCCTCGCCCAGTTGGGTCTGGTGGACCAAGCGGACCTGACCGTCGAAAACGGCGCGCTGGTGATCCGCAAGCCTGCGCTCCCCGCGCGCTCCGGTTGGGCGGATGCCGCCAAAGCAGTAGCGCTTGCCAATGACGATGGATTGGTGCTAGGCGAGTTTGGCAATGAGGGCGACGAGGATCTGTCGTGGTAACGCGCGGGGACGTCTGGTTGGTCAACCTAGACCCCACCGTGGGCAGCGAGATCCGCGAATCGCGTCCGTGTGTGGTGCTGTCGCCGCCCGAATTGCACGACCACCTCAAGACCATCATCATTGCGCCCATGACCTCGCAAGGGTTTCAGGCGCCTTTTCGCGTTCCCCTCAAGTTTCATGGCACTTCGGGCTTGCTGGTGTTAGACCAAATCCGCAGCGTGGATAAGTTGCGCTTGGTCAAGAAGCTGGGAAGCGTGCAAGCCCAAACGCTGAGAACAGCACTGCAAACCATGCGCGAGATGTTTGAGGCCTGAGCGCCAGAAAACGGCGACCCTGCCGCATCAAGCCTTCTTCAAAAAGCAAGCCTTGAGCATAAAACTGCCGCCGTCCATCTTGCAGTCCACCTCGTGGTCGCCGCCGACTAGGCGGATGCTTTTGACCTTGGTGCCCATCTTCAGCACGGTGGACGAGCCCTTGACCTTCAGGTCTTTGATCAGGACCACGGCGTCGCCGTCTTGCAGCACCTGGCCGTTGGAGTCTTTGACGACGGTGTCCGCTTCTTCCACCACGGCCACAGCCTGGGCCGGCCACTCAAAGCCGCAGTCGGCGCAAACCAGGTTGGCGCCGTCGGCATAGGTGTTTTCCAAAGCGCATTGGGGGCAGGCGGGCAGGGTGTGGGGCATGGGGTGTCCGGTGAAAGGTAAAACGAGCAAATCAGGTGCGGCGTGGCGGCGCAAGCGGGGTCAAGTGTGGGTGTCAGCCAGCCCACGACCTGGCCAGCGTCCGCCGCTGCAGCGCGCAATTCCAGCCAAGTCGGAGCGCGATTGCACATCAGCAAACCCGGCGGCCCGCAACAATTCACACACCGCCAGCGCCTGGTCGTAGCCATGCTCTAGCAGCAGCCAGCCGCCGGGTTTAAGGCGCTCACCTGCCTGGCCAATGATGGCGCGCAGGTCGTCCAGGCCGTCAGTGCCGCTGGCCAGCGCTTGCAGGGGTTCGTGGGTGAGCGCAGCCAAGTGCGGGTCGGCATCCGCGATGTAGGGCGGGTTGGAGGCGATTACGTCAAATGGGCCGCTCAGGCCTTCAAGCCACGAGCCTTGCGAAAACGCCACGTCCAGCCCCAAGCGTTGCCCGTTGGTCTGGGCCACGGACAGCGCGTCGGCGCTGAAATCGCGCGCATGCACGTGCACATCGGGCCGCTGGTGTTTGAGGGCCAGCGCAATGGCGCCGCTGCCGGTGCCCAGGTCCAGCACGCGACCGCCCGGGGGTAGAAGCGCCAGCGCCCAGTCCACCAGGGTTTCGGTGTCGGCGCGCGGGCACAGCACGCGGGCGTCTACATGCAGGTCGAGCCCATAAAACTCCTGGTGTCCGGTGATGTAGGCCAGCGGCTCGCCGTGCAGGCGGCGGTGCAGCGCGGCGTCAAAGCGGCTTTGTGCGGCGGCGTCCAGCGCATCGCCGTCGTGCGCCAGCAGCCAGGCGCGGTCGTGCGGGGCGCGGCCCAGGGCGTGCAGCAGCAGCATTTGGGCGTCCAGCCGCGCCAGCCCCAGGGTGCTGGCGTGCTGCAAGGCCGCCGCCAGCGTGGCGTTAGCGGGCAAATCGCCGCTCAAGAAAGTCCCACTTCCAGCGCCGCCATTTGCTGCGCCGCCTCGTAGGCTTGCAGCGCCTCCACCACGTCGCCCAGGTCGCCCTCCATGATGGTCAGCAGCTTGTACAAGGTGAGGTTGATACGGTGGTCGGTCAAGCGGCCTTGCGGAAAGTTGTAGGTGCGGATGCGGTCGCTGCGGTCGCCGGTACCGATCAAGCCTTTGCGCTCGGCGGCGTCTTTGGCGGCGCGCTCGGAGCGGTCTTTCTCGTGGATGCGGGCGGTCAGCACTTTCAGGGCCTGCGCCTTGTTGCCGTGCTGGCTGCGTCCGTCCTGGCATTCGGCCACGATGCCGGTGGGCAAGTGGGTAATGCGCACCGCCGAGTCGGTCTTGTTGATGTGTTGTCCCCCGGCGCCGCTGGCGCGGTAGGTGTCAATGCGCAAGTCGGCCGGGTTGATCTTGATGGCCTCTTGCTCGTCAGGCTCGGCCAGCACGGCTACGGTGCAGGCGCTGGTGTGGATGCGGCCCTGGGTTTCGGTCACCGGCACGCGCTGCACGCGGTGGCCGCCCGACTCAAATTTGAGTGCGCCATAGACGTTGTGGCCTTCCACACGTAGCACCACCTCCTTGTAGCCGCCCAGCTCGCTGCCGGACTCGCTCATGATCTCGGTCTTCCAGCCTTGGGCGTCGCAGTAGCGGGTGTACATCCGCGCCAGGTCGCCGGCAAACAGGGTGGATTCGTCGCCGCCGGTGCCTGCGCGGATCTCGATAAAGGCGTTGCGCGCGTCGTCCGGGTCTTTGGGCAGCAGCATGCGCTGCAGCTCCAGTTCCAGTTGGGCGAGTTCGGCGCTGGCGCTGTCTATTTCTTCTTGCGCCATTTCCGCCATTTCGGCGTCGCCGTCGGCGGTTTTGAGCATGTCTGTGCCCGCAGCCAAGTCGGCCTCGCGGGCTTGGTAACGCGTCCAGCGGCTGGCCACGGCCGCCACCTCGGTGTGTTCGCGCGACAGCACCAAGAACTGCGGCATGTCTTTCATGATGTCTTCGCGCGAGAGCAAAAACTCCAGTTCACCCAGGCGGTCGGCGTAGCGGGCCAGTTGTTGGCGCAAAAATGGTTTCATGGTCGGTTATGGGGTACAGAAAGTCGGGTGGCCAGGGGCGCAAACGGAGAAAGCATCGGCGCAAACAGCGTACAGGCAGGGCGAAAAATGCGCAGAAGATAGCGCAATGCCGGCCAGGGGGGCAGCGCCGCTAACGCTCTTTGCGCAAGAAAAAGTGTTCGATGGCGTGGCTGGCACGCTGGCGCGAGCTGGGGTCGGCGCCGTGCAATTCGGCAAAGGCGCCGTGCAGCATTTTTTGGGTTAAGCCTTTGGACAGGGCCTCGAGCACCGCGTCGACGTCTTCACCTTTGGCCAGTGCCTTTCGCGCGCGTACCAGTTCTGCGGCACGCCAGGCGTCGGCCTGGGCGTTGAGCTGCTGGATGAGCGGCACGCTGTTGCGCTGGTCCACCCAGTGCATAAAGCTTTGAACTCCGGCATCCACAATCGCCTCGGCCTGGGCCACGGCCGCCTGGCGGCTGGCCTGTGCGGTTTGCACCACGCCAGCCAGGTCGTCCACGGTGTACAGGTATACGTCGCCTAGGCGTTTGACCTCGGGCTCAATGTCGCGGGGCACCGCCAGGTCGACCATGAACATGGGCCGGCGTTTGCGTTTTTTCAGGGCCCGCTCCACCGCGCCCAGGCCAATGATGGGCAGGGTGCTGGCGGTGCAGCTGATGACGGCGTCAAATTCGTGCAGGCGCTCGGGCAGGTCGGCCAGGTGCATTACGTCGGCGCCAAAGCGCCCAGCCAGCTTTTCGCCGCGCTCCAGCGTGCGGTTGGCGATCGTCATGGTCTTGGGGTTTTTGGCGGCAAAGTGGGTGGCGCACAGGTCGATCATTTCGCCTGCACCCACAAACAGCACCTTGACCTGCGCCAGGTCTTCAAACAATTGGCCCGCCAAGCGGACGGCGGCGGCGGCCATGCTGATGGAGTGGGCGCCAATCTCGGTGGAGCTACGCACCTCTTTGGCCACGGCAAACGAGCGCTGGAACAGCTGCGACAACGTGCTGCCCAGGGCGCCGGCAGCGTCGGCGGCGCGCACCGCGTCTTTAAGCTGGCCCAAAATTTGTGGCTCGCCCAGCACCATGGAATCGAGCCCGCTGGCCACCCGAAAGGCGTGGCGCGCGGCCTGGTCGTCGGTCAGGCCGTAGGTGTGCGAGCGCAGCGATTGCACCGACACGCCGCCCGACTGCGCCAGCCAGGCCAGGGTGTGCTCCAGGTGGGACGCGTCCCCCGCGCAGTAAATTTCGGTGCGGTTGCAGGTGGAAACAATGGCCGCCTCGGGCGCGTGCGGCAGAGACTGGCGCAGTCCTTGCAGGTGCGGCTCGATCATGTCCAAGGCGAACGCAAACCGGCCACGCAGGTCCAGCGGTGCGGTGGTGTGGTTGATTCCGAGTGCCCAGACTGCCATATATCGCCCGGATTATAAAATTGTTGCTACTTCGAAAGCATCCATGGGCCCGCTTGACCTAATTAACCACTTGCTCAACTTTGCGGCGCCCGCCGTGTTTGTGGGTTTTTTCCTGGCGCTGCTGGCGCCCTGGGTGCTGCGCACGGGGCCCCGGCGTGTCAGTTTGGCGGCTTGTGGCCTGGTGAATTCCATCTGCGCAGCGTGCGCTTTGGCGGGCGGGCTCTGGTTTTTTGGCAATGACGGCAAGATGGCAAGCTACCTGGCGCTGACGGTGGCCAGCGCGGCCAGCCAGTTCTGGCTGATGCAGGCCCGCCGATGAGCGCGCCACAATCGGGCGGCCCCGCCATCGTGGTGGCGCGCACCGAGCATCTGCCTGCGCTGCACGCGCTTATCTTTGACCATGGCGCCAACACCTGGAATTACCTGCCCGAAGACGGCATCCGCGAACACTTGGACGATATTGCCCAAGGTCGCGGCCACGGCGTGCTGGCGCTGCAAGACGGTCTCATCCTGGGCGCGGTGACTTTTGGCCTGAGCACCGACTTTGACCGTTACCTGCCTGTGCCTCTGCGCGGCACGTCTCAGGGCTATGTCAGCGAAGCCGTGGTTCGGCGCGACCGGGTGGGCCAGGGATTGGGTACGCGGCTGCTGCGCGAGGCGCTGGCAGTGCTGGCAAGCATGGGCGTTCAGGCGGTCTTTATTGACCGCCATGAGGAAAACTGGGCCTCAGCGGGCATGATGCGCCGCGCCGGATTTGTGGAGATTGACACCTACGCCGACCCCCGGCGGCGCCCGCATGGCTCGGGGCGTACCACGGTGTGTTCTTTCAGCTTTGCGGCCGAAAGTGGTCCACCCGGTCCGTAATCAGCCCGTCGGTGCCCAAGTCCAGCAGACGCTGGGCCTCTTGATCGTCATTCACGGTATAGCTCAGCAAGCGAAACCCGGCCGCTTTGGCCAGCCTTACCGACTCGGTATTCCACAGTGCATGGTTGCACACAATGGCTTGGCATTGCAGCTTGGCGGCGTGCCCAAGCCAGTGCGTCCAGGGTTGGCCTTCGAGCGCATGGATTAGCAGGCCGCGCGGCAGTGCGGGTTGTGTTGCCAAGGCGCCCTCGAGCGCGGCAAGGTCAAACGACGTCAACAAGGGCGGCACCGCCGCGGCTTGCCAAAGGCGCGCCGCGTGCTGCGACACCACTTCGCCGGTGTGGCGCTCGGTGCCCACGGTCGGTTTGATCTCAATATTGAGGCAAAAGCCGTTGGCCATGCAAAAGCGGGCAATAGCCGCCAGTGTGGGCAACGGTTCGCCCGCATAGGCGGCGCTGTGCCAACTTCCGGCGTCTAGCTGGGATAGCGCTTGCCACGGGTGGTGGCCCGCCACCGGGTCGGCGCTTGGTGGCAGCGCAGACAGGTCTGTAGTGCGCGCCAGCGTGTCGTCATGCAGCAAAAAAGGCACGCCGTCGCTGCTGAGTTTGACGTCGCATTCGAACATGCGGTATCCGTGGGACGCGCCCAGGCGAAAGGCGGCCAGGGTGTTCTCGGGCGCCAGCGTGCCCCCGCCCCGGTGGGCGATCGAGCGTGGGTAGGGCCAGGCTATGGCGGGCTGTGTGGTCATACAGCGAATTTAACCGCAAGCGGGGGCAGGGCAGAGGCATGCTTCGCCTTATGCACCGCTTGTGAATGCTGCGCTGCGGTACCATAACCAATGTCTTCTGTGGCACCCACCCAACGGACGCGCCCCTACCAACCCGCCTGATGAACGCTCCCACATCCCTCGCCCAGCTCTTGCCCGCGCTCCCATCCGCCCACCCGGCGCTCGAGCGCATCCGCGAAATCCCCTACAACTACACCTCGTTCTCTGACCGCGAGATCGTGATTCGTCTGCTGGGTCAAAAAGCATGGGAAACGCTCAACGCCCTGCGTGAAGAGCGCCGCACCGGTCGCTCGGCACGCATGTTGTACGAGGTGCTGGGCGACATTTGGGTGGTGCAGCGCAACCCCTATTTGCAGGACGACCTGCTGGACAACCCCAAGCGCCGGAGCCAGTTGGTCGATGCGCTGAACCACCGCCTGGCTGAAGTGGAAAAGCGCCGCACGCCCGACGCCGACGGTGAGCGCGACGCCATGGTGATGGAGTTGCTGGTGTCCGCCCGTAAAGCCGTGCATGCGTTTAACGCCGCTTTTGATGAAGTGGCTGCACTGCGCAAAAAGGCGCAAAAACTGCTGGGCAAGCTCACGGCCAAGGACAACGTCAAGTTTGACGGCCTCTCACGCGTGAGCCACGTGACCGACGCCACCGACTGGCGCGTGGAATACCCGTTTGTGGTGCTCACGCCCGACTCGGAAGAAGAAATGGCCGGTTTGGTCAAGGGCTGCATTGACTTGGGCCTGACCATCATTCCACGCGGCGGCGGCACCGGCTATACCGGTGGCGCGATTCCCTTGACCTGGAAGAGCGCGGTCATCAATACCGAAAAGCTCGAAGCCATGACTGAAGTCCAGATGCGGCGTCTGCCTGGCCTGGACGCAGATGTCGCCACCGTCTGGTCGGAGGCCGGTGTGGTCACCCAGCGCGTGGCCGATGCGGCCGAGCGCGGCGGTTTTGTGTTTGCGGTGGACCCCACCTCGGCCGAAGCCAGTTGCATAGGCGGCAACATCGCCATGAACGCCGGGGGCAAAAAAGCGGTGCTGTGGGGCACGGCACTGGACAACCTCGCGAGCTGGCGCATGGTCACACCCCAGGCCGAGTGGTTGGAAGTGACCCGCATCAATCACAACATGGGCAAGATCCATGACGCAGACGTGGCCAGTTTCGAGCTGCAGTATTACCGGGCCGACGGCAAAACCAAGTTGCGCACCGAGCGCCTGGACATTCCCGGCAAGGCCTTTCGCAAAGAAGGCCTGGGCAAGGACGTGACCGACAAGTTTTTGAGCGGCCTGCCCGGCATCCAAAAAGAAGGCTGCGACGGCCTGATCACCAGCGCGCGCTGGGTGCTGCACCGCATGCCGGCGCACACCCGCACCGTGGTGCTGGAGTTTTTTGGCCATGCGCGCGAGGCGGTGCCCAGCATTGTGGAGATCAAGGACTTTATGTTTGCCGAGCAAAAGCGCTCGGGCGTGGTGCTGGCCGGCTTGGAACATCTGGACGACCGCTATCTCAAAGCCGTGGGTTACGCCACCAAGTCCAAGCGCGGCGGCCTGCCCAAAATGGCCTTGTTTGGCGACATTGCTGGGGACGACGCCGATGCGGTGGCGCGCGCCACCTCGGAGGTGGTGCGCATTGCCAATTCGCGCAGTGGCGAGGGCTTTATCGCGATCAGCCCCGAGGCGCGCAAAAAGTTCTGGCTGGACCGCAAAAAGACCGCGGCGATTAGCAAGCACACCAACGCCTTCAAGATCAACGAAGACGTGGTGATTCCGCTGCCGCGCATGGCCGAATACACCGACGGCATCGAGCACATCAATATCGAGCTGAGCCTGCGCAACAAACTGGCGCTATGCGACGCGCTGCACGCGTTTTTAAGCCAGGGTAACCTGCCTATGGGCAAGGCGGACGACGCGATGGATACCCCTTCTGTCGAACTGATTCAAGAGCGCGTGGCCCAGGCCGTGGCCTTGGTGGCCGAGGTCCGCGCCCAGTGGCAAGACTGGTTAGACAACGTGGACGCCCAGTTTGCCCAGATGCAAGACCACAGCCTGCGCGCGAGCTGGAAAACCCAGTTGCGCGAACCGCTGCAGGGTATTTTTACCGGCGGCGCCTTTGCCGCCATCCTGGCGGAGTGCACCGCCATTCACAAGCGCGTGCTCAAAGGTCGCGTCTGGGTGGCGCTGCACATGCACGCCGGTGACGGTAATGTCCACACCAACATCCCGGTCAACAGTGACGACTACGGCATGCTGCAAGCCGCCCACGGCGCGGTCAAACGCATCATGGCCCTGGCTCGCAGCTTGGACGGCGTGATCTCGGGAGAACACGGCATTGGCATTACCAAGCTGGAGTTTTTGAGCGACGCCGAATTGCAGCCGTTTACCGACTACAAGGCCCGCGTGGACCCTGAAGGGCGTTTTAACAAGGGCAAGCTGCTGCGCCAGCCTTCCATGGCGGTGCAAACCGCCGAACGCAGCGCTGGGACGCAATCGCATACCTATGCAGACCTCACCAACGCTTACACGCCCTCTTTTGGCCTGATGGGCCACGAGTCGCTCATCATGCAGCAGAGCGATATTGGCGCCATTGCGGACTCAATCAAAGACTGCCTGCGCTGCGGCAAGTGCAAGCCGGTGTGTGCGACGCACGTGCCGCGCGCCAACCTGCTTTACAGCCCGCGCGACAAGATCCTGGCTACCTCCTTGCTGGTGGAGGCCTTTTTATACGAAGAGCAGACGCGCCGCGGCATCAGCATTCGCCACTGGGAAGAGTTTGAGGACGTGGCAGACCACTGCACCGTGTGCCACAAGTGCGCAAGTCCCTGCCCGGTAAAGATCGACTTTGGCGACGTCACCATGAACATGCGCAACCTGCTGCGCAAAATGGGCCAAAAGAGCTTTCGTCCCGGCAATTCGGCGGCCATGTTCTTTTTGAACGCCACCAACCCCGAGACCATCAAGCTAGCTCGCGCGGCTATGGTGGGCGTGGGCTTCAAGGCCCAGCGCCTGGCCAATGACGTGCTGCGCGTCTTTGCCAAGGCGCAGACCGTCAAGCCCCCGGCCTCTGTGGGCGCGCCGCCTATCAAAGAGCAAATCATCCACTTCATCAACAAGAAGATGCCCGGCGGCCTGCCCAAAAAGACGGCGCGCGCTTTGCTGGACATTGAAGACGCGGACTACGTGCCCATCATCCGCAACCCGCAAACCACCACGTCCGAGACCGAGGCGGTGTTTTACTTCCCCGGCTGCGGCTCCGAGCGCCTGTTCAGCCAAGTGGGCCTGGCCACCCAGGCCATGCTGTGGCATGCGGGCGTGCAAACCGTGCTGCCGCCGGGATATTTGTGCTGCGGTTACCCCCAGCGCGGCAGCGGCCAGTTTGATAAGGCCGAAAAAATGATCACCGACAACCGGGTGCTGTTTCACCGCGTGGCCAATACGCTGAACTACCTGGATATCAAAACCGTGGTGGTGAGCTGCGGCACCTGCTACGACCAGTTGCAGGGCTACGAGTTCGACAAGATATTTCCGGGCTGCCGCATCATCGACATCCACGAATATTTGCTGGAGAAGGGCATCACGCTGGTGCCCCAGGGTGGCGCTGGCGCTGGTTACCTCTACCACGATCCTTGCCACAGCCCCATGAAGCTACAAGACCCGATGAAAACCGTCAAGGCGCTGGTGGGCGAGGCGGTGCTCAAAAACGAGCGTTGCTGTGGCGAATCTGGCACCCTGGGCGTGACCCGCCCCGACATTTCCACGCAAATTCGCTTTCGCAAGGAAGAAGAGCTACGCCAGGGCGAGGCCGATTTGGCAGTGCTGACCGGTACCGCACCGAGCACGCCGACCGTCACCAAAATCCTGACCAGCTGCCCAAGCTGCCTGCAAGGCCTGAGCCGCTACGGCAACGACCTGAACAACGGCTTGCTCGAGGCCGACTACATCGTGGTCGAAATGGCCAACCAGATTTTGGGCAAGGAATGGTTGCCCCAATATGTGCAAATTGCCAACGCTGGCGGCATTGAGCGGGTGCTGGTTTAAGGCTAGCGCACGCCAAGCCAGCGGCGCTCAATCCGATTAACAATACCCTTGACCCGAAAAGACACCATGGCCGGCCTAAAAAAAGACTCCCCTACCCCGCAGGCGATCACCGCCCACAGCCAGTCGCGCGTGCTGGAAATCAGCTTCTCGGACGGCGCGAGTTTTCGCATCCCATTTGAGCTGATGCGGGTGTATTCCCCGTCGGCCGAAGTGCAGGGCCATGGCGCGGGCCAGGAAGTGCTGCAGAGCGGCAAGCGTCTGGTCGAACTCACCGGCTTGGAGCCGGTCGGTAACTACGCCGTGCAACCCGCATTTTCTGATGGCCACGACAGCGGCATTTTTTCCTGGGACTACCTTTATTTTTTGGGTTCGCAAGAGGCCAGTCTGTGGCAGCAATACGAACAGCGCCTGCAAGCGGCTGGTCGTGACCGCGACGGCCCCATGCCCGCGCCCGCAGGCCACGGCTGCGCCAGCCACTGAAACCTTTTGCCCGATCCAACCGAACATTCGCTATGTCCCAAACCCACTTTGGTTTTAAGTCTGTCGATGAGGCCGAAAAAGCGCGTCACGTGCGCGGCGTGTTCGACTCGGTGGCCCCCAAATACGACCTGATGAACGACCTGATGTCCGGCGGTCTGCACCGCCTCTGGAAGGCCTACACCCTGATGGTGGCCGATCTACAAGAGGGCCAAAGAGCCCTGGACATTGCGGGTGGCACCGGTGACCTGGCGCTGGCTTTTTCCAAAAAAGTCGGCAAAACTGGGCAAGTGGTGCACACCGATATCAACGAAGCCATGCTCAGCACCGGGCGCAACCGCCTGATTGACCTGGGTATTTTGCTTCCCACGGTGGTGTGTGATGCCGAAAAGCTTCCCTTCCCAGATGGCTATTTCGACCTGGTCAGCGTGGCCTTTGGTCTGCGCAATATGACCCGCAAGGACGTGGCGCTGGCTGAAATGTGCCGCGTGCTCAAGCCCGGCGGCAAGCTGTTGGTGCTGGAATTTTCCAAGGTGGCGCCGCCGCTGGAAAAGCTCTACGACTGGTATTCCTTCAAAGTCTTGCCCAAGCTGGGCAAGCTGGTGGCAGGCGACGACGCTAGTTACCGCTACCTGGCCGAGTCGATTCGCATGCATCCCGGACAAAAAGAGCTAAAGGCCCTGATGCACAAAGGTGGATTCTGCCATGTGGATTACCACAACCTCACTGGCGGGATTGCTGCCTTGCATGTTGGAATCAAGCGTTAGCTAGGCCATAGGCACTTGCAGGACGGCAGAAAGGCCGCACCTGAGAGCCTCTGGGTGGCAGTTGAACTTCTAAATTATTGAGGAACAGATATGAAATGGTTGAGTTTGGTATTGACGGCATTTTTGCTCCTTGCTGGCGTAAACGCCGAGGCCGCACGCCTGGGCGGCGGCAAATCCATGGGCAAACAGTCTGGCAACGTCTCGCAGCGCGAGGCTGCGCCGAGCGCCCCTGCCCAAGGTGTGGGCAATTCAGCTGCGCGCCCCGCGCCCTCCGCTGCTCCCGCGGCACCGCGCCGTCCCTGGGGCGCCATGCTCGGTGGCCTGGCCGCTGGCTTGGGCCTGGCTTGGTTGGCGCATTCCATGGGCTTGGGTGAAGGCATGGGCCAAATCCTGATGTTCGCCTTGCTGGCCTTTGGTGTGATGATGGCCGTTGGCTACTTCATGCGTCGGCGCCAGGCGGCAGCAAGCCCGTTAGCCTTTCAGAGTGCGGGAAACATGGGCGGCGTCGAGTCGCGCCCGTACCGCCCCGAGAACGTGGGTAACGACGCTTCTGCCCGTCCTTGGGAGCAAAACGCAGCCCATTACGACGCTGCGCCGGCTGCCGGTGGCGGCTCGGGCTCCATGATCGGATCTGCACTTCTGGGCTCCCAAACCTGGGGCGTACCCGCAGGCTTTGACTCTGAAGGCTTTATCAAGGCCGCCAAGGCCAACTTCATAACCCTGCAAGCGGCCTGGGACAAGTCTGACATCAGCAGCCTACGCGCCATGATGACTGACAGCATGCTGTTGGAGATCAAAACCCAGCTCAGTGAACGCGAATCCCACACCGGCGCGCAGCCCAACCATACCGACGTGCAGGCTCTGGAAGCACGTCTATTGGGCATCGAAGAGATGGCTGACGAATACATGGCCAGCGTGGAGTACACCGGTATGATCCGCGAAGACGCGGCGGCGGCGCCCAGCCCTTTCCGCGAAGTCTGGAATATGACCAAATCGAAGAACGACGGCGGCTGGCTGGTGGCTGGCGTTCAAGCCCTGCAATAAGCGGTACCCGCGCAAGGGTGTGGCTTGGCGGCGGCAGAACTAGGCTCCCTATCGGGAATAATGGGGGACTATGGCAACTCAGTCCCCTTTTTCTATGCTTGAAACCTTTTTGCAGGACTTCAAGCTCCCCTTCACCCCGCCCGACTGGGCTGTCGAAGAAACACAGCGGCGCATCGTGTTGCTGATCAACCATGTGCTGTTGCAAGAGCCTCAGGCCACCACCCGCCTGGCGCGGCAAAAGGGTCGCACAGTGTTGGTGCAGTGGCAGACCCTGAGCTTCGAGGTACTTATCACGCCTGCTGGGCTGCTCGATCTGGCGCCCGGCAGCGGCCTGTCGGACCTGGTGCTCACGCTGACCGAGCCCTCGCCGCTGGCGCTGGTGCAAGGTCTGGTCCAGGGCGGCAAACCGGCGGTGCGCGTAGAGGGCGATGTGCAATTGGCCGCCGATGTGAACTGGCTCACCGACCACGTGCGCTGGGACCTAGAAGCTGATCTGGCCCGCATCGTGGGTGATGTACCGGCGCACCTGCTGGTATCCAATGGCCGCAGAATTGCCAGGGCGCTACAGGACTTTGTAGCCCAGGGACGCAAGGCACGT
>Ga0209500_10000098_pt1 | contig 79302 bp, 70 predicted proteins | sample S_140212_EF_Meta_FD_187323 | JGI IMG/M metagenome (GOLD analysis project Ga0209500, IMG submission 187323) | Freshwater microbial communities from Lake Simoncouche, Canada to study carbon cycling - S_140212_EF_MetaG (SPAdes) (version 2) | ecosystem: Environmental > Aquatic > Freshwater > Lake ... | reverse complement strand
CAAATCCATAATAAGTAGTTCCATATGTCTTAGATACATTATTAACTACTTTTAAAATTGCTTTGGATTGATTAGTAAACTTCTGATAGAAATTAGCACCAGCTCCTAAGTTAGTAACTTTAATTGAGGGGGTTGTAGAATTATTTACACCAAAAACAATATCATTTGTTGAAGTCGCTCCACCTATTTGATTACCAGGAATAGTAAACACTTCATCGTTTGACCATCCACTACTGGTAGTACTTAATATTTGTATTGCGGCAACATAACCAGGATATGAATAAGTTCTAGGGTATCTATACACACGAACTGTCAATGAACTTCTTGAACCAGAAGAAGGAACTGTATAATCCCAATAAGGAAAATTGTATCCAATCGCAGTTGCATAAGTATAAGTATTTGGAAGAACAGTAATTGTTCCTGTCATAGAACTGTGATTTTGACAAACGTAATAATAGCTTCCTTGTTTCCAACCATTGGTATCCCAAGATAGATTTCCAGAAGTATTTCCCTGTCCAGTTGGTTGATTTCTATAACTGACTGCATTATAATTAGTAGTATTTAATACTCTATTTGTAGAGTAAGCTCCCGCAGTATCGGTGAGATACAATGGATGACCAGTTATATTTACATATTCAAAATAAAGTGAATCACTTTGATACAGAGTAATATTTGGGTGTGTAACATAATCAAGTTTCGTAAACCTAATATTCGGACTATTATAATTATTTGTAATGTCTATTGCAATTCCTGAACTTGCATCTCCAGAAGAAGTAGCAAGTTTAATATTATTAACATCAATTACAATTGCATAATAAGTAGTGCTATTAGTTAAAGATCCTGTAGAAGTAGAAATACTAGTAGCACCAGACGCTACAATTGGGGCTCCAGTTGTTAATCCATGTCTATTAATAGTAAGTTGATCATTGGTTGAAATATAAGACGGTCCAAAAAATTCTCTCATTAAATATGAATTACCACTTGTAGTAACTTGATAAGATTTTGTTACTGAAGTTAAATAAGATTCTGCAGCATAACCACCACAAAATCTCCAGCTTTCATTAGCACTAGTGACACTATAAGGAGTAGTTGAAGTAGGAGCAAGAGTAGTACAAGCAACTCCATTTACTTGAGACCCATCATTGAACCCAAGATTAGCAAATGTTTGCTCTAAAGCATTTAATACATGTGTTTTTGTCCAACCAGTGTTTCCGTTATTAACTTGAACAACGCTTTTTACAATTGCCATATTATGCCTCTAATCTAATTGCGGTAAGGGTTACAGTGATGGGAGTTGCCGAGCCACTTCTGTTTGTAACAGAAAGGTAAATATTAGTAGTTGGTACAGCATCATTATTAAATCCAATCACACCAGGAGAAATAAGAACTGTTTGTGCTCCCGTCGTTCTCACTTCAGTGATTACTCCAGAACCAGCTACAGGATCTTGACCTTCACTTCTGGTCAAATCAGCATCTCTTGAAACATCGTCTGTATAAACTCTGACCCAAGCGGCTGCTGTTGTTTGAATATTTAATAATGTATATGCTTTATATCCAATTATATTTAGTTCTGTGGTTGCGTTATTATTAATTGAAGATGTAGTTCCTGCTAATGCTTGGCGAGATACTAGTCCTCCACCAACTCCACTGGCAGTAACTGTGACTACACCATTACCATCAATAGAAAGACCAGCACCAATCTTTATACCGCCAAGAACTGATGATGTTGCTGTTGGTAAAATATATCCACCAGGAGTTGCACTGATGATACCACTAGCAGTGATAGTAATTGTGGATCCATCAATCTTGACACCGCCAAGAACTGATGTTGAAGAAGTTGGAAGTGTATATGCTGAAGGAATTGTAGGTTTATTTAAAATCTGAGCGAGACCAGTAGTAGCATTCCAATCAGAATTAACAGGAGCAGTACTTTGAATGCTTGCTTTTTTATTAATACTATCCCAAGATACTGTAGTACCACCAGTACCTGCAAATTCTACGGTATCATTAACACCATCACTAGGATCAAGAGTTAAAATTACTTGATTGCTAGTGGAATTACTTCCATAAAAATCATAAAGAATTCCACCGCCTCCACCTCCAACACCACTAGCAGTAACAATAGTATTAATTACATTATTAGCAGAATCGTAAGTAAAACTAATACCAGATTTTGTACCATTATTTAATGCAGTGAATGCAGCAAGTTTTGCTAGAGCATCAGTGTATTGGGTTACACCAGAGTTTGTAGTACCAATTGTAATAGTATGAATATCGGTTCTTGCTACTGCAATACCATTAGCTCCAATAAAAGTAACATCATCAATTCCAGATAAAGAATCAGTGAGACGTAAATTTACTGCATTACCGCTCGCAGTTTCTGCAGAAATATTATAAGTTTTAGATGCAAAAGTAATTTCATCATTTGTTCTTGATAAAGAAATACCATTACCAGCAACTAAAGTTACATCATCAGTGATTGCATTTGAATCAGTTAAACGAATAAGTTTTCTCTGAGATGTGTTACCATCAACTGCTGATACACTATAGGTAGTATTAGTATCAGGAGAAATATCAGAGAGTTTTGCTAACTGAATCCATTGTGCATTGGTTGAATAAAAAAGATTGCCGCCATTATCAGAATATGCAACCGCGCCCTTGTATTGTGTCGGACTCGGGAAGGTTGCTTGAGTAGGATAATAGAAAGGAAGTAAATTACCTACTCCTGATGTCGTTACAATAGCACCAGAAGTAGTTACTCTAACAGAAGAATTTTTTAAAAGATTTCCCGCAGTTCCGTCAAACAAAGCAATTGCAGTATCAGTTGAGGAACCAGGACCGCTTATAGTTCCAGAAAGAACAGTGCTAATAGTAATTTCATCATTTGTTCTGCTAAGACTAATATTACTACCAGCAACTAAAGTGACATCATCTGTAATGGAATCAGATCCAGTCAATCTAATAATTTTTTTACCAGTGGTTCCATCTACAGCAGATACTTGATAAGTCGTATTAGTATCTGTAGCAGATATTCTTACTGTTCTTGAACCACTATAATAAGTTACATTTACTGCATTCTCTCCAGCAAATGTAATAGTTTGTGTACCAGATCCAGATCCACCAGCAGTAAGATCAAGCTTAACATCATTTACAGCAAGACCTCTACCATCAAAAGTGTAAGTAGTATCAGTATTAACTCTGGTAGACCAAGCAAGTCCAGTGCCAGTAGCAGCCAATACTTGACCGTCAATACCAATACCAGAGGTTAAATTAATAGCTGATTCGCTTAAATCTATGGTTTTAGCTGCAGCAATTTTAATTCCCTGAGGAAAATTTACCTGAGTTAAGCCACTTGCTATAACCTCGTCAACATATATACGTGACATTCGATAACTTTAATACTTTTGCTTAAAAGTATTTATAATAAGCGAAATAGGATACTAAAACTCTTAACATCTAACAAGGAGGCGTTCTAAGGTAATTATAATACCCAAGATATTGATCAAGCATCATAAAACCTCCTTGCTCATATGCTTGTCTTGCCATAATACCATCTGCTTCATACAGCATATCATAACGAAGGGTCTTCATTACCTTACCTCTAACCATATAGCAAGAGGTATCAATGTTACCAACGTTTGGATTATTTGATGGTGCTAAACGAACACTATTATTTTTCCAAACTTGACCCCAAGCAATCATATTAAGATAATCGGCAGTGAAATCTTTTACTTTATCATACCATTCTGGATGAATAATATTATCGTCATCAAGAATGTATATCCAATCAGTATCAGAAAATTCAATAGTATCTAATGCATAATTTCTATTGGGATTTCCAGCACTTCCCGTATAAGGAGAATATAAAATGGTTGCTCCTTCAATTTCTGAAGTTGGTTTTGCCAACTTATCATATACAACAATCCAATTACACTTTTCAGGAATAGAATCTTTTAAAAAGATTAAATTTTCTGGACGAGAGCAGGGAGTAATAATGTGTATCATAATTCATTCCTCACCATTACTAATAGTTTGTCGTTGTCCCAGTGTTCTGATAGTTTATTCGAATGTTCAGTATCAATAAATGTAATACTATGATAGTACTTAGAGTACTCACCGATTTGTTGATTGTAATCATCTTCCCAACGATTTCTAAAAATATCTTCGATGATAAAGTAACCGCCTGGTTTTAAATATTTATGGACAATTTTAGAAATACGAATTTGATCTTCGAATGAATGAGTAGAATCATCAATGATGATATCAAATTTAACTCCAGATTTTTCAAATCCTTCTTGGATTGATTCCTCTAGAGTTACATTCATATTAATATAAGTGGTATCTTCTAATCCATCACGGAGAGCACTATCAATTTTTTCTTGATAGTATTCCCATCCCCAAAGTTTTGCCTTAGTGAAATAGTTTCTCCAGCAAATCATAGATTTGTTATACTCAATTCCAATCTCCCCAAAGTTAATATCTTTATACCTCAGTGGAGCAAAGAGAAGATCATAGACAGCAGTATATGGATGCCTATGACCACTACTAGATCCTACACTGTAAGGAGATTTATCTGTTGGGTATTTAACTCCAAGATCACAAAGCTCAGTCCTAGAACTGGTAGAGTCAATTACTAATTTATTAAATGCCATATTAAAATACTGTCCTGTTACTAAAGGTGTCCATGTTATCCCAAAATTTACTTTGAATTCTTCTTCTCATTGGATCATATTGCCACGTTCCTAATGATTTATTAGGATCATTATAAGGAGTTTTAAATCCTACTGATCCATCTGGCTGAACTGCATTCACTCCCCATTTTTTAAAGAAATAAATTTCATTCATAGGATAACTTTGTCCGTTGGCAGAATTATAAAAAGAATTACTTCTAATTGTAAAACTACCTTCTTCCCTAACAACCCTTGACGGAACATCAATTCTTTCTATATTACTATTATATAATCTTGCTTGATATTCATTATCCTCAAAGTATGCTGGATAGATATTCTCGTCAAACAATCCACATTCATTAACGACGTGTGGTGTAATACCAAACAATGCAAATCCTATTGACATAAGAAAAGCATTAGGATTTTCTACGTGTGCATTATAAGATTTTTCTAAGTCACCTGCTGCAAAAATCATATCACTATTAGCAATCATCCAAAGTGATGCTTCAGGAAAACTTTTAATGATATGATTCCAAGCAGCACCTACACCAAGATTTCTGAATGGTATAGAAACATAAACAGATTTCACATTAGGATTGGTTCCAGATTTAATTTTTTCAACAGCATCAACTACATCCTGTTCTTGTCCATTCTGTACAATGGCAAGTTTTTCTACAGGAAAATCAATACTTGCAACGAGATCTAAAAGAAGGTCTCCTCGATTTAAAATTGGTACACCTAATACGGGAATCATAATCAACCAAGAATTAGTTTATCGGGTGAACTAGCACTGGGAAATGGTGTTCCATACAAATCTTCAAAGTTTTCACGTTGAAAGAATCCATCATTAACTTTCTTCTCTTCAGTTACAGAGAATTTAAATTGATTTCTAATTTCTGCTACAGTAGTAATAGTATCAACAATCCTACTAAGTTGATATGCCTGAGAGACATCACTCGTGGATTTCAAAGCACTGCGAAGTTCAGTTTCAGCGTTATTCAAATAATCAAAAGTAGACATAGTTTTCTCCTGTGGTTTAGATGGTACGAATTCAGTTTGGTTTTTCCAATTAAGTGGGGTGTTGTTAAATGTCATTGGGGTGTTGTTGGGTGTCATATTAAAAATACTCTATATCTTCTGGGTCCATGTAGCAAGGTTGATCAGTCAACCATTTAGCATATTCAATGTCTTCCATAGTCAATAAAAATTGCATAGAATTATCAAACAAATAAACATCTTGCCAACGTTTAGTATAATAATCTTGCGTTTGTAAACGGTAATCTGGAAGACCATTCAATTCAATTATACCTTTTTGAACGAAACGAAAACCTTCTCGTTCTAGAAAAACTTTTGGTAGGGTGGCAGTCATCACAAATTTGAATTGCAAATAAATTGTAGCAGGTCCAGATCAGAATGTCAAGTCCTTTGTCAGTTGAGCCATGATAACTTCATAATTGTCATCGGAGTCACCATAGAGTTGAATTCCATTTACATCATAAAATTCATAAAGTTTTTTATAAAGTTGAGGATGATCGCATTCGAGATTTATAACTCCATCAATAGCATCAGCAAGGATATTAACATCATTGGAGAATTTACGAATAAGTTTTTGTTTGGTCATTGCACAAATTTAATTACTCTTATATTATACCACACTCTGTTAGATATCAGCGTATCTCCACTGAGTTCAAAAGTTTGCGAGAAACGTTTCGTTCCTTGCGTTGTTGTTGCCATTGAAGATCTGAATCTGATAATATTGTATCAGATTTTTTTTGTTCTGTGAAGCGTTTCTTATAAGAACCTTCAATGATTTCAACTGATGACATATCAAATGCAGAAATTTTCACTTGACCAGTACGATCAAGTGTAATATAAGTTTCGTTGGAGCAATGACATCCAACACCTTTATTAGCTTGAGAAGTTTCTAATTCTTTATTGCAGCACTTGCATCTAATCTTAGTCATTATATTAAATATTCTATTGTATATATCAACGATAATTTTAAACTCCCCTTTCTGGATTCGAACCAGAGACCCTACGATTAACAGTCGTTTGCGCTACCGCTGCGCCAAAGGGGAATGATACGTCTCAGGAGGGATTCGAACCCCCGACCCACATCTTAGAAGGATGTTGCACTAATCCGCTGTGCTACTGAGACATAAAACAATCATACCAGTTATGGATTTGATTGTCAAGTGGGAAATGATGGATTTGAACCATCGACCTTTCGATTATCAGTCGAATGCTCTACCCCTAAGCTAATTTCCCAAGTGGGTCAAGTGAGACTCGAACTCACGACTTACAGGTTAAAAGCCCGCTACTCTACCAACTGAGTTATTGACCCAAGATGGGCAGGGAGGGATTTGAACCCCCGTAGGCAGAGCCAGCGGATTTACAGTCCGCTTCCATTAACCACTCGGACACCTACCCAATAACAATATTATACTACTCATTGGGACATCCGTCAACCCAAGGAGCACATAACCTGATTTCCCCTCCCAGTGACCGACACTCATTAGTGTGGCATACAGAGGCATCCAGTGGGGTCTCTGAGTATCGTGGTGGAGGTATTCTAACTTTCTCGTTTTCGCCTATCAAGCGTTCGTACTCTGCAATTGCTTGATCAACATCTCTATGAATTCTTCTGTCTAATTTCTCTGAGTCTTTGATGATAAACTCATTTAATATAGTTTGTGGAAAATATTTTCTTTGGACTTCATCAAGTATATCCCAGATATTAGTTTGAGATATACCAGTACATTGAGAAAGAGTGGCGATAATAGTTGTTAATACTATACTGATTATAGCGTATTGTTTTATATCTGGCTTCTTCTTTCCAAAGTTAAAGTTAAACATAGTAAGGGGAGCGCCACTCCCCGTTATTTATTCAATTAAGCATCTACTTCTGTAAGAACCATTTTCTTTGCGTAGTTATAAGCAAAGTCAGTTCTTGCTCCGTGATGTCCCCAGCGTATCCACTTACTTGCGTAGTACATATACTGGTCAATTGATTTACCAGGAGTTTTCATTCTTGGTTCAATCATTTTCCAATCACCCTCATTCAACATATAGTTGAGTTGAGTATCAAGTGTAGAAGCACTGGCACCCATACGGGCAGCATGTCTTCCCAATCCATCATATCGTGTAGAATCGGTCCACTGGATTAATCCGTAACCACCGCTTCCACATCCTTGGTAGGAAACTCTAGACCCACCCTCACAGATATTAGGAACAAATCCAGATTCCTGTTTGATATTACCCATGATGGTTGCTAGAGCATTCTTATCTTTGATTCCTTGTTTTTGCAAGTAACTCAAAGCATAAGTTTCTGTTTGATTACACCCTGTACATTTCCAAATTTTCTCTAGTTTTTCGACCTTTGATTGTTTGGTGTCTCTCTGATTTGATAAGTCTCGAACAGTAAGTTCTAAACTTTCTTTCTCAGGCACTGGTGGAGCACTCACTGGTATTAAGAGTGGTGACGCAAACGCAGTTGAGACTGTTAGGGCAGTAATTGTTGATAGTAGCATTAAGTTTAATAGAATTCGGCATCCGTATAGAAGAGGGGTATACCACCTCTCTCGAAGGGCATCTTCCACGGCTCTAGGTTGTCACGTCAAAATCTCATAATAAAAAAAGCAATCTTATTAAGGACTGCTTAAGCATTATATGAAATTATTTAGCTTTTGTCAAGCCCCCCTAAAAAAATTATTTACTGTCATAGATAATTGTATCAATATTTTTATATTAAATGTTTAAAACAGAACACTGGAATCATAGTTTCATTTTAGATCCAGTTAATTCATTTGGGTTTATTTACTATGTGAAAAATATTATAACTAATAAAAAATATATTGGTAAAAAACAATACTATACTTACAAATTTAACAAAAAGAATAAAGAATCTGACTGGAAAAAGTATTTTTCTTCATCAAAGTATTTGAAAGAAGATATTAAAAAATTTAGTATGGACAATTTTTACTTTGAAATATTATTTGAATGTAAAACGAGAGGAGATCTAACTTATGCCGAAACAAATCTTCAACATAAAAATAATGTATTAGTAGAAAGAGATATTAATAGAGAAAGAATTTGGTATAATGCTTCAATAGCAGCTATAAAATTTATTCCTAAATCAGAACATTCAGAAGAAACAAAAAAAAATCTATTCAATCGTACCAGGGATCTGGGATTGGTTGATATGTTTTAATTTGTGATTTATTAGAGGGTGAACCCAGAGAAAGTATTTGCTTTAACGTCTTGTTTAATTCCGCCAACGACATAAGATTCAACTTCAGTTTCCTGAGGAGCAACCTGAAGACCCTTAGAACTAATCCAATGCTCCGTCCAGGGAAGAGGATTATTTTTAGCAGCGATATCATACTGTGGTTTAAGTCCAATTGACCTCATGCGACGGTTTGCAATCCACTCAACATACTGTACTAATAGTTTAGAATTTAGTCCGATCATACTACCATTTTTAAATAAGTAATCTGCCCAAACTTTTTCTTCGTTTACCGCTCCATCAAACGTTTGATAAACCCACTGTTCTTCTTCTGCAGCGATTTTGAGCATGTCTGGATCATCCCCTTCACGCCATTTATTGATAATGTTCTGTGTAAGAACAAGATGCTGATTTTCGTCTCTTGAGATGAGAGAGATAATTTTAGCGGATCCCTCCATAAGTTTAAGTTCGCCAAAAGCGAATGAACATGCGAACGAAACATAGAACCTAATCCCCTCCAGGATATTTACATTTACAATAGCACGATAAAGTTTTCTTTTAACTTCATAAAGATCAAGTTTAGCAGATGGAACACCTTCTAGATTATGAAGCCAACGCTCACTAGTACCATAAGCATGAGCATCATTAATGAAATCATCATATGCTTTAGTGACACTTTCAGCACGAGAAAGAATCATATCATCAGTCAGAATAGTATCAAATACTTCAGCAGGATCTGAATAGATATTCTTAATAATGTATGTATAAGAGCGACTATGAATCATCTCCATAAGTCCCCATACTTGCATACAAGCTTCTAGTTCTGGTAGAGAACAATAAGGAGTGAATGCCATACCAGGACCACGACCCTGAACGCTATCAAGCATAATCTGATACTTCAAGTTAGAAGTAAAGATATGTTTTTGTTCTGATCGAAGATTTTGATAATCAGCACGATCTTTCTGAAGAGATATTTCTTCGGGTCTCCAGAAATATCCGAGTTGTGTCTGAGTAAGTTTATCAAAGACAGGATACTTATAAGAATCATATCTTTGAACACCCAAAGGAGCACCAAAGAACATTGGTTGCTTCTTAGAATCAATTATCTCTTTATTAAAAACTGTTAGTCCTTTTATTTTGTTTTCGTTATTAGTTTCAAATTGAACAACTGTCACAAGCTTCCTCCTCTGATGAATTTAAAATATTTTTAACTAAACTTTGAATATTTTCTTTTTTGAATTCTTCAGTTTCAATTGCATCGGTCTTACTGTCATAAGTGTTCTGATAATAACTTGTTTTCCAACCATACTTGTAGGTCTTAAGTAAATCATTTGCAATTACACTTACTGGCACTTCGTTATCTGGGTAGTTTTCTGGATTGTATGACCAGTTTCCACTGATTGCTTGATCAAAGAACTTTTGCATGATGGCGACAATGTTAATATACCCGCTATTGTCAGGCATATCCCAAAGAAGAGTATAGTTGTTCTTGAGAGTTGCATACTGTGGAACAATTTGTTTGAGTGGACCTTTTTTTGACTTCTTAATGGACAAGTATGCGCGAGGTGGTTCAATTCCATTAGTTGCATTTGACACAACGGAACTGCTCTCCGAAGGCATTTGTGCCGACAGTGTTGAGTTCCTAAGACCGTATTCAATGATAGATGCTCTAAGAGATTCCCATTCATAATTAAGTTTGTGTGATACAATTTGGTCTACATCTTTTTTATAGGTATCTATAGGAAGAATGCCATCAGCATATTTAGTGCGATCAAAATATTCACAACGTCCTTTCTCTTTAGCAAGATTGTTGGATGCTTTCAGTAAAAAGTATTGAAATGATTCAGTCAGTTCATGAATGGCATCCCACGCCTCTTGAGAGTTATAATTATAACCAAGTTTTGCTAGATAATGAGCAAGACCAATATAACCAACACCCAAAGACCTACGTGCTTTAGTAGATTTTTCAGCTGCTGCTACTGGATAGTGCTGATAATCAATCAATTCATCCAATGAACGTACACTTAAATCACACAGGGATTCAAACTCTTCATCAGATTTAATTTTTCCTATGTTAATAGCAGAAAGAATACAGAGAGCAATCTCACCTTCTGGGTCATCAATGTGCTTTAGTGGTGTAGTGGGAAGTGTAATCTCTTGACAAAGATTACTCATCCAAACTTTATCTTTGAAAGAAGAATGCTCGTTACAGTGGTCGATATTCATAATATAGATACGACCAGTCTCTGCTCTCTCTTTTAAGATGTCAAGAATAAGTTCTTGAGCGTTGACAGTTTTCTTAGGAATAAAACTATCTTCTTCGTAACGTACATACAACTCATCGAAATTAGGAAGACCAAAAGCGTCCGACAAATCAGGAACATCGTGAGGAGAAAAGAGAGAAATTGATTCATTCTTAATAAATCTTTCATAGAATAATTTAGAAATCTGAATACTGTAATCTAGTTTACGAACTCTATTATCTTCAGTGCCTTTATTATTTTTGAGAACAATAATATCTCCTATTTCTCTGTGCCAGATTGGAAAATGGACAGTAGCACTTCCACCACGAATCCCGTTCTGTGTACAGCATCTGACAGTTGATTCAAACTTTTTGAGGAATGGGATAACCCCCGTATGAGAAACTTCTCCCCCTCTGATTTTACTATTGAGAGCACGGATTCTGCCTGCGTTGATACCAATGCCTGCGCGTTGTGCAACATAACGACCAATAGCCATGTCACTGCTAAAGATACTGTCGAGGGTGTCATCACTATCAATAAGAACACAAGACGCAAATTGTCTAAGTGGTGTTCTAACTCCTGCGAGGATGGGTGTTGGTACATTGATTCTGTGTTTTGAGATTGCATCATAATACTTTTTTACATAATCTAATCGTGTTTGTTTTGGATACTCAGCAAAAATAGTTGCTGCAACTAACATATAAGCATACTGAGGAGTTTCATATACTCCACCATTGCTACGATCTTGTACAAGATATTTATCAACAACTTGCCTGAGGCCAGCATAGGTAAACAAGTAGTCACGATTATGAACAATGAAATTATTAATTTTATTCCATTCTTCATCAGAATACTTATAGATTAATTCTGAGTCATAGATTTCTTTTTGAACCCCAATAAGTAGAACTCCTTGAATTGAGGGAAATCCTTGATTCCAATCTTCTCCAAATACTTGTTTGTATAGTCCGAACAACAATAAACGTGCTGCAACAAATTGATAATTAGGATTATCTAAAGAAATAAGATCACTGGCAGAACGAATTAAAATTTCCTGAATTTGATCAGTTGTAATTCCATCATAAAATTGAATGCCAGATTGCATTTCAACTTGTGATGCAGAAACTCCAGAGAGACCACCACACGCACAATCAACCATAGAATGAATTTTGTCTAGATCCAAAGGTTCGATTGTTCCACTACGCTTTACAACTTTAATTCCGTTACTCATACTTTTTTCCAGGAGGTTAATTTGATTTTTGCTTCTAGTCCTTGATAGGCACTACATTCTACCACACTTCGAACGTCTCGTCCAGCCAGCGCCATATCATTAATATCTTTTTCTTTAATTTCAGAATCCCAGATAACTATACATCTACCTTGATCAATGAGTTTTTCATATCTATCAACGATCTGTTTATTTCTGGGTTCATTGTCCAAAACATAAACAACATCAGTGAATTTAAACTGATCAAGGGTAACATCAGATCCACACATTGCGATGGCATTTTGTAGGAATAATGAATCAAATGGTCCTTCTGTGACATATATTTTCTCTAAAGGGTTTACATTATTGAGGCCGAATACTTTAGGATATCCTTTATCTAGTATGGTAGTGATATAACGTAACTTTGTATTTTTATTCAAGGATCTACCTTGATATCCAAATACTTTTCCTTCTGTCGTAAATAATGGGATGACAATTCTTGACTCTTGTTGAGTATTTTCCAAACAAGCCCAAGCATTAAAGTCCTCTATGTAATAGAAATTTGAGAAATATTTCTCTGGAATTCTACGATTTATGAGATACTCTTTGGCGGGATGTGTATTATTTAGATCTGATATTTTCTTAAGATTTGAAAAAATATTTTCATCTTCTGACTGTTCATTTTTTTTGAATACTGGAGGTTTGATATTAAATTTGGGGTCGGGAGTGTTCGTTGCTTTGCCCGTCAGACCCTCCATATACCGCTCCATAACGTATTCATCGTGGAGTAGGGGGGAATTATCCTTCAGGAAATTTGTAAGCGTCCTGCCCTGCCCACAGTTGTGACACTTGAAAAAATAATCCGAACGTTTCCGATAAAAATAACCCCTAGTTTTGTTACGATTCTTTGAAGAATCGCCGCAATAGGGGCATCTGAAAGTATATAAATCTTCTTTTTTCTTTGCAAACTTTACGAGTTGTGGAGAAATGAGATTGATGTACTTCGTATCAATGTAACTCATTAACAAGAGAGGTCTTACTCCTGTCATTGTACTGTGGTGAGAGCATATTGTCAATAAGGGGAACGAGAAGTCCAATGAGGAGAACGGCAAGACCCGCTACAGCACCTACCTGCCAACGAAATTTTGATAGGTCATCAATAGCTTTTTCCATTTTATCTATCCTATTAATGACAGACATATGTTCCTTAGTATTTGAGCCTTTAACTTCATCTATCATTTTAATAATTAATTCATCAGATCTAGTTGCCTGATCAATTCTTTCATCGTGTTTAACTAATATTGTCGCAATTCTTTGATTGGATTCTGAAATTTTATTTACAGCATTTTCTAATTTGTCAAACATTTCTTTAGAGAACGTTTCATACATTCCAAATTTAGATTCAAGAACATCTAATTTTGCTAGTTTTTGGGATACTGAAGAGTCTCTAGAAAACATTTTTAGTTCCTTAAATAGAAGTTGTACTGAACTGCATAATTTTAAGGAATGATTCTACGTCCCTGTTCATCAAGAAACGATACTGTTGTTGACGGTCGTGATCCAGTGCTTCAAAGGTTGATACAACTCTCTTAGCAATATCTGAGTTAACCTTCATACTTCTACCATCAGGGAATTGAACAAATCCTTCTTTATATTCAAAGGTAGCATCACCAGCGAGACGCATCAAAGTAGAAAGAACTTCACGACCTGCTTGAATAGTACCAATAGTTTCTTGAAGATCTGAACCTTCAACTTCAAAACTATTATTTTGTTTTTGAAGTTGAGTAGTTTTTTCACTAGCTTTCTTTCTAAAGTCTGACAGACGAGCCTTCATTAAGGTGTCCATCTCTTTAGTTTTATTCTGCATTTTTGTTTTAGCTTCTTGAGATTTTTGCTGAATCTCTTTCTGCCTATTTAATTTTTTCGACTGAGCAATTTGCTTCTGTGCCCTTTCAGTTTCTGAAGGACCTTGCTTTACATTATCATCAGCTTCAAAAATGTTTAATTCTTCGTTGGTCATTTTTTTTCTCGTTCTTTTATCTCTATTTAATAGAATAGTATTGACGAACTTTCGTCCAGCCTTTGTTCTTCCGTCATAAGATTTTTTCTTTTTAGAAGAAACAAATGGTTCTACAGCAGGCGGCATTGAAAGATTGGCACCAGTGCCGACTGAATTAACAGGGGCATCTTCCCATACTTTTTGTCGTGCCTTTTGTAAAAGTTCTCTTAAGGTTTTCATATCTTATTTAGTTCTTCTAAACATTTAAGATCTGGATCAAGATAGTTTAAATATCCTTCGGGAAATCTATCAAGATAAAGTAAAAAAGATTTTAGAACTGGCCAACAATTACTTTCAATTTTATAAAACAACAATGGCACAGTAGCATCATTAAAAACATTGAAGAGGATGATCATATGATTTAAAATTAAATGATCTTTAAGAATATCATCTTTTAGATATTTCCTAATCAATTTTTTAACATACTTAAATCGTTTGAGATCCTCTTCAAATTCCTCTCTGGTTGTACATTGAGGATTGTTATAATGTTTAATAGCGAAGAAAATATAGTTGTCTTCATTCAGTTCATCAAATCTCATTTATTATGCAACAGCGATTGTTTTTACGGTTCCTGTACCAGCAGCAGTGTTGATAACATCACCAGCAACAAATACCTTGTCAGAAGCAGTTGCTGTGCCCTTATCAACAACAGTGCCAGAGATTGTCTGAGCAGCAATTGAAAGTGTTTGTGCTGTGTTTGGTACTGTGAATGTAAATGCTACTTGCTGAACACCTGTTTGTGTAGCAGCAGTTGCTGTAATAGCGCCAGATACAGATCCAGTAACAACAAGAGTTGCTCCCGAAGTTGCGGTAACAAGTTCATTATAATTAACAGTTACTGTGCCAGTAGCATTCCTTGCATAAGTTTTTGCAGCAAAGTAAACACCAACAATCGTGGCATTGCCTAAAAGGTCAGTAGAACCAGCGCCACCAAGACCACCAATAGTAGCAATAACTTCTTCAAACCCATTGGCGTGTTTAATAACCCAACCACGAGCATCTGCAAAACAGGTGTTAAGATTATTTGCTGGTTGATCTTCTGGTCTCAACCACTTAGGTCTTGACTCGTCGCCTGTACTTTTTCCCCAGAGAGGCATTTTAGTTCTCCAATTTAGTCGTTCTTTTTATATTTATAAAAAATGGGGACATAGCAATCCCCCATCAGTATTATTATATTATACTATACTATATCAGGGCGTAACGTCTTTAGCACCCTTTGCTTTTAGTTGTCCTTGGACTTGTAAAAGAATGAGCGAAAGAATACCGTTTGCCTTGATCTTTGGATTTGCTCCAAGTGCTTCAGAAACTGCGAAAAGAACAGTTGCGATAAGTGCTTGGTTGGCAGTCGCCCAAGCGAAAATTGCTGCGATTGACATAGTGACCTCGTTAATGTGGTTTGCTTTTATTTATCATTCTTTGCCATTTTCGTGGCAGTAGCGTACATAACTGATTTACCACGCTCTCCATAGCGTGATTTAAAATCCTTAAGATTTTTTTTCATTGAACGAACAATTTTTTCTTTCTTGTCAGTTTCACCTTTAGTTAAAGCTTCTTCCTTCTTCATCTTTGAAGGAGTGCCACAACCACAATCTGCTTCCTTAACTGTTGAGCAGGCATCCTTGCCGTGCTCAGGGCATTCCACACCTTCTTCAGTATAATTACATTTTTCATTAAGTTCAGATCTCCAATCAGAAAAATTTTCTTTCTTAACTGATTTAGAGATTGCTGCCCTACGCTTCTTCAGATACTTATCAGAGTTATCAGTATCACCGTCATTATCAACATCACCATCTTCTTTGCCGACAGGATCTAATGCTTCAGTTTTTTTCTTAGTACCATACCCTTCTACCTTGACACACTTATCTTTACCGTTCTCAGTACCAGCATACTTATAACCATCCCAGCAAGCTTTGCCATCAGCACCTTGCTCTTTACCTTTTTTATTCTTAGCCTCAAACAATTTACCTGACGTAATATGCTCTACTGCACTTTGCATCAAGGAATTATTATACTCGGTTGTAACTTCCTGCTTATTCTCAACCTCCCCAAAACAATCTGTGCCGCCAATTCCATTGGCAGATCTTTCAATCAAAGATTTAGAAAAACTATCGTTAAACATTTCCTTGTAAGTACCTTTTTTATTATTTATCATAGTAGTATGCTTAGGGGTCTTGGTTTTGCCATACCTCTCAACTTTTTGATTGGGAGTTATTGATTGTAGATATTCTCTCGTTTCATCAGTACCTAGTTCGTGGACCTCACTAATATCAGAAATCCAACTCCTAAAAGTTTTCTGATCTTCTCCCAAGCAGATAACATAATTAGGTCCACGACGAATTATAACACCTACTCTATCGCTATTATTTCTTACTTTCATTCCTTCTGGGAACACTTCACCGTTGTAATACTTCTCACGCATATAAATTTTTGTGGAGTATTCAGAAAAATTATACATTAATACTGAATTAAGAGATATTATATTTATTTAATTTTTTTAACTACTGAAATATAATAGCCGTTGTGCCAGTCACTTCTTTCATATCCATTCTCGTGAGTGCAAGTAGTATTGTCAGGAGTAGTTCTAAGATCAATTGAATAAATTACTTCCATATTAGATTGTTCTAATCCTTGTATAGTACCTTCTCTTACATGACCCCAATTCCAGTCATCACAAATAAAAATAAATTCATCCTCAAGTGCATCCTTAGCAAATATTAATGCATCTCTCTGATCATCTAATGAATGTGGACCATCAAACATATACACATTATACTTACCGATGTTATTATATTCCAATCTTCTGAAATCATTTTCAACCAATTGAATATCACATTTACCGTCACTTTCATTCATACATCTCTGAATGTTACTTAAGAATTCATTTTTGGGTCCACCAAACTCTCTCCAGTTATCAATACAATATGCCTTAACTGAATTTTTATAAGTGGCAGAGCAGGTTGTAGACCCCTTCCAGCATCCTATTTCAAGGTAGTCAGAGGTTTCAATGTTCTCAAATAAGTTATTGATGAAGTGTCTGTACTGAACGCCAGACATTCCTTCCATAGTAATAACCCATTCTGGAAGTTTACTTTCATATTTTTTTGCTTTCTCATATGCATCTTCAATCAAATTAATATATTTACTATCACCATTCTTTTCAATGATAGTAAATATTTTATTATTTTTAGCGTCGTCAAATGTTAATTTTTTCATTGGGAATTTTATTTAAAGTTTGTGGGCAATTTAGATGCAATTTCTTTCATAAGTTTCTTGCAGTCAGGATCAGTTAGTGCTGTAGGAATACCAGTTCTGAAGGTTTTGAAGTCACCAGCAAATGCTGCTCTTCTCATTTTAGTTCCAGATATAGCAAAACCATCACCATCAGCATCACGATCACCAGAGGAAATTATATCAAGTTCATTGAATACAAAGTCCTTACCATTATATTGTTTTATATATTGAAATTTTGCAACTCTATCAGATCCAACTACAAAATATGCATTATCATACCCAAGAGATTGTAGTTCCTGTAGGATACTCACATGAGAATTGGTACTAGCACTACTGAATATTTTACCACGATGTTCTGGTAATGACTTATTCATATAGCTAAGTTTAACATCGGGAGGTAAAGGATTATTACCTTTAGCATCTACTGACTGACTGATGTAAATACGATAATCATTACTACCAGCAATCTTTTTCAGGTTCGCAAAGTTATCTGCATGACCTGTGGTGCAGGGTTGAAATCTACCGAATGTGAAGTAACAACTTTTATATTCTATGAGGCTCATTTTTTCCAGTTTTTTTCTATAGTGAAATTGTTTTTACTGAACTCAATACGATTAACTAATTTCACCATATCTCCATCTTGGTGGAGAACATAACCTTCGGGAGTAGTAACTTTATACCCACCGTCAATCTCAACAAAAGTTCTGAACTGTTCAAGTGAGTCCAATTTTGAGATGATGAATAACTTTGCTTCCTGAATAGTTTTATAAAGTGCCACAAATGCTTTGAATTCTTTTACATTATCTTCCAAGTATTTAACACCAGTGTAGAAAAATTCACGCTTCTTTGTCTGTGCTGCTGCAGTTTTAACTGAGGAGATTTCTTTATCCATCTTTGCTTTATAAAATTCAGCAAACGATTTTAGAGTAGCATCAACATTAGTAATAGTTCTTGCTTCCTTAATTTCATTATTGAAAAATGGTTTGATATAAGACCCAACAAAAAATTTTGCATCACCAGTAGTACCAGAATTTTCTACAATATAGTCGTGGAATGATGCAGAAATCTCACACATTCTGTTTATTCGTTGAATGTATCTGTCGAATGTTTGTTCTTCTGATTGCGTAAACGATACTTTCTGTACCTGCGTATCATTAGAGATAACGGCAACATCATCAACAGAACTAAACTTTGAAATATCCACGCGAGGTCTTGCAGACATATCTGCAAGATCAGGGCCGCCAGCATAATGAGTATGAAAAACCACTCCAATTTTAGATCTATTGACTTTTTGACCAATCGGATGATCAGTTGGGATAGCATAAGTAATTGTATTAGGTCTGAATATAATTAGTTCTTCACCATTTATTCTTTGGGTTTTTTTATCACTAGTGTATAGAAGGTCCCCTTGAATGACACCACTGATACCAAGTTGAGAGAAATAGTTTAAACAATCTTTAAGTTTTTTATTTAACTCACCCTCATACATACCGTCAATGTCACCCTCTGTGTAGCAAATCTTTGGATCTTTCTTATTGAATACTGATTTAGTTCCTACAAAAAATCCACCAGTCATTGGGTCCATACCACAAACTACTGAAGGTGCTCCATCCCATTTTGTCTGTAGAAATCCTCCTGTTGATTTCTTACCAATCATATCTTTGAGTTCGGTAAGAAATCTAACAATAGCAAAACATCCTTCCGAACCATAATTCAGAACTTCATCTTCTAAATGTTCAAGATGTTTTAGTTTTACTATGTTTGCCATTAATTTAATAAGTAATTTACTGTTCCTTGTTTTGCTGCAATATCATTAGTCGCTGCTTTTGTTCCAGTGAATGTAATTTGTACAGCAGATGATTTTTTAACATTAAAATAAATTTGTCCTCTCTTAAATTTACTTTCATCTAAATTGAGTTGAAAGAAATTTTTACCAGATACCAGTTCTTTAATTGCTGCAATAGTTTTATTATCAGCATTCAATTCATCAGCAATTGCACGAGAAAATATAGATGTCAGTGACTTACCACCTTTTAAATTACGAAGTAAAACTGGTGCAGAAGTTTCTTTATATACACTACTATTTAATACACTTAATTTATTTTTTGCTGTACGAGAAACTGATGCAACATCAGGATCTACCTTTGTAGTATTTGCTGCTATCTTTTTGTAAATATCTTCTGGATTGTGAACTAAATCTCCCAGAAAATATTCCATTCCATATTGAAATACAATACTTCTACCAGATCTTTCTACATTATTATAGTTACTAGCAATAGAAATTAATCTTTTTATTGTAGAATCTCTAGACATTTTAGAAAATTTATCTGGATACTTAAGTACTTCTGGCATAATATTAGACCAGAATGATGCTTTAGCACCAACACCATACTTACTTGAGATGGCAGAAATACCTCCATCTTTTTGAACTTCTCTATAATCAAACATACTATCAACACCAGAGAATGATGGATCTTCTGGTACAATATATTCTGGAAGAGAACCAGTGTAAATAAAATCTTGCTGACTAAAGGCAGAAAATTTCTTAGATAAAATTAAAAATCCAGGAAGTAACTCACCAATATATTTTCCAATTTCAGTTTTATCACCACCTAAAACATTAGCATTCCAATTTATCTTAGAGACATCACCTTCAACGTTCTCATAAAAAAATTCAAACATTTGCTCAACAAGATATTCAGGAACCGATGGTTCATTTTCTAGTCCGTGAAGAATTGATTTTGCTAATTCTTCCGAAGTTTTAAATACTCTGAAGTCATACTCAACTCCATTGTACATTCGTTTTTCTTTTTTACCAAGTTGAATTAACTTATATGCCTCAATATTATATCTTACTTTTTGCTCTGTAGGTTTCTGAATACTGGTAAGAGGTAAGAAACCATATGTACCATCCTTTAATCGCACACCTAATTGTGCTTTATATTCATCTCCACCAAAAACAGTGATCGGTGTTCCATGTTCTAATTTAGTTTTAGAACTACCTACATTAAGGTTATTAGTACTAGCACTGGATTTGCTATTTGCCTTAACAGTAGTTTGTACTTCTTGTCCTTTAAAATATTTTTCCCACGCCTCCTTTCCAGATCTAGCCATAAAAAATCCCCCTTATAGGGGGTATTTATTAGATATCATTAGTTACTCGGTTCTCACTTCGTTCAATACTGAACGTTCCTTCTGGGTATCGTGCATTCAACTTATCAAAGTTCATCTGAGCAATCTCTTCAAATGACATATCAAGAGCAATACACGCTTGAGCAATGTACCACATAATATCTCCAAGTTCCCGCTTCATATGATAGACATTATCTTCATTATAAGGTTTTCCTTGAAATGCAATCTTCTTTACAATCTCAGTAAACTCTCCGCCCTCAGCAGTAATACCACAAGCAGCAGTAAGCAGACGTTGAATGTCAGCACCTTGATCTTTCAATTCAAGAATGCGATCAACAAACTCTGTGGTATTACGGGATGCTGGACTGGTAACAGCACCAACAAATTGAACATACTTATCCAAATCAATAGTCATAGATTAAAATTTAAAATCGGTTAGTTTTGCCTTTGAAGTACTTTGAGTTTTGGCAACTTCCTCAAAGTCATATTGCTGCCCAGAATCGCCAATGTCCTTCTGAGCAGATTGTTCTACATCATACAACCTCATCTTCGCTCTGTCAATACCCACCACAAATCTTTTGAATATAGTAGGATCGTTGTAACGGTTCTTCAGTTGCTTAACCATAATCTGATTAAGGTTTTCTAATTCTTCAGTGCTTATAAGAGCAAACATAAAGTCAGCAGTAGCAGGAAGACCGAAGGATTCAGAAGTGTCGGTAAGGTCAACATCAGTACTACCATAACCACTACGAGTAGTTTGAGTAGCAGACATAATGGGGACATTGAACTCCACAGCCAACCCTCTAAGTTCCTCTGCAATTGCTTTAACATAGGTATAAGAATTAACCAATGATCCTTTATATCTAGACGAGGAACAGATGTTCAGATAATCAATAAAGATTAAATTTGGTTTGAAATTTTTCTTCATTGAAAGATCATTAAGAAGTGCTTTGAAATGCCCAGAGTGAGCAGATGCAGTTGGATACTCTTTAACAATAAGTTTCCCTGAAGTTTTCTGTGCTAGTCTTGTAATCTTACTACTGAACAATTGTTCTGGCATATCCTCAATGTCTTTGATATTGACATTGAGAAGATTAGCATCAATACGTTCAGCAATCTTTTCTTCTGCCATCTCCAAAGTAATGTATAAAACATTCTTACCTTCGGTGAGCGCAGCAGCAGCACAGTGACACATAAACAATGATTTACCCACACCAGTACCAGCGAGGGCAACATTCAATGTCTTATTAGGCAGACCACCTTTGGTAATCTTATTGAAGAGTTCTAAATCAAACGGAATTTTATTTTCCTTTCGGTGATAGTATTCAAATCGTTTTTCAAAATCTTCAATATAATCGTGACCAATATGTTCATCAAATGATACAGCAAGTGCTTCCTGAAGAATACTTGGAATGGCATCTTCAGTACGGTTCTTATCCTTGCCGTCTGCAATCTTTACACTCTCAAGAAGTGCAAGATATACTGCTCTCTGCTTACACCACTTCTCAGTAGAATCCAACATCCATTGAAAATCTACTTCAGTGTTGCTGATATCATCAATCTTGATTTGTAACTCCTTATAAGAATCTTCATTCAAATCCTTACGATTCTCTACTTCAATCTGTAGAACTTCCTTAGTAGGACATTGACCATATGAAACTACAAAGTCTGAAATAATATCAAACATAATCTTATCAGAATACTGCGTAAAGTATTCACCCTTGATATAAGGTACTACCTTACGCATATAACTCTCGTTAGAAACGAGGTTCTTCAGAATTGTACTTTCAATCGTTTCCATCAAGATTCAGATCCGTAGGAGAATTCTTTTCGGGCACATTCGTCAAGTGCTTGGAGGATTTCTGGAGTGAAATACTTATCAGGATCTTTATAAATGACCGAAGGATATACAGTGATATCCCCCACCTTAACACGGTTACCCACAGGTTCAAATACTCCGTGCTTTGCTCCAAGTTCGACCAACCCGTAATACTTGTCGAGACCTCTTGCATCATAGTATAACCTCGTTTCAATAATGGAATTTTCTTTTGTAAAGCGTGACTTATGTGCCTTCACTTTAATGATGTTGCCAATAACTTCAGTGCCATCTTTCTCCTTCTTCTTGGAAAGAAAAAGAATAGACGATGCTGAATACTTTAGACCACTGCCGCCACCCATTTCTTTAGTTGGTACATAAGCACCAACCACATCGTATGTGTGATTTGTAACAATCAAAGGAATTTCTGCTTGACCCAACTTGAGTGAAAGAATACGAAAGATGGATTTGATAACCTGAGCACGGGTCATGTCTTTAGTTTCCTTACCATCGGTAGCATCCTGAACCTCTTTAGTAGTAGAGAGCATACCTAAGGAGTCTAGCACAAAAAGCAGCGGAGGTCTAACTTCTTTCTTAAGTTTCATATATTCATCGACTACTTTAATACTTTGAGTGCGAAACTCTTGTACCGTAGTAACAGGAACTAAACCAACACGTTTAATATCAATACCACGAACACCAAGCATATCCTTTTCGATAGCTGATTCAGATTCAAAATAGATTACTTGTGCTTCTGGGTTGCTATCAAGAAAGTGCTTGACGATGGAGAGAGCAAAGAAAGTTTTACCTGTACCAGATTCTCCCGCAAGTGCAGTGATTTTATTTGATGGGAGACCACCAAATATGCTCCCACTGATAAGAGCATTGAGTATGTAAGACCCAGTATCAACAAACGTCTTACATACAGTTGAATCATCCACAACATTTGCGTATGGATTGTCTAACTCTTTAATAACATTGTTTAAAAAACTCATAATACCTCAACTAAAGAAATTTGTAAGTGAACCACGACGTTCGTATTGCCAGTGAATGCATTCTAACACAGATTTGAGCGGTTCTAAGAAGGACTTTTCAAATTGCAGTGTATAGTCAATGTACTTTTCCAGACCAAATTCAGGCGGGATACTCTGGAAGAATGAGATTACGTTCTCTCCAATTGGGTTTGGAGTTTTCAAATAGATGAATTTGATTTTTTCTCCCTCTTGGATGATAGGAAATCTATTAGTAATCTTATGCTCTCGTACATAGTGATTATAAAGTAATGCACCTCTGACAGCAATTGGCGTAGCGGGTTTATAAACGCTACTATAACTTCTATATTTTTCAAGATTATTACAACCTCTGGGTGATGCTACGTCAACATAACTTTGCTTTTTACTATCGGTCTTGATCTTATCAACGAATATAATAAGGTCATCATTAGTACCATTGATAATGATTTTGTATGCCTCATATAATTTATCTCGATAGTATGATGGAGTGGAAGAACGTTGAGTTTCCATACCACAGATTTTCATCTTAGGTTCTTTATAACGAACACCTTCACTGTCCCATACGTTAAGAACATAACGCTTCTTCACGGTCCAGAAACCACGATTGGCAATGTTCTCACGCTTCATATTCATCTTCTGAGCATAAGCATTTACATACTTCGCCAGTTCTTCATAGCAACCTTCAATAAAAGGTTCAAGTTCCACTTGACAGATCTTGTCAAGGAACCCAACAATTTTCTCATCAGGCGTTTTTCTTCCCTTGAATACAGATTGCACCAGATCACCCAGATTGAGATAAATGGAATCAGTATCAATAGCAATGACATAATCTTTGTCTCCTGTTTTTAAGATACGGTTAAGGTATTCATTCATTTTCTTTTCAATCCAGCGAATTGAAAGTTGACCAGACAGAGTAATTGCTTCAGCATTCTCTATTCGGAAATAGCGAAAATACTCATTGCCAATAGCACCATAGGCAGAGTTAAGTTGAATCTTACGTGCCATCTGAATGTTATTGTACTTAGAAATATCCTTCAGCAATTCAGGATTTTTAGTGTTCTCATACTCCTGCTTAGCAGCAAGCATTTTCTTTTTATAGATGGTACGTTCATCATAGATCTTCTGCATCAGTTTAGGGAGGAACCCCTGCTTGGTGGTGTTGTACAGAGTGCCGTTAGGGCACAGCGTAACCCCCTGCAGGGTGCTCGTATCAATCTCTTGATTAAGGAGACGGTCCACATTAATGCCACTCACACGCTCATCCAGGAGCGTCTCAGGACTGATGTTGTACTGCATAATCAGGTGTGGATACAGAGAGTTTAAGTCAAAGTTCACCACCCAATCGTACATACCAGGAACAGGTTCTTTCACATAAGCACCAGCATATTGTTGGTCCTTAGTACTATTACTCTTTGGAGGAATGACAATATTCTCCTGTGAAAGAGCATCGTAAATAATACTGTCCCACATACGAACCTGATAGAACACATCCTCAAAGTTTACCTTTGCGTCATATGCCATCGTCACAGCAAGTTCAATCAATTTCATTTTATCTTCCAACATGTCCACAAGTTCTACGTCGTGGATGTTGTACTCAATAAACTTCTGCCAGTTGTTACGATAGAAATCTTGAAAGTTTTCAAACTCACTGTGGTCTAGTTTGTTTGCATTAAGTTCCACAGATGCAATATGATCCAGGCGATAACTCTCCTGATTGGTGTATGTAAATTTCTGATAGAGATCGTAATAGTCTAATGTAGCTACTCCGAGAATGTCATAGTAAATCTTTTTCTGTCCCTTAATATAAACATCACGCTCATACACGAGGTTCCAAGGAGATAGAGATTTCATATGCTTAGTGTTAAGTACACGATTCATACGACGGCAGATGAATGGAATATCAAAGTGCTTAACATTCCATCCAGTAACAATGTCTGGTGTTGCATTAACCCAGAAGTGCTGGAATTTTAAGAGAAGATCTTTCTCGTTCTCACAATAGATATAATTCACATCAGCACGAGAGTTTTCAAACTCACCACAACCCCAAGTTGTAATTTTCTTGGAGGTAAAATCTTTGACTGTGATGCAAAGAATTTCCTCAATTGCTTCTTCAACATTTGGGAAACCATTCTCCGAAGTAGTTTCAATATCCAAAGAAATAATATTCAGTTTAGTAAAATCATAATCAACTTCCTTAGGATACTCCGACAGGATGTATTGATACAGATACTTGGTATTACCATAGATGGTAAAATTTTCTACTGCCTCATAGTTCTTGACAAATTCTTTTGCTTCATTGATACCACCAAACTTAATAGGTTCTACACATTCACCTTCAAGAGTTTTATATTTGGTTTCATTCTTACTTGAAACAAAAAGAGTTGGAGAGAATTTCTCCCTCAACTCAACACGTTCACCTCCCGAGAAACCACGATAAAGAACCGTGTCGGAAACAATAACAACATTTGTGTAAAAATTCATCAACCAACAACTTCATGATAAAATTTTAGCACATCCTCACGAGGATCTACAATGGTCATAATATCAGTAGATCTGATGGGAATTTGTTTTTGATAAGTATAATCAATATAATTATCAAGAGTCAAATATACCCGTGCCCCCTTCTTACCAAGAAATTCTGTTCCAAATTCTAAACAATTAGGTGGGATTTCATCTTCTTCTTCATAAAGATAGTTGCGTACAATTTCTTTAGGATTAATCAGTACGCAATCAGCATCTTCATCTTCTCGTTCTTCAATCTCCGAGATCAGACACTGATGGGTTTTCAATAGAATCACTTTGACTGTCATTATTTTCTCCAAATTGGTTGTTAAATTCTTCTACAATATGATTGACTGGCTGACAAACAGTTACTACCCAGTCATAAGGGATAAAAAACTGTCGTGAATCAGACAAAGGAAGCCACGGATCAAACACTAAAGTATCACCAGAGGTCACTAAAATATGAGGATTAATGAATACTAAACTCATAGATTTTTCAGTATCCTTATCCACAATTTCCCTTACATCTGCAATAAGTTCTTCCCCCGACTTAAGCAGCACGAGTTGAACGGTCATAAACCTCTCACGAAATATACCCAATTATAGCACAGAGTTAGTTCAATGACAAGCTCGTTACCTTAAGACTTTTCAAATGCTGACTGAGTTTATCTAAGTATCCTCTGTTACGAAGTTCTTTGAATACAAGATTTTCTACAGCAAATTCTCCACCACGTTGAATTGAGGATGCTCTCATTTCACGAATTTTTTCTTTCAACTTTTCAAAAGCATCACGGTCATCTGCTTTGTTCTGAATAAGAAAATCAATCTTATCCATATACTGTTTCACTTTAGCAGTGATTGCTGGATCAGATAAATTAACTTCTTGATATACGGGACGGATTAACCACAAACTACTTTGAAGTGAGAATACTCCTTGACCTGATGGAGTTGGTGCAGATAAATCCTGAGCATATAATTCTACATCGTGCCCATAGATTTGAATGTTATGAGTTAATGCCCACAGTTGCTTCTTATCCTGAAGATAATCATCAATTAATTCTGGACAGTTAGCAATCTCTTCTTTCCTTACTAATAGATGAAGATCTAAATCAGAATACTTGGTGTAATTATAGTTAGCATTACCGCCAACCAAGATTACATCTTGAATAGCGTGAAGTGGAATGTTAGCAAACCGTGCCCACTCGTCAGCAATTTTCAATAATGCTTCTCTGACTTCTGGCTTAATTGCCTCACCAACCCAGAACTTAGAATTAAGAGTATTATGATAACGCAGAGTTAATTTCAAATCTCTATAGGTTTTCATCAGGCAGGAGTTTATTTTTATTTATAAAAAAAGGAGCCACCCCTGTTATTTGGCAGGGAGGCTCCAGTGGCAACGATAGTTAGCTCAATACTATTTATTATAACGTATATGTTTTTTTCTTCTGATGTTCTGGAATGATACGATTAAGTGTAATAGTCAGAAGACCATCAGCAAAATTTACATTACCAATTTCTACATCATCAGATAAAGTCCAAGTGCGAGTAAATGCTCTCTTAGCAATACCATTATGTAAATATTCAGATTCATCTTCTGATTTTTTACATTCAACAAAGAGTTTATTCCATTCAGTGGAAACTTCAATGTCCTCTTTTCTGTATCCAGCCAGAGCAATTTCTAAAATATACTGGGTAGAACTTTCTTGAATAAGATTGTATGGTGGAAAATTTGGCGTTGATTCGTGTACTGTAGCAAACCTACGAATCCATTCATCCATTCCAATCCCAAATCTATTAGCATCATTTAAAAGTTTATCAATGTCTGTGACATTATATTTGACCACGTTAGTAGTAGTGAACATAGTAGACCTCCTTAAGCGTCTGTAGTTAGTTTAGTTGTCCCCGAAGGCGACATTACTATTTAACCACATTTTATAAAACAAGAGGGTAGAAGCCCCCGTATATTATTCTTCGGTTGGCACTACTCTTTTCTTACCAATGTTATACTTTGCTTCCAAAATCCATTCACTCTTCTCTTTATATGCAATGACTTTGATTTGATTGAGCGGTGATACATCCTCAATCTGATCAGGTTTAATTACACTAATCAATTCCCAATCAACTAATAGTTGAGTAATACGATTACGACGTTGAACATCATTCAGTGTTAGATTAGAATGTTTACCATCAAGTGCAAACAGTTCTTTAAAATGAACAATATAGTATCGTCCTTGTTTATGCAGAATATGACAGCTCTGATAGAGTTTCTTTTCTTTACGTGAGGCAACTCCAATACGGGTCAGCGTTTCACGTACTTTAAGAAAATCATCAGGTTCAGCCAAAGTAACTTCGACCATTTGATCTGGTGTCCAAGATACTTCAATATCAGTTGCTGTTGTCATTGTTTTCCACCTCTAATTTGTTTCAGTTTAATAGAATTAAGTTGATCATTAGAAAGAATATTTAAAGCAGATTTTGCTTTCTCATCACTATAGTGATAATAAGATTTGACTACTTCAAGATCATCTAATTTTTCTTTTTTCAACCACGGAGAAAATCTTCTTTTTGGTCTGATATTATTTAGTAAGAAGTGATATTGTAGTTCGGAAGAAAGGTGATGATTAATATTCATTTCATTTGCCGCCATAACTGTATCAATGAAACCAGAGAGACAACGATTGATAATAAAAGGAGGATATTCTTTTTTATTATCCTCCGTCATAATATTTTCTTTTTCGTGGTTGATGGAATTCAACCAATGCTTCAGTTCAGTTTTCATGATTTAATTGTACGAATAGGACCCATCACACCTTTACCAGATGCAGTGAATTGGAAGATCTGTATAGTACCATTATACTGAGTAACTACAATGTTATCTCCCTGAATTACGGCAGAAGAAACATCCTTACCAAATGTGGCAACAGGACCAGACAAACTACGGAGTTGAGCAACACCGTTTTTAGCAATAACGAAATAAGATTCTTTAGTCATAGTTAATAATTGGAAGGTCAAGGTTTAAAGATTTCATCAAATAATAAGTTTCTTGGTTGAAGTTGAAATTACTGAAAACATTTGCATGTATTGCTCAACAATTTTTTCATCTGCCCTAGCAATATAAACTATGAACCTACGATCTACAACAATTTCTTTATCTTTTTTACTAATCATAGGAGACCAAGGAGCAAATGCTAATGTTCCTTGCCCTGTAGGTACACCTACAATAGCATTTTGAATTCTAATAAATTCATCTAATTCAGTTACTACATCAGCAATGACATCCTCACCAGAGGACATACGAATAAGTTTTACATTCATTTAAATTGACACTCCATCATGATTTCTATAAGACAGGCAAGAAGATTAATCTCCTGATCAGCAGCAAATGCCGCCTGGTACTGATACTTAGCAATAATAAGAACTGCAGCAGGAATAGTATTTTCTACAAGAACATTATATAATGCTTCGTAGATGCGATGAATAATCATATTGAAATCATTATCCAAATTTGCGACTACCCACTTACGAACAGTTCCAAACTCTTTATTTTTTAAAGCACTCAAAAGTTCTTGAAGATTAACATCAGAAACTTCTGTAAGAATACCAGTGTTAATAGAACCAGTATTACCGTACTTCTGAAGTTGATTTAGAACACGCCTCCAATCAGGGAAGTGTTTCTGAATCAGTTCAGCAACTACCTTCGGATCATACTCAACACCCTCTGCAACCAAGATTTCCTGTACTCTCTTAAAGAATTGAGAAGCGACGGACGCTCGTTCTTTTCGTTTGTATGTAAAATCAATGACTGAACATCTTGATTGGATGGGTTCAATGATTTTGTTTTTGTAGTTGCAGGTGAAGATGAATCTGCAGTTGCTATGATACACCTCAATACTACTCCTAAGTAGGAGTTGTACATCGTTCCCTGTGTTATCTGCTTCATCAATAATGATGACCTTGTGCTTAGTTCCTTGAAGTGATACGGTCGTAGCAAACTGCTTTGCTTGGTTCCGTACCGTGTCCAAAAATCGTCCTTCATCAGATCCATTGATTACAATATGAGATAGGTTGAGTTCGTTACAGAGTGCCTTAGCGGCAGTTGTTTTACCTACACCAGGAGGACCCGTGAGAAGAAGATTATTCAACTCACCAGCAGCAACCTGTTGTTGAAGGTCCCGTTTAATACTCTCGGGAAGGATGCATTCTTCAATCGTCTGTGGGCGGTATTTCTCCACCCAGAGATATTTATGGTTCATTATAAAGGGGGTAAAGGTCAGTTAGAGTCAGGTTCTAGTGCGATATAATACACAAGAGGAATTGTTTGATGAACAAATTTACTAATCAGTTTCTTAGAAATGGTGACGTGATAATCACCTTTGAGAAGTTTAATATTCTCTACTTTAAGATTGAATACAAAATCTTCATTGGTAGCACCAACAGAAATAGAGAAAGTATTTGAAGTATCATTGTCCTTATCACGAGCAACAATACTGATATCTTTACCATCACCAACCACAGAAAAATCTGAAAGTTGATATACACAAGCAGCACGAATAACACTGTTAAGATCTGCTTCAGACAATGAGAATTTTACATCCTCATCGGGCATAGAAATATCTTTCTCTGGTGCTTGCTTAATCAAACTAGGGTCAGAAAAGAAATATTTAATTTGTGAACGATTGGTCTTGATGCGAACAAAGTCGTGGTCATCAAATACCATTTCAGCATTCTTCAGTAAAGAAATACCACCCAGAAACTCATTAAGATCATAGAGTGAGAAGTCACGAGGAAAATCTTCTTCTACCTGTGCCACACAGAAAATATTCTCGGCAACAGAAATGGTGCGAAGAGTATTGCCTGACTTGACAGAAATAGATTGATTGATATTAGAAAAGTTCTTGAGAATGTTGAATGTGCTTTCAGATAATTTCATAATTAAAATTTGAATTCAGAGAGACCGTTTTCTGTACGACTGTAGTGACGGTCGAAGTGAAGTAACAGCATAGCATAGTGGATTACTTTTAGCAAGTCCCGCTTGCTGTGACCATCCTTGTCTCCATAACGACTACCATATTTGATGATGTTTGCTTGACAGAAATCTGATGCCAAGTCTTTTGCTGCCATCAAATCAATTGTTTGAATATCTTTATATTCTTCTCCGTGACCGCAGTAATGACTACCATAGGTACTCGCAATATAATCTTCAATGTCCTTGAGAATTTTATCCTCATTATACTTCCATTGCATTTGTCAATTCCTCCATTTTACTAAAATTTTTCACTTTGTTGAATTTAAGAACCCTATCAAACTTATCAACCATATGCTCCCGATGGGAAATGATGAAGAGGTTTACGTCGGTGGTGAAGTTCCTCAATATAAATGATAACTCATCAGTGCCCGTGTTGTCAAGTGAGCTGTCAAAGATTTCGTCTAGGATCAGCAGGTTGGTGTCCACGCTGTTCTTAAGTTTTGCTATAGAACGCCAAGTCAACATCAGAGCGATATCAATACGAGATTTTTCACCTTCCGAGAATGATGGATAACTAAAGTCATCTCGATAACGAGACTTAATAGTTTCTTCAAAACTTTCACTGAGAGTAAAGTTTACAAAGAAATCCATTTGCTGAAGAAACTGATTAATAAGTTTATTCATTACAGGCAAATACCGTTTGATGATCTTGGTTTTAATACCAGTATCTTTCAGCAAGTTTGAACAGAGACTATAATAATCTTTGTTCTGTTTATAATCAATAAGAATTTCTTCGTATGCTACTAATTGAGAATTCAATTTCTCAAGAACTTCCTTCTCTTTATTAGAAGTATTTTTTTGATCTTGAACATCATCAATTTCCTTTTCTAGTTGAGTAATCTGTCTTTGTAGATGATTAATCATACTATTGTTTTTATCAATCTGTAAATATCTGGTTTGAATATCCGAATTAATTATTTTAAAATTATCTAATTGCTCTCCGACCTTTTGCATTTCGGTTTCTAACTCAGTCCAAGCATTCTCTGTCTCTTTCAGAGTACTGGAGTTCTTAGCAATCTTTTCTAACTTAAAACTTTCATCTAAGATTTGTTTACAGGTGGGGCAGTTGTCATTTTCATTATAAAATTTGTTTTCTTTAATTAGATTTGAAACTTTATTTTTAAATTTATATTTTATTTCTTTTAAATTATCAAACTTATTGGAAATTTTATCTTGATTATCAAGCAGGGATTGCTTTTCAGTTATGTAAATATTCAGATCTTTATTTTCTTTAAGAAGCAAATTGCTTTGCTTAGAAAATTCATCAATCTTATTTGACTTATCTAGAACGATACTGTCACTTTTATTTTCTAATTCTACAATCAGATTTTTCTGTGTTCCAATTTTATGTTTAGCAAGATCAATATTACTATCAGTGAGGCGAATATCATCCATTAATTGTTTCATTCTTTCTTTTAGATTAGTATTCATAATACTGAATACTTGAATATCCAAAAGATCCTCAATGATTTCCCTGCGAGATGCCAGTGGCAGTTGCATGAAAGGAACAAAAGTACTAGAACCAAGTACAACAATTTGCGTGAATGATTTATAGTTCAGTTTAAGAATAGTTTGCTCTAAAAATTTCTGCTGATCTACAGTAGCAGCATCTTGGTCAAGCATTTTTCCATTCACATAAACTTCAAACACATTGGGTTTCATCCCACGAATAACCTTATATTCTTTCTTAGCAATACAAAATTCAATTTCCACTAAACAATCTTTACCATTGATAGAATTAACTAGTTGTGGTTTGTTAATCTTACGAAAAGGTTTATTAAACAAACCAAAAGTAAGAGCATCTAAAATGGTACTCTTACCTGCTCCATTAGTTCCAATGATAATATTATTGCTATGAGAATTTAAGGAAATTTCTGTGAAATTATTACCACTTGAAAGAAAGTTCTTAAAGCGAATAGTTTTAAAGATAATCATAAATTATTATGAGAAGGTGGAATTACAAGTTCATTGGGAGATATGATCATAAATTCATATCCAGTATGTTTACACATATTAATCATAGAATCAACGTCAACTTCTACAGCAACTAAAGCAGCAAAGTCATCTGCTTCAAGCATTCCAATATATCGGTCGGCATCATCCTCTTCTTCAAAAATCAAAAGAGTTTTTTCGCCATTACTATTTGCCATTGCATAAGCACCTTCATCTTCTTTCCCGTCAAGGCATAGAATATACATTATACCACCTCCAATGCCTCAACGTAAAGTGATTTCATAATTTCTTTAATCTTTACATTATTTAAACTGGTATTCATTTCGTCAATATATTTTTCTAGAATAGTCAATGTATCTTCATGCTCCAGTTCAATATCATCGTCTGTCTCACCTTCGACTGAAAAATCTTCAATTACTTTAAGATCAATTACGACATCTTGAAGATTAGTAATAACGTGATCAAATTGCGTATAATCAGTTTTGTTTTCTACAATTAACTTAATACAAGTATCTCTATATTGCTCAAAGTCAACATCATAATACTCATTCTTAATATCATCATAAAATATTTTATGAAACATCTGATAGGGATTTTCATAAAACTTAAGTTTTTGAGTATCAGTATCAAAGATATTAAACCCACGCTTATCATTATAGTCATTCCAATACATCTGATATGAATTTCCGACATACTGAACATTACTTTTCTTACTGCGAGTATGGAAATGCCCAGACATTACTAACTCAAACTTATCAAAGATAGATGCATCATAGCCGTGCTCACAAGTCCATCCTGGATTAGCAGTGAAACCTTTGAGTTCTAAGTGACCCAATACTACCTTTGCTTCAGTATCTTGAATAAGATTAAGAGTTTGTTCCTCATTATCTTGACAAATCCAAGGAACATACATCAGTTTAGTTTTGTCTACAGTAACTTCTGAAGGTTTACTGAAGACCTTAAGATTAGCAAACTCCAAAAGCAAACACTCCAGAGAGTTAATTTCTAGAGTGTTCTTATAAAAACTATCGTGATTACCAACAAGAAGATCACAAGTGATACCCATCTCTTCTAATGGTTTAAAGATATTTTTCTTTGCCCAATTCAAACTCCAAAAATCAATATTTTTACGAATATCAAACACGTCACCCATATGAATAACGTGCTTAATTTTTTCTTTTTTTAAAGTAGGAAAAAATACATCATTATAAAATTTTAAAAAGTAATCATGGAAATCTTGATTACCTTTCTTAAACCCATAATGTGTATCTGTAAGCAGAGCAACTTTCATCTTCTAGTTCTTTGTTCAATGTTGTGTTTGATGCTGTTATAATCAGCGGAAGAAAAATTTAATTCATTAACATCTGCATGTAATACTTCATCGTATCCACATCGTTCAAGAATTTTTGATTTTATTTCCAGTTGTTTTTTTTCTTTCTGAATTCTTCGAAGGAAAGCAAAGTAAATAATTTGTGTAAAATAAGCAAATGGATTTGTACGTTCTGTATCAAATCTATCAATATATTGAACACAATTTTCAATACCATCACTTATCATATCTTCCCTGAACGGGTAGTTGACAAAATTAGGACGGTATGATAGGTGAGTGGCAATTTTCAAAAAACATTCTCCAATGTAGTTTGGTATGATAGGACGAGCGGTCCCCTCTGTCAATGCCCTATTAACTCTAATTTTGTAGAGGGATAGAGCAGATAAAAGTTCCTTATTGTCTACATAATGCTCTGGCTTTTTTTTGATTCTCATTGACGCTCATTACTCGTTTAGTGTTTGTATGTACATATTATACCACATTTTAAGGGGGCTTGACAAGACTCTGAAATACGAGTATGATAACTCTGTCAGGGTTGAAACCCAATAGTATCTTTAATTAATAATCATTAAATAATTTTTCAAATTTAATACGAGCATCTTTTACTTTACTATGATGTCCACCATATTTTTTCTTATTTGTAATATGATTATTTAAATTTTGATTATCTCTTTCAATATCTATTGCTGCTCTTTTATAACCAGTTAATCCTGGTTCTTGCAATTCACTAATAGTAATAATTTTATCATCTTTAATAAAAAATAAATTTTCAGTAGAAGATTTAATCCACTTTGAAAGTTTCAATCCTTTAGATGATAGAGATTCTGATACTTCATCAAATATATGCATATCTTCTAAGATCAAAGGATTTTCAATAAGTATGCCGTCTTGTTCTAGTTTAATAAGTCCGAGAACTTCTTCTCCTGTCGTTAATTTTACTGAAGCAAAGAATTGATTTTCATTCATTTTTTTATATTTACTGGGATAATTTCATAATTAAAACTCTCCTCATTATAAATCTTAATCCTTTCTTTAAGATGGTTTAAAGTATAATTTCTATAATTTCCTTTAGAAAAATCATCAGCAATGTCATATAATACTGCCTGAGATTTATTATCACCCTTTCTTAATACCCTACCAATTGATTGTAGGTTTCTAATTCTTGATTTACTCGGAGAAGCGAAAACAATATTGTGTAAATTTTTAATATTAATGCCAGTTGAAAATGTTCCGTAACTGGCGATGATTACACAATTATTTTGTTGTTCTGTTAATTGACGAATCTGTTCTCGTTCTTCGGCTTCAACTCCACCGTGAACAAAGAAAACTTTACGTTCAGATCCTATATCATTATTTATAATGTCATACAAAGGTTCACCGTGTTTTTCAACGTAGTTGAAAAGAACTAAAGAGTTACCCGAAAGATCTTTGACTAAGTTTTTAATAAATGTATTTCTTTTCTGATGTGTTACAATATAATCCATCTCATCAGGATAACTTTCAAATTTATAAGATTCGTGTTGAAGTAATAAAATATTAATTTTAAGATCTGCAAGTTGACCTCTCTTCATTAACTCAGCAGTATTGGTTACTTTGTTTGAAAGCCCAAACAGACCTTCCAAAACTAAGCGATGTGTTTTAGTACCATCTAAAGTTCCAGTAAATCCAATACGATATTTTGCTTCGTGAAGTTTAGTCATAATGCCAGTAAGAGATTTTGCTTTAAAGGTGTGGCATTCATCTCCAATAACAGCAGTATAACTGTCAAAATATTTTTTAGGAAGTTTGTAGACACTTTGCCAAGTGGTTATGACTACAGGCATATCAGATAACTTTGCCTCACCAGAAAATACCTGATGACAATTACCCTCAGCATCCCAACCATAATCTTTAAAATCATTAAAGAGTTGAGACACCAAAGAAATAGTTGGTACAATAATTAATGTTTTGAGATGAGCAGCAGTAAAATATCTTACTAGTGAGTAAATCATATATGACTTACCAGATCCAGTTGGTGATATAATAATTCTGCGATAATTTTTTAATGCTCTATAGACAGCATCGTATTGATAGTCACGAGGTTTAATTTTATCGGTAAGGTAATCCATATAATCTTTGACACCTTCTGGTGAGATTAATGGATCTGTTTCATTAGGTTTACCGTAAAATTGATTTTCTTCAAACAGACAGGAGTATTCACACTCCCCTGCCCATTCCATAAGATGTGATAATAACCCTATGTAAAGTTTTCCTTCTGCTGGACTGAACAAACGAATTTTTCCATCCCACAGTCTATTTTTAAATTGTGGCATAAATTTTGCATCAGGAACTTCAAACGTAAAATATTCCGAAAGTTCATATTTAATATGCGCTTCACATTCAATTTCAAGATATACTTCGTTGCGCTTTCGGATAATAATGTCTGACATTAAGTGATTCCTTCAATATAAGTTTTCCATTGGATGGCGTTTTTAATCTGATACGATCTATTGTTGAGCATTTTAATTACCCCATCAAGGTAATCAATAATGATCTCGTACTGGTCTATTCGTAATTGTAAATTTTTAACTTCTTCATCAGATTCAATATAAAGATTCAGATCCGATTTAAGAATTTTTAAATCAAATGGCTTATCTTTATATTCTTGTGCAGATGCTTTACCTGTATAATATTCAAACTTACTGCGAACTAGTTGTTTCATTTGCAGAGTTACCTGCTTTTTCCTAAAACGATAATCTGAAAAAATTTTTAAATACTTAGCGTGTAGTGATGGTATATTAATAGAAGCAGTATCAAGTTCTATCGGATCAATTTTCGAATCCTGTTCCCACATTTGCATAATATCTTCAAAATTCATTATGAAATAACATCTCCATCTTTGTTCTTAATTCTATATATCTTATATTTAAAGACCGCTGCAGCGGTGAGGTATTCTACGTTTGTATCCGTAGCATCAAACTCTAAAGCAGTTATAGAAACAGGGAATATATCATCAAATTCAATAGTAATATTTGCTCTCCAATTACTATTTAAAATTTGTAAAACTCCTTGACCTTCTAATGGATTTTTATATTCATCAAAAGTTTCGGCAAGACCAGTTCTACGCAACCATTTATGAATGGTGCAGTAGTTAGTCATATCTTCATCCACTAGAAAATTTACTCTTAGATCTTCATACTCAGTTTCAGTACCAGCAACTGGGTAATCTCTGAATGGTGTAGGGATAGTGATTTCAGGAATAGAAATTCCAGGAATGTTTGCTGATTGGCAATAGAAAGAAACTTGAGGGAAATTAATTAATGATAATTTAAACCCATTAGGCGCAAGAAAATTTCTATTATTAATTCTTTCTTTAACCCAAGTTGATTGAGACATTATTTTAAATAAAATTATTTAGATAAAAAAAGACCCCTCTCAGGAGGGGTCTTTAAGGACCTGTGGTGAATTAAATCACATTAGGTTAGTAACTCTTACGCGACGATAGTAAACGTTGGTAGAGAGGTTTCCACCAGCAATTGGGTCTGAATCAGACAGAGCAGCAGAACCTTTCGAGAATGGGTTAAGTACCATTCCATAACGGGTCTTGAAGCCAATCTTGGGTTGGAATGTATCCTGACCAATTGCACGAACCATCTGAAGAGGAACGTATGGGCAGTAGAACAGACCAGCATCATAAGGGGAAGTACCCTTATAACCAGCAACGAAGAACTGAGCAGCAGTGTTGCCTTCTGAAGGAAGTGCAGAATAAGGATCAATATAAACCTTAATGCGACCATTCAGAACACCAACAAAGGTGTTGCCAGTGTCATCAACGTTGAGGTTGTTGTTAAGAGCAGGGGTGTAATCAAGAACACCTGCCATTGACAGAGCTGAAGCAACATCTGAAGAACAGATGAGCATGTTGCCCTTGCCTCTACGAGTTTCCTTAGCGATAGCGTTCATTTCACGCTCGATCTGGAAAATAAGACCCTTGAACTTCTCAACTGACCAACGACCGTTGGAGTCAATGTCAAGGTCGAAAGTACCTTGAGATGCAACGTTCTGTTGAGCACCAGGCTTAGCAGAACGGAATACGGTACGAACAACTTCACGGTTGATTTCTGTCAGAATTTCAGCAGACAGAATGTTTGCCAGTTCAGTTTCAGCATCAAGACCGTGAATAGCCTTGAGGTCTTGTGCAAGTTCAATGGTGTATTCTGCTTTCAGTGCTCTTGACTTAGCAGTAACAGCAATCTTCTCGATGCTGAATGCCATCTCAGGAAATGCATTAGTAAATGCATCACCCAGAGCTTCTGCAGTAGTGCTGCTCATTGCTGAACCAGAACCATAAGTGCCTGAATCATTCAGGACAGCAGGGTTGGTGCCAGTAGGAGCAGAACCAGTTGAACCAGAAGCGGTAACGTATGGTGAACCAGAGAACTGACTGTTGACTTCGTTGAAGAAGGTTTCAGTACCAGTTTGTCCATCGTAACGTGAACGCATTGCGAAGATAAGACCTGTAGGACCGTTCATTGGCTGAACGCCACAGATATCATAAGCAATCAGGTTAGGCATTGAACGACGGATCAATGAGATCAGTACGGGATCAAAACCTGCGATGTTACCTGCACCAGTGGTAGCAGTATTAATAGGACCGTGATTTGTAGGTGAAGCTTCGGTCAGCATTCTCTCCTCACGGAGGAACTTCTCTTGATTTTCGAGCAGGATTGAAGTGACAGCCTTTTTGTAATTATCCTTGATCTCAGGCAAATTGCCGTGAGACAGAACAGGTGCCCACTTTTCCTGCAGATGCTCGGTGTTGAACATTTGCTTTTTTCTCCTTTAGGAATTGTTAGGTTTGAACTATTTATAAATTAAAGATCACTTTGAATAACGAGCTATTGCATTAACATAAGCAGCCATATGAGCAGGAACTTCCCGTTCAATCACTGGCTCAGATGCTTCAGCAGATTCTGAAATTTGAACTTTGGGGAAATAATTTTCCTTAATTGTTTCAATTTTTTCACGATAGGTTTCCTCAGTGGTAAACTCTACACCCCCAGAAAGTGAGGAAAGTTTTTCCTTTTGAGTATCTGCTAAACCTTGTGATACTTCAGCAACGATTGACTCCTTGATGAATTCTCCAAGAGCAGAATTTAAATCTATATTTTTTTCAATTTGTTCGTTGAGTTTCTGTTCCATCTCATCTAGTTTGTCAGTCATACCCTCAACCATGTCATACTTCTCTTCTGGTATATCAATGTAGTGTTCTACAAAGACATCTTTGAGAGAAGACATAAACGATTCTGCGATTTCGGTGCGAACACCGTGATCAACCGCAAGTTTATTATCTTGAATCCATTGTTCTACAATATAGTTAAGGAATGAATCAACTTTACCAGCCATTTCTTCCTTAATCACTTCAATTTGTTCATTCAATTGAGCAACATACTGCTCTTCAATTTTTCCAATTTCTTCATTGAGTTTGGAAACAAGAGCAGCTTCAAAAATAGTAGTTGCTTTTTCTTTAAATTCTTCTGAAAGATCTTCACCATTTATCAAAGCATTTACATCAGCACTAATATCAAGATCTTCTTTCTTCATCATTTTTTTGATGAACTTTTTATCTTGTTTTTCATCTTCATGACCTTCTTCTTTCTCAACTTCCTTCTCAACTTCTTTGCCTTCTTTAGTAACAGTCGGCATTGATTCACCACCACCACGAGTGGTTCCTTTACCACCACGATCTCCTGGAAATGATGATCCTAGTTTAGGCATTGGGTCTTGACCACCCTCACCAGCGTTAACTTGAGTCTTAGACTTCTTAACAGCGGCGGCTGCTTTAGCGCCAGAGTTTTCAAACTTACCATTGTACTCAGCAGAAGATCCTGCTGCCATTGGTTCTACATTAGCGACAGCAACTTCTGAAGCAGATGCTTTAGAAAGATGTGAAGCTTCTGCGGGAACAGAGCCAGCAGTTACAGCGTTTTTCATTTCTGTAACAGTTTCCGCATTAATATTTTCTGATACAAAATCTTTGAATTTCTCGTTTAACGAATTTGACATTAAAATTACCCCTACGGATACTTTGATTTTCTAATACTTATTTATTAATTTTATAAGTTAAACAATAATTTTTCAAATGACTCAAGGATTGTCTCCTCAAGTTGTGCTTTAGAAACTTTATTTAACTGTTCTTTAACTTTTTGGATTTCTGATTCTTTGAGAAGACCATTATCCCATACCCACTCTTTTCCTTCCATAATTCCATTCACAAATGCGTCTGGAGCAGAAGGATCTGCTACAATATCTGCAGCAGTGGTGAGCATAAAATCATCACGAACATAATTAGAACCACCTTTAGAATCCAAACTACCAACACCCCTAGAAGAAACTCCTAGTTGTACACCTTCACGAAGGAGGTTCTTAGCAATATTACCCATCGGAGTTTCAAGCAATTTTGCTTTACCAATGAAGTTAGAACCATCTTGATAAAGTTCTACAATTTTATGAGAAACTCTATCGAGATTAATGGTAGGACCATCAGGGTGACCCAATTCTCCAAGAGCACGAGATTTGTCAATATAGTTAGTACTATAGTTGGTTACCTCGCGCTGAAGAATAGGCATAGGATATACACGACCATTACGGTTCTTGATATCCCCCTGCAGGAATACTCCTTGAATGTATGTATACTCTTTTCCATCTTTTTCTTCTACGAGAAACTCAATGTCCTCAATGTGCTCTACAATAAGTTTCATTGTTCTTCTGTGGATTCTTCCTCTGGTGTATTCATTAAACGTGAAGCAACTAGTTGCTTATAATCATCTAATTGTGAGATGGCTTTATTATATAAAATATTAATCACTTCATCTGAAGCAGTAATATTTTGACCATTAACAATTTGATTAATTAATTCTTTAGTAATAGACATTTTTTTAACCTTCTCCTTTTATTTATTTAATATTATCTTTTGACGTACCTTTATTGGACGATTGTGGTTTCAAAGAATCCTTTGTTTTAGTTTCTTTAGGTCCATTTTTCGGAGGTTCTACTGCCATCGGATCTGGTTCAACTGGTGCCATAGGAATATCCATAAGCTCACCAGATTTCTTTTCAGATTGAATTTGAATATTTATATCGTTAACAGTTTGATCGGTCTGTTTAAGAATTTGATTCTTTACATATTGGTTGGAAAAATAAACGCCTATAAATGGTTGAACTTGATTAACAATATTCATACGTTCATTCATCATTTCAATATCTTTGAGTTCAGAAAAATGATTATCGAACAAGAAGTCATATTGAATATGCTCCTCCATCATTTCCCAATCATCTAATGAAATTACATTTTTAAGAACTAATTGAGTTTTTAAAATATCGTTAAATAAAGTTGCAAATTGTTTACGAAGTCTTCCAACAAATTTAACAAATTTAAGTTCATCTCTTAAAATGTTATCAGATTTACCAATACTAAAAGAACTATCTTCACCAACTCTAGAAGGTGGTAGATTAAGAGATTTATATAATTTTGATTTAAAATACTCAACGTCTCTCAGTTCTCCTAAGTTTTGAGCACCAGGAAGAGTAGTAATTTCTGTGCCCCTACCACCCTCTCTGCGAGGCAGCCAGAAGTCCTCTAGCACACTCATAAACTTCTTATCATCACGTACCTCACCAGTCTGTGCGTCATACACTAATTTATTTCTATAGCGTGACATAACCTCTCTGAGGTACTGCTCTGCTTTTACTTTAGGAAGGTTACCTACATCAATATAAAAAATTCTGCGTTCTGGAGCACGAGACATACGATAGATAACCAGCGAATCTTCAATCATTCGCAGTTGGTTAATTGCCTTCAATGCCTTATGAAGATATGACAAAGGAATATTTAAATTTAGATCCATAAGACCAGAAGGTACAAATGTGATAGCATCTACAGAAATTTTAATTCCCATATAATCTCTGGGAGCTTGTACTGTAGATGTACTTGAAAAAATACCTTTAGGATTAAAAAGATAATATTCTTTGATGTCACCAAAATCAATTTGTGCTAATTGATTAATTGGTGGTTTATCTGGTTTCTTGATCTCCCTCATTTTTTTGATCTTTAGTGGATCAATATAACGAATTTCTTTAATTCCTTCTCCAGGTTTATTTACATCAATTATTTTATGATAATATAATCTCCCGTCAATATACCAACGACGGAACATTTGATATGCCTTTTTATCAAATTGTAATAGACGTTTAATTTCTTTAAATTCATCACGAATTCTTTTCTTAATACTTTCACTAACTTCCAAATTAGATAACTCAACCTCTACTGGGGAGTCATTTAAATCAGAAATAATTGCTTCATTTACTACTTCATCAATAGCCCCATCTACTTCTGGGTGCAAAGATACCTCACGATACTTACGAATCATTTCAAATTCATTTTTTGAAATACCTTCAATATCAACATATTGACCGTAATAACCTCCAGCAGAGATTGCTACGGCCCCATCATCATTATTAGGAGCAACAGGAGATAATTCTCCCTGCTGCTTTTTTTTCTTCTCGCCATTTTTATCTAACGAAAATCCAAACAATTCAGCCATTTTATAAATTCAAACCTTATATTATTTAGTTTGTTTAAATAGTGCCATTACCGATAGTAGCAGTTCCAGCAACTGTAGCACTAGTCGTCCAATAATCGTATTGGAATTCTACAGTATATTCAGCAATGCTATTATTGTTGTCATAAGACAAATCAATTTGAGAAATATTTGTCGGAAAAGAATTAAGAAATTGGTAAGATCTAATTACTGAATGAGGACTCTTAGTATCTGTAGTAGTTGATGTACCACTACCTCTAAACAATTGATCAACTTGAAGAGTTGCAGAATAACTTAGTGATGTAGTATAACCAGCACCACTTGTGTGCTCATTTAATACATCCAACCATTTTTCAAAATAACTTCTAAGTTTTAAATTTTGATCACCAAATACAGTTATTGTCCAAGATTCAAATGTTCTGTCTCCTGGAAGTTTGATAACTCTTCCTCTGAAAGGAACTTCTACAGTACCTACGCTTGCTGCTGGAATACCAGCTGAACGACAGAGAAATGTAAAATCATCAGCGTAAGCTGAAGCTAAAGTTACTGCTGTTGGTTTTGTGGGAATTGAAACTTGAAACAGATTAGGGCGAATGCCGTATCCAATTTTTCCTTTAAATTCAGTTAAATTTGCCATTGTTTGATTATCTCCTTAGTGGTATTTATATTATAATCAAACTTTGCCAATTACTTCATCAAAACTTACCCCAGTGCGAGTTGCAACAAAGGTAAGAGTAATGAAATTAATAGAACGACTTGGCTTGATATAGATGTCTGCAACAAATTCATTTCTATCAATCACACTAGCAGTATTATTAGATTCATCAGCAACTACGAGGAAATCAGTAAGACCTCTTCTTGCTTGAATATCACGCAAATAATTATTTACTTGTGAAGTAAAATTATTACGTGTTGTTTCATCATTTAATTCAAACAAAACATTCTTTGAAAAATCCTTAACAGTTCTTTCAAGAATTAAGAAGAGACGACGAACATTGATTCTGTCAAATGCTGAAGGACTGCGAAGAGCAGTTTTATCACCAAAAAGAACTACACCTTGACCAGGAAATGATACGATAGGATTTACACGCTTAGCATAAAGTTCGTCTCTCTGATCCTTAGTTGGATTAAATGCAATCTTAATAGCATTGCGAAGGTTACCTCTGTTGAAACCAGCAGGTGAATACCATGCTTCTGAAACAGCGGCAGTATTTACACACAAACCAGCGAGGTCAGCATTACAAGGAATATAACGATAAACATCGTTAAATCTATCATAGATGTACTTATAATTGTTATCAAATACAGCATAAGAAGAACTGTCACTAATTGATTCAAAAAATGCAACTACATTAGTTTTCTGTGCCGATGTTGTAGAAGCATCACTTCCAATAACATCACTTCTTTTAGGTGAAACAAATGCAATACAATCTTTTCTAGTTGTAGCAATATTGATTATTGAATTTGCTTTGCTAGAAGTTGATGGTCCAGTAAGAATATAATCAATTGAAATTGTTTCTGTATCCATGAAAACATCAACATAAGTTTGAGTTTCATTTCCTACATTATAATTTTGGTAATCAGTACCAGCAGCAAAAGCGTAGGACTTAGGACCAGTAAACTTGAATGTAGATGCTGATAATCCAGTATCAGAAATTGATACCGCTCCAGCTGGTGAATAATCATAAGATGCTTCGTGTGAACCCAGATATATGTACTGTGAACGTCCTTTAATTACACTCTTATAAAAATTGTTTTCTCCTTCAGTTGTCTTAGCATCAGATGCTTTTGAAAGATAAAGAAGTTTTTCAACAATTGCATTTGTTTGTCCTGTAATAGCTCCTGTAGTATCAATTACAATTACGTGAATTTCGTCATTAGAGCCACCTTTAGATGCTGCATAAGGAGAAGTGCGAGGACGTGGAGCAATAGAATTCCACTTGACTGATCCAGCAATAGCATATTGCTCATCATACCAATCAGTTACTGATGAAACCAAAGAACCAGAAACAGTTGTTGCAGAAGCAAATTTAACTGAACCAGTATTTAATACAACAGCAACCTTAGTTGTGTCGCCACTATTTGCTACATATGCTTTACCAGTTGCAGTTCCGTTAGTTACAGTAGCACCCTGAGCAAATGAAACTCCAGAAGCAAGTGTAAGAATTTGATCGGCACCAGCATCAATTGATGCTACTGTAAGAGCATTGCCCCAAGTACCAGGATTTTTTGCAGCATATTTGTATGTTTGAGCAGTATTTTCTACGTTTGTTTCATAATCCTTAATGTTATTAATTTTTACAGAAGCAACACCACTTGCTACTGCACCAGTAGCGTTTGCATTCGTAAGATAACTAGCGCTTGAAGAAGAAATTCTTGCTAGTTGAAGATTTCCGCCATAGTTAAGAAATTCAGAAGCAGTAAACCAATACTCAAAATTATCAGAAGTTGGTTTACCAAAAGTTTCTACTAATTCTTTTTCGCTAGTGATAAGCTTTGCTACACCAACTTCGCCTTTTGTAAAAGGACCAGCAAGAGCTGCAATATTTGTAATTGTTTCCTGAAGACGTGAATTTGTAAAATCGCGCTCCTGAACAACAATTCCTGGCGATAATTGTGTTGCCATCTTTTACCCCTAAAGATCAAATTTTTTATTCTAAACTTATTTATAAATTACTGCATTTCAGAGGTATGATGCCATATATGTGAATTCACTTGAGGTATCACCATATTCATCTAAGTACCAACGGTCACCATCTACATCTACAAAACTCTTTTCTTCATCATTAACACCATCACAAATAAAACCAAATGGTGACATATCTTGATCAATTTGATTTTTTTGTTCTTCATAAATTCTTTTACGAATATCATTATCCGTCATTTCTTTGAAGTAATCTTGAACTGCCAACCAACAGAAGATTACTAAACACATTGCAAGGTCATCGTGACAACCTTCTTCTGCTTCAAATGAATTATTTTTTTGAATAAAAGTTGTTAGTTCACTGATGGTATCATAATCTGGTATCATCAATTTATCATCTTCAATAAAAGTTTTTAAGTTTAGACATCCAATTTTTTTAACTGTCTTGGACATCTTTACACCTAACTGAGTTTTCTTTCCAGAGAACCCAGTACCAACAATTTGACCAGCTCTACCTCTCATAGCACACATCAGAACGTTATCGTATTCAAGATCATAATGTATCATTGATGCTACCTGATCACCAATATCATTTACCTCTATTAAAAGGTATGCTCTATTATAAGATTTTGCAACCTGATCAATGATTGTTGGATAAATCATTGCTTTAATTTCATTGTTTCTATACTTGGCAACAATTCTGTATGGGAACTGAGTAATATCAAATACGACAAAGGCAGAATAATCATTCCCAGTGCCTCTAGCAACGTCCACAGTCATTATATAATCGTGATCCTCCTTAGGTTCCTCATAAACATCAAGTCCAGCAGAGGACTGTACAGGGTCCTCATAGACCATTGTTCTAAGTTTAGACGCAGCAATTAAAGTATCAACTGATCCTAAGAATTCACATTCAAATTCTTGAGTAAACTGACGTTGTGAAGTGTTTGCAATTGTTTGTGCTTTCCAATTAGCATCTCTTCCAGGAACTTGACTCCAATGAACTTCTGTAGTAATGTATTCATTCTTACCACGCTCAGCATCGTGCCAAAGTTTATAAAACATATTCATCCCGTTAGGGGTTGAAATGATAATAACTTTTGTAGATTTACCCGATGAGATGGTGGGGTATACAGAACTAAAGAACTGTTCAGCTATATGGGTAGGAACAAACGCAAATTCGTCCAAGAAGATGATGTTAAATGACATACCACGAACAGCAGAACTTGAAGTAGATGCTGCCATTATTTTAGAACCATTCTCAAGTTCTAAAGAACCTTTGTTCCACGATACAATACCTTGCTGCATCCACTTGGGAAGGTTCTCGTATGCCAACTGCAATCTTCCTAATAGTTCTCTGGAAGTTGATAGTTTATTTGCTAGGATACCAATATTAACGTTATCATTAAAAATAGCATAATGTAAAAGATAAGCTACTACAGTAGTACTTTTACCAGTTTGTCTTGGGAGTTTAGCAATATTAAAACGATTGTTATGAAACCTGTCAATCATTTCTTCCTGAAAGTCCCACATTTCAAATGGTACTAAACCGTGATCAAGAGAAACAATTTTGATATAATTTTTAGTAAAATATACTGGGTTATCTTTACACTTCAACCATTCTTCAATTTCAGTTGCAGTGAACTGCATTTGCACGTTCGCCGCTTTAAGATTTGGCGAACCCTTATATACTTGATTAGACATACTTTAACAATTCCAAGATCTTAAACTTTTATTAATTCTACTATCTGGATCTGAAGCAGTTTTCTTTGATGTAAGTTTCTTCTTCATACCTTTCATCCTCGCACAGAATGAAGACCTACGAGAATTACCAACTTCTTTTGATGGTGCTTTTAAATCACTACCAGGATTTTCTTTTTCATAAGATTTTCTTCCTTTTTCATTGAGACCACCATTTTTATTTTTTCCTGAACTTTTAGTCCAGGCAGCACCTTCGCAAATTTCCGTGAATTCTTTGAATGATAACTTATCCAATTGAACTTCTTCGTTCTTACTTGACATATAATTTGCAACAGTATTCATATAATCTGTTGCTAGAGTTACCTTTGATTGAACCCATCCAGGTACTTGCATCTCAGGTCCAGTGATAACTCCACGAAGCATTTGTACATAACGCTCAATTTCATCAAGTTGATTGATGATCATACTACCTTCATCATCAAGCATTTGGCCCATAGCAATGGCAATATGATTTTCTTTAATCGGGTCTTTCTTCTTCCACTCTGATTTAAGTTGTTTTTCCATAGGTAGTAAATGTTTGTAGTAATCGGGGAACTCCATAATATGCTGAAGGGCAATACCGTAAGCTTCTTCATGCGTAGTTACATGCTCACGCTCAACGGTAGAACCAATCTCTGCCTGACGTATAACATATTTAACAGAAACTCCATGTTGCCGAGCAATTTCTTTTTCGGTAGGAACTATTTTTTTCATAATAATTCCTTACAAGTAAAAGCAAACCAAACATCTAATTTTGTTGAGTTATCAACTCTTTTCATACAAAGTGTAAGCATATTTGGAGATGCTCCACCATGCATAGTTGATGGTCCTTCATCACCAGAAGTATTTTTTCCAATAATAACTCCACTATGTCTCATAACAGAACTATTTTGTGTGAAGGTATTTCCTGCATTACTACTATACTTATCTTGATATATTCTATATTGTAATTTTGTTCCTAGTGAATTCCAAGCAGGAATTGCTGCTCCAGCAATATTAATATCACCCTCATACCACTCATAGATGATAGTGCTTTGACTTGCATTATTATTTCCAATTTCATATTCTGTAATTTCTGTCAAGTCTGATGTAGTAGTTCCAGAACTATTCACTCTAATACTGATTACAGGTCTCATTGTATCATCCATAGTCCAACCACGATTTGTATTTGTTGCGTGATTGTTGAAGGAATAAAAACTTCCTGCAGAACCAGTAATTGTAATACTTTCTGCTCCCAGAGAAACATGAAGTGGATTTGCTTGGTTAATTGGGTCTCCATCTTTATTGGCAAGCATCATCACTTCATAAAGTGATTTTTGTTGACCAAGAAAAGTTTGTAATACCTTATTAAATTGTGCCATTAGTGAGTATACGCCACCTTATTGCCATAAACTGCAGTGTTACCACGAACTCTTTGGTCAGAATCTTTTTCTAAAAATTCTACTTGACCAGCAGAAAGAGTTATAACTCCCACTAAAGTTGTGTCATCATTTTCATTTAAAGTAATAGTTACACCACTAGTTGCAGTATTAATTAATCTAAGTACAGTAGCATTAGTAAAAGTATTACCACTAGTTGTTGATAATGCTACTTGCGTTCCAAGTAATCTGGTTCTCATTCTAATTTTCCGTTTATTGATTATTTAGGTTTTTTGAAGCGTTCTTTAACATCTTCGCAAGGTCAGCAGTTGATCCAACAAACATAGTATTATTAACGATAGTTGGATTAGATTTTTTATCTTCTGCTTTAATATCTTTCATTTTCTTTTGAAGGTCTGCTAACTTATCTGTAATGTCAGCAACATTTTTAATTCCTTGAAAAGCAACCTCATATGCTCTAGGATGATTGCTACTACGAGCAACATCAATTAATTCATCAATAGCAACTTGTCCTTTTTTAATTAATTCATATAACTCAGTACGAGCATACTTATAATCACTATCAATATCATCTATATTTTCCACGACAGAATTTTCAGAAACAACTTCTGTTTCCGTTTCTACTGCTTCAATGTCAAAAATGTTTTCCATATTCTCTTGAAATTTATGGTCCATAATAGGTCACACCTTCGTTAAATCCAAAATCATCTTCTGCTGTAAGTAATGCTGTGTCAGCAGCATTCACAACATTATCATTATTCAAATCTGTAATTGCTTCTGGTTCTACTTGATATTTAAGAACCTTAGCATTAGTAACCTTATTACCAATATTAATATTGGCAATAGATTTTTTAATGATGTCGCCAGAACTAATAGGACCGTACAGATAAGTTTTTGCTGTAAATCTTAATGTATAGGTAATAATTCTGCGTTCCATTAAATCACCTTCATAGTCATCATTAAAGTCAACACTATTTAATATAATTGGAATGTCACGAGTTTCATTCATTTCTGGAATTATTTCAATAGTTACAGTCAGTTGTGGTTGAAAAAATGGAAGAATTTGTTCAAGAATTTGTAAAGCATCATCTTGCGATTTCGTAATGATACCTAACTCAAATTCTACATTATAAGGAACAGGCATATACTGCACATCATATCCTTTAGTCTCCTCATTAACTATTCTATTCTTTTGAATAGGCGGAACTTTTCTACCGCCATCATACGAAATTCCTGTCATCTCAAATGACAATCTTGGTACATTGATAGTAAAATTTTTATCAATATCTGGAGCTTGCTTTAATCTAGCAAGAAATTTTTGCATAGCTCCATATGCCAAAGGAACTTTTTCCTGCTTTATGAATTTTGCTTGACCGTCATATGTTTTAATTTGTACATTATTAAACAGTGTACCGAATGTGGAAACTGTTTTTCTAATAATTTTGTGGTAAAAATAATTTCCTAACATTAGAATAATTCCTCCATATCTCCATAATTACCAAATGGATTACTTTCAGAAAAATCAATAAGAAGATTTCCAACATCTTCAATCTGTCTATTTTCTGAGTAATCGGTTCCAACACTAGTATCAATATCATCAGTGCTAGTAATTCTCCAAGCAGATTTGGAGGTCTCTCCTCTAATAAGTTCTCCGTCAGCAAAGTCTCCTTTAGTATAAACAACAGTGACAGTTCTATTATCAGGATCCCAAGTAGCAACACTTGCAGTTGAATCTTGTGGTGATGCTCCAAGAAGAATTGAAGGAACACCAGAGAATGTATAAATTGCTGTTGGACCAGTTATTTGCTTAACTTTACCGCCAGAAATTGTGCAAGAACCATTATCAATAAAGTTGCCTTGAGCACTGTAGACAGAAACTACTGGCGGAGTTACATATCCAGAACCAGACGAAGTTATTCTAATAGTTCCAAGATAATTATCTACCAATACTCCTGAAGCAGTTGCTGTAAATTTAGATCCGAAAATCTTTTCTCCTGGAGTAAAGTTTCCAGTACCACCAACATTGAGAATGATAGGATAGTCTCCACTTTCTTTATCAAGATTATCAATTTCAGCATTTCCAGTATCAAAGATACTATCACCATACTCAAATATTTCACACGTCAAAGTATAGATGTATAATTTATTTAATTGATAGAAAGGACTTTGATTTTCTACAAATTTAATTTCAAATACGTTTTGATTTAATGGGAAGAAAATAAGGTCACCATCATTAGGTCTTCCTTGTACAATTTTATTAGTAGAAAGATCTACAAAATCTTTCCAACGACGACGTGATACTGTGAGAGTAATTTCATCACTAACTTTTAATCCGAACTTAGAAAGGATATCTCCTTTGCCACCAAATCCTTCAAAGTTTTCAAGATACATTTCAATTAGATAACTATCTTTAAACTCTGAATAGTAGATATCCTTCCAAAGTTTATCTTCATAAATTTTTCTGGGAATATAATAACATTCAATACCATAAATCTTGATGTGCTCATCAATAAGATCTTGAACTAAATTTTGTTCACCCTTAGTACCTTGAGTGAAGTAAAGATTTCTTGCCATTATCCTATCATATCCAATGGTGGAAGTTCTGCTGCCAGTTGGAACTCTGCCATAATTTGCTGAATTTCATTGTCACCGTCTTCATAAATTTCTCTGCCATTTAATGTAACGCCTCCAGGTAATGCAACGTTTTTAAATTTGATAAGATTTTGTCCCCATTGACGTTTAATCAGTGCAGTAAGATATCTCTTCATCCATACATCATTCCAAATTTCTGTGCTTTCATTTGGATCAAGCATTCTATAACAATCAATAATCAAATAATTTCCTGATGATAGTTGATCCCAATCAGTATCAATCCATAATTTATTTTCTCTCTTATTCCAACGTACTGGTTTAAAGTTTGAAAGTACCCAATCAAGAGTTTCCATATAACTTTTAATCATATAATAGTTTAAAATTTCCATCGAACCAAAATTATAAAAATCATTTAAAAATAACTGATATTTCATACTAAAAATATTTCCTGATACAGAAGACACACTGTTATCCTGAGCATATACTTGTTGAATACTTAGGATATGATCAGGAATTGGTACATAGTTATTCTGCTCATAAAGAATTGCTGGAGTTGCACCAGATACTGTAATAGTTTTATTTGTTTTTGCAGCCGCTGTAATTTCAGGTGTAATTTTATATTTTAAAAATGTACGAATGTTACCATCAAAGTGACGTTCTTGAAAAAATTGCACAGCATCGTCCACCAGATCTTCAATTTGATCATCGTCTATATTAATTTCCAATACTGGAAAACCTAATCTTCTCAGACAATAATCAATTAATTGTTGGCGTGATGATGGACGTGCCATTGGGTTATAATATTCCTATAAAAGTATTTATAAAAAAAGAGGGGGTTTCCCCCCTCCTTGATTCAGTTTTGAGAAAAAATCACGCTTGTGATTCAGTCCAAGTAAGACGTGCAGTTACGAATGTATTGCCAGCAGTACCAGCAGTAGGATCTGTTGGTACGACCGCCATAGACAGAATATCAGGACCGTTAGGATATACATAATCACCACCCATAATTGAGTTACCAAGTTCAATCAGTTGACCCAGATCTTGAGTTACCGATGCACCAGAAGCAGCACGGAATTCAAATACAACTGTACCGCCAGAGATGGTATCGTTGATAGCACCAGTGTGCTTAATTACTTGGGTCAGTGAAGGTGAACCGTAGTTCGTGAAGTATGCAGACTGTGAGAGGTTACCGTTCAGAATCAGGCGAACAGAGCAGGCTCTGTTGTTAGTGTTAGTAATAACGATACCGCAAGAGTTAGGCTTCAGTGTCATTCTGTTGATCAGGTCGCGTGAACCAAGAGCGCCAACCAAAGAACTATCTACAGAAGGTGCCAGACGCATTGAGATGATTGGAACCTGAGTACCAAATAGTGCTGAAGGAACTGTAATAATATCAGAACCACCAGAACCTGAAGCAGCAGTAAACAGATACGCTTTGTCATCCTCAAATCCACCATCCATAATTACCGATGCACCCCAATGGTAGAGTGATGGTGAATATGTTGGGTTGTTACCATTCAGAATTTCATAACGTGCGGGGAGGTTACCAGAACGTAAGTATGCTTCAGTTTTTTTGTTGTTGTGAACAAATTCGTGAACATAGAATACTTTACCGTGAGTATCTTTGAAACCAAAGCGAACTCTACCAGCACCATACCAGGAGTAATCCATATATGCCATTTGCATTCTATTGATGTTCAATCTAAATCCACTAATTCCAGTTCCATCACACTTATCAATATTCCAAGAAGATTGTGGAATTCTCAATTCATCAGTTTTAGTTAAAATCAATCTTGTACCAGCAGCACCTCTATATGCAGGAGAAATATTAATGGTAGTATTTGAAGTTACAGAAGTTACTTTATAACTTTGTCCACGAACCACAATATAATCACCAGCAACTAATTGCTTAGTAAATCTAGTATCAACACCAGTAATAACATTGCTATTAAATGTTGTTGATACAAATCCAGCAAGTTGAGCGGTAGAAGATCTTCTTACACAATAAAGATTTTGACCATCAAATTCGAAGAACATACCATTTTGGTCGTCATACATACCAGCGCGAACAGAAGCATCAGTCCACTCATATGGGAAGAGATCTGGATATCCTGATGGTGCTAAATCAGCTGGCACACCATTAGTAGCATAACGAAGTGTGAATTCATCAGGAGTATCAAATACGGTAAAGTATAGACCGTTTGCTGGATTTGTATAAGGAGTTGCAACACCACTTGTTACTGCCACACCTTCAACTTTAATTCTATTACCAGCGGAGAAGTTATGAGCTTTTCTGCTAACAAGAGTTGCATATGTAGTTCCATCGTGTGTGATGTATGAAACATCAATTGATGGACTGAAGTTAATACCACTAGAATATTGCAGACCTTTACCAGACTGATAACGGAAGTATTTACGTGTCTGACGGATAACTTGTGTCTGTGGGTTCTTAGCATTTTGAAGTTCAACACCACCATCAAATGGTCTGTGAAGATTGATGCAATTTGCTCTTGCATAAACACTGGTAGGATAAAGGAAATTCAAACCTTGAAGAACACCAGGACTGATATTAGCAGAAGTTTGACTACTATAATAGTTTGAAGATGCGATACCCGCAAACTGAGTACCAGAACCCTGAGTATCTCCAATTAGAGCTCCACTTGTATTATAACGAATATTTGTAGAACCAGCAGGAGTTGCAACTACGATATAGTGATAGAAACCAGCGCCAGTGTTAGTTGGGATAACTGGAACCATTAAGAGAGCATCAGAAAGTGATGTAGCAAGGCGAATTACATCATCATTAATTTTAATTGCATAATAAGTACCACCAGCAGTTATATTACCAAGTCTGATACCAATATTTAAACCAGGAGAATAGTACATTTTAGTACCAGTCATAATTCCGTGAGATGGAATATAAAAATCACCATTCGTTAAGTTAACATTTGGTAACTGAGTACCTGATGGTGAATTAAATGTACCTTGAGGGTTGAAGGTGAACTGTCTGGATGGGTATGGATCAGTGATAACCATTTCAGTATCACTATTAACCGCAATAATAATTGGTTCGTAAACTTGCCCTTCAAGTTTTTCAAGTCTATGATAAGAACCAAGACCATTATATGCTACAGTATTAGTCGGTGCTCCAGGAACAACCAGATCAGTTTGATCAATCAGACGGAATGTACCAGTGATTGTACCTGAGTTTGCACTCAGAATGTTTGTTTGATATGTAATTACCGTAGAGCTAGGTACGTTGATCGTTACATTATAAGCATCATAGTTTTCAAAACCAGCAGTATCAACGTTGATAGAAGCAAGGTAAGTAGCACCTATTTGTAAACCGTGAGCACCAGTTGTGATACTTACAAGACCAGCAGCAGTTCTAGAACCAGAAACACTAGAGAATGTGAAACCAGCACCAGAGATTGTATTAAGTGCTGTTGAAGTGTAAGATTGACCAGCAATAGCACCAGATAGTGATGTATGCAGAGTAAAGTTTGAAGTATCAAGTACGTTTACATAGTAAACATAATCAGCAATTAGTTTATCATTATTTGTGGCAGAATTATTTCCTGCCTGTGGTTTCATCGGGAAATCACCAGTACCATTAACTTGACCATAAATGTTAGAAAGTGTTGATGCATTACTATTGTTACCACCAGCAGCATTTACACGATAGATTACAGCATCACCAGTTGTTAATCTGTGACTACTTACACTAAAGATACCAGTTGTTGTTGATACAGCACTGAATGCAAATGGTACGGTTCTTGAAGGAACTGTATTACTAAGTTTCAGTATATCACCACCTTTATACTGAGCAAGGAATCTTGAAGAGTATGCGGGAAGGTTTGGAACTTCTTGCCAGTTATTATTAAATAAACCATCATTTCTTACAGGCTGTTGGTTGTTATTAGCAAAAGTACCAGCAGTAGTAACTACACCATTATTAGACATAAAATACTGACTACGGAAAAGAACAATATCGCCGTAGAAATAGTTATCTCCTGAAGACCACTCGCCTTTATATGTTGTTCCTTTCAATGTTGGGTTAGAAATCTTGAATTGGTGTACGTTACCAGTACCACCACCAAGAATATCAACTAGGTCAGTGTTTGTATAAGCACCCACCCAAGAGTTGTGAAGTGAGAACTGGTTAGCAGTTTGACCACTTTCAGTACCACCACGAACCAAAGGACCTGATGAAATTTGGTTGACTGTGTTATTGATATAATATTCACCACCATTAGCCAGACCAAGAATTGGAGTACCATTCGCCCATACGCGATAGATAACACGATCACCAGTTTGGAACCCGTGTGAAGTGAGAACAATTCTTTCAGTCGCTGGTCTAATATTGTTTGATGTACTAGTTGGATCAGTCAGGAGAGCATCCTTAGAGTTAATGGTAGCAGTACCATTACCCATCGTTTCACCAGCTACTTGGAATGAAATCAGTTTATGTCCAGTTTCATTTACACCAGAAATGGTCATTGTACCAAGAATTGGTGTATTGGTAGTACCAATGTTTGTTGATGGAATATCAGGACCAGGATTGGAATATGTAAACTGAGTAGTTGTAGTTACAGTAATTTGTATATTACTTGCATTCATTGAGTTATAAGGAACTACAGTAGAACCAGAAATATAAGCACCACCGCAGTTGATATCAATGAATGATGCATTATAAACCATACCAATTACTAAGTTGTGACCAAGTACCCCACCATTCTGCTGACCAGTTGTAACTGTAGTTACACCAGAAGTTCTTTGAATTGTGTGAATATTGAATTGTGCTGGTACAATCTGGTTAGAACCAGTTGTAGAGTAGTTAGCAATTGCAATACCAGCAAAAGAATTTGCTTTTGTTCTTGCAAGACGGAACAGATCAAAGCTATCTCTGATTACATAATAAGTACCTCTTACAGAACATCCAGTAGCAGTAATTGAAGGTGAACCACCAGTTGTTGTATTTGTTACAGTAACAGTTGTAGTAGTACAATTAGTAACCTTGAAGGTTCCATTGTATCCATTAGTAGTGCTACCAGCAACCAGAACACCAGTTACGTTTACACTATCACCAACTGCGAAAGCTTCTTCATATGTATTTGCAAAGGTATAAGTTACGGTTGCGCCGTTTCCTGAAGGAGCAGCAGTCAGATCAAGATCATAAAGTGCATTATAACCAAGCTGAGGATGATTAGTTCCTCTCAAAGACATCGTACCAGTTACACTTGTAGAACCTACTACACTGTTTGAAATAGGACTGATGTATTGAACTTGAGTTGTTGAACTAACGTATACAGGAACACTTACAGCATCAAACGTTTCAGTTGTAGCACCAGTACCATCAATATTGATGTATTGTGCTTGATAAATTTGACCAATCGTCAGACCGTGTGGTGCAGTGAATGTCAGAGTTGCAAGTCCAGGAGTACCAGTTGCAGTTGCCTGCTGTACTCTAGTTACGTTATTAATCTGATAATTCTTTTGCCTCTCTCTACCAATCTCAAATGGATTATTATTTCTAGAGTAGATTACTCTCGAACCAGTTGAAAATCCGTGACCGCCATACAAGAACTGACCTGTTTTTTGGTTAAGAGTTTTTGCTGGGTTGAATGTTAAATCTCTAGCATTAATTGTCAGAGATGTATTTGTTTGTGGTCTCAGATTAACTTTTCTTGTGGTTACGGAAGATGCATTATAAGGACCGTCAATAGAACCAGTAGAAGAAACGTTCAGAAGTTTATGTGTGACATCAGAGATATTTACATATGACTTCAGAGGAATTGTATCTACAATTGTAGTGAATGATGTAGCAACGTTTGTAATGGTCATTGAGAAGTCAGAGAATGCTGCTTCTCTTGTAGGAGCAATCTTGAATGCAAAGTCAGTAAGTACAATAGCAAAAACTGTTATGCCAGTAGTAATAGTATTACCAGTAAATGGATCAACAATACCACCACCACCAGATGACAGAAGCAATGGATCTCCAGTACGCAGGTTATGTGCTCTTGGAGTACCAGAAGAAGCTACAGTACCACCAAAGTGGAAGATCATATTGGTAGCATCAATCTGCCCAAGAGTAATACCAAAACCAAGTGCTCTTGGTTGCAGAAGTACTTGTGAGTACAATTGGAATGAACCGTAGAGTTTATAAATTGGTGTTCCTTCTGGAATAATTGTGGGAATTGTACCACCATAACCTCTGGTTACAGTAATTTGATTGCCTCCAGAAGAAGCAGTCATATTAGTTGCAGTTGAAATTGTTTGAGCATTGTTGATTACATAAACACCAACACCACCAGGAGTACCACTACTCTGACTTACAATCGTAGTATTATCAACAACAGTTTGTAATGGATTTGAGGTAAGTCCAGAAGTTGTAATTAATTGGTTTGCTGCAAGAGTTCCAGATACAGCAGATACTGTTAAAGTAGTGCCAGAAATTGTTGCAGTAAATGTTGCAGGAGGAAGTACGAAAACTTGTTCAATACCATCAGTACCAATTTGAAGAATATCACCTGCTAGAATATTAACTGACGTGATACCTTGAATTGTTGTGGAAGATACTGTTTGTGATTGACCATTGACAGTATAAGTACCAACACCACCAAGACCTGTACCATATGCAGTTACAACAGTACCAGCAGTAATACCAGTACCAGTAATAACCATACCAACTTGAAGTACTCCTGTAGTTACTGCAGTTACAGTTAAAGTATTACCTGCAATAGAACCAGTAAATACTTCAGTAACGCTGGTATCAAGATCAAATACAGTTGCAGTTGCGCTTAATGTTCTTGCTGTATTTAATGAAGTTGCAATAGGAGTTTTTAATGAAACGTTCTTAATGGAATAAACTTGTCCATTTTGAAGACCTGAAATACCAGTAAATGAACTAGCAATTTCAGTACCACCACTTGTATCATAACGTACCAGATCATTCTCTAAGAATGACATTTTCTGAATAGGAACAATAATTCTGTTACTATTGGAGTTAGGAATTTTAGCAGAAGAAGTTGTAGCAAACTTAAACGCTGTTACACCTAAAGGACCACCAGCAGATGAAGTACCTCTTGTACCTACAGTTGCGTTGTTGAACGCACCATAAGAAATTGATTGTGAAGAGTTAATTGTAAATTGAATTGTTGGTTGACCTGTTGGTAGGAATGAAGTACCAGTTTGAGTAATCTTGAAGATATCATTGGTTACTGGAACCATATTATACTTGGTTGTTCCGAGAACACCAGCAGAACCTGAAGAAATTGCGTTAGTAGCACCACCAGCAGCAACAGGCATTGAAGAATATGCTACGTTACCAGTACCCCAAACGTTACCAGTAAAGGTTGTAGTACCTTGTCCAGCAGTACCTGTCTGTGACATAAACAGACTGATTCTTGGCCACCTAATGTTATAACGGTCAGTTACATAATCAAATGCTGGTTTTGGATATCCTGTTGCTACTGGGAGAACAGGTGATGTATCAGTAGATCCAGCAAATGCGCCAGTTACATAATTTGTTCTTTGTCCAATAGTGCCGCCGTGGAATGGTAGGAAGAACGAGTTGGAATATAGATTTTCTACAATTCTTGTGCAGAAGAACTTAGCAGGAGCAGTCGCTGTTGAAGTACCAGGAGTTGGACTGCCACCGAAGTCAATGGGTTGACCATTCTGCACAATTGAAATACCAAATTCACCTTTACCTGAAGTTGCCATTTCTGATTTTTGATATGCAACTAAAGTTGTGCCGCCAGCAACAGTTTGTGAAATATTAACGGTATAAGTACCACCGTTATTTTGACCAGTACCAGTGACAAATGAAGTGATGAATGTACCAGCAGTTACACCAGTTCCAGTTACTTCTTGACCTACTTGCAGAGCGCCATAGGTCATTGTAGTTGCTGTAAGAGTAGTTCCACTAATACCACCACTAAACGAAGTTACGTTAGTAATTGCTTCTTGAACACCTCTTGTAAAGTACTTATTATACCAAGCATAAGTATTTGGAGTAAATCCAACGTTAGTTGGAACAGTAGCACCTACGTTTGATTTAACAATAACAGGAGCATTATCAGTCAACCAGGCAGGAAGTTTTCCTTGATTAGAGATAACACGATCTCTACCTTGAGAAACGGAGTTGGTATTATAGCTAAAGTTACCAACCATAAAACCAGGATGGAGTTGATAGATACCACCAGACTGAGTGATTGGAAGAACTGAAGGTGAACCAGTTGGACTTAAAACTACTTGAGCAACGTTACCACTCAATGTACCCATAGTTCCACCAACAGTTGGTGTAGTTACCCAACCACCATATGCACCAGTAAATCCATCTGGTTCAGAGGTCCAAAGTGTGAAATTATCTCTATCTGTTACTAAAACGAAATAAACATAACCTTGGTTTACAGATTCGTTTAAAATAGCATAGTTAGAAGCAACTGCAGTACCACTACCAGCAGAGTTTACAAATCCATTACCACCACCAACAAACATCAATGGTTGACCGTTTGAAAGACCGTGATTTTTGATATAGATGGAATGTCCTGTATTGGAAATTGCTTCACGAGTAAACATTTTACCAGTCAAGGAAGACCAATCATGAATGGACATTCTTGTGTGGTTCTGCCAAGAATTAGCACCAGAATGTACTTGAGCACGAATACCATTAGTATAAATTTTCAAGTTAGCAGAAACAGTCATTGCAGTACTGGTTACTGTTTGCTGAGTATTTACAAAATAAGTACCAGCGCCACCAGTGCCACTACCAAATCCAGTAATAACTGTACCAGCAGTAATACCAGTACCAGTAACTAATTGTCCTACTTGAACATATCCAGTTACAGAACCAGCAGTTAAAGTATTACCAGTAATACTACCAGTAAAGGTTCCAGCACTAGTTGTACCACCAAGAGTTACAGCAGTTGTTGCAATTGTTGGATGCGTAGTAGAAAGTGTAAGAGTTACAGAACCTGAACTAAGTGCTCCTACTGCAGAGATGAAATAATCTAAGTTAGGAGTTACTCCAGTCAATGAACCTAATGCAGTAAATCTTACAACAGAACCTACACGATAAGGATTAGTGCCATCACCAAGAGCAGAAACACCATTGATAGTTACAGTGCTACCAGAAACTGCAGTAATTGAAGTTGGTTGAATGGATCTTTCATAGCTACTGAGAGTTAAAATAGTATTTACAGAAGCAGCGGAACCAGAGAATGAATATGTTACGCTAGATGCTTGTGTGGCAAAGTTGCCAGAAGAGTTTGTTGGACCCTCCATAATAAAGTGAGTATCATTTTCATTAAAAATATCGTTAGTAAAATTAGAAGTTACAGGATACTCTTTGACAACATAGACACCATCAAGTGAAGATACGCCAGTGTTGTTCAGTGAAATTTGCATCTCTGGGTAAATATTCAGAGACTTGCAAGTAGTACCAGCAGGGAATGCTACTCTTACTTCGGAAGAAGATGCAATCGTTTGAATAGAAAAAATGCTTGATTGAATTTCATATCCTCTCTTGTTCATCAGACCGAAGAACAGAGTTGCAGTGGAGTTACCACCAAAACTTGAGAATGAAATTAAATTGGTACGATCATAAGCATCTTTGGGGTTAGTAGCAACTCTGATATGATCTTCATCAATTACTGCAGCATATAACCAACCAGATGCGTTTGCACCGCCAGTACCATCATTATTATAGGATGGAAGATTACCAGAAGCAATTTGGAAGTATCCTGATGATACCGCAAGAATTTGTGGACTAGTGGTATGAGTAGTACCAATGTAGCAAAGTGGATCTCCATTTTCCAATCCGTGATTATCAATTCTGATAAAACCAGCAGTTGGGAAAGATGCAGTCAGAGGACCATTAGTTGTAGTTTGTGAAATATTAACTGTCCAAGTATTACCAGAACCACTTAAAATAATGGTGTTAGGTGCAACACCAGTACCAGTAATTGTATGACCCGCAAGCAGTGCTGGGTTACCTGTTGTGGTCAGTGTAAATGTAGCAATAGATCCAGTTGTTGATATTGTAGCACCAGTGTTGCTATCAATAAAGTTTGCGGGAATTTTTTTAAGGGTACAACCATCATGAATTGGCTCATAAGGGTTGAAGAAACCTGTATCATAATCAAATGAAGTTCTATCTTCAATATTACCGCCGACCGAGAAAGATGCTGGGTCAAAGTTTACGGAAATATTACCAAGAGAGTTTGTAAGGTAGAATGGCGAACCAGTTACAAATCCGTGATCATATGATGTAGTTACAGAAATGGTGCTGGCAGGTGATACACCATCGGTCACCATAGGACCTTCATCAACTGTTACACTATTATCTAAGTTGAGTACAGAGTTAACGTAAAATCTACCAACAATAATAGTAGAGTAAGGAGTTAAGATTGAAACTGGAACTGAAGTTGTTCCTAACTGAGTAAAAGGAGTTTCGAAAGTGAATTGATAGTCAGTTGTTTTACGGATCAACCAAGTACCTTCAACAGTAATTGAGGTAATACCACGAATATCAATAGGAATACCTGTCGTTAAACCATGAGCACTTGCAGTAGTTACAGTAACTTCTCTACCACCATTTGTAGTAATAGCAGTGATATTAGAAATACTTGTATCGCCAGCAACTGAATAGAATGATGGAACGTTATTACATCTTTCAAGTGTTTCCCATTTAGTAGATTGCAGACCATATTCAAAGTCCGTATCAATCAGAGTGTTTGGTTGCGATACACGCAGTTTGCTAACAGGATCAATCAGATACTCAGCGGGTTCAAATTTTACTGTATCTTGCTCAGCAAAAATTTGAAGAGTATCTCCCGATTGATGCCCAGCAGCTCCAGTGTCATATGTTAATACAACTGTAGTTTCATCATTATCGGCATTATAAGTAATTGCTGATGCACCCAACGATGGTTGGGTCATATTATAAACAATTACATTACGTGTTGTATTGGTAATCAATAACAATCTTTTTCTATTAACATTACCACTAATTACAACCGTTCTAGTTCCTGGTGTAAAAGTGTAGTAGTACGATAACTGCTTTGCCATTTGTTTAAAATTCCTGCGAGGTCGTTTTTACGTTATTCTATATATCTAAATTATAAACCGAATACAATTGCCATAGCAATTGCACCATCGGCTCTGGCTAATTCAATTCCGCCAGCTGTAGAACCATCATGAATAATTGCGGTTTTTTTATCAGTATCTACTGTAATTTCACCTTGAGCACCAGTAAATGCTGCGTGTTGAGATGTAGTTCCTCTACGAAACTGTACTTGTGTCGTCATTTAAGAGATTAATAGATGCTACTTTATTTATAAAATTTTTTAGATTATCGTACCAAAAATTCTTGATGGTGTGAATAATACCTTTTCATCTGTAGACTTACCAGAAGTATTAATTTGACCGCCTTCAAATATGGAAATTCTTGTGTAACTATTACGTTCACCTCCACTAATTTTGAAGAGATTTGTCTCGACAATAAGTGTAACTCTTTGTGCAATTGTTGCAGAGTTGATTGCAAATAGAGATCCAGATCCAGTGAATGCTTGTCTGCGAAGTAGATCTGCATTTCCTTTGTAAGTAAATTGACCAGATGATGTTGCTGTGTATACAGTTTTGAAACTGGTTGTTGCTGTTCCAGAAATTCTGTAAAGAAGAGTTTCTGGTGGAATTGTAGTGAATGTAGATTGAGCAGAACCACCAAATTCCGTAATATTTCCTTTTCCTTGATAGGAAGAAATTGCTCTTTGATTTGCTGCACCAGAAATAAATTCTGTGCCAGAAGCATTGTAAGTTGGATATGTACGAGATACTTTTGCAGAATTGTAAACAAATGTTGATCCAGTTGCTTGATAAGATTCTGTATGAGTTGTAGTCGCAAAACCATAAATCTTGATATCGGTAATTTTCGATACTGGAACAAAAGAACTGGATTCTGTAGCACTCTTGAATGTAAAGAGTGAACCAGAACCTGTGTAAATTTTTCTTGTAGATTCTGTTCCAAGTCCAGAAACAAATTCTGATCCAGAAACTGTATAATTTCCTTTTGATGTAGATTGTGTAGAGACACCAATAATTCTGAACAGTTGTGTTTCTGGTGGTACTCTGACTGATGAAGATTCTGCAGCACCACGAAGCAGAGAAACTTTTCCAGAACCAAAATAAGTGGTTCTGATGAACGATTCTCCAACAGTTCCACTAACTTTGAATAGAACTGTTGATGTTGAAACATCTGTTTTGGATTGTGTAGCACTCTTGAGTGTAAAGAGTGAACCAGAACCACTGTAAATAGTGGTCTTGCTGGTAGCAGTGTTTGAGGCAATAAACTCTGTTCCAGAACCAATAAATTGTCTGATTCTTGGTGTTAACGCAGAACCAGAAATTCTGAACAGTCTGGTCTCTGATGAAAGTGTTCTTGTGGAAGATTCTGTGAGACCATTGAATGTAAAGAGTGAACCAAAACCAGTATATTTCGGAACATATCTGGTCTGAGTTGCTGCACCAGAAATAAATTCTGTTCCACCAACAGAAGATGTATAAACTGCGTTGTAACGTGTTGTTGCAATTCCAGAAACTTTGAAGAGTTGAGTTTCTGTTGATGTGATAATAGTTGTAGACTCTGTAGCACCCTTGAATGTAAAGAGTGATCCAGAACCAACAAATTTGTTTGCAAGAAGAATCTTTGCAATTCCAGAAACTTTGAAGAGTTGAGTTTCTGATGGAACTGTACGAACAAAAGATTCTGCAATTCCTTTGGTCGTAAACAGAGATCCTGTTCCACGATATACTTCGGAACGAGTAGTTGCAGCAGATCCAGAAGTTTTGTAAAGTCTGGTTTCTGATGCAAGAACTTTGGTTGAAGATTCTGTAAGACCGTTGAATGTAAACAGAGAACCAGATCCAGCGTAGTTTCCTTTGCTGAAAGATTCTTTCAGTTTTCCAGAAATAAATTCTGTGCCAGCACCAATAAATGGTCTGGTTCTTGGCGTTAATGCAGAACCAGAATTGTAAATTACACCAGAACCTACATTGGTATAAGTTGAGATATACGCTGTAGTGGAAGATCCTGAAATATGAGATGTTCCAAAAACTGTGACATAGCGAGGAGTTGGACGATAGTATAAGTATTCTGGATAAATTCCTGTCTGTAAGGTAATTGAACCAGCACCAAGCCAAGAATCTGTAGCTCTTTCTTTGGCAATGCCAGAAATTCTGAACAGACCAGTTGCTGGTGGATTGACAGCACTGGATTCTGTAAGACTTCTGAATGTAAAGAGTGAACCAGAACCAGTAAATACTTTGGATCTTGGTGTTTCAGCATTTCCAGAAACAACAAATAGTTGAGTTTCCGAACTAGCAATTCTGCTGTATGCATTGCTCGCTCCACCAATAGCAAACAGCGAACCAGATCCACGATATACAGAAGTTGCTTTCTGAATAACAGAATTTGAAACTTTAAGAGTTCCGAATGGATATACATAATCGAGATTGACAATAGATCCCAGATCTGTTAAACCAGCACTAGATTCTGATACAGAACCATAATCTGGTGTTAAGTCTGCAGCACTGGAAATAAATTGATAATCTGCTGTTCCATATGAAACAATTGAAGATGTATTATAAGAATATGCTGCTTTCTCAATCTTCTTACCAATGTTGAAGACACTTCCAGAACCAATATGTCTGAGAGAGAAGAGAGACTTAGAAGATCCAGAGATCTTGATAGTATCATCAGATGTTGGTTCTGACTTAGTAGAAAGATTGAATACAATGTATACAGAACCAGAAACATTAATATTTCCAGATCCTGTCCAAGCAAGAATAGGTTCAAATTTGTCTTCAGTTCCACCAGAGATATTAAATCCACCATATGGATATACAATATCGGTGTCAGATACAGAACCGTAATTATAGTATTCAGATGATCCTTCAGTTATAGTTCCATAATTATTGAATGTAGTTGCACCTTCTCCAATGTCTTCATAATTAAGTGTGTTATAATTAAGAATTGATGATTCATTATAGACATATGTTCTACTTTCAATTGTGCTTCCGATATCAAACAGAGATCCTGTTCCTGAGTAACCAAATGCTTTGATATTTCTGGAAGTACCAGAAATTGTAAACAGTGAAGTTTCTGTTTGGAAGGATTTGCTTGTTGCTTGAGCACTGCCACTAATTGCAAACAGCGAACCTGTTGTAATATAACCAGATCTGGTAAATTTCTGAGTTGCAGCACCGTAGAATGCAAACGAACCAAATGGATATTGGTTTTGATTAACTCTAATTTCTCCAAAGTTAATATCACCAACAGAAGATTCGGAAATTAATCCACAATCAGTTGTTGTATCTGCAATAGATGAAACATAACCATAATCATTAGTTGAGTATTCAGTAATAGAAGATTGATTATAAGCATATGCCGCTCTTTCAATCTTAGATCCGATATTAAATAGAGATCCTGCTGCAGCGTATCCAAATCTTCTGATATTGCTGGAAGTGCCAGAAATTGTAAACAGTGAAGTTTCTGTCGTTGTTGATTTGACAGAAGATTGTGCAACACCACTGAATGCAAACAGGGATCCAGAACCCTTATGAATTCTTGGATTACTCGTTAGTGAAGAACCAGACAGAATTAATGTTCCGAATGGATATGCAATATCAGTGTTTGTAACATATCCAAGATCAGTATCACCATCAGCAATTTGTGAAACTAATCCATAATTTTTGTATACAGATGCTGTAGAATTAATGTATTCATAATCAGAATCAGAGAATGTAACGATTGAAGATGCATCATAAACATAAGTTCTTCTTTCATCTTTAGAACCAATATTAAACAGCGAACCTGATGCGATGTAAGGTCTGCTGAATGGTGTATTAGCAGATCCAGAAACATTGAATAGTTGTGTGTCAGCATCTTTTCCTTGTGAGAAGGATCTTGTTTCTGCAGATCCCGTATATGCAAACAGAGATCCAGATCCAACGTAAGAAGGTCTTCTATAGAATTCAATAGAAGATTGACCAGCAAAAGTAAATCTTCCATATGGATATAAAGTATTCTGATTTACAATATATCCAAGATCAGTATCACCAACAGAAGATTCGGAAATTAATCCATAGTTAACTGTTGTGTCTGCAATAGATGTAATATATTCATAGTCATTAGACAAGAATACATTAATAGATGAAGAATTATATGAATAAGCAGCACTTTCAATCTTAGATCCAATATTAAATAGAGATCCAGTTGAAGTATAAATTTTTGGTGCTGTTGTTAAAGCTGATCCAGAAACATTAAAGAGTCTAGTTTCAACATCCTTACCTTGAGAGAAAGATCTTGCATCTGCAGATCCCGTATATGCAAACAGAGATCCTGTTCCAGTATATGCAAAGTTAGGTACAAATTTATAATCAACCGCACCCGCCCCAATTGTTATATTTCCATATGGAAGAACAGTTTCTCTATTAAAAATATCTCCATAATTGAAAATTGAATTAGAACTATTAAATATCAATCCATAATCAATTGCTGAACCAGATCCAGTAATTAATTCATAATCAATCTTACTAAATTCATTGATTGAAAATTGGTTATATATCCTTGTAGTTGATTCGGCAGCACCAGAGAATGTACTGAACTTAGCTGTTTCTGTAAATGTAGGTCTGGTGACACTGGAGTTTGCGCTACCACTAACATTATAAAGATCTGTGCTTTCTGGTCTTCCTTTTGCAGTAAGAATACCAATTGTAGTGACAGCACCACTAATCTTAAATCCACCAGTACTGGTGTAGATGAGAAGAGGAATATAGGTGATCTTGGTAGTACCAGTAATCCTGATAGATCCTTGATAAGCTCGTACAGATTCTGATACATTAATATAACCACAATCAACTGGTTGAACTTCATTTGCACTGGAAGCAATGAAACCATAATCTTCAGAAGTTCCAGTGGATGTAATAGTTTGATAATCAAGAGCTGAGTATGTGTTGACAGAATCAATATGGTAATTGTAAGTAACTCTTTCTGTGTGATCACCAATCGTAAAGAGTGAACCAGATGATGTATGTCCAAATGTACGAAGTAGATTTGTTGCAGAACCAGAAATTGTGAACAGTACTGTATCTGTAGCAACTGGAACGAATGTAGAAAATGCTGCTCCTTTGGAGGCAAACAGAGAACCAGAAGCAACTGGAGTAAATGTTTTGAGTAAGGTTGAAGAACCAGAGGTATTGATAGAACCAAATCTGATTGCTTTTTCATCAATCGTAATTGAAATATAATCTGTATAAAGATCTACAGAATTTGTAATCAATCCATTATCAATAGAATTTACAGTAGTTGCTACAGTTCCGTAATTAATTGATGAAGTATATTCAATATCAACAGATCTATAATTGTATGTTACAGAAGGTGCAGAACTGTTTAATGTAAACAGCGATCCAATTCCACGAGAGATGAATGTTCTCGGTGATGCAGCAGAACCAGATACAACATAAAGATTGGTATCTCTAGTTGTAGATCCATATAATATTTCATAATCATATTCTACAATATAATCATCTTCAATAATTAAATCAACATCTGTAGGATATTCTGGGTAAGTGTAAATTTGTGGTGTTGGTTCAACCAGTGAAGTTGTTCCAGATCCAAAAATACTAATAGATCCAACAGTTGTGTGTCCAAAGGATCTATTAGAAGTCTGATAATTACCACTAATTCTAAAAAGACCATAAGGATATTTAAATTCTCTCTCAATTACATAACCATAATCAATTCCAATGTCACTTCCGACAACAATAGAACCATAATTGACTGTAGAACCAGAAGTTGTAATGCTTCCAAAATCAGTGGTTGAATATGATGTAATTGAAGAAGAATTATAATTATATGTTCCAGTAGTTGCAGATCCTTCTGCAGTTAAGAGAGAACCAGAACCAAAGAACTTATTGGTGAGAGTAACATATGGAGTTCCACTGATACTAAAGAGGTCTGTTGATTCAAGCTTCTTTTTACCTTCGTAGATTGAATTTGCAAATCCACTGATAACATTGAGTGTGCCAGATCCAACCTGCGTGTAAACATTATATTTTTGAGTTGTAGCAGCACCAGTAACAAATACTTTTCCTTTATATGGAAAATCGGTTTGAGTAACAAAAACTGAACCATAATCAAGTATTGCATTATGACCTACAGTTATTGAACCATAATCACTACTTGTTCCAGTTGTGTTAACCGTTCCAAGATCAAGTGTTGAGAAGTATTCAAGTGAATTCAGTGTATAAGCATAAGTAATTGAAGATGCTGATCCACCAAAAGAGAATAATGAACCAGAAGATTTGTATATTGCTGTTGCAGAAGGTGTTGTAGCAGTACCACTTATAGTGTAAAGATTAGTATTTCTACTTCCATATAGTATTTCATAATCATATTCTACGATATAATCATCTTCAATAATTAAATCAATATCTTTAGAATATTCAGGGTAAACGTAAATATTTACAAATGGTTGTGTGGAGATAACTCCAGCAGCACCACTGATATTTGCAGAACCAGAACCAGCAAATCCAAATGTTCTGAGAGTTTTGTGAGTACCGTTAAGATTGAGATTACCGAATGGGTAATTGTCAGTTCTATCAATTACATAACCATAATCAATTCCAATGTCACTTCCGACAACAATAGAACCATAATTGACTGTAGAACCAGAAGTTGTAATGGTTCCAAAATCATTTGTAGAGAGGGTTGTTAATGAAGAAGTATTGTAATTGTATGCTGCAGAGGTTACAGAACCAGACGCTGTAAAGAGTGAACCAGTTGTTGTAAATGCATTTCTTACAAAAACTGTTGCAGTTCCAGTGATTGCATAAAGATCTGTTGTTTCTGGTTGCTTGGCAGTATATACTGAAGAACTTGCAGATCCCTTGATAAAAGTTTTTGCACCAGAACCAATGTATACAGCAATTTTTGAACTTGATGCAACAGATGTAATTACAAATGATCCGTAAGGATATACGTTTTGAATATCTTTAACTGAACCATAGTTAAGAACTATATCAGCGCCAATTGTAATAGAACCATAATTGACTGTAGAACCAGAAGTTGTAATGGTTCCAAGATCATTAATGGTGTATATTCCTACCGACGATATATTATAACTGTAGGAAGCAGAGTTTGCTTCACCACCAACTGTAAGAATAGATCCAGAACCAAAGTATTTGCTTGTATATTTTTCAGTAATAGAACCACTAATTGTGAAGAGATCAGTAGTTTCTGGTTGTTTTGTGACAAATGCTACAGATGATGCGCCGCCACGAATTGTGGAGATTGAACCAGAACCAGAATATGTAATGCCAGCAAGATTTGCAATTCCAGCAGAACCAAAGAATTTGAGAAGACCGAATGGATAATAAGTGGTTGTGTCTTCAATTGAACCATAGTTAAAGAATCCATCGCCAAGATTTCCAATATTCCCATAATTAACTGTAGTTCCAGAAACAGTAATTGCACCGTAATCAGAACTATCAAATGTTTTAATTGAAGATGTATTATAATTGTATGCAATCGCTGCAGAAGAATTACTAATTGCGAAGAGTGTTCCAGAACCTTTAGTAATTCTTACAAATGCTGTAGCAGAGACGCCACTTACAGTATAAAGATTGGTATCTCTGTAGATGTAAATTTGTGGTACTGGTTGTGCTTGAGCAGTTGTTGCAGCACCAGAAATATTGATAGATCCTGTGGTTTGATGACTAAATGATCTCTTTGCAATGTTGTAAGAGCCATTGACTGAAAGAGTGCCATATGGATAATTATTTTTTGTGTCAATAACAGAACCGTAATCAATTCCAACGTCACTACCAACAAAAATTGTTCCATAATTTGAAGTTATATCAGCAATGTTGCTGACTAAACCATAATTATCAGTAGAGAATATTGTTATTGAAGAAGAATTATAACTGTATACTGTAGAGTTAGTAACTACCCCAACTTCAAATAGTGATCCAGTACCAACAAAAGAAGGACTTTGTTTTGTTAATGCTGAACCATAAACACTAAACAGAGATGTTGATGTATCTGTTCTAACACTATCAATTCTATTTTGCTCTTTCGTACTGAATGCAAACAGATTACCAGAACCAATATACGAAGGTATTCTACAGAATTGAACAGAAGCAGAACTGCTTACAGATACACAACCTCTGTATGGGAATTCTGTAGTTGTATTAATAATATAACCACTATCAATTTTACTACCACTACCAGCAGTAATAAATCCATAATTAGTGGTTGAACCAGAAGTAATTACATCACCATAATCAGATGTGGTAAAGTAATTAACTGAATTAAAATCATAATTAAAACTTACAGAAGAATTGGAACCGCTGATTGTAAATAGAGATCCAGATCCAATATATGATGGTCTTCTATAGAAGATTGTTGACGCAGAACCAGTTGCAATAATTGCTGGTTTGCCGTAAATAGAATTAAATTCATATTCAACAGAAACATAAATTTGTGGTGTTGGTTCAACAAATGAAACTGTTGCAGTTCCGATAGTTGATAGTATTCCAGATCCAACAACAACTTGTGATTTTTTAGTTGTGGAAGATCCTGTTACATTCAGTAAACCATAAGGATAAATGGTTCTCGTGTTAATAATTACACCATAATCAAATCCAACATCACTACCAATAATTACAGAACCATAATTTGCTGTATCGCCACTAGTAATAATTGTCCCAGCATCAGATGTTGAGAATACTGATACAGAAGAAGAATTATAACTATACGTTTCAGTACTTGTAGGTGTTTGTGATATTTCATAATTTCCTACATAAATGTTTCCTGAAGTAGTATAAGAACCTCTGAACAGTACAGATGCATTACCTTGAATCCCGAAGAGAGATGTTGATGTATCTGTTGTAAGAAGCGGTAAAGCAAAATCTGCAGATCCTTTAAATGTAAAGAGTGATCCAGAACCAACTTGCTTGTAAATATTTTGTTTTGTTGTAACTCCAGAACCAGAAATACTTGTAGAACCGTAAGGTCTAATTTGTTCAGTATGAATTACATATCCATAATTAATTGCTGCAATATTGAATTCTGAAATTGAACCATAATCTGATATAGATCCATAAGAAACAATATCTCCATAATTCTCTGTTGAGAATGCAATTGTTGATGCAAGAGTATAATTATAAATGACAGAGAATTTACATCCACTATCTTTATAGATTGATCCAGAACCATTATATGCGTAAGAAGTTTTATATGCAGTTGTTGCAGAACCATTAATTGCATATAACCCATAATCTCTTTCAACATAAATTTGTAGAGTTGGTTCTGTAAATGTAACTGTTGCTGCTCCAGAAATTTTATTCGAACCAGATCCATTATATGATGGTAGGACGCGAACTTCACTACAGGCACCAGAGTAAATAAATTTACCGTATGGATAAACATAATCGGTATTAATAATATAATCATAATTAATTTCTTGATCACTATCATCACCAATAGATCCATAATTAGTTGAGGAACCAGAAGTTATAATATCTCCAAGATCAACAGAGAAGAATGTATTGATTGAAGAACCAGAATATCTGTGTGTATATTTGTTCGTAGATCCACCATACACATAATTAATACCAGCACTGGTAAGTACCAGAGTAGTATTCGACGAACAGGAACCACTGATTGTGAAGAGATCAGTACTTTCTGGTTGTTTTACAACAATAGATTCTGTTTGTGCAGATCCACCAAACAATCTTGTAGTTCCAGAACCAGAATTAATGTATAAATGATTATAATAAGAATCTGCAGATCCAGAAATAACTCTGAAACCTTTATATGGAAGATCAGATTCTGCTACAATTAATCCATAATTAACTCCAGAAGTTGCTCTTGTATCAATTGTTTCATAATCAATTGTAGATCCAAATTCATTAACACTACCGAGATTTAATGTCGTGTAAAGATCTTCCGATGATGTAACAAAAATATATCTTCTTGAGAAAGAATTAATTGATTCAGAATTGGAATATGCAAAACCAGATCCCGTATAAGGATATGTGGTATTAAATCTGACACCACAAGATCCAGTGACAGTAAATAATCCAAATCCTTCAGTAGGAATTGTTTGTGGAGTTGGTTCTGTAAATGTGACAGATGCAGATTTAAACGTATTAATTTTACCAATTCCAGTATACCCAAAGGTTCTGATAACAGGTTCAGAACTTCCAATAATATTTGTGAGATTTTTACCATCACCAACACTCTTATCTACAAGGTATTCATAATCATATGCACTCGTAAATACATTAATTACTAGACCGTAATCAATAGTGGATGCATACTCACTAATTACCCCCAGATCAATAGAATTAATACTAAATGGTTTTGTTTTATAATACTTGTATACAAATGCCTCATTGGCACTTCCTAGGGCGTACAGAACGTCTGAAACAGTATATGTGTATATTTGATTAGTTCTTGGCTGAATGGTGTATGCGGCACCATAGATTGCAAACAGAGAGGTTTCTGGTTTAATTTCAATAGTATTTGTTTTTGACTGAGTAGAACCAGAAATAGTTGAGAATAATCCAGAACCTACATAATTTTTTGGTGTAGTTGTTTCTGTAGAAGAATTAAATTTATATGAACCAAATCTAAGTGGATATTCAAGTAATCCATAATCTTGATCAGGAGTTAATGCTTTATCTCCAACGAAACCATAATCAGAAGATATTGAATATGAATTTAAATCACCATAATTTTTATAATCTGGTACTGAAGTTTGTGTAAATGCTTTATAAGTGTAATTATGAGAATTTTCTGATTTGCCAAAAATTCCAAATAGTCCAAACCCAGATGGAGCTGGTATGACCAGAGAATATGTACCAATACTATCAAAGGCAAATAATGTCCCCTCTCCTATAGTAATTGGAGAAGATGAATTATATTCTATACCACTTTTAAAAATAGAAATAGTACCAGATCCATTATAGGATGGTACGAAATGAGATTCTGTATATGAAGAGAGTAATACAGTACCAAATGGATACTTATATGATTGTACTAAATCATCAGCATAATCAATTCTATTTACTGCTGTTTCTGATACCGCACCGTAATCAAACGCATTTGTAGTTGTAGCGTAAATACGTCCATAGTCAGTGGAATAAGGTGCATTTACAGTAGTAGAATTATAATTATATGTAACTGGACCAGTGATTAGTGGTAATGTACCACCATAGTAATATTTTGCTGTATCTGCTTCGCCACTAAAGTCAATATTTGCATTTCCAATATAAGCATTTGTGTGTCTTGGTGGTCCCGTAATTCCAGGAGCAACAATTAAAGTAATATCACCACCTATTTCAAATAAGGTGCCATTACCTACCCAAGTAAAAATTACATTATTTTTTGATTCATAATTATACAGATTAATATTTACTTTAACATTATTATTATAAGATGCAGAAGATTGTGAACTTCCTATTGTTTTGAATACTTTATCTGTATATGAAATATCAATAAATCCATAGTTTGCATATTCATATGTGAATTCTAATGAACCAAGATCAATTACTACATTTGCAGATTCATTAATTGTGTAGTAATCTACAGTTTGTACAATTTGTGGTGGGTTACTTTTGTAACTAAAACTTAAATTGAATACAGAATTCCCTACGGGCGAAAATACAACTTCGCCTACTTCAGAATTAATTCTGGAATCGTAGGAAAATACTGCCATTAATACTCTCTATTTAAATTAAAAGGGGACTACCGTAGTAATCCCCTCAAACTGAATAATATAAGTAATAAGATCAAAAATCAGTCAAGGCTGACATTTAGAGTGATCTTGATTTGGTCACCATTGTTTTGAATTGGGTATGGACCATTTGTGAATCTTTCAGCGAAGAGAATACTAGGTAGTAAAGTTGCATTACCAGCACCTGCAAGAGCAGGAGTTGTTGTGAAACCTGTTGATGTCTTAGTAAATACTGTATAGTGACCAGGAGTTACTGTAGAACCACCAGAACCAGCAGCGATATAAATTACATCACCAACTTGAAGATTGTGTGCAACAGCACCAGTAGAAACTGCAGACCAGTTAAGATCAACACTTGAGTCAGTAGCAACCTGAATGTTATCAGTCAGGTTAGAAGACAGATAAACTCTTCTCAGAGCAATATCAATACCAGTAATTGTAGTACCAGAAGCAACAGCAGTGTTACCTGTTACTCTTTGACCTACTGTAACATCGTCCATTACTTGAGCAACGTTAGGAAGAGTGATGAAGTTGTTGCCAACAACACCAATACAAGGATTTGAGTTATCACCTTTAGCAACAGTTCCATTAGCAGTAGAAGTAGCAGCATCTGTTACTCCTTGAATCGCAACAGGAAGATTTTGTGCTCTAGAAAGGTAGTAACCATAAACGTTACCAGCAGCAGCAGTAAAAGTAAAAACTTGCTCTGGATAAGTAGCAGTTGTTACACCGCCAGCAAAGGTAATAGGACCAGAAACAGTACCCGTGTTAGCTGTATTCAGAGTAATCACTGAACCACTTACATTACTAACCTTAGCACCAGAAGCAATACCTGTACCCGAAACAATATTACCTACGCTAACTGTACCAGTAAGACCAGTTACTGTAATCTGAAATGCAGCAGAAGTACCACTTGAACCAGTAGAAGAAGCGACAGGATCTGAAGCAGTTGTAACTGCCCAACGATTACCATTCAAAAGAATGCCATAGTTAGCAACATAATCTTGATCGGAACGGTTATTTACCAGTGCTGGATAACCAGTTGATGGAGCAGAACCATAACCATTAGTATTGGTAGAGTTATATGGTTCAAAATACGCAGTAGCAGAAGGAACGTCACCTTCAGCAGGAGTCGTATTGGAAGTGAAGAGTTTCAGAACCAAGTTTCTTGGAATCTGATGAGTCGCATTCAGAAGAGTGCGAAGCGAATCTACCTCACCAATATTTGGGACTAAAAGAGCCATTTAAAAGTTCCTCCTAAGGAAATTGATTTTGTAATTAATTCAAATCTATTTATAATTTTATTTTCAGTGCAATTGAGAATTTATTAATCCCAGTCGCTGAAATAACATTATAATTTAAGATGTCTCCAGCGTTAAGAACTTTATTCCAAGCACTTAAATTGTCGCTGGTGTTTTTGTTTTGATTCACTAATGAGGGTCTAACACCCCCGCATATTGTAGTAACGTTAGGATAATCAGTATATGATGATTTTTTAATATCCAGAACTAAGCTGCCAATTTTATCGGCAACCAATACCCAAGATTCTATCACACCCGTCACATCAATTGCAAGACAACCCTTGTCGCCAAGAGTAATTGTACTTGAACCATAATCAACAACATAATTAATAGTTCTAGTCAAATCAGCAGTATTTGCTAAAGCAATACCAAAAAATGAAACATTACAAGGAGCAGTAGCAAATGTAATCTGACTCCCTGATACAGAATATCCTACGCCAGGTTGCAATATAATATTATTTATAGATATAATAAGTTGCTGATCATTGAGTGGATTATAAAGAATTCCACCAACTCTAATATCAAAAGTTTTTTTGATACAATCAAATTGTCCAGACAAATTATTAATGATTAAATTTTGATATTGAATTGACTTTGGCGGAGATTGATAATTAATACCAATCCTATAAAGATCTGGATTTTCTCCAGTTACCAAATAAGATGGTTGGTTTAACGTTACTTGATAATCAGACACTATGTTACTCCTGGAGTTACAGTAGCAATTCCTTCCACTACTCTTGTCTTAAGTGCAGATGGTGAAGTAAGCACAATATCATAAACATAACGTTTAGGATCTAATGTCGCAGTCGTTGCTGCAGACATTGATAAGGAAATTATACCTTTAACTCTATCAACAAATGCAACATTTAATGCTACAGAATTGCTGGTATAATAACTTTTTTTCATTTTTGCTTCTGCTGAATACCCTGTTAAATTCAGATACGAACCATCAAAATTTTTAATAGTAAACTTTGCAGAGAAATCTGTATTTTTCTCAATGACAATATTGATGGTTATAGCAGACATTTATAAAAAAAAACCTTCCTATTATTTATAAGGAAGGTCGGATTATTATTCTTCAGTTTCTTGTTCTGGTTCTGCCACTACTTCGGGCGGTTCTAAAATATTCAGAGCTTCAAGAGCACCTTTAAGTTTAAGTGCCATTTCTTTTTTTGCTACCAATTGACTTTCAAGGTTGCCGATTTCGTCAACCACTGCATTAAATTGATTAGTAAAATTTTCTTTAAGTTCTTGTGCGTTCATAATTCTCCTCAAATAGATTGTAAATAAGTGGTCATTTTTTTAGCAATGTTATCCCATTGATATTCTGGTCTTTGTGTCATAGCAGAACACGCTTTTGCTTGTTTTGTATAATACTTTTTATCAGAATATAATTTATTTAATTTTTCCGCAATACTATCAACAGAAACATATGCTCTATCAATACCATAATTAATATCTTTACCCATAAAACAGATATCAGCCAACTCTCCACAATTCTCAAAAAGTTCAGCACTTGCTGCATAATTAGGAAGAACTTGGGGAGTGCCAGTTGCTGCCATTTCAAAGGGAACAAGTCCCCAACCTTCACCTTCAGAAGTATTAATTCCTACATCGCAAGAATTGTAAATAATATTTAAAACTTCTGGAGTAATTTTATTTTTTTCTGGGGTAAGGTCACTTCCAGAAAGATATAATCTTCCTTCTGAATCAAGTCCATTTTTTGCCATTTCTGCAGAAAAAAGTGGAACAATGTCCCAACCACAATCTTTGATACCCATATGGAGATAAAGTTTTGTGTTTGGTTTGCCTACAGCAAATTTAGCAAATGCCATAATAGTAAGATCAATTCTCTTACGAGGTTGATTTCTATTGCCATTAAAGACAATAAAATCATCCTTCTTCATTTGACCAATAATATCTCTACATTCTTGCTTATTTTTCCTGAAGAAAATATCACTATCAATACCGTGTTCCAGAGTTTCAATTCTGCCAGTATAACCAGCTTCTTTGATTACATTAGCAGCAAAATCAGTATATGTAATTGACAGATCAATATCATTTAAAAATTTTACTACTTCAGGAAACCATCCTCCCCCATCTACAGGGAAATAAGTAACAAACTTAAATCCATCTTCTTCTTTATATTTTTTTAAAACTTCCCAGTAATATTTAATAATCCAGACATCATTGAAAGCAACAATAATATCTGGTTTTATTGCATTATAAAGTTCTTCAATATATTTAAATCCATATGGATCTACCTGCTGACCACCTTTTGTTGATGCTGAAAAGATATTAAATGGGAAATCATGCTTTTGACCAAAATAATTGATACCCATAACATTAATATCAAATTCTTTATCAATTCTTGTAAGAATAGATTCGGAGACCCTACCAAATCCACTTGGGATTACGCAATCTCCAATCCATAATATTTTCTTTTTACTCATAAGACCAATAAGGGTTCATACACATCATACTATAATTTATAAGGGTTGTCAAGGACGAATTATGAGATGCTGCCGCCAATCACACCATTTGCATTAAATACGGTAACAACTGCAGTACCATTGGTTACTGCCAATGTCACTGAAGTTACACTAGCACCACCAGCATCCCCTTTAGATAAGTTTACTGCTGCAAATCCTGTAGTTGTTGTACTTGATGTAATGTTGATTAGTTTTGTAGCAGCATTAGTATTTCTCAAGTAAAGTTGAATAACTCTACCAGCAGTAAGATTGCTGATATTAATTGTTCTTGCAGTACCACTAGAACTTTGAACATATGCATAATATGAAGTGGTTGCCGAATCTACTGTAGCATCTGCATCAGTAGTAGAACTTGAATTACCGTAAGTTTTATTAGTTAATGTTTGAGATCCATCAATTGTTACAATATCACCAGATGTTGTACTAAAACCTTTTCCTAAAACTTGAGTACTAGAAAGAACAGTAGTGCCATTAATCTGATATGTTTTAGCACTAGCAATATTTAAGTTCTCAGTTGATGACCAACGAGTTCCAGTATTTGAATAGGAGAATCCAATTCCAGTAGTTCCTAATGTAATTCCAGCGCCATCTACTGCTGCTGATGTTGAAGCACCATCGGCAAGAATAATATTAATATCATCAATACTTAATATTGTAGAATTAATTGTGGTAGTTGTTCCATTGACAATTAGATTACCGTTGACTGTAACTCCAGAAGCAGTTATATCACCAGTAAATGATGCTGTAGCACCACTTATATTATTTAAAAAACTTGCAGCCTTATAAACAATAATTTTTTCAAGACCATCAGTAGTCTGAAAATCCAAGTAACTATTAGCACCTTCTTTGATACTTAATGCTGGATTTAAATTATCTTTAACTGATACTGTAACTCCTTGATTTGTCAAATCAATTGCCGAACCTTTTACTTGAAAGGAATTATTAATTATTGTAGTCCCAGTTCCAATAGCAGAACCAATATTAACTCCACTATTATTAATTAAAAGATTAAAATTATTAGTAGAAGAAAGAAGTTCACCACCATTTACATTAACTGTGCCATCAAAATAAGATGCTAGATTTCTTACTCTGAATGTTCCACTAACAGTAGCAGAACCCATAGTAATGTCAGTTGCTGCACCAAAAGCATTTACAGTAGTTGCTACTGTGTTATAAAGATTTTGTGTTGTTTGAGTACCAACTACTGTTGGAGTTTTTATAGTACAAGTTCCTGTAGTTGCACCAATATTTAAACTAGTAGCAGCACCAAAGGCATTAATAGTTGTTGCATTATAATTAAAAACATATCCTGTTGCTGCTGTAGTATCAATTGTGCCGCCATTTACATTCGTATTTCCAGAAATAG
>Ga0209500_10000097_pt1 | contig 79307 bp, 106 predicted proteins | sample S_140212_EF_Meta_FD_187323 | JGI IMG/M metagenome (GOLD analysis project Ga0209500, IMG submission 187323) | Freshwater microbial communities from Lake Simoncouche, Canada to study carbon cycling - S_140212_EF_MetaG (SPAdes) (version 2) | ecosystem: Environmental > Aquatic > Freshwater > Lake ... | reverse complement strand
GCTTTTATCTAGTATTGTTAAAAATGGCATTACAACATCAATTGATGTAATGCTTAGAAGTGATATTTATACGATATTACAATTTGGAATATTTGCTTATGATCAGGCAGATGGAGTTAGTACATCATCAGAAAAAGATGACAAGAAGAAAGACGCCAGGCTCATGAGGATCAACAACAAGATCTTGTGAGCAAGTTAAGGGAAAGCGGTTTCCATGGACTAAGGAACGCCCTTAGTCCACGCAAATGGGTTTCCATGGACTAAGGAATCATATCCCCTCGTCCAGGATATCCAGAGGGCTGTGTTCGCTCAGTACTTTCCCCTGATCATGTCTCGCGCCGTCGTCTTCCGTCTCCGACTTGCACAGGAATTGCTTGTCGCCGATCCACACCAGGAATTCGTCGTCGGACCCCTCCCTTTTCTTGACGGCTATCTCCAGTTTCAGTTCGCCCTTATCAATGTTTATGTGGAGGAAGTCAGAGCCTTCCTCGTACAGCGAGGAGGTATTCCAGACTTTCGCCTTCCAGTTTGAGCGGAAATTCCAAGTTTCCTCCTTGCGGTTTTTCTGCGTGTTATCCACGTCGGCATAAAATCTCTCCGAGCAACAGAGTGGACAAAACGCGTTTTCCGGCAATTCCCCATTGAAATACCTGTCGTCCAAGAAATACACGCCGCAATCTTCGCATTCTCTTTCCATGATTCTCTCCTTTAGCTTGCTGTTAGTTGTTTGTATTCTTCGTGAAACTTTTCGAGGTTTTTGATGAGGTCTATGCCGTTCAAGCCCAGCTCTTTCGATCTTTTCACGACATATTCGTCGCGAGTCGGCTCGCCCCTCATCAGAAACCTGTGGGCGTTCGATTTGACCGCCCTGATTTCGATTAATATCTCATTGTTGCCATCCGCGTCAAGTCGATACTTCTTGACGATCTTGACCGGTTCCGCTTCGATCTCTCCAGTCTCGAGGTTTACGAAATCCCCGCCGGCAGCCAAAACCTTGTGCGTGACGTCGTAGTCTCTGTCGTCCATCCCGAATTCGTCCAATTTTTTCGGAATCCCCATCAAGTCAGCCATCTTGTCCATCGGCACGATGTAATACCTGCTGCAATTGCAGTTCAGCACATTCTCTTCGTCTTCTCGAATCATTTTTGCTCTCCGTGGGTTAAAGTTTATCTTCCTATCGTGTTATTCGTTTCAAGTCGGAAAAAATTCAATCAAAAGCGGATATTTTCCAAAAATAAATTCTTCTCTACTTATACTGGACAGGATATCGCCTGTTTGCAGGAAGAAAATGATTTTTTTTCCGTATTTTTCATGCTACAATAAAATTCATGCTGAAAACCGTCCATTTCCTTTCTGGTCTCCCCCGAAGCGGGAGCACCCTCCTCGGGTCGCTGCTTTCCCAGAATCCGTCCATAACCGCGACTCCCACCAGCCCTCTGCTGGACCTCCTGTGCTACACCAATGAGTCCTTGGGCAAGATAAACGCAAGCTACACCTTCGACTTCGAGGGTCTTTCGTCCTCGGTCTACAAGTCACTCATAGAGTCTTTTTACGGGCAGTACGGCACGGAAGTGGTCTTCGACAAGCACCGCGGCTGGCCGAGGAACGTGATCCCAGCCAGGATGTTCGTCAGCCCGAAGCCAAGGATATTGGTGACCGTGAGACCGATAAGCGAGATCATAACCTCCTACATAAAGCTGATCGTCTCGAACGGGCAGGACGACAATTTCATCGACAACGAGTTGCGCAGGACGAGGGTTCCGGTGACCACCGAGAACAGAGCCAGGGTTCTGTGGGAAAACTACATATCAGATCCGTACGGCAGCACCAAGCACGGGCTTGAGGCGCACAGGGACTGTATCCACCTGGTGGAATACGACAGTCTGGTTGGCGACCCCGGGCGCGTGATGGACGGGATCTATGATTTCATCGGAATGGAAAGGTATGGGGGTCATGACTTCAACGACATAAAGAACGTGTGCGCCGAGACCAAGGACAAGGCTTGGGGTCTAGAGGGTCTGCACGACATACGACCCAGGCTCGGGAAGACCAGCTCCAAGCCATCGGACGTCATCGGCGCCTTCCTCGCCAGCTTTTACGACAAGTACAACCTTACTTGATCTTTTCCTTGAGGAACGACAGGTTTCGCACGACTCTCTCCTTCTGTCCTTCTGGTATTTTCTTCAGCAGCCCCTCTGTCACCTCTAGCCCTTCTTTTATGTGGTTGGTCCAATAAGAGGCGATACTGTATTCGTCATCAATGCCGTAATCCCACATCCAGTTTTCTGAAAAAAGACCTGATTGGAATACAGGCATTGATCTCGCGTAGGTAGCCATCATGAACGCCTGGTTGTTTCTCCCGTTTTTTCTGCAATAGCTTATTGCGCCATGTAACGCTTCGATTCTTTCTGGACACACTTCATATGCTCTCATGTAGCTTTGAACCACGTCATCTCCCGGATATTCGAGTGACTCTTTGATTTTGGCTATGTGATACAATGAGATGTAAATTTCTTGATTCCAAAATCCTTGTTTTGCCCTTTCGTTGTACCAATAGATCGCTTTTTCCTGCTGTCCTGAATCTCTACATGACTGGGCGAGATAAAATGTATATCTTGAAATCATAAATTTGTCAGTTTCTGTCTTCAATGCTTCTTCTAGAAGTTTGACATCATTTTGAAATTTCTGATTACTTTCATTCCTCGCAGAATCCTGCAAGGGAACATTGTGAATTCCTTTGAAAAAATCTCTGTTTTTGATTGGCTCGTGGCATTCAAGGAATTCATGAACCACGCCTTTGTAATAATATGGCATATTATTTTTCGTTATAGATGTTCTCGCGTATTCTATGTTCCCGAATTTACAATTTATATTGTAAAGATCATGGGTCATATTCTTTTTTTCCTTGGCGATATCGATTCCGTCTTCGTATCTCAAAACCTCATCGGCATCGATCATCAACGCGTAATCAATATCTTTTTGTTCGCGAAGTTTGGACAAGGCGAAACTTCTGTTGTACGCGAAATTTTTCCAAGGTTCCGATATGACCTCACCAGAGATATTGTTTTTATCAAGCCAGGAATTGATGATTTTGATCGTATCGTCTGTCGACCCAGTATCGACAATGGACACATAATCTATCATTGGCTTGACGCTATTCAAGCATCTTTCGATTATTTTGGATTCGTTCTTGACGATCATGCACAATCCGATTTTTTTGCCTTTCGCAAGTTCAACGGTCGATTCTTTCGCCTTGCCAGCCGGGGCTTTAATCAAGACGCATTGCTCTTCGTGTTCTTTTAAGACAAAAGAATGGTTGTCATTCATGAATTCCTTGACCGCCTTCTCTACGCCTTCGCAGTTTTTCGACTTGTAGTCATCGAACATCATCTTTCCGTTTTCGACCATGATTGGAGAAAAATAATCCAACGTGGCTTTTGTGCCGGCATAAGTGTCGGTGTCGCTGTGGACGAATGAGAATTTCTCATTTCCTTCGTTGAATGTACTGGGAAAAGTTCCAACCTTGTAAACAATGTTGTCTTCACCTAACAAACCTTTGACATCATTCAAACCACACGAGTATTCCCCGTTCTTGTGGAAATCTATGTTGGGATTCGAAAGGTCTATTCCGCTGAACGTGTCGTAGCAGTAATGAGTCTTGTGTTTGCACAATTCGTGTATAAGCTTGGACGTATGACCTTTATAAACTCCAATTTCCGCCGTATGCCCGTCCAGGTCGAAAGCATCAAGTAACTCATCATAGATTGTTTTTGTTTTATCCAAACCGTTGAAGCTGTGGTGGCTCATCGAATCCCATATTTCATGGAATGTTTTCTTGTTTTTGTCATTCGGCTTTTCTAGCATGAACCAATCGTCCGCCTTGACTTGCTTGATGTAGGTGTATCCTTTGCTTTTCAGCAGGTTTTTGATGTGCGTTCGCTTGGGCTCATCGTAATTGTGCTCCAGGGAAATGCATCCGAATTCATACCTGTCGAAAGGAAATGTTTTCAGAACCTCTAGTTCCACCCCCTCGATGTCTATGTTTAAATATTCTATGAAACCAGGAGCGTTGTTGGCGTCTAGGATCTCGTGGAGCAGTTGCGTTTTGACCTTGATGGTTTTTTCCACGTATGGTTCCCATCCGGTGTAGGCTGCCGTCCCTTTCTTCCCAAGGTAATCAGTTATGCCGCTGATTTCTGGGGACTTCGATATTGTGAAATCCAACTCCAAGTCCTTTGTCCCATGCAGCGCAGCCTCGACGACTTTGGATTTCGGTCTCCTGTCGAAGTTTTGGGGGAACACGTCTATGCATAATCCAATCCACCCCATTTTCTCGAGCTTGTAGGTATTGCTTATGTCTTCGCCGTCGCAACATCCGGCGTCGACGAAATATCCTTTTTTGTAGTGACTTAAAACCCAATCGTCTGCTTCCATTTGACTCACAGGAGTTTTTTCTTTTTTCTTTGCGACAAATAAAATTTGTGCCGATGCATTGCCTAAAGTCTGAATTCCACCAGTACCTTTGCTGTAGTCGTAGTTGTTATCTTCAAGTTTTGAAATTTCAACTTCCATGTTAAGATTTTCAATTATTTTGATTATATCTGTGTAATAATAATGGTTATCTCTCTTTACTTGTTCTTTTTTAATGTAATAGGAAAATGTTTGTTTGTGATCTGTATTAAAAATAGATGGGAATGTCATGCTTTCAAAAAGAATATATTCTGGTACTGCAAAATAAAGACATCCACCTTTTTTGAGTATTCTTGACCAATTATAAAGACTTATCTCTACATCTTCTAAGTGTTCTAGGCAATGTGACGAATAAACAAAATCATAAGTCTCATTTGCAATACTTTTCATTAGCATTGCATCGCCATTGTTTAAATCCCAACAATCCACACTACCTTCTTCTACTACTAGTTTGTCATTGCCACAACCAATGTCGATTCCTTTTCCTTTTAAATATAGATCAAAATGACCTTCTTTTTTTCTTGCTTCTTGACATTTAGATGTTTCTTTCATAGTTTTATTTTCTCAAACACCATCTCTGGCGTTATACCTTTCATGCAGGCGTGTTGTGGTTTTTCGTAGGTCTGATTCGGGGGGTTGTCACATAAACCCAAGGATACTCTGCTCATCTTGGGGTCTTCCTTGAAGCACGGCTGGCAGCTCAGCCCCAATGATATGTTGTCGTTGTGCGGGTATCCGCTTGCGTCCGCTTGCGTTGAACCGAAAAGTATGACCCCTTTGGTTCTTCCTTTGTTTCTCCACCTTATGTTGGTGGTGTGGTTGAAAACCGAGTCCAATCCAAGATGAAGGTTAGCCCAAGCCTGCGCGGCTAGGTTGTCCTCGAACGGATCGCCGCAAAAACTACCGTCCGTGTTTTCGATCTGCGGGTCTCCCGGACCCCCTATCTGATACACTTCTACATTCGGGATCTTCTGTTTCATGAGATCTATGAGTTCTTGCCAGCCCCACCAGTCCTTGTACGCGGACCATCCGGTCTTGTTCTGGAAGGTCACATATCTCGGATAGTCCTTGTTTTTTATCTTTTTGGGGAATCTGGGGAGATCGAGATTCAGATTGTCGAAGCTGAAATCCACCCCCATCTCCTTAGCGAAATACTCGACCAGGTGCTTCCCCATTTTCTTGTTTGGGTAGCCTTCGCCCAGCGGGTAGCCGATAAGGTTGATGTTCGCGTCGAAGTCCTTCGGGTCATGATCATCCAGACTTTTCATCTCGACTATGTCATTCTTGCTCGCGAAGTTCCTCAGCAAGTCTAGAAGCCTGGAGTTGCAGAAGTAGGTGACATCGTTTCCCGACCTCAATGGTGGCATCGAGTTGAATGTCATTATTATGTCGCCTATCGAACCGGGTCTGATTAAAGCTATTTTTGCCATGTTGTAATATAGTGATTTTGGTCTTGTCTTTACCTTGTTTTAAAGATTTATCTGATTGTCGTCCGGTCCTATGAGGAGAGCCTTCTCGTACCACTCTTCCGGCAGAACGTTGTACTCCCCTTTGGATAGATCCATGGCTTCTTTCTTTGATATCGTCTGCGACGAGATACCGCCTCGGTTTCCGTGGTAAGCCAAGTATTGGTCGCTGTTTGGTATCGGGGCGACGAATTTCGACCCCTGGTTCATGGTGGACCCGGAAACCTTGTCCCTGTACAGTTCCGGGTTTTTCTCGAAAAGCATATCCACCATCTTGACCGGTATCAAGCCGCCGTCCTTGTAGGGTACTTTTATGTTGATTTCATCGGGAACCGTAAACCAAGCCATCTCGTTTCTTAGCCATTTTTTGAATTCCATGAATTATATATTTGCCGAAACTGAATTTTTCGGATGAATTTTTCCCGCTTGCTTGTATCGCTTCTGTTTTTTCGATGTCGTGCTGGTTATATATTTAGAGGTAAAAATGCCATTAGTCCAATGGATCATGCAGAACCTGAACAAAATAGTCCTCAAACAAGAGGGTTCGGGCAAGGTCGTGCTTTATGGCGACGAGACAACTACATCCCAAACGGATTTTTACAGCAATTCAAAATTGGTCAAGTTCAGCATAGGGGCGAAGGGATACGATGTTTCCGGCAGGGTTTGGGTCATAACCGGGATAAGCGTAAACTCCGACAGCGAGACGGTTTACAAGGCTAAAAAAGGCAACCTGACGAAGTTCTTCAATGATTCGGAGATATTCGTCAACCAAAAGAAGAAAGCTTTCGTTTTCCCGAATTTGGACGCCATTCCCCTTGAGAACCTACCGATATACCAGCCAAAACGAATAACCAGGAACTGAACATGTACAGCTACATCCCAGAAGGGAAAATATTCGTTCGCGGTCAGGCAAGGTCGGTTAGCGACCGTTATTCCTGTGTTCCGGAAGGTGGCTTGGAGTCATTCGGCTGCTCCAGGGTCGAGAGGAGAATATCAGTCTCTTACAGGTGGGGAGAAAGATCGATCGTCTATCTGAAATACAAAGCCATGAGGGGATGCATCGAAAAGGTCGCGATAAAGAGGGTGGTCATGAACAATAAGTATGGGGGTTACATACCGGTATACTGCGACACCCTGAACTCCATATACAACGAAAACGAACTGATTACCGAAACCGAAGCCAGGCAATTGGTTCAGGCGTACATAGACAGAAAGAGGTCTGAGATCGCCCAAGCTGAGAGAAATTGCGAAGCCAACTCTATTTGATTTTTCCGCGCATGAGCTTTACGACTTGCATCGCGTCGTCGACCGCGCAGTGGATTCCCGATAGTTCCGAAGTGTAGTTCGACCTCTCCGTGCAAACTTTGAGGTCGGGAAGGCAATAGTCGCCATTCCTGAAGTAGAGTATCGCCGGGTCCAAGAACCTTTTCCTGAATATTATGTTGTTCCAGTTCTCTTTCGGTATCTTCGCCACCATGAACTGGTAGTCGAAAACCCCAAAGTTCTTCCCGGCGACATTGAGGACTATCTGCCCGTACTTGTTCGGCTCGACGCCGTTGTCCTGGAGGAAGTTCCCGAAGGAATACATCAGATCCTCTATGAACATGCATTCGTCAGGCTGTTCCGAGAGCTTCTTGAATATCCTGTGGTGCATGGACGCTGCTCTTGGCTCGCACGCCAGCGGTCCGTTCTTCTTGATGAACTTGTGGAATACGGGTAGTTTGTCGAACGGGGTTTCCGATTCCGTCCTGTCTATGACGGCTGCGAACTCGATTATGTCGTGGACCAGGGGGTCGGTCCCTGTTGTCTCTATGTCTATTGAAACGTACTGCATTGCATCGCTTTCTGTTTGGTCGCTTCCTTGGGAACATGATCGTATCATGATTGCGGGAAAATTTAAAGGTAACTTGGAACAAAACTTGAGACTGCCGCCCAGACCACGCTTCCCTTAGCCCTGCTGGCTGCGGTGTAGTTCCATTTGTTGTTGTCCCACTCCGAACATCTCTGCTCGTACACTATGACCGAATCGAATTCGTCTCCCTGCGACTTATGGCAGGTTATGCAGTACGCGTAGTCGAAAGGGTGCGCGTCCTGGCTGAAATCGAATTCGTTTTTTTCCTTGCCCCATTGCTTGTCGTCGAACATGATGTTGTAGTAGTGGATGCCGCGCGAGACGAAGTCGAACCTCTTGCCGCACTTATTCACTTTTGTCACCACCCCCTGCATACCGTTGAACAGACCGGCGTCCTTCTTGTTACGGAGGCAAATCACCTTTTCGTCCACGGAAACATAGGTGCATTCGATGTTCTTGAAGGCTCTGACCCGCTCGTTGACCCTCGTCCTCGTCTTGTTGAAGGCGCATATGACCTGGCTGACCTGGGCAAGGTGCTTGTCCTTGATCGCCGATTCCTTTACGACCTGGACTTTATCGCTTCCCTTGAAAGCCGTGGCTGGAAGACCCTTGCGCAGATGTTCCGCGAAATGGGCTATCTCCCCGGCGTTGCGGTGCACGGTCTCAAGCCTGTAGTCCGGATCGCCCATCAGGTTGAACTTGCCGCCTATCGGCTCGAGCTGACCATGGTCGCCGACATACAGTATTGGAACCCCGAAACTTAAAAGGTCGCGGTGTATGTCATCTCCGACCATCGAAGCCTCGTCCACGATGAATCCATCGAGGTCGGGAATGTCTATCTTGGATTTCGTAACCCAGGAAACCTTGTTCGTCTCCTGGTCGGTGATTGGCTGGTATATCGTGCTGTGTATCGTGGACGCGGATATGCCCTTGCTCCTCAGCACGTTCGTGGCTTTGCCTGTGTAGGCGCACACGAGGAATTTCTTGCCCTTGCGCTTCAGAGCCTCGTGGATCGTCGACACGCACGTCGTTTTCCCGGTGCCAGCGTATCCGCCCATTGTTATGTGGCTGGAGTCGCCGATCCGCTTGAGTATCGACCGTATGGTGTCTTTCTGGTTTTCTGTTAATTGCATTTTTCTCTCAATGGACTACGCTTGATATGACTAGTGCGATCGCCAGAAGCAGCGCCGCCACCACTATCCCTACCGAAACGTTGCCGCTCGAAAGTTCTTTTGATATGTCCAGTTTCGGAGTGAGGAGATCGAACGCGAAATATCCCGTTATGAACAGGATTATCCCTATCAGCCCAAACATCAACGACCCGATTGCTCCGACGACAAAATTCTCTGGAACCATGGTTTTCTCCTTTTTGGTGTTTCTACGCGTATTTCATGCCAGGCTTTTCATTGAATTCGATTATTTCAAAACCCAGAACCTGATCCGGGTTGTCCCTGAAGATCCTCGGGAACCCAAGGACTTCTATCTTCCATCTTTTGGAGTTGATGAAGGATATCTGATCATCGTTGAGAAGCACCGCCCCGTGAACCCAAGTCTTCGGTATGTTCCTTTTGGCGAAACGCTTCGCGGTATCAGCCTCGTCGAAGCACAGCACCGTCACGGATCCGTCCCTGTCCTTGTGTACCGCTATGGGAATCCAAAGGTGCTCGCGGCAGTCATTCTTCAGGTCGTCCAGTTTTATTTCGCCGTCACTGAATATTACCGCGAACATCTAGTGACCTTGCTTTCCTATGGTGGATTTTTCGTCGAAGTGTTTGCATCCTTGGTGTTCAAAGGTCAGCAGTCCAGACCTTTCGCTCTTTTCGTTCGCGCACACGCCCCAGTCCATTCCTATCTCCCCTCCCAAAGGCAGATAGAAGCAGCAGCCGGAAGAGCAGTCTCTCCACTCCGACTTGTCTGTTTCCCCGAACGGCTCGAAATCGCTTGGGTCGCGCCTGACGATCTCAAGCAAATGGGAATGAATGAAGTTGGTGTCGTGGTCTTTCATGGTTCGAGCATCATAGTGACATGTTATTTTTAAATCAACTGCAAAATCGGATAATGGATTTTAACTGATTTCGCAGTTGGAATTCAGCCTACTCTTCGTAATTGACGATCCCGTTGCTGATGAAATCCTTGCGTATCTCGGCGCCTTGGTAGATGCCGCGATGCGATATGCATGATGGTTCGAACGGATGGAAGCTGAATATTCCGTCGCTTCCCCTCACCCGACCATACCAATCCCGCCTAAAGTCGAATTCGTTGGCGTGCTTCAGAACCGATTCGTGGCAGCGAACGCATGACTTGCTGTTCAGCGCTATGGTTGCCGCGGAATAGTTCTTTGGCACTATGTGGAAGTCGGCGTCGGTTGTCGGGGCGAAAGACTCCTTGTGCCATTCCTCGCCAATAACATTGACGAAATCCAAGGAGAGAGCCTTCTTGACCAACGACTCCGGTATCGACTTCAGGTTCGTCGCCACAGCCTCGCCCTTGAAGATAAGGTGGGATTGGGATATCTCCTTTTCCTCGTGCTCGAGGGAGACCCCGTTCTGCGAGCAGAATTGGGAGAACTCCCTCAGATTGCCGAAAGGCTTGTATATGGCGACCTTCCAGTCGCCGTTAGGTCCTTTCCTTCTGGTCCTGACCTCGAATGTGTAGCTGGTTTCCTTGTGGTATATCTGCAAGACCTCTCCGACCACCGTGTCCGTCGGGAAAGTCCAGACGAAGGATTTAATCCTGTCGCCCTCAAGGTATTTCCTCTTCACCTCTATCCTCTTGTCCTTCGGCAAAAGCAAGAACTTGAAGGAGTTGATGTTTTTCCCTGCAACCATCTCGGTGCCGGCTGGCGAACCCCAGGGGAATTCGACGTTTGGATTGCCGAACCTCTCGCGAGGCTTGTCTGCCGAAATGTTGTACGACGGGCTGTGTATCCCAGGAAGAGCCCCGACCCAGTCCTGGTACGCCTGCGGAATCTCCTTTTCCGTGTATATTATCAACCTCTTGTTGTTCCTTATGGAGTTAAGGACAAGATCCTTGCTGTTCGGTATGTGCGACGCGAGTATGTCGTGCCTTTCCTCCGAAATCATCCTGTATGGGTCTTGGCTGACAGCCATGAAAGAGATCAAACCCAAAATGAACGCATGCATGATGCACCTCCTTGTTTCCATGTCACGATATGTGACAATCGAAGGCGTAGTATAACAATGAGGATATAATAAACAATACGAAAATATTGTTTATTTCAACTTGGGTAATATAAGAAGTTTAGGATGTCTTTTTTTCCATCCATTCTTTGAACGCCAGCTTCTGAAACGTGTTGAGCTGCCTTTCTGGATTAAGCAGTATTTTGTCGATTTCTCGCTCGCCATCGGCGCTGGTGATCCTTTTCCAGGCTTTGTCTCTGGTGCTTCTTGAGTATTTCGCAAAGGATTTCTTCAGGTTGGAGGCTATGTCGAGGATAGCCTTCTGGAGGTTGGTGTCAACCTTCTTCGATTCCGGCTTCTTCGCCTGCTCTTTAGCCATTTTTGCCCCTTTGTCCGGATTCTCGACTAGCGAGGAATTCGGCGAACGATTCCGATTTCATTTTGCGTTTTTTTATGTTGTTGGGTTTTTCGCCTTTCCTTATAGCTTTGTTTTCCTTCGGCGTATTCTGGTCGCTGCAAGCTCCCTGCGGTATGAAGTCGGCGTGCGGTCCGCAGCCGCCGATGTATGGACCGAAGCTAGCCATCTCCATTTGGTCAATTCTTGTCGGATTCGGAGTTGTTTTCGCGGCATTTCTGTTCATGATGTATATATGTTTTTGCCTTGGTTTTATTTCTGTGGTCCAAAACAAACCATTGGATCGATATATATATTAGTTCATTGGCGCAACTAGGAATCCGTTCACATGAAAACATTCTCAAGCTACATAGAAACCAGATTGGACGAAGCGGACGCACCTTCCGGCGGAGCACCTCCCGGCGGAGCACCTCCTATGGGAGCGCCGCCTATGGGCGGAGGAGCGCCGCCTATGGGAGCGCCGCCTATGGGCGGAGGAGCGCCACCCATGGGCGGAGGGGCTGGCGGCGGCGCCGTAGCGCCGACAAAACCAGCCAAGAAGATAAAATCCCACAGCTTGTGGTCAGCCTGGAAGAAAATATTCAAGGACAAGGACGAGAAGAAAAAATAGCCGTTGATTTGTCTTCCATTATGGTGTATCTTGCACCTTTTGGAGACAGACATGGGCAAGGTTCTTCTTTTCTCCGACATTCACATACACCCGCACAAGAGACGACAGGACAGGCTCGAGGATTGCCTGTCCGTCCTCGATTGGGTGTTCTCCGTCGCCAAGGACAAGGGCGTCAAAAGCGTCCTTTTCGGGGGAGACCTGTTCCACGACCGCCAGAAGATAGACGTCTACACCTACCAGAGAACCTTCGAGATATTTTCCAAGTGGTTGCCCAACAACGACTTCAAGGTGTATCTCGTCCTCGGAAACCACGACCTTTGGTTCAACGAACAGACATCGATAAGCAGCGTAATGCCTTTCTCCTCGATTCCCAACATAGTGATCGTCGACAAGCCTACCAGAATGAAGGTCGAAGGCGACTACTGGGATTTCATCCCTTTCACCCATGATCCCATCAAGGCTATGGATATCCTCTCGGAGCAAGAGGGCGAGTTCCAGTATTGCCTGGGGCATCTTGCCGTGGATGGGGCTGTGCTGCACGGGAGCTCGATATCCGACGTATCGATAGAACACGATGGCGAGATGGTCAAGGTCAGCCCCGGGATGTTCAAAAATTACAAGAAGGTTTTCCTTGGTCACTACCACGCGCACCAGAGGCTCGAGCCAAACGTGGAATACATAGGATCGCCGCTCCAACTGTCTTTCGGGGAAGCCTTCCAGCAGAAGCACATAATAGAGTTCGACGGCAAAACACAGAGTGAGGACTACATTATAAATGAGTTCTCGCCGAGGCATCTGGTGATAAGCCCGAGCGAGGTCGACAAGCATGACCTGAACAAGAACTTCGTCAGGATAGTCGTGGACGACCTTTCTGCGACCGACCTCATAGACATGAGGAAGGATATCTCCAAGGACAAGGCGATTGGGTCCTTGGAGATAAGGCAGCAGAAGAAGCGGATAGACAAGACCGTCATAGATGAGGCGAAATCAATCATGCTGAGGGAAGACGACATGATCCAGCAATATGTGGATCTTGTCGGCGCGAATGGTCTGGACAAGGACAGGCTCATAGAGGTCGGCAAGATGATATGCCAGAAGGAGCTAGATTGAAAACGATAGTAACCGCTTTTGACGAACTGTATTTCCAGAGATTCGGGGTCGGATGGTTTTCGTCCCTTTCCGAAGCCGGGAAATACAAAGGCAAGATCATCGCCGTGGCTTTTTCCTTTGGCATGAACAGCTCCGTGGACAAGATGCGATCCATGGGCGTCGAAGTCGTGCACGCCAAGACGTGCGAGGAGATGAGGTCTTGCACCATCGGAATGGTGTTGGACATGCAGAAGTCGAACCCGGGAACTTACGCCTATTTCGACATAGACGGTCATTTCGAGGGAGATATAAACCCTCTGTTTGACATTTCTTCGGATTCGGAACTTTTGGTTTCCGAAAACGGCGATTCCGGGATGGTTTGCGGAGACGAAAAGGCGTGGGGCAGGCTCAGGGAATACAGGAAATTCGAGTCATTTTGCGGATTCGGGCATTCCATGGGAAATTTCTCGAACATGAACAGGTTCGTCAAGGTTGTTCCGAACAAGTGGAACTACACGAGCCCGACCAGGATTTCCGAAGAGCCCGACGTAAGGTTCGTGCACTACAGCGGTCAGATGAAATCATACAAGAAGTTCGATTCCATGATCGATTCGATCCTCATATCGAAAAACCCGGAACTGATGTCGAAATGGAAGTCGGAATTGCTTGGGCAGCACGGAGCCGCCATTCAGAAGCCGATATTCCCTAAGAGGAAAGCCAATGACCCAGCCGATAATCCTGACTTGGGCTAGCAACATAAGCGACAGGAATTGGCTTCAGTACGCTTGTTATTTCCGTTCCGTCAGGGAAAACTCAAATCAAAGTCTGGCTGTCTGCCTCACGAACGGACTCGACTCCGAATACAGGAAGATCATAGAGGATTTCGGCTTCCAGATCCATTTCATGGAAAAGCCTTCCACCGGAAGGATATTCACGGACAGATGGCATCATTACTGGAGTTTCCTGAGCGGCTTCGACCGCAGCACCCCGGTCTTCATATCCGACAGCCGTGACGTCGTAATCCAGGGCGACCCCTTCGGTTTCGAGCCAAGGCGCAATGTCGTGCTCTCGAGGGAGGGATTCCTCCACAAGGATTCGCCGTTCAACATGTACGACCAACTTCAGGTGCAAAAGGCAAATGGCGGCATATCGATGGATTACTATTCGTGGGACGTGGTCAACGCGGGCGTCTGCAAGGGGATCTGCGAGTCCGTGAGGGACTTTTGCCTGCTGATGTGGAGCAACTGCCTGGTTTACCAGAATTGCACGGACCAAGCCGTGATGAACTTCCTGGTCTCGAAAATCAAGGAAGACAAGAGGTTTTTCCTGAGCGACCCAAGCGCCGACAGCTTCTGCCTGACCGGCGAGGTTTTCAAGGAGAATTTCCTACCTTTCGAGCCATCGCTGGTCGACGGCAAGGTCTGCGGCTCGGGCGGAAACCCGTTTCTGGTGTTCCACCAATGGGACAGAACTATTTTTTCGAATCACATCTTGAAATCATTTTTAAAATAAACTATCTTCACGGCATGAAAAACTTAAATTTCAGCTACATAGGCGCATGGAACTTCCTGTGCTTCGGTCCGCAAGGCGTCGAGATCAAATTCGGCGACTACGGGAAGGTCGTGTTCATACGCGGCGAGAACCGCGACGTCAAGAAAGAGGACGAGATGCCTTCGGACGAGGTCAGGGTCTCGTCCAACGGCTCGGGCAAGAGCAGCATACAGGAGATCATAGTTTATGGTCTTTACGGGAAATCCATAAAGAAGCCTTCCGCCATACTCAAGGACGGAGTCATAAACAACATCGTCGGCAAGGACTGCAAGATAGACCTCATGTGGGACAAGTACAGGGTGGTCAGGACCAGAAAGAAAAACAGCCTGCGGTTCTGGGAGAGCGTGGAAGGCGTCTGGGACGAATCCACGGAACTGACGGCGGGATCGATGGACGACACGCAGTCGCTGATAGAGGATTCGATAGGTCTGACCTATGAGGCTTTCGTCAACATATGCATATTCACGGACGACCAGTCGGCGTCTTTCTTGGAAGCCGGCAGCGCCCTCAAGAGGGAGATCGTGGAGAACCTCCTGTCCTTGTCGAGCTATAGGGAGAAGCAGGACAAGGCTAAGAGGCTGGTTTCCGAGACGACTTCTGGGATCAAGATGCTTTCCAAGGAATATGAGCTCCTGAAGGCTTCCGAGGACGAATCGTTCAGACGCCTGAATCAGGCTATAAAGAAGGAATCGGACTGGAAGGTCGAGAAATCCAAGGAGATAGATTCCATCGGGGCGAGGATAACAGAGAAGAAGTCGCAGCTCGCGAATTCCAGCCATGGCGGCGACCTACTGGCGTACAACGAAGCGCAGGCGAGAATCAAGCAGTGCGGCGACGAGATATCCACGCACGAAACCGCCGAGCAGGACGCACGAGACAAGATAGAGGCAGCTCGCGAAAAGGACGATAAGTTGAGGGACATGGCTCAGGCGCTCAAGGGGCAAGCCGAATCGGTCAAGTCGAAGATCGCGGAAAGACAGCAAAAGATAAAGACGAAGAGACAGCACATGGATTCGGTGAGGTCGAACGAGCACGGATCTACCTGCGAGGTCTGTTACGGCGTCATAGATGTCGGAAACATACAGAGGGTCGTGGACTCCGACGAACTGGAGATATCCGCGATAAACGGCGAGATATCACCTCTTCTGGAAGATGCCAAGAAACTTTCCTCCGACATACTCGAGCTTTCCGAAAAGATGAAGAGGGTCAAGGACTTCTTGTCGCTCAAGGAGTCTCTTGTCAACAAGTTGGTGCTGGCGATAAGGGACTTGCGCCGCGAGATGTCTGACCTCGCGAAGATACGGGAGCCAAAGGCTGACAGCAGGGAGCTTCTCCTCAACCAGGAGATAGAACAGTTGCAGGAATCCATGTCGATCAAGACGAACGAGCTCAATTCGAAGTCGCCATACGAGGACATAATAAGCAGCGAGAACGAGTCGCACGAGAACGCGAAGATCACGTCCAAGTCCAAGCACGACTCGATAAAGGATTCCGAGGACAACCTCAAGTACTACCAGTATTGGAACCAAGGATTCGGGGAGAAGGGAATCAGGAAGACCGTGGTTGACGGCATCATACCGCAGCTAAACAACCGCATAGACTACTGGCTCCAGTTCCTCATCGAAAACAAGATAGTCCTTAGGTTCGACAACGAGTTCAACGAAATCATCGAGAGGAATCCCCCCGACGGCGACCCGTTCATCTACCATGCCATGTCGGCTGGTCAAAGGAGAAGGTTGAACCTTTCCGTCTCCCAGGCTTTCGCCGACGTCATGATGATAAGCAGCGGGACCATACCTTCGGTGGTTTTCCTCGATGAGGTCACCACGAACATAGACCCGTTGGGCGTCCAGGGGATATTCAACATGATACAGGAGCTTTCCTTGGACAAGCAGGTTTTCATAACTACGCACGACAAGGATCTCATAAGGATGCTCGAGACTTCCGACATCATCGACCTTGTCCACGAAAAAGGATTCACGGTCATAAAAAAGTGATTTTTTCTAAGAAAAAACAGTTTTTGATCCTTACATATATTCCAAACTAAATTTACAAAGAGGTAAAGATGTCATCCAAAGCACTGTCCGATTATACTTTCGTTTCCAGATACGCCAGATACAACAGCGAGATAAGAAGGAGAGAGACTTGGCATGAGGCTGTGGAGCGGGTAAAGCAAATGCACTTGGCGAAATACCCCATGGCTGCCGAGGACATAAATTTCGCCTTCTCCCACGTGCACGAGAAGGTCGCACTCGGAAGCCAGAGGGCTTTGCAGTTCGGCGGATCCCCCATACTGAAAAAAGAAGCCAGGATCTACAACTGCTCCGCGGCGTACTGCGACAGGACGAGGTTTTTCCAGGAGGCTACGTGGCTGCTCCTGTGCGGCTGCGGCGTCGGAGTCAGCGTCACGAAGAATCACGTGGACAAGCTGCCTAATTTCCACGCGGGTCTGGAGAGGTCGTCTGACTTGTCGGGCGAAATCATTTTTCAGATAGATGATTCCATAGAGGGTTGGGCGGACGCTTTCGGGGCTCTAATCGCGTCCTATATGCCACACTCGGAGTTCTATGAGTACTATGGCAAAAAGTTGTCTTTTGACTACTCGAAGATAAGACCGCAGGGAGCCATGCTTTCGTATGGCATCGGCAAAGCCCCTGGGGCAAAGCCTCTGGAGGGAAGTCTCGAGAAGTGCAGAACCCTGATGAACAAGTGCCTCGACTCCGGCATGCGCAGGATGCGACCCATAGACTGCATGGACTACCTGCTTCACGCGTCGGATTGCGTTCTCAGCGGCGGAATAAGGAGAAGCGCCGTCATAGTACTGTTTTCGGCGGACGACCAGGAGATGATGACCGCCAAGACCGGAGCCTGGTATTACGACAATCCTCAAAGAGCAAGGAGCAATAATTCCGTCTTGCTCGACAGATCGTACACCACCAGGGACGATTTCCACAGCATGTTCGAGTCCACCAGGCAGTTCGGCGAACCTGGAATCGTCTGGACGGACTGTCCGGCAGAGCAGCTTTTCAATCCCTGCAATGAAATCTCATTGAGAGGATATGACGAGCATGGGAACTCCGGTTTCCAGTTTTGCAACCTCACCGAGATAAACGGGTCGAAGTTGACGTCCAAGGACAACTTCGCCTTGGCTGCGAAGGTGGCGTCCATCATAGGCACCCTGCAGTCCGGATACACGAAGTTCGATTATCTGGGAAGGGTGAGCGAGGACATAACGAAAAAAGAGGCTTTGCTCGGAGTTTCCATAACTGGCATGATGGACAACCCGGACATATGCTTCGACCCAGCCATCCAGAGGGACATGGCTCATTTGGTCCTCGAGGTCAATGAGGGAATGGCTCGCAAGATAGGCATAAATGTTTCCGCGAGGTCGACGACGATAAAGCCAGCGGGTACGACTTCTTGTCTGCTCCAGACCTCAAGCGGGATTCACCCGCACCATGCCAAAAGGTACATACGAAGGGTTCAGAGCAACGCCATGGAGAACCCGATACAGCATTTCGCCAACGTAAATCCCATAGCCATAGAAAACTCCGTATGGAGCGCAAACGGCACTGACAAGGTCGTTAGCTTCCTCATAGAGACCAAGGGCGGGTCCCTGACGAAGTCCGATATCGACGCCGTGAAACTCCTCGAATACGTCAAGTTGACGCAGGAGAACTGGATCAGGAGTGGTACCAGGGAAGAAAAATGTGTAGCCCCTTGGCTCACCCATAATGTCTCGAACACGATCAACGTGAACGATGACGAGTGGGATTCCGTGGAGCAGTTCATATACGAGAACAAGAATAGTTTCGCCGGCATATCCCTTCTAGGGTCCACCGGAGACCTCGATTACCCGCAGGCTCCGTTCACGAAGGTGCTGACTGTCGACGAGATAGTCGCGAAGTACGGCAAGGGATCAATATTCGCCTCCGGTCTAATAGTCGATGCCCTTCACGCGTTTCGCGGAAACCTGTGGAAGGCGTGCGATGCCGCGATGGGCGTTTTGTCCATAGTCGAGCCGTCGAAGCCAGAAAAGCTCGACGATGAGATCGCAGAGAAGATCCAGTCCGAATGGCTCCATTTCAACCTCCAAAAGGACTGGGTTCGCCGTGCCAACCAGTTCGCCGAGAGATATCTCGGAGGAAACACCAAGGAACTGACCTACCTCCTGAAAGATGTCAACAACAACAAGCACTGGGAAGATCTTTCCAGGGTCTACAAGGATGTCGATTACACGACCATGACGGAGCAGGAGGACAACACCAAGCTGGCTGAGAACATAGCTTGTAGCGGTGGAGCTTGCCAGATGTTCTAAAAGTTATTGCTTTGAAAATACTTTTTTTCATACTTACTCTATTAGTTAGATTTGAGTAGAAGAAACAAGAATTACACAAGTTTACAATTTGTAGAAGGCAGTAGCTGATGGCAAAATACATTTTCGTGGTTGGTGGCGTCATATCCGGCACGGGCAAAGGTGTTGCCGCAGCCAGCATAGGTCTTCTATTGAGGCTTCGAGGTCATGTCGTGACTTTGGTCAAGTTCGATCCGTACTACAACATCAACGCTGGCATCCTCGGACCCGGAGAGCATGGGGAATGTTTCTTGTGCGACGACGGCACGGAGACTGACCTTGACTTGGGTCACTACGAAAGGATAGCTGGAATAACGGTCAGCAAGGACAATATTTGCACCCACGGAATTCTCCAGAAGGAACTGATCGAGGAACAAGAGCAAGGGAAGTACCTCGGCGAGACCATACAGGTCAATCCCCACCTCACAGACAAAATAGAGAAGAGGCTGGTCGATCTCGGCAAGAACCACGACATAGTCATCGCCGAGGTTGGCGGGACAGTCGGCGACTCGGAAAGCTTTGCGTTCTACGAGTCGATCAGGCTTTTCAAGCAAAGCCATAGATCCGAGGTGCTTATCGTAATGGTCGCCCCCATATTGTGGATCAAGACCATCAAGGAATTCAAGACGAAACCCCTCCAGAATGCCGTCAAGGACTTGCAGAGGCACGGCTTGCAGGCTGATGTCCTTCTCTGCAGGGTTGAGAAGCCGATACCGGAGAAGATTCTGGACAAGGTGTCTCAACTTTCCAACGTGACCAGGGAATGCGTTTTCGAGGCTCCCGATTTCGAGTCCATATACGAGGTTCCATTAGCCTACTACAACCGCCATGTCGACGACTTGTTCGTGGATCTGTTTCACCTCAACAGAAGCGCCTGCAGGATCCACAAGTACCGCGAGGTTGTCGAGAAATACACCAACAACAACCTCAGACCGATTTCCATAGGGATTTTCGGCAAGTACGACAATTGCGACGAAGCTTACATATCCCTGAAAGAGGCTTTGCTGCATGCCGGCATAGCGAATGACTCCAAGGTGGAGATTCATTGGTTCAAGTCGGAGGATCTGGAGAAGTACAAGGACAACCGTGGTCTGCACAAGTTTTTCGAGAACCTAGACGGGATAATCGTACCGGGCGGGTTCGACAACAGGGGGATAGAGGGCAAGATAAGGTGCATACAATATGCTCGCGAGAAGAAAGTTCCATTCCTCGGCATATGCCTTGGTCTGCAATGCGCCGTCATAGAGTTTTCCAGGAACGTGTGTCGCCTTGAGGGCGCCAACAGCATGGAGTTCGACAAGGAAACCAAGAATCCGGTGGTGAAGTTCGTTTCTGGTCAAGATGGGCTGACGAAAAAGTCGGCAAGCATGAGGCTTGGTGCATATGATTGCGAGCTCAAGAAGGAAACCATAGCATACGAACTTTACGGGCAGAAAACGGTGAGGGAGAGACACAGGCACAGATACGAGGTCAACGAGTCCTACATTCAAGGTTTCGAGGAAGCCGGGTTTTTGGTCAGCGGAAGGAATCCGCAGACGAATCTGGTCGAGATCATGGAGTTGAATGCCGATTTGCATCCTTTTTTCATAGGCACACAGGCTCATCCCGAGTTCAAGAGCAGGCTCACCGCGGCAGCCCCTTTGTTCAAGGGTTTGATAGCCGCAGCCATAAAGAACAAAAAAGTCGCGCCGGAAAACATAAATAAAGCATGAACTTCAAACAGTACCTATTAATGGAAAACGAGGAAGATTTCGCCAACAAGGTTGGAAAGATATACAACTCATTGAATGACTTGTCCAAAGTGGTAGACGACAAGGGCGTGCGCCTTGGCGACCTAGCCAACGGCATAGTGGGCGAGATAAAGATTGTCCTCACAGGGATTAGCCCTCCCAAGATGAAGGGTCTGGTCGAGAAGATGCAAGCCATAGCCATCATGATAAAGAAGTCCATGGATGGCAAGGAGAAAGACAAGGAAGCCAAGTCTCTCCCAGAAGCCATAAGGATAGCGTTGGCTGACATGGAAAAGATCAAATCGCAGATGGGCTTGCCGATCAACGACCTTGGAAGCCCCAACGACGACGTTCCGGCAAAAGACGACGCTGCGGTCTCGAATCCAGTGGAGAAGGAAAAGAAATCAGTCGTTCCCGATTCGAAGTCGCTGGTGGAGCCGACCGCTCCAGGAACAATACCGCCAGACAACGCCCCGTCACTCGGCGGAAGCACTGGCACACTAAAAAACCTGTAGGTGAAAACTTGTGCGGCATAGCTGGATACATAGGCGAATCGAACGACCGAAACGCCACTTGGAGCATAATATCCAAAGTCTTCGAGAAACTCGAGGTTAGGGGCGTCGACGCGGCTGGTTTCTGGATGTCCGAGAAGGGTGATTCGGGCAAGATCCTGCACCACAAGCAGCCGGGAAGATCAAGCGATCTGGTCGGCTCGAAAGCGTGGAATGAGGTTGCCGCATTTGATTGCGACCTGTCCATAGTTCACGCTAGGGGAGCCAGCAAGGGCTACGGAAACCCTTTGGTCAACCAAAACAACCACCCTTTCATCAGCGAGTCCGGGAACATCGCCTTGGCTCACAACGGCAAGATCGACGATGAAGAATACCAGTTACTCAAAGAGAAATACGGCGTCCAGTCCGAATGCGATTCCGAGATACTTTTGCGGGTGTTCGAACACGCATCCAGGCGATACAGCCTCAATGACCTGGAGGGTTATGTCGGCGACTTGCCGTATCCCCACAGGATGGCTGGGATCAAAGACATATTTTCCCTTATAAACCATGGGCACATGGCGGTTTCCATAGGTGAGTACGATGTGGGCGGCAAAAGGTGTCTGTGGCTGTTCCGGAACAGGTTCAGACCCATGTGGGTTTTCGATCTCCGGTCGTCCCTGGGACAGATATTCTTTGCCTCCGAGCCAAGCATATGGAGGGAGGCTGCGTCCGAGGTCGGACCGTACCGCAAGATAATGAACTCGGCGAAGATGACCAAGCTCCCGGACGAGGAACTTTGGTTCTTCCATATAGACAATGATTCCAGATTCGTGAAAAGCCCGATCAAGATGATGGTTTCGAAGTCCAGCCCGAAGAAGTGGGTGTTCGACGGATTCAAGGTCGAGCCGCAGGGTGACGACATAGATGTGGATCTGGTTACTACTTTAAATGAGGCTGATCCAGAAGAGGAATACCACAACGACGATGGCTTGGCTTCCGACATGGTTCTTTCCGAGATAGAAAGGCAGACGAAAAGCATATGCGACATATGCAATTCAATATGCTCAACCTCGCAGGTCCTGCTTGGAAACAACACCATTTCGGCGACCGAAGCCGAACAGGTGCTTTCCTTGCTCGAGGAGCAAAAGTCATCGATGGCGGAGATACAAAACATACTTAATTAGAGGGAAAATGAAAGACAACATTGGCGAAAACGAGGATGATTTTTTCATAGAGGACATCATAAAGAACCGCCAGTCTAAGAAAAAGAAAGTCAACGGCAAGAAGAAGGGAAGCAGGGTCGAGAGGGAACTCACCAAATTGCTCAACAACAGGTTCTCCTGCGAAGACTTCTCTAGGTCGGTCGGGTCCGGCAACAGGTGGGGTCAGGTTAATCATCTTCCAAAGCACGCCAGGGATGTTTTTTCCGGCGATCTCATAGTTCCTTCCAACTTCAAGTTCTGCATAGAGTCCAAGGGCGGATATGACGGCATAGACTTGAATTCGGTGTTCACGCATGGGTCCAGCGAACTGGACGTCTTTCTCGAACAAGCCGAAATAGACTCGTCCAGATGCAACCGAAAGCCGATGATGTGCTGGAAGAGAACCAGGAAACCATGGCTTGTTTTCGTGAAATCTTCGGAATTGGAAGGAGTGGAGTTTAAATACAGTATCAGGTACGGCGAGTGGACAGGGGTGTCTCTGGAAAGCCTGATGGAAATGGAAGATTCATTTTTCATAGGAGGACAGACATGAAACTAATAGAAGCTAGGGAAGATGGCGACATAGTCATGATCAGTTTCAAGGAAGAAAGGATATACGACGAGTCATCGATAGCCGCTATAGGAGAAGAACTTTATTCCTTGGTCGAATCCCGCCCCAAGGCGAAAGAGTTCACCATAGATTTCTCGAAGACAAGCTACCTTTCAAGTTCTATGTTGGGGAAGCTCATATCCGTCAACAAGAAAGCCAAGGCGAACAACGCGGTTCTTTCCTTCAAGTCCATGAACGACAACGTCAAGGAGATTTTCCAGATCACGAAGATAGCCGGGTTTTTCAAGTTCATCGATTAAAAATGCGGCATTTCATCGATGAGTTTCATGATGTCAAGTATTCCCTCGAATTCGTCGTCATGTCCGGGAACGCTGTATTTCCCGTTCTCGTACTCTATCTTGTATTTCTTGTATGTTCCCTTGGACTCGTCTATCTGGTCTGAGACCAATGGGAATTTACTCAACAATATCTTCACTCGTCTTAATTCAGAAAAAACTTCATCCATGACGACCTCCATGATTTTTTTCGACAAGATAATATATTTTCAAGGAACGTTTTTGTAAATAGCAAAATCACTCGAACTGCGACAAGTCGTATATCCTCGAACACCTCTGGTCTATCCAGACCTTGGATCCGCCGCTCGTGAGGAACCAAAACCATTTGTCCGGGGCGTTGGTCCTTATCGAGTCTCCATATCCGTCGGTTATGACGAACACCGTCGGGTGTTTTATTTTTTTAGACCGCGTTTCCGCCTCGACGAATTTCTGCAATATAGAGAACATGGTGCCGCCGCCGCCGTATATCCTCCTGGACGCGAGGGTGGTTTCGCGCACCATGGTGTCAAAGCAGAAGAGCCGTATGTTGAACTTTTTTGGGTTCAACGATCTGGCAGCCTCGAAGAACCTTTCTTTCAGGCTCCAGCAGCTTCCCGATGTGTCCATGAAGAAGAATACGTCGATCTTGTCGTCTTCCTGACCGAAGCAGTGGGTTTCCATCTCGCTTGGAAGGAAGAGGGAACTGGACATCTCCTGGCTTCTTCTGGATTTCCTAGTCCATTGTTCAGACTGGTCGTAAGTGTTTTTCATGGCGCTTATCTCCCAACGCCTTATGACGGACTCCCATTTCCTTTTTCCCTTGGATTTCCCGTTCGCCAAGGAAACCCAAGACCCTTCAAGCGTCCCAGCCTCATCGCCATACGCGAAATGTTTGTCGACGAATCTTTTTATCGACTCCTTCTCCTCTTCCGTGGACTCGCCGGATATCTTGTTCATGACCTCCTTCCAGTCGGCTTCGGAAAGGGCGGCGTGGTCATCGAGGCATCCGGAGTTAAGGTTCATCGCTATGCTTGGGTTGCCGTCGCCGAACGTCTCCTTGTACATGTTGAAATAATATTCGTAACAATCGTTTTTCGACACGTTTTTGCCGTGGAATATGGTGTCTATCCAGCAGAGCCTGTCGCCGTCTCCCGCGCTTTCGCCAGAGCAAAGGTCTATGGCTTTGGACACCGACGATTCCACTTTCGTCCTGGAGAATCCGAAATTCGTCACCAGGCTTTGGTTTATGACTATGTCCATGCATATGTTGGCTGCGATCTTTTGTTGGTTGGACGCGCTTTTGGATCTTACGCCATGGTTCAGCATGACATGGAGCATCTCGTGGCACACGACGAAAAGCTTGCCGTCCATGTCCAAATTACCCCAGAACTTACTGTTGAAGGAGAACTTGACGAATTTCCCGACCTTGTCGAATTGTATGGCTGCCGTCTCTATGGAATCGTCAACGATCGGCTTGCCGATCGACCAAATCTTGTAGAATATCGCATGGTGCTCCTCCAGCCTTCCAGCTATTTCCATCCATTCAGATGAAGGTATGCTCATTTGTCCGATACCTTTATGAGTTCGGAAAAATGCTTCGCCGCTTCAGGGTTCTGCGTGAAAATCTTCTTTATCTTGGAGATCATCTTGATGTCGTTGCCGGCTAGCATCACGTCCCTGCAAATCTCCCGGAACGGTCTGACCTCAAGGACATTCGATATCACGAACTTGAACACCTTGTCGTTCTGGCTCATGAGCGAGACTATCTTCTCCTTGCTCATTAGCTTGACGAACCACTCCATCAGGGTTTTGCTTTCGACTATGTATTTCGTGGCGGAAGCGAAGTTGTTCTCGTTCTGGAGCCATGTCCTTGCCTCTTCCACGTCATCGCCCTTCATTAGATTGGACAGCTTTTGCCCCGTCGGTCCTTCCTTCAGTGACTGCAACAGCTTGGAGACGCCACTCTCCATCGGCAACACGTCGCGAAGGTCGCCTTGGACAGAATGCAGGTTGAGGGCGTACTCGAGCCTTCTCGGGGACACCAAGTCCTTCGTGGCGACATCCAATTCGTTCCACCAAGATATGGCGCTGTCCGCGACTTCCAAGCCGAACTTTTTCCTGAAATAGTCCGCGTCCGGCTTGTATTCTATGTTCCTGTGGACCTCGAACCTGTCCAGCTGGGCGGGATCGAGCCTCTCGACGTCATATGAACCGATTTCGTCGTCTGGGTTTACCGCAGCCCATATCATGCGCAAGTTCGGGAATTTCTCGCCATTTATGCTCTTGAACTGGAGCAACTCCAGGACGGCGTTCCTGACCTTTTTCGGTCCACGGTTGAACTCGTCTATGAATATGGCTTCGACCTCTCCGAGAGCGAACTCCAGAGGTCTGATCATCTTGAGGTAGCTCACCTCTCGCCCATCGATCGACATTGTCGTCTCTTTCGGTATTCCCACGAAATCGACCCACGGGTCCATCGTAGCGGCGCTGAAGTATTTCCACCGGAGCTTGTTTCTCTCGAAGGCGCTCTTGACCATGGCGGTCTTTCCGACCCCGTGCTTTCCTATGAACAGAGCGTTTTGATTGGTTTTGATCCAGAAATCTAGCTTGTAATCCAATGACATAGCAGTCTCCGTGTGTTGGCGGACAATGCTACCACGAATCGTTTTTTTTTGGAATCTGATTATTTCATTCGAAAATCTGAAGCTGGTTCTTTTCCGAGACGAATACGCTCTCGGCGTAGGCTAGCTCGAACCAGACGTTGTATATGCCCGGGTCGTAATCGTTCGTGTCCACGAACAGATATGCGTACATCTTTTCCCTGTAGTCCACAAGTTGCCGATCCACCACCAATCTTAAGTCTTTCTCTTGCGGGACACAATCGCCGCAAGCCTTTTCGATCGATACTCTCAAATCTGAGACTATGGCGAGATTTTCGTAGTACGGCAGTAGATCGGCTCCTCGCGGAACGTTTGGCTGTATCTGGATCACCAGATACCTCTTTGAACCTTTAACAATCCTGTTCGGCTTGAAGCCGAACGAGAAATCGTAAACTGGGGGAATTGGGGAAGTAAACCAGAGGTCTGGATAAAGCCTGAATGAGTTGGATATTTCGGCCGTCGAACATTCGTTGGTCTCGAACGTGACCGACCATATGTCCAGATAGTCTCCTATCGTGTACAGAGGGTCTTGAGTGGAGACGTCAACATAGTACGATCCCGTACCCTCGGACACGACATCGTCGCCGCTGACGCTCTCAACAAACCTTCTGCCGTCTGGGTTGACCTGGGAGACCCCGTTTTGGTCGAGATGGTAGATGTCCACCTTGTCGATAGATTTCATGTTCGCCCTGTTGTTGCTGTTGTAGCTGAACAACCGCAATCTCACGGTGTCGTTACAGGTTGGGTTTTGAAGTCTTTCTTTTGTGGACATCTGTTACTTTCTCTGCTTTGATTTTCTTCTTTCGGCTTCCATCGCATCGTTCTCTTTCTGCTTTTGATCGATGAACCTGTTGACGAGCCATTTTCTGGCGTGCGTCGGCATGCTAAGAGTGTCATGCATACTCTGGTGGAGGTGATACATGAAAAAAAATATTTCTTCAAGGAGGTTAGTTTGAAGCTCTAAGCTTGGGGATTCTTTTCCCTCTTCCTCCGGGGGAAGAAAAAATTTGTTTCTAGCGGCAGATCTATAGAGAATTCGGCGGAGCAAGAAGGACAGTTGATCTCGATCTTGGTGTCGACGCCGAATGGAGGCTCGTTGATCACGCCCCGAATGTAGGAAACGTCGTTGATCGGCAGGTTCTTGAGAAGGATTTGCAGTTCGGTCTTGTCGTTGATCCCATCGATCTCTTCTAGAAGTTGCGCCGTCCTGTATGTCAGAGTGTCGTCCGTGGCGCTGTCGCCGAACATCTTCATGCGACGCTCTCTGTAGTCGTTGATTTCTTGCTCATCCTTGCCTGTCGACAACCTGTAGCGGAATCTCAATTTGGTGTTCGGGAGTACGTCCTCCATGATCGGACCGTATTCCATCGGGCAGGTCTCGACGTAAAGGCTGCTTAGATCCACGTTGGTGCTGAATTTGGAACTGCATTCGGAACACTTGACTTCCACGTCGTAACTTGAGGAATAGGAAATGCCTCGGAGGTACAGCAATAGATATGTTCTGTCCACGGTAAGGAGGTTCTCGACCTTGAAGTTCTCCTTGATGCATTTCTGGAAGATCATGTTGATCGCCTGACCCTTGCGGACGAACCGCGGGGTCGCAAGGATTTGCTCCTCTTCGCCGGTCATAGGTCTCAGGCTCACTATGCCGTTGGACGGACCGTTCGTGCCATCGTAGAACCTTCCCTTGGAAGGCAATTGCACTTCCTCGTATTGGGAACTGTTTCCCTTGAGTGTCTCAAGCAGTTCCTTGAGATGCCCGGACGAGTTTTGGCTCACTGGTTGCGGAGAAGTTCTTGGGTTCACCGGCGCGTTGGTGTTTTGCTCGCGGTTCATCGATGAAAAACTGTTGTTTGGCTTTTGGAGCGTAGATTCGGGTGGCGCGGATTCCTTCTGCTGTTGCAAAGCTTTGGCGAACTCGGGAGGTATGTTGCCCTGTATGGAAAGTTCTGGGGCGCCTTCTGGCTTCTGCGGTCTGAAAGTCTCGTCTGTCATTTTTATCTCCTAATGGGTTGCTTAAAAAAGCCTTTTGTTTTAGAATAGTATCAATGGAGATAAATCTGAGAAATATTGAGGAAATTATTTTCAGTAACCCCGATGTTTGGAAGCACATGCCAAACATGTCACACTACCGCGACGAGTGGATGGTGGCGCAGAGGGTTCCCGGGATGCGCGGGCTCGGCAAGAGATCGGTTCTGGGCTTCCTTTCGAAGGCTGGCGCGGAACAGATAGAAGCTATGGAATCCCATTTCGGCGAGCCGGTCGTCATAAACAAGATAGATCCAAGTGTACACGGGAATCTCGAATGCGATATCGCGGATCTCGAGGGCAGGATCTGCGAGTTCGGGGATTTCGGCGAAGTCTGCATCAGCAGGAACAAGGAAACCGTAAAATTGTCTTTCTGGAGGTAGTTATGGAAGATTTTTGTCTGTTTTTATTGGCGACCATAGGCATGTCCCACATCATAGTCGATGGTTCCATCATGGAGCCTTTCAGGAATCTCGTGAAGTACGTTTCCGAGAAAATCAAGATGCCGAAGGTCGGGGAGTTGGTCGAATGCTATCTGTGCTCCGGAACCTGGTGCGGATTCCTGATGGGCTATATATTCTTCGTGAATCGAAGGGAGGAGCTCGACCTTAGGTGTTTCATGGTCGTCTTCGCCTGCGGGTGCGCCGGCGGCTTCGTTTCCAACTTGGCTGCCATGGTCCTCAACTGGATTGAGGCTGCGACCATAGTTAACATGCCGGAATAACGATGAAAAACTACAAGTACCTGATATATTGCCAGATATGCCACTACAAGAGACTCGTCACGGACGATGACATCAAGGACTTGTCCATATCCAAGAGCAGCGACATACAGGCGGGCATACCGAAACAAGATCCCTTGACGAAAAAGACCGAGATACCAAAGAACAAATTGGGTAAAAGCAAGGTCAAGTGCCCAAATTGCGGCAGGGTCATATTCATCGGAAAGTACAAGGACACAAATGAGACCAATAACCCTTCTTGAAATAAAACAGGCTCTCAGGGACGCCAGGTTCAGGGAGTCCATCCCGGCGAACCTCACCGAGGATTTGCAGAAGTACCTGAAGAACCCATCCTGCGCGTGCAACACGCCCTTCTACAAGAAGATACTTAAAGAGTGCAAGGACCAGATCCTAGCTTACTTCCCGGGAAGGGAGGTCGGCGAAATCGAGAACGAGATAAGGAAGATAGCCGAGAACAACTGGTCGGTAATAAACTGTTCCGTTGGCGATCTCGAGTCCAAGCTGAGGAAGCTTGGACCGGGAAGAAAACAGATAGCCATTTCGAGATACGAAGATCAAGTCACCCTAGTGGTCAACGAGCTCGATGTCATCTATTAGCGATGTAAAGCTTTGACTTTCCCTTGATGTCCGCGCAGTTTTTCATCATGCTCTCTGGATGCTTTTTGTATTTGTCTATTTGGAACGGCCAATCATCGTTCTTGAGTCGTCTAGAGCCTAGGATCATGGCGTTCTCGTAGAAAGAGTAAGCCTTGTCGTATATGTCGAGGGAATGGTATATGTCGCCGAGAAGGCACCAGAATTCAGCCATGAGCGGCTTCGTGGCTATGCACTCGAACACGTTCTTCGAGGCTTGGTGGTAATCCTTGTTGACATAGCAGTAGACCATCCCAAGATAATATTTCGTCATCACGTACGGCATCGATCCGGGCTTCCCCTTGAACAGGTAGTGGTTCGCGCAGCCGATGAACTCCCTGTACTTCCGCTGCGACAGGTAGACGCAGCTCTTGTAGTATTGCGGCTCGAGAGCCAACGGAGACCTTTCCTGCCACCTTCTGATTATCTCCATGTTTTCCTCTCCGCGGTCGACCATTGAGGCTTTGACATATATATCCGAATAGCCGGCTTCACAAGAAAGGTGTTCGAAAGTAGGGTTGTTGAACCTCGTTCCGCCTGAAGGTCTCCAGATTCTTATAGGCTTGGTCACGACTTGCTCCTGGACGACCGATATCCTGGACGGACTAGTTATGTCGGGCACGCTTTCGGCTCCCTTCACTATGGATTCGTTTGCGTCCAAAATGAGTGCGAATTCCGTGCGCACGGAATCAGCAAGCTTGTTCTTGCATTCCGAATAGTTGTGGCGGAAATCCAGCCTCAACACCTCGTCAGCGTAAGCTTTGGCTATGTCTGCGGTTCTGTCGGAACTGCCGATGTCGCCAACGATGATGGTGGCGTCGATCCCGACCAGCGACTTGAGGCACGACTCGATGGTCGACTCACTGTTTCTCGCCGCCACTAGTATTGTCATTTTTTTCATCAAATTTTTTGCTTATGAGAAAAGACAAGGCTTTAGCCTCATTGTCCATTCCGGAACGATTATAATACTCTTGTAGTTCCTTGTAGAACCTCGGAGTGAAAGGGTTATCTATGATCCCTGCGAAAATTTCAGAAAGACTCAACATGAACAAAACAGCCCCTTCGCGCAACAGCCTTCAGGCATTCAAGCCTTGGGAGGGAGAATACAAGACCAAGCCATGGCACAGAAAAGTAACCGTGGTGATACCAGTGATCGACACCTTCGAACAATTAAGTATATGCGTCGAGCTGCTTAGGTGTCAATCCGTCAAGCCATACATAGTCGTCATCGACACCGGCAGCGACGATGAAAACCTCGAGAGGATATGCGGTCTCAGGGACGAAGACATAGAGGTTCATTCCTTGAGGCTGAACGCGGTCAAGCACCCAAGCGATTTCCCCGCCATCGCCATGGATCTTGGGTTCTCCCTGTGCAGAACCGAATACCTTTTCGCCACCCACACGGATGTTTTCGCGAAGAGGATCGACCTCCTGGAGCATTTCCTTGGATTGTGCGAAAAGGAGTCGCCGGTTGTCGGATACCAGATTTCACCCAGAGCCCACGATGACTGGGTTGGCATGGTGTCACATACCGCCACGATGTACCACATGCCGACGATGGACAAGGTCGGTTTCGGGTGGAGCCTCAGAAGGCTATGCAACACCTTCGGCATCGCGGACCACAGACCGAACCCGATGAGACCATGCTGGCCAGACACCGAATTGTTGGGCAATTACATACTGAGGCAGAATGACATAAAGCCTCATTTGATTGGAAAGGAGGAGAACTTCAAGATGACAAGAGATGACAATATTGATCATTTTAGGAGTTTTACTTCTGGAAAATTGTATAGCCATTCCTACTTTAGTGTAGCCAATGAGTGGTACGAACAAGCCAGGAAAGAAGCTCTTGATCGAATAGAAGAATGGAAAGCAGTCGGTGACCAGTATACGACCGTGAAAAACAAGGAGCTTAATGGCTAATGAGTATCTCAACAACAAAAACTTCGAGGCTTTAATCTCCAAGTTCATAAGAATCAAAAAAAGTAAAGTCAAGTACGAGACGCTTTTGGAGGAAATCAACGAAACCCAGTTGAGGTTGTCCGTGCGCAAAAAGCACGAGAAGCCGGAATGCTGGGAAGAGGTTGAGCGCGAGTTCAAAAGCTACCTGTCGCAGTACCAGGACCTCCAGAAAGACCTCACGATAGCATTTTACCTGCTTTCCGAGAACATAGTCAGATACAGGAAATTCAACCTTATAGACCCAGATGACGCCATACAAGAGGGCGTCCTCATATGTTTCGAGAAAGTTGACAGGTTCGACCCTAGCAAGGGCAAGGCGTTCAACTACATGACGACCTGCATCATAAACCACTTCAGGCAGCTCTACAGGACCGCGAGGAACTACAACGAACTCAAGAGGAAGTACCACGAACACTTGAGCGTCACCATAGAACAAGTCGGAAACTCAAGCAGGGGAAGGTCGACAAACAAGAACAATCAGAGCAATGACAGATGAATTTTCGTCCAATGAGTTGAAAGTTTCGTTCTCGAATTTTATACTTATATCAGTGGATGTTGTATGCCACTGTATATCAAGGTTAAAATATGAGCAATGTTATTGATCAGATCGAAAAGCAAGAGTTAATCCAGAAACTTATAGACAAGGGCTACGCGCCCCTTATAGACGCCCTTCTCGGCAACGAGAAGGATGTTTACACCAAAAAGGGCAGGCTCAACAAGAGCGGCGCGTGCAGGGTGCTTGGATGGAAGCCAAAAGACCTAGAGCAGGCTCTGGAATCGTGCAAGGAAATACTGAAGAACGATCTTTTCTTTTCGAATCCGAAAGACGAAAAAGACGAATAGGAGCGGCTGGAGCGAATTATATCTTCTTGTATGCCCTGTCGTATTTTAGGCTTAGGTCTATCATGCACACGTCGGAAGACGTGTAGTCGAGGTCGCCGAAATCTGCACTCTCTATGTATATGTTCTCCAGAACCCATTTCTCTATGACCTCCCCGCAGCCATCGTACAGCTCCAGGGTGGCTTCTTTCTTGAAACCGTTGGTGGCGACCTTGTATGTCGCCGAACTTTGCGTGACCTCGTAAATCTTGCTTATCCATTCTATGACCGGGTTCTTGCTCTTCTTGAGGTCGAACAGGGTCAAGCTGATGGGCTTCCACTCCGGCTTCGAAGGGAAGTTTATAGTCTCGCTCATGTGCTGCGCTTCCATGCTCTTGAACGATAGGCTTGGTCTGCCAGCCTTTGAAGGGGGAAGCGTGTCAACCCCGGTAGCCGAAACCTCGGGTATCTTCAGAAGCCACCGATACTTCCTTTTGAAGCATGCCGACTTACTTTCTAGTCCGAAGTCGAAAGACATTCTCTGTCCCACTTTTCACCTCTTATGCAAGAAAAGCCACAACCCAAATGAGCTGTGGCTTCTTTTTTTTTTGAAAGGAAAATCTAAATCTAGCTTTAGCAGCCCAAACATACTGGAGTTGGGTTGGTATCGCATTTGGCTTGGTATTTAGCCATGTAGTATCGCAGAGTCAACTCCACAGTCGCTTCTTCCGATGAACTGTAATCCAAGTCGCCGAAATTCACGGCGGATGGCCAAATGCCGCTCAAAGTCCAGGTTTCAAGTGATTTGCCGCAACCATCATACATGTCGAGCGTGGCGACCCCAGCCCAGCCACCATTTGATCCAGTACCTTGAATGGTAGTCTGTTTCATCGAGTCGTCCTGGAAGTTGTAGATGCTGGCGAGCCATCCATAGACGTTGTCAACGCCATCACTGGTGGCTCTAGCCACGTCGTAGAAGGTGACGGTAATGGATTCCCAAGAAGCCTTGCCTGGTATCCACATCTTTCCGTGCATGTAGTTGATTTCGGTCTCTTCTATCGTAAGGTTTGGACGAGAGGCTAGTTTAACATAGCTCTTGCCCAAATTCTTGCCATTCCATTTTAAATCAAAAGTCCATCTGTATTTTCTCTTGAAAACTAAGTTCTTGTTTACAGCTAGTTCTCCCAAATTCATAGTTGCCATATTAAAATCCTCCCCTCAAAAATTAGAATGCGTTTGTGGATTCAGTAAAGTTGCTACCCGTTCTGTGGATGCTGAATTCAAGGAATATGAACTCAACCGCTCTGGTCGGGATCACGCCGATCCTTGCCCTTAGCTCGTTTCTGTCAATTACGTCGGAGGTGTTGAGGACCTCGTCGCACTGGATTTTGTAATCGGTAACGCCACGACCAATCAGAACCTCTTGCATTACCACATCAGCTATCCTGATGAATTCGGCTCTCAGTATTTCGTCGTGCGGTTCGAAAAGCAGAGCTCTGGATCGAGCCTTGAGCTGTTTTTCGATATAGAACATGAGTCGTCGAACATTGACTCGGTCGAGCGCGGTAGGTCTTCGCTGCATGGTCTTCTGACCCCATACGCAGAAACCGTCGGTGTCTGCGAACTGGACGATTGGATTGATGCAGTTTCTGTAGCCGTACATCAAGTCTCGCTCTTCCTGGGTAGGTCGCGCGTAGACGTCGTTGATTCCAGGAACCATGCCACGGTTCAAGCCGGCTGGGGCGAACCAAGGTCGCGCTAGACGGTCGTTCTGCGCGTACACAGCCATCACTGAGCCGCTGGGAGGAGCCCATACGTCGACCCTGTTGTAGTTGTCACGCAGGCGAACCCACGGCCAGTACAACGCGCCGAAGTCGCTGTCGAATCTCGTGCTGTTAAGAGGATGCGTACCGTTCTGCCATGCTATGATCTCGTTCACGGTCAGACCGAAAGGAGAATCGATGATCGCCATGCAGTCCATGCGGAAATTCTGACACATGTAGAGGAGTTCCGTCACCACAGTCGTGCTGGTGTGACCTGGAACCGCGATAAGGTCGATGTCGAACTGTTCGGATTCGCTGACCGTGTAGATGCCAGTGTATGCGGTGGAATTCCCGATCAGGAGCTCGTCTTGCTTGTCTGGGTCAGAAGGAATGCCGTCAGAGCCGCCGACAAGGTCGTAGGTGCCGTCCGCCGGTCCAGCCTGGATCGCGGTGTTGTCCTCGATGTTGATGTATTCGGACACCAGGGCGAAGTAGCTGCCGACGTAGAACGTGCTGGCGTCATTCTTCGTGATGTTGCCCCAAGATTCCACTTGGCTGCCGTTGCTGTAGATCTCAACGTTGAAGGAGCTTTCGCGAGTGTTGTTCTTGATGACAACCTGCGTCAAGTTGCCTTCGATGCCGACGCTGTCAGCCTTGACGGTGAAGGATACGTCGCCACCCGTGTTCGAGTCGCCGTTTACCCTTCCGAATGTCTCGATGCCTGTATCGCCGGTTACGCCCGGAGGGGTTTCGCCGATTGCGGTCGCAGAATCGAAGTCGAATATTGCGATCGCGGTAGAGTCGGACTTGATCCTCAGTCTGGCGTCACGACCGTGGCTGAGGGTGCTGAACACCAAATTGAAGCCGTCGTCGCCACCCGCGGATGCAACCCATCCGCCAGGAAGATCGCCGCCTTCGGATGATCTCTGAGCGTTGATTACGTCCACGATGTCGCCGATGATGTTCATTTGGCTTTCCAAGGAGGAAAGATCGATGGACTGAACGACATTGTCGATCAGTACGTTGTCGGTGCCATCCACCACAATATTGAGGTTTAAGCCGGTGACGCTGTTGGGGAATTCGTAGTGACCTGGGGTCTGGTATCCAACATCCGGAAACTTGTCGAGTCCTCCCATTGTCGAAGCAACTTCCATCGCTTGACCAAAGCCGGTGACGTTGCCGTCCGGTACCGAGCCGCCGTAGATGGCGTTCTGCACGGATACGAACTCGAGTTCCGCTTCTGGACCGTAAGCCCATAGGGTTCTCACGCTGATGCAGTTCGTGACATTCGCGTAGAATTCGATGCCGTCGTTCTCGGCGTCTATCTGGTCGTTGAGGGCTGCAACCAGTTCGGCAGTTGTATATGTAGGTCCGCTTGGTAAGGGATTATCCTCGAACACGACCAAGGTCCTCTCGCTGAGAACACCATTGAGCCTCCAGCGGAAGAAGTGGGTGCCAAGACCGGTGAAGTCATATGGTCCGGGTTCGTCCGATTCGATCTCTATCACGGTTCCAGCTGCTGGAACGTCAACTTCGGCTAGGGTCGCCGATTCATCGCTCACTGGGTCAGTGTCGGCTACGCGAATGACGTAAAGTTCGTTGGCGATTAGCAGATACTGTTCAGCGGCATATAGAAGATAAGGATCGCCGCTCTGTGGATGTGGGTTTCCGAAAGTCCTATGGAGCTGTCGGCTGGTCGCTATGATGGTCGGAATGTTTATCGGACCTTTGCTCGCGAACCCAATGAGAGCAGCTCTGTGGAGAGTTTGCTCGGGAGCGATGAAGCTCAAGTCTTTTTCGGCAATCCGAACGCTTGGGCTGATTGTGTTTGATGGTGGAAAACCTCTAAGTATCGCCATAGTCTTATTCTCCCTTTTTTAGCAAAATATTGTTCGGTAACTGTTTGACGGTGATGAGACCGTCATTGGCTGCTCTGTCTATATATTCAGTAGCCCTCTCATCTTCTAAATAAAAAATATTTTTTCCACATCCTATCCCTGGGATGTTCAACACGGTAAAAGACCGAGGCGCCTTTCTTGACCTTATAATCAGCTGAACTGGAAATCTCTGCTTGTTCTTTATTTCTAACATTTAAGTTCCTTTAAGTTCTTTTACGCTCTCTTCCAATCTCGCCATAACCTGCGTTATCTCTTCCTCTGCCAATCCGTCCACAAGATCGATCCTCGTGCCTAGGACAGCCTTCTTCCTTGTTATCGGCTGTGGTATGTATGTCTCGGCAGTCATGTTGAATTGGTACTTGATCACTCTTATGGCTTGGTCCCCAGGCTCGTAGTCCTGGTTGTTCGCTATAGAGTCAAGCTTCACTATGACCTCATAGGGCACGCCTATCACTTTTATATATGCAGTCTGGCTGAATTTTAGAATAATTTGTTCCAGAATTTGGTTCATGTCCTCCTGGTACATAGTCCACACGTAGAGCGTGTACGTTATGTCTACCGGCAGCCCCCTCGCGAAACCGAAAACGGTATCCCTTTCATATTTTTCGCTGGACGTGAATCCCGGCTTGCCGTCCAGACCGCGCCTGTAGTCGAGAGCCTTGTGGTAGACGTACCTGTTGGCGTTGAACTGGAGGTCGCTGTCGTGTATAGCCAGCATCGGGAGCTTTATCCTGTCGACAACCAAGGTATCGTCCTTTCTCACGTTGTCCATCAGTATCGCGGCGACAGCCCGCTCCTGCGTTCCCCATATTATCGGTATGGGATGAGCCTTCCCGTTCTCGTCTATGACGACTATGTCCGTGAAGAGGTCCCTCATGGCGTCGTCGCAGCCCCTCTTGGACTTCGAGTACCTGTATATCGTGGACCTGTCCGGGTTTGACGGGTCGTTTATTATCTTGCCGGCTTGCATCGGGTCGCAGTTGCCGGAAGATCCCAGTCCGACCTTCTTGTCGCCGAGATCCTTGATCCAGCTCAGTTCCTCGCTGCCGACGTCCCGGCTGTTCGGTTTCCCGTCATTCCCGCACATCTGTGGTATTGGATCGAGATTCGGGTTATAATTGATCGGGCTTCTGTCGTTGCACTCATTCAGACCTTTGCCGGGATGATTGATGTCGTTCATTGTTTTTCCTTTTCCTTATGTATGGAGCATGGTGGCAAAATGCACGAACCTATTAGAGTAAAATACCGCTATTGGCATCAGGGAAAACCGCCGAAACCAATCAGGCTCCAGATACCCGGGTGGAGCGGCATCGACAACCAGCACACGAACGGGAGCAAGGCTCAGCCTTGGCACTGCCAGCCTTTCGTGGACGGAAGCACGTACGGTCTCGAGCTTTGCTACCCTTTCGACACGGAATGCCACATCCAGGTGAGGGACGGCAAGCCGGAGTTCGTCGGGGATTTCGAGGAGGAGAACAAGGTGACGATGCTCCAGAACGTCAAGCTACCCCCGTTCTCAAGCTTCGCCGAAGGGCATTTCGGCATGACTTCCTGCCTCGACCTGCAGGTCCCGGACGACATGGTCCTCAGGATCGAGTCGCACCCTAGGTTCTACACTGACACGACCAACACCGTTCCGTGCGTCGTTCCCGGACATTTGCAGACGTCATGGTGGACTAAGATTTTTTTTGTGGTTTTCAAGAATCCCGTCGAGGGTCAGAAGTACATATTCAGGAAGGGAGAGCCATACGCCCAAATTCTTGTCCTCCCGAAAAAATGCAGCTATGACGTTGTCGAGATGACCGAGAACGAGAAGTTCAAGAGGGGGACCCAGGACAACATCATAGTGGATTTCGCCAGGAACATAGCTGGCAACACATGGGTTTCCGAAGCCGGGCACGAGTTCGACGACAAATACAAGAAGCTTTCCACCGTGGCGGCGAAGAACGGATGCCCCTACATGACCAAGCATCTCGAGGACATCAAGAACAAGCCGAAAGTATCAATCAAGAGGAAACTCCTGAAAAAGAGGAAAGATGAAGATTCCGCCGTACAAGATAAAGAAAAAGACGCATAGCCTGAAGCCCTTGATATTCCCCGGCAGGGAGAGGCTCCAGACCCCGAAGATTCCTCTGCGTCTTTTCGTGAACGTCCACGAACCCAACCTCTACGAGTTCTCGGAAATCATCGTTAGGCAGTAGGTTCGCCCTGGTTTCCGATGGGAGCCGCGGCAAGCTGTGGCGGTGGTGGAGTTCCCGGCGGAGCGCCGGCGTCAGGAGGAGCCCCCGGTGGAGCTCCCGGTGGAGCGCCGGCGTCAGGCGGAGCCCCCGCGTCCGCTTCCGGAGGTTTCTCGGCTGGCTTGTCGTCGGACAGGAAAGCCTCTAGTTTATCTCTGTTGAATTTCTTCAGCATAGGTGATTTCATGGCTGTGTCGATGGCGTCGAGCACCCCTTGGTATGCCTCGTCGCCTGCTGGGTCCTCGAGACCGCTGTCTGGGTCTTTGGAGTTTGACTGACCGGGATTCTCCGGAGGAGCCTTCTGCGCCTGCTCTGGCGGCACTGATGGCGGTTGACCCGGCGCTTGCGGCTGGGCTGGAGGCTGGTCTTCCTCGAACACCATCCTCATGTCTCCGTTCAGTATCTTCTCGTTCCTTATCTGCTCCATAAACTCAAAAAAGCTTTTCATTTTTTCTCCTAGACTATCTTGATTTTCTGATCCGGTTGCTTCTGGGTGACCGTGCCCTCTCCCGTCGTCACAGATTCCTGGAATCTCTGACATATAAGCTCGAGCCGCAGGGCTCCCCAAAGCTTGAATTCCCCGAGGTTCCTCTGCACGACGACCCAGTTCTCCCTGAGGTGCGGCGTGAATATCCTGGACCCTATCTTTGGCGGGTGACCTATCGACTTCAAAGCCGTCCTGTAGTTGACCTCGAACACCATCTCGTCCGGGGAGTCGATGCCGAACTGGGTCAGGGCGTTTTGCGAAGGTATGGGCTCGTAGTTGCACCACAGCATGATCGGGTTGTTCGAGAATATCTTGCCCCTGTCCTCAAGGTACAGCGGGTCCACCGTCTGGCTCTGTATGAAGACCTCGTAGTAGTACAGCGGAGATCCGCCGCGCACCATCGACTCCTGGTCCCACTGGTTGAACAGGTCGTGTTCCGGGGCGCCCGGGTTGTATTGCTGCGTGCTTCCGAGCGTCTTGTAACATGTTCCGTCAAGGTTTCTGAGCAAAGATTCTCCTTATAGTTTCGCGGCTGTCGCTGCTACGTGGGCTGGCGTATTCTTGAGATCTTCGACTAGTTTCGTGTAAGCCCCAGGCGTATTGCCGTCAAGCTGTCTCACGGTCAAGTCCAAAAGACCAACGAAATTGTTTTGCAGCACTCTTCTGAAAAAAGTCTCGTAGGGATGACCAGGTGTTGTGGGGGAATCAGGAAATTCAACGCCATGCTCTCTGTAAAACGTATCTTTGAACAGAGATGTGAGCCATTTGCTCAAGTAGCCGCCTTTCCCAGCCACTTTGTGCTCAGGTCCGAAAAGCTTGCTTGCCGCGTCTCGAAACATACTTTGGAAAAGTCCTTTTGGGTCGGCAATTTTTTTACCCTTGAAAGGGGATTGCGAGTTTTGCTCGAATTTTTTAAAATAATCTTCATATAATTGAACTATTGTTGAATATTCGAATCCATCTACGTGTCTCGTTAGTTCTTCCCTGACTTTCTCTAGCATCGCAATCATGCTTGCCCTTCCGGTATCTGTTTTCATTCCTGTCGCCGTGGCGGCTCCAGAGATGGCGAGATTCATACTTTGTATTTTATCGTCGAGAGCTTTCCAATAGTCATTCATTTCTTCTTCGATATTCAATTTCGTACGTCCGAAATCGCCAGCATCGTCTTTTTCGAGAATCCAGTCTCTCATCCGAATTAATTCCTCTCTAGATCTGGAAGATACGCCTGTTTCTCTCATATGTATTTCTTTTATGTCTTCTGGCGTTGTACTGGACTTGAGGAAATCGTTAATTGCTTCAGTATCCTCTAATCTTCCAATTTCCAAGGAAAACCGATCTCCCTGAACATTTTTTTGCGTGCTTTGTGGTATGTTGGCTTCAATGCCGCTGGCGCTTACATCCGCCACCTTATTTTTCTTTATCACCGCTTTTTTGGCGTTGGGCACAAGTTTACCAAGTCTATTTCTCCAAGTAGACGCCACTCTTTGTTCGAAGACTCCCCTGTTTCTGCACATTATCACCCCAAGCATCGCAACGTCAAACCATCCGGAGTTGAAATAGTTGAAGATAGCCGAGTTTTGCCCCTTTTCTGGCTCTTTTTCTCCTTTCCCCCTGTTGATAGCCAATACTTTGGCTCTTTTTTCTGATTCTTTATTCATCCATCCGCCATCCTTGTAGATATGGGTCATGACTCTTCCTGGATCCCCAGATCGTGACACGTAATGACCTCTTATGATCTGGTCAAATAAGTCTTTGGCAGGAACATCATTATCTTTGTTTTTTATTGCAATATCTTTGAGAATACCATGGAAGTCAAAGTCACCAGTCTCGTCGAACTTGTTTTCCCTCATGTACTTTCTGCATTCGTCTTCTATGGTTTCTGGGGTTATCGGTATCGATTCGCCTCGTATTTCTATTTTTTTTGGCAGTTTGGCATTCCAGTCCTTGAATTCCGGGTGCTCGAGGTTTTTTTCTTTCCCAGTAAGTTTTCCGCCTATGGACATGTTCCTGACTGATTTTTTTTCGCCACTTGATCTGATGGCGACCGTCTCGGCGTCTTCGCCCTTTTTGTCCTCTATGCCCAGATTGATTCTTTTGGCGAACTGAGCTATCCTGAAATTGAACTCTCGATTAAAATCTTCTTTGTAGTCATCCAGTCCATCTAAAATACCTGGGATTAGTCTTTGGTTTTCGAACAGCCATGTCTTAAAGGAAAATCTCATTTTTAACACCTCTTTGATTTATCTATATGCCAAGAAAAAAAAATGGGGTAATTTTTTGAAAATTACCCCATTTTGATTTGTTTGTCCTACGCAGATCAATCCAGGCTTATCCTCGGCGATATGGCTATCTGACCGCCGCCGGCGGGCAGTATGAAAGGCGCACCGGAGAATCTCTCCAGCCAAAGAAGGGCTGGCGACCCATAGATGGTCGTCACGTAGTAGCCGTATACCGTCACCGCCGTGGTGAAGGTGAATGTCTGTTCGCTGTATACCGCGGTGGTCGTGCCGGATGTCTGCGTGGTCGTCCAGCTAGATCCCACCAGCGTCACCGGAAGGTAGCCGGAAGCGCCCAGAGCCTCGGTCACCGTCGACAGCGTGGTGTTTTCGGCTGGTGTTAGGTTGTTCGTGAAAAGACGAAGAAGTCGTTCGCCGTTAGCCGGCGCGGCTGTTCCGTCGGTTGAAATCATGTTGACCAAATATTGAAGCATCAGTATTTCGCCGATGTCTGGTACGAGTAAGCTCATTTTCGATTCTCCTTGTTTCTGTATTATGTAGAATTAAACGGTGAAATTTTTCTCTTTTTTTCGTAAATACCGCACACCTATGAATGAGTTTCGGGAATAAAAATAAAATGACACTAAAAAACAAAGACGGTTCGGTCTACAGGCTCCGCAGCCCAAACGCCCTCATGAGGGACCAGACGGTGTGGAACGGATACACCATCCACAACATGAAGTGGGACCCGATCACGCAGGAGAGCAAGGATGAGGTCATTCCCATGCCCAGCGATTTCTCCGTCAGGGATTCGTTCGTGGAGGAACTGGAATCCAACAAGCCGCCTGCGCACGAGGCAGAACCAAAGTCTCCCATCGAAAGTCCGAAAGCAGAGGAGAGGAAACAGGATGGCAAAGGCGTCGGTCTCGGGGTCGAGACGACGTTCGTCTGGTGCCTGCCGGCTGTCCTGAAGAGAAAGAGGGACTCCCTGTACGACGAGGAATACGTCACGGTAAGCTATGGAAACCCGTATTCCTTCGAGGCTGTAATGGTGGAGGAGGGCGACCTCTCGTTCTCCATGTGGACCACGGCGACGATCGAGAGGGGAAGCGTCGTCTTCCCCAAGACGACGTTCAAGAGGTGGTGGAGGGTCGACGATATAAGGGAGAAGACTGGCGGATTCCTCTACAGCGGAATGCCTTCCGACTACCAGCCGCACTTCGAGATCTAGGAGTTCGGCGAGGTTATCTTGACTTCGAACCCGAGCTTGGACAGCTTTTCCCTGTGCTCGTCGACAGCCCTGACGAAACCGACCTCGTAGATTTCCACCATCATGGACACGAAGTCCTTGATGTCCTTGTCGGTCGCCAGGCTGTGCGACACCCTGTCTATTATCTGCTCATGCTTGGGATACCTTTCCTTGAGTATCTCGAACATGGTCTTCTTGAGCATGTGACCCCTGGGGTTCGACATGAGGTTGAACCAGCCTTCGTTTGAATCTGCCAATTTACGTCTCCTTTGGGAATCTTATTTTGAGCTGGTCGTCTATCAACCTGATAGCGGCGTTGTAGTCGCCAGGAAGAGTCGTTGCCTTCTTCTCGATGATCTTCTTTTTAAGGTTGTTGAGGCTCTCCTCGTTCCTGCGCGTGATATAATATGGGTGGAACGCCAGGGCTAGGAATTCCTTTTTCTCCTTCAGTTGGTCCGGGTGATGTTCGGAAGCCATCTTGATGATCTCCGGTCTCGGACCATCTTCGGTCTCGGAGCCGACACCAGGCGTAGCCGCCGTTAGCTTCAGTCTCGGAGCCGCCATATTTATCGGCGAGGACGAAGAAGTCTGCGCGGGAGTTCTGTTCGCGTCCCTATCCATGACGTTCCCGGACATGAAGTCTTGAACTATCGTGAGTTGGGAGAATTGGGTCAGCATCTGCGCCATCGTTTTCTTCTGGTTGACGACCGTGTCCAGCACGTGTGTGGCTTCCCGCTCCAGTTCGTTGCCGACGATGCCTTTCTCGTCGTGTATCATCTCCTTCAGTAGCGTGTGCATGGCGTCAAGGAGGTTCATCTTCCTCGTGAATTTATCCTTGAACAGGTTAAGCAGGGCTGTCGTGGTTTCCCCGTGGGGTATGTTCCCGGACGTGTTGAGGCTGTCTGCCTCCTCAGCCTTGTCGATGAGGTGCTTTACGATGTTCCTCAGCTGATGTCCGCGGTACGGGAACACGAACCTTCCCGTTATTGGTTTCCTTCCACGCTCCGAAAGATGGTCCAGCTTGTCGTGCAGGTCGGAGCCGAATTCGATGTCGTCCTGGGATATGAGGGTCGTGGGCATGACCTGCGGAACTCCCATGCTTCCGTCTCTGGTTTTCCTGGTGCCGCCGCCATGCACGCTCTGCTGCAGGAGGTTCGTCGTCTCGTTCCTCGCGTACAGCTTCCTTCCGGATTTGGTGGACAGGGCGTCCTCGAGCAGGTTCCTCTCCATCTTGGCGACCACGATGTCGTGTATCTCCTTCACGTTACTCATGGCTATGGTGTGTTCCCAAGCCGTGACTCCTCTGCTATCGATCCTGATCTGGGATATGCCTTCTACTATATCCTTGTACAGACCAGGATACTTCGGGTCCGAGTCCGGGTACTTTTTCATTTTCCCGAATATCCTCGCTATGGCTTCGTCGTATCCATTAGTTCCGAACTTGATGGATCTCTCTTTCGGCTTGTTCTGGTTCGGGTGGATCGAAGCGCCGCTCTGGTGTCCCGGTATAGCCTTGTCGTACTCGTCGTGGTCAAGCGGAACCTTGTCTTTCTTGTATCCCACCCTCCTTTCCATCCTGTCGTCGGGCTTGGCTTCCCTGTAGTACCTGGCTGGGTTGAGGTAGGGCATTTCTACTTCCACATCTTTGCCGTTCACCTTCACCGTCTTTTTGAAGACCGGCAGGTGCACTGATTGTTCTTTGTCCAGAGTTTTGCCCGCGCTGTCGGTTTGGTGTCCGGGTATCGGCGGACCCTTGATGTTTTTCAGGCTTTCGTCGCTCTTCTTTTTGTGTTCGAATTCCGCTTTGGCTATTTTCGTGATGAATATGCCGTAGCTCCGCTTGTCGTAAATTTTAATCTTGTATTTTTTTCCATTGGGCTCGTTCACGTGCACCTCGCTCGATCCGTCCTCCTTCGTCAGCTTGGTGCCGTCTTCGAGCGAGACGTCGAAAGCCGGCATCGGACCCCTGAATTTTTCGAAAGGTATGATGTTGAAGAACTTGGATTTGTAAATATTGACGAATTTTTCCGTCAGTTTCGTGTCGATGAAGTCTGTTTCCTTCCATCTTTCTATCTTGACCTCCTTCCCACCAGGTATGTTCTTGGTCTCGCCGGATTCTGGAAGGTCTCCGTATATCCTGTGGAAGTTGTCGGCGATGAGCTTGTGCACGGCTCTGGATATGGTTTTCGCGAGCGGCATCTGCATGCCGGCTGTTCCCCTCGGAAGCTTACCTTGTCCCGGGTGTGGTTTCGTTAGGTCGAAGCCGTATCTTCCGTGCGGGTGCTCGTCATTGTCGAGACCGATGGCGGAATGGGTTTCGCCCGCGGTCCTCTCGAGCTTGTGTGCAAGCCTGTTGATGAACGGCTTCGCGTCCACGTTGATCACTTTGGTACCGAACTTGAACGTGTACGTCCTCACTTGGTTTTCGTTCTCCGGCACGTCGCGCTTGACCCTCTCGACCATGTAGAACGCGAGGTTGTTCGCGACGTTGTTGCTGGCGTCATTGATCCTGCCCTTGTGCTTTTCCCTCCATTCCTTCCCGTAATCCCTCTTGATCTCTTGGACCATGTCTCTCGTGAAAAGACCGGGCTTGTCGTTGACGAGGTACTTGTTGTGCCTTCCGCTCTTGAGAGCCCTGTATATCTGCGTCTTCATTTCCTTGGATATCTGCCTCCTTGACCTTTCCCTTTCGGAAAGAGCCTTGTAGAGATCTCTGTTGTATCTCTGGAGGAGGGCGCTAGCCCATAGTTTTTGTCCCTCGTATTCGAACGGGAACTGGTAGAGGAACTCGAGGTCGTCCTTGTCGATCTTGACCGCGCCCCTCTCCACCGCCCCGTGGAGAGCCATTTCCAGCAGGTTTTTCTTTTCCAGATATTCAAGGAATCTCATTTTTAGTCACCACCAAATAGATTGAAACGGTTATGTCTATATAGTATTATGGACAACAATATGTTATATATACCGCAACCATCGTCGGAACAATACAAGTGTCTTTCCGAGTGCGGCGGCTGCACCGACCTTGGTCCCACGGACCCGCTCGTCAAGATAGGTCCGAGGAAATCGAGGCTCAAGGTGCGGGAGCAGATAAGGGAATACGTACTCACGATGCTTGGCGCACCCGTCATAACGATAGAGCTGGACGAGCAGCAGGTGAGCAACTCGATAGACTTCGCTCTCCAGATATTCGAGGAGTATGCCCCGATGGAATACTTCCAGTACTACACCTTCTTCACGGTCCCCGGTCAGTCGGTATACGAGATGCCGAACGACGTGGGCTACATAAGGCAGGTCTCCTACAAGGAAACGGCTCAGTACGCGTTTTCCGCGTCAGACCTCGGCGGCGTGATACCTTTGGAGTACATGGGCGCCGGGGCTTACGGGAGCATAGCCGGCGGCATCAACCCGCAGTCGCCCGTATGGGGCAAAATGAACGAGTGGGTCCTCTACAAGCAATACGAGGACATGTACAACAGAGCAAGCGGTCAGCAGGGCGGATGGGAATGGCTCGGCGGATACAACACGATAAAGGTGTATCCTTCCCCATACAGGGTTTATCCCGTAATGGTCAGGTATCTCCAGAAGAGACCCGACTTCAAGCAGGTCACCCAGGCTATGCAGGAGGGGTCCCTTGCGTTCGCGAAGATAATACTCGGCAGGATACGGAGCAAGATATCGAACCCTCCCGGTCCGAACGGCGGCGTACAGCTAGACGGACAGCAGATACTGCAGGAGGGTCTGGACGAGAAGAAGGATTGGGAAGAGAAGCTTCTCAACAAGTTCGGGGACATCCTCGGACCATCTATGGGATAAAAACAAGGTGGCGCGATGACAGATTACAACACATGGCTGTTGAGGAAGAACCAGGAACTCCACTCGAAATACATCGAGTGCCGCGAGGAACTGCTCGGCTTGGTCTCCAGGGAATTCAGCAAGAAAATAGTGACGGAATCCGCCCAGGCTTCCAGGTACAGCATCCACGTAGACTATCGTACCGACATGGAGGAGGTCTTGGTCTCCTTCGCGAAGCTCGTCCTCGGCTACGTGAGCGCCGGGCTGAAGAAGATGAGTTTCCACACCAAGCACGTGTTCGACGAGAAGCCCCTTAGGCTTCTGGTCTCATCGAGGAACTGGGATGACGGCGAATGGGTCGGCATAGTTTCGTGGAGCGAGAAGGATCGTTGTTTCCTTGTGTCCAAGGGCTATTACAACAAGGACAGGAAGACCGTCTCGGTCAAGTCCACGAACAAGTGCCCGGGAACGGCGTCCGACATCACGAAGGACGTCAGCAACATGATGCACCACCTCAAGACGCAGCCGGACAGGCATGTCGAGAAACTGAAGCCCGTGCCTCTCAAGAGGGGTCCTAAATGATCTGCGATAACTGCAAGGAACACACGGATTCCGAGATTTGCCGCGCCTGCGGCTCATGGGTCTACATCCTCGAGTCCTTGCGGAGGTATATCACGCTTTCCCGCAGGAACTCCTTGTAGTCCGCCGTCCTGGCGCATTGCTGCGAACTTGTCACTATCAACCTCGCCACCTCTATCTCTTCCACCACGAAGCCGCGGCGTTCCGCGTGTTTCGCGAGCAGCAGGTCAGTCGGAACGACTATGCCGCCGTAAGCCGAGTTGCTGACGGTTATCACGCAGAAGCCCCCGGGCTGAATGGCGGAATGCAGGTCGTCTATGACCTTGAACATGTCGACGAAATAGGACAGCACCATGTCGGGTATCTTCTCGTCGCACATGTCGGATGATCTGAGGTCTGAAACCAATTCGGAAAGCTCAGGCTCCTCGTCCGGGCACGCGGAGTTCATCTTGACGTTTGGGTTCTTCAGGTGAGACCTCAGCGACTCGCACCTAAGGAGCTTCAGGTCCTCGTACCTTTTGACGAACCCTCCCATCCAGAGCTCCACCTTGTAGATCTCTGTGTAGTTGAAGCAGTTGGCGTAAGGCGGCGAGAATATGGCGCCTCCGATCGATTCCGCCCCCATGTGGTCGGTCATGCGCAGAGCCGTGTCGCAGACCACGTTCGGCTCGCGCCAGCCGATCCCTATGGCGTAGTCCATGTCGGAAATCATTTCGTCCATCTTCGACTCGAGTATGGAGCGCGCCCTCGCGGCGTCCGGCACCGGGAAGTTGGAGGCTTTCCTTTTCCTTATGCCGTTCCCGTCTTTCCTGAAAGGCGAGCAGTCCTCCAGTATCGACAGCCATGCCAGCTTAGCCAGATCGATCGATTTCTCGGATACACCTTCCGAATCCTCTATGGCTCTCCTGCACCTCAGGAGGAACTCAAGGGAGTCGGGAGCGAAAAGGTTGTCTATTATTTCGAGAGATGGTTTGCCGCACGGTTCGAATTTCTCGACGCCAGTCGAAATCACGTTCCGTATGTGCTCGAGACCGGACTTGTCATCCTTGGAATAGTTCCTCGTCTTCACCCTGGACAGCAGGCATGCGAACGGGTTGACCTCGAACCCCATCGAATCCAGACCCATGCGCTTGGCTTCAAGGAGGGTGCTCCCGGAACCGCAGAAAGGGTCAAGTATGATTTTGTTACCTTCCGTTCCGTACCTTTGTATTATTCCACGAACTAGGCTGGTAGAATATCCTTCCCTGTACCTGTACCATCTCTGTATCGGGGTTGACATGTCGTCGGTGTAGTTCACTGGCGACCTGTATGTCGCCCCGGCGATTTTCTGGAAGGACACGTTGAGCGAGGAATTGATCGACTTGAGGTTTCGGTTCGAAAGGCTCATTTCTTCTTTTTCCGATTCCTGCTCATCTCGCCGACCTTGGCGCAGGCTTCCATGTATCCGTCTATGTTCTCCCCGGCGTCCATCCACCAGCCCTTGACCTTTATGGCTTTTAGCATCTTGAGCTTCAGGTACATGTTGTTTAGGTCGGTTATCTCAAGCTCGTTCCGCGAAGACGGCGAAAGGCTCGTTATGAGGTTCCACACGGACGAGTCGTACATGTACAGACCCGTCGCCACGCTGTTGGTCTTCGGGTTCTTCGGCTTTTCCTCTATTGAGGTCACGTTGCCCTTGGCGTCGAAATCGACTACGCCGTAGTGCTGCGGGTTCTTGACCTTCGTGACGAATATCCTGGCTCCAGTCGGATCACCCTCGAAATCAGACACCGCGTCCCCGAAATGGTTCTCGAAAAGGTTGTCCGCCAGAACCACGGCTATAGGGCTGTTGTCCGCCCAGTCTTGTGCCAAGCTCAGCGCGTCGGCTATGCCCCTCGGCTCCGACTGGTACGTGTAGTGCAGGTGCTTGAGCCCGAACTCCTCGCCGTTGCCGAGTATCCTCAGGAACTCCCCGGCTGCGTTGCCGCCGCAAACTATGAGTATGTCCTTTATGCCGCTCTCGACCATCGAGTTTATCGGATGGTATATCATCGGCTTGTCGTACACCGGGAGAAGGCACTTGTTCGTCACCTTCGTGAGTGGGTGCAACCTCGTCCCTAGACCGCCTGCAAGTATTACGCCTTTCATGGTTTCCCGCCAATTTCCATTCGCATGTGGGTTCCGGATTTGTTGAACCCAAGATTATCATAGTATTCCGCCATGCTTTCGTCGCAGTCGAGGATCGCCTTGTAGCATCCGGACGACTCGGCTTCCTCGACAAGCCTTCTGACGATCGCCTTGCCGACTCCGAGACCACGTTTGCCAGGCAGCACCGCGACGTCCTCTATGTGCGCCACCCTGCCGCCGCCGTGTATGAACTTCTGCTCCAGAACAACGGTGCCGCAGCCTATGACGGTTCCCGATTCTACGGCTACGAATATGTTGATGTTGGGCGGCATTGATGCCAGTATGAACGAAGCCTGGTCCGGCGAAAGACCGGTAGGTCTAAGAGATCCGATTGTTTCGAGGAATCCCATGTAGAGGTGCTTGTTCTCCAGGCGGGTCACGACTAAATTTTCTTCTTGATGAACCATGCGTATGGCGACACCCCACAAAGGTTTGATGTTCCGCAGACCTCGCAGTAAGCCTTGTGGTACTGGAGGTAGTGCTGCGCGAATATGTATTTATTATACCATCCGTGGCGACCGTAGACGTTGACGCAGAAGAATTGGTCGTCGGTCATGTCGGATATTATGAAGAAGTGACCCTCGACCTTCTTGGGTCGCAGAAGGTAGCTTGACTTCATCACCACGATAGACTTGGACTCGATGGATTCCTCTATCGAGGCTATGGTCGGCAGATTCTTCTGCAGGACGGAGGTGTTCTTGATGTTGTCGAGGCATTTCTGGAAGGAATACTGGTGCGTCCCGTCTTTCGTGCACTTGCATTTCTGGCTCAAGAACTTGTAGTCTTTCTTGTAGTTCACCTGCAAGCCAGCCCATTTCATGACATTCAGTATTGCTATAGGACCACAAGAATATTCGTTTCTTTGGGCTATCCACCGAATGTTGTTCATCATGAAACCTCATTTGCTTGGATTTGAATTGGCAAGTTATCTATTTTGATGTCTCAAAATAAATAACTTGTTTATCCAAAATTTCAAGAAACCTTCATGATGTACATTGGTACAGCATCTAGTTCGTAATGATCTCGACGCCGTCAACTGGGTTTTCGGTCAGGAGCACATCGTGCTTATGCTTGTTTTCGGTTGAGTCGTGGAGTTTTTGGGTGGCGGACATTTCATCCACCACATGTTCCACTTTTCCCTTGGACGTGACGATGTCTGGTTGGTCGAGTATGAGTTTGCTTTCGTTCATTTCTTTTTTCTCCTCTTGTTTGATCTCGGATATAAACCGAAGCATGTTGTGCGGAGCCTTGACAAGCATCATGAAGTAGCTGTCGCCCTCGAATCTCTCTTTTGGGGCAATTGTCTTCTTGCCCTGGTTGGTAGGCTTCGGGAGGTTGAGATGTCCGCTGGTATTGTTCTCGTATATATAAAGCCCAGTCCCCCTTAAATTGTCCTGCATTTTTTTCAATCTTTCTTCGCTGGTCATTCTGTTTCTCTTCATTTTGGTTTCCTGTTTTCTTGAGTGCTGGGCATTGATACACTATCATAGTCTGTTTGAGGCAATAGTTTTAAGTTATTCTGGGCGCGTTACTATTTTACAGTCAACATGGCGGTTCACGCCGGAGGTATAAATGAAAAACTGGACTGAGGTTTATCCGCAGGGAAGCAAGGAGGGCGATGAGGAGCAGGGTTTCTTCATAGCCGTATCCAGGCATCCGAAATGGACTTGGCGGAGTGTCGCCCAGATTTCCAAGGAAGCCAACCTTTCCAAGCAGAGGGTCGAGGAGATCATCCAAAAGTACCACAAGAGGGGCATGGTCATACAATGTCCGTCCAACGAGGACATGTGGGGTTACTGGGAGAACCACAAGGAAATGCTACCGAAGAAGCGCAAGTCGTCCACCGAAGAGGACCACGACAACCGCCTTGATTCCGCTAAGGCATGGTAAAAAAGCAAGACCCCCTTTCGGGAGTCTTGCTTTTTTTTCCAGTTCCGTCATTTTAATTTAATCCATGTGGTCATGGTTTTTATAAGTGAACTGTCCGTGATCCACCTTGTCGTCATCGACCTTTTTGCCCATCTTTTGGATGGCGTCAGCCGATGTTGGCATGAAGTAGGCTGCGGGGTAGTGGCTTCTGATGTATGCGTCCGGGTAAGCCCAGCTCATAATGCCGCCCCTAGTCGTCTTCTCGGTCAAGTCGTAAACGGGCAATTCTTTCTTGGTTACTTCGCAGAATTTGATAAAAGACTTCATGTTTAACCTCTTTGCTATGTTTGAAAACTGACTTAAGCCAGCTTAAGGTCATATGTCCTATCTAGAGCCCTGACCTTAAAATTTCTCAAAATATTATGCTGCCTATCGTTGGTTTGATCTTTAACAATCAAATGCAATCGTCTATATTGACCACCATATCAACTGGTTAATCTGGCGGTGCGAAGTATGTATGAACACAAAGTGGAATTTTTTCCCGTAAACTCCAAAATAAATGGCGAGATATCCGATGAATTCTCCAAGATATGCCTGTTCTGCGGGAAGGAGGTTTCGATAAGCCAGTCCAACTTGCGAAAGATGCCAAGGTCGCTTGTCGAAAACGATTTCTTCTGCCGGTTCTGCAACCTAAGAAGGAATTCGCTGCCGAGAACTTTCGTGTTCTCACTCAAGGCTCTGATACACCATTACCATGAAATTTTCTACCTCAAGGGAACGCAGCTTTGGGCATCGCAGATAGAGGAAATGGTCGAGCAGCACAGGATTTCCGGTCTAAGGAACTCGTCGATGGACTACGACGACGAGAGCTTCAACTGGTTCGTGGATTCCTCGCTGGTCGGGGAAGGTGACGAAAAGGTCGGGATCGACGAGGTCTACAAGAGCATCATAGAGATGATCTCCTGCTTCAACATGTGGAACTTCGGAATCGACCAGTTATTGGTGTTCAGGCAGACAAAAGAGGCGATGTCGTCGTTCCATGGCTGGACCGGCGATTCGCCGATGGTGTTCATGCCGCCTCCGTCAAGCCTAAAGGTGGTTTGCGCGGCAGCCAGAAACATGAGGCGTTCGGACATCTGCCCGAGGTCATCCTAGCCCCGCTTGGACAGGACGGATTCCAATTGCGCTATCTTCGCAAGACCCGATGAGCCGCCACGCTCGATGCCTTCCATCTTTTCCACGCAATCCCCGTCGCTGGTTTCGTATATCCTTGATTTCAGGACTGATTCCAGGTACGACAACGCCCAACCGTCGATCTCACCGCGAATCTCCTCGGAAAATATCTGGGTCGTTATGTCGGCGTGGAAAGACATCCCGGGTATGCTGACGCATAACCTCCTGTTGCTTGACTTGGAGAGTTCGACGAATATGTCGTGGTCGTTCGGGTGCATCGTCGAGCAGTGTTTTCGGAAGACTTGCTGGTCCTCCCTTATCGTCTCGACCTTGCACGCGAACGTCATGGTCGTGCTGACGGATGTCCTCCAGTGCCGGTTTCCCTTCCTGAACACTGTGCATTCCTCCCCGCCGCCATAAGACTTCCCGTACTTGTCCGGGTGGTCGTACAAGGTCGCGTAGTCGCCGAAAGCCAGACCATCCTCTATCGCCACACGGCTGCCTTCATTGTGGAGGTAATCGTCCTCGACGAAATATATGGTCTCGCCATCCTGCTCTGCCATGGACATGTCCATCGCATATATGAAAGACGGGGCGTTGCCAAGACTCGTGGTCACAACGTTGAGTCCGACGTCGGACAGCCAGGACAAGGTCTCGTCATGGCAGTTGTCGGCTACGACGACATCTATCTTGCCGAATTTCTCAAGGAAGTTCTCCAGGCAAACCTTCTTGCCGGCTCCGGGAAGCTTCTGTTTTCGGTATCCGTTGTCGCTTATCCTGTAGAAAACCTTCATTTCATGCCCCTTATGATTTCCTCTATTGCGGCAAAGGCTTCCGACCACCCGGCGTTCTTGTCCTGCCGGAAAAGCGTGACGCTGTCATACCAGTCGTTGTCGCTCCCGTCGCGTTTCCACCTCCAGTCGCCGTTGCAAGATATGAGCGCAATGGTCCTCTTCCCAAGAGCCCCGGCAAGGTGAAGCACCGCCGTGTCTACGGTGACCACAATGTCCATGCATTTTATTATGGAGGCGGTCTTCTCGAAGTCCGTCTGGAACTCCGAGACATCGACCACGCTCATGTTCTCCGTGCCATCTGTAAGGTCAACAGGCTCGTCCTTGAACCTGTACATCCTGGGTCTCGTGTCCTTCTGCAGGTTGAACAGCTTGACCCCGGGGATATCGTGTATGCCCTTGAACAGCTTGAGTTGGCATGACCTTTGGGCGTCATTCGGATGCTGTGGGTTCCCAGCCCATGCTATCCCGACTTTCGTGAAGCCGGAATAGTCGGAGGCATTGAAGGTGGTTGAGCAATCGAGGTATGGGGCTTTAGGTATGCTCGTGGATCTAAGGAGGAACGGCAAGCTCACGATGGAGCATTGGTAGTCATGTGGCGGAATGCCGAACGAGCCATCCCTGTGTTCGTATATTGGTATTTGCGACGGGTCCTTGACGTAAACCTCGTCTACATACGGTTCGAACAGGCTTTGCAGGCTATCCCAGCAGTGCATGACGACGCGGGCGCCCTTTTCCCTGAGGAACTTGACATACCTGAAGAAATGGATGACGTCGCCGGTTCCTTGTTCGGAGTGAACCAACACGGTCTTGCCGGAAATGTCGTCGATTCCGTTCCATTTGGTTTTCGGGTCATATATCTTGTCCCAGAACTTGGTCTGGTCGTATACCTTGAATCTCCACTCGTATTCTGGCCAAGCCTTGTCCCATTCCCCGCGCAGCTGGTGTATAGACGCCAGGTCGACGTGACCAGCCGCGAAATCGGGATTCAGGTCCAGGGATTTCCTGAAGCACCTTTCCGCCTCATCCAGGTTCCGCAGCTCTCCGTAGCATCCTCCAAGCATTCCCCATGTCTCCGGGGTTTCCTTTATCGATATTGACTTGAGGAATGAGTCTATCGCCTTTTCGACCTGCTTGTCGTTGCGGTATTGCAGACCAAGGTTGCTGTGGACGAAATTAAGACCGGGATTTATGTCTATCGCCTTCAATATGGACTCTATCGATTCCTTGTACATTCCCATCCCCGCATAGCAGAGACCAAGGTTGTTGTGGTTCTCGTAGTTAGACCCGTCTATGGATATAGCCCTGTCGAAGTGCTTGACGGCAGAATCGAAATCCCCCCTCTTGTGGCATATGAGACCAAGAAGCTGGATGACGTTGGCGTTTTCCGGGTCGATCTTGATCACCTGGTTGGCGAGAAGCTCGGCATCCCTGTCGTTGCCCTCGGAGAATTTCTTGAGCATGAGCTCGCTGGCTTTCTTCTTGAGATCGGCAATTTGCACTTCATCAAACATTATTCGTTACTCCGGCATAAATAAACTATGTTAAAGGAAGAACCTAAAAAGCATCAAGATGTTTCTGACAAAAAAACCATGGAGGCGACTCCAGCGGACCCGAAGCCTAAAGGCTGTGGCTGCGGGGGTGGAGTGAAGGTTACTAGAGAAAAGATGCTTCAGGAACTCCACGAAAAAATGAAAAAAACCAAGTATCTTTAGGAGGCTATTATGCCATGCGGATGCAGAAAGAACACGTTCAAGAGCAGGTCCGCCCCGGTCATGGGACCTAGCAGGGCTAATTTCCAGCCGAATTCCAACAACAAGATAATAGCTCCGGCAAACGTCAACAAGGCGTCGCATGCCGGATCGCAGACCCCGACACCAAGCCGAAACTCATCATCGGAGTCCAACGAAAGGAGAAAAATCCAGAACGTGAGGCGAGACGCGATAAAGAGGGCTTTCAACAAATAGTCAGTTACCGATGTCGAATTTCGGTCTGATCTGGGGCATAGTCCAGACTTCCTTTCTTATTACTGTATTGACGGTGGCGTTCCGGATTGTCCATTCCATCGATATGCCTTCTTTGTACCATATGATGTGAATCTTTCTCGGCACGAATGTTTTCCCAGGAAAATCGTATTCCGAGATCTCGGAGCTGGCTGTCATCGAGCCGTCCTCTCCATACAAATAGCTTCCTTTTATTGCCCCAGATTCGCCCACGAGGGTTCCTATCGTTGTTTTCTCGCCTAGATGGTTTTTCTCCTCCTTGAGGAACATTTGGCTTCCCCCCATCTTGATCTTTTCCCCTGTGGATTCCACCTTCGGTCTGACGCATGTCAGCATCCATTTGGGGTCCAGGGCTGGCTTCAGTTTGGTTTTCCCAATGTTGTCGAGGCTGGAGAAGTACAACCCATACGGCTTTCCGCGCCGTGACCAGTACCAGAGTTCGGAATCGTTTATTCCGACATCTATCTCCTTTCCAAGAACGCTTGAAGCCACCAGCCTGAATTTGTCGCCCTCGACACATATCGTGCCGTGAAGGCTGACGGAGATTCTTTGCCTAACCGTTATGAGTATTTCCGCATGCATGTTCTCGTAGGCAGCCAAAGGTTTCTCTTTGCCAGCAAGCCCTTCGCTTGTGCCTTTCGCTGATTTTGGATCGATTTTAATGGCAAAAAAAACGATTGGGATGATAAATAGAATCAAGAGTAGTTTTTTCATTACAGATACATAGTTTCAAACACGGAGAAAATCATGATACCTTACCGCAAATGGAAGTTCCTAAACGAAAGCATATTCAACAGGACGCTCGGAATCACGAACCACCAATCGCTGGGGTTGATCAGCCCTTTCCTGACCGCGCAGGATGGAGCTCAGGAAGTTACGTCCAACCAGGACGGGGAAGAAAACGTTCTCGTGGACGAAAAAAGCTCGCACGGCAAGAAAAAGAAGTCAGAGATGGAGAAAATGGAGAAGTGCAAATATTGTGGGTCGAAGATGAAGAAAGAACACATGGATGAAGACGAATATGAAAGTGACGAAGATGAGAGTGGCGAAGAGGATGAAGAGGAGGAAGAAGAGGAAGGCGAAGGCGAGGAAGAAGAGGAAGGCGAAGGCGAGAGTGGCGAAGAAGATGAAGATGGTGAAGACGAGGATGAGGATGAAGATGGTGAAGATGAGGATGAGGGCGACATGGATGAATCCAAGAAGCATAAATCAAAGAAAGGCATGAAGCACATGAAGTGCATGAAGTGCATGAAGGAATCCTTCAAGTACAATTTCATGAAGGGAAAAAAGGGCAAGAAAGTCAAGAAGGGCAAGAAGGTAGACAAGAAATCGGAAGGCGATGTCGCCGCCGATGGCAGTATTGACGCCATGGTAAAGAAACTCGTCAAGAAGGGAATGCCCGAGAAATTCGCGATGGTTATCGCCAAGAAGAAAGCAGAAAAGGCAAAGAACGAGTCGTCCTGGATGAATGATATTTTCGGCGGCGATCCCAACAAAAAGAACTATGACGGCATCAACGATTAGATTTTAAGTCAATCAAATCCTCAAGTTTAAAAAAAGCCCCAAGTTTAAAAACTTGGGGCTTTTTTCATTTCTTCTGCCATTCTCGAGATCCCCTCTTTGATTCCCACTTTTGGGATGAAGCCAATTTCCCTTCTGGCTTTATCCATGCAAGCCAAGGTGAATGGCTGGTACGCCGACTCGTAAGGGTTGTCGATGTACTCGACCCCAATGTCTTTTCCCGTGGCTTCCTTTATTCCCTTCACGATGTCGTTCATGGATGTCGAAACGCCGCTCCCTATGTTGAAGACGTCGCTTTTCTCGTAATCGAGGCATTTGACGTTGGCGTCCACCACGTCATCCACCGAAACCCAGTCGCGACTTTGCTCCCCCCACTTGAAAAGCTTCAGGGTCTCCCCTTCAGTCGCCTTCCTGCACATCTGGTAGACCATGCTGGCTCGCTTGCCCTTGTGGCTCTCCCTTGCCCCGTAAACGTTGAAGTAACGAAGCCCAATGGTCTGCACCCCAAAAAACTTCCCGAAGTCGGCAGTGAGCATTTCCAGTATGTCCTTGGACATCGAGTATGGACTCAACGGCGAGGTCTCCATGTCTTCCCTGTACGGAGGCTCGAGCTTCCCATATACGGACGCGCTGCTGGCATAGATTATTTTCCTGCACCCTAAAAGCCGAACTAAGCCGAACACGTCCAGCGACCACTTGCAGTTGGACCGGAACATGCTTTCCCTGTCGCTGTCAGTCGTGTCGTTGTTCGCAGCTTGGTGAAAACAGACATCTATCTTCCCCAAGCTCCTCAGATCGCTCAAGGTGTTGACGAAGTGGTGATGGTTGCATTTCTGTTCGGAAGGCGAACCCATTATTGCCACCTCGTGTCCGAGACGGTGCAGCTTGTCGGCGAGACAAGAGCCTATGAATCCGGTGCCGCCAGTAACAAGAATTAAAGACATATTGAAAATTTAACCTCACGCCATTAAAGTAGGGTCGAATTCATGTTTTGGGGAAAAAATGAGAAAAAACATCTTATTCTATTTCGACAATTACTGCAATATCGGGCTAAGCCCGATTGTCGTCAACTTCATGTCCAAGAAACCGGTGCTGGCTGGCTGGAACGAAAACTACAACCAAAAAAGGTGGAGATCCATATTGTGTCGCGACGAACGCGACTTCAACATAGCCATACTTCTCGGCAGGATCGTGGACGTCGAGGCTGACTCAGACGAGGGCAACGAACTGCTTCAAAGCCTCATAGGCGACAGCAAGCATCCATGTTTCAAGAGCAGCAGGTCGGTCCACCACCTTTTCCTGAACCCAGACCCGTCGCTGACAATGAAGGTGTACCACGGCATAGAGTTCAGGGGGAACAAGGTTTGCAGCGTGATGCCGCCATCGGTGCACGAGGACGGAACGGAGTACAGGTTCCTCAAGTCGAGCCAGCTTCCGATACCCCAGATGCCGGACGACCTCTTGCGTTTCTATTGGGGTAACAGGAAGGCGGAGATGGATTTGGCGTCACCAAGGAAGCCAGCCAAGCCGAAAGTGAAGAAGGACCACAAAAGGCTTGCCTGCCCGGAGTGCAAGAAGACTGTCTACATCCACAAGAAGAGGCTGGTCTTGGAGGTTCGTTCCTTTTCCCAAAAAGGCATGTCTTGGTCATGCAGGTCATGCAGGACGATAGATGTCAGGGATTCATGCAGGACGATAAGGTCACAGACCGCAAAGGAATGAAGCCGCGTATTCCACGTCCACCTTGGTTATCGAGTGACCGCCGTCTTGCTTCTCTATCGTGGTGATCACGTGACCTTCCCTGAGAAGGGCGTTCTTGGTCGGCATGAACCTCTCGCCGTAGCCGAACGTGTTGTCGTCCCGCGCGTGGATCATGAGGCATGGGGTCCTGTGCTGGTTTTTCTTGACTCTCGAAACGTCCAGGATGCATCCGCTGTGGCACACGGCAGCCATGAACCGGTTCGACATGGATACCTCCAGCGCCATCACCCCTCCGGCGGAGTATCCCGAAAGTATTGTCTTGAGAGGGTCGACGTTTTCGTCCGACGACAGCCTGTTCACGAATTCGTTGACGTTCTTCACCGACTTGCATATGCCAGACACGGATTCGGACTGGTTCAGAAGTCCGTTCGGCTTGGGATACCATTCCGTCTCGGGACTCATGGCTATTAGGTTGAACGACTCTTCTATCTTCTTGTTTTCCCGATAGAGGCTCATGAGTTCTTCCGGGTCTTGACCCCTTCCCGAGAATATGAGTATCGTCTTTTCCTTTTTCGTATTTTTTCTTTTCAGGAAACTGAACATTTGATGTTCCACTCCTTGTAGAAGTCGAATTTCTTGTCCTGCATCTCGTATATCTGCGATATCAGGCTGTGCGGCAGGTGCCCTTCGACTATGTGCATGAAGTTGCTTGCCTTTTTGCGGTCGCAGGAGTTTATGCATTGCCTGAGAAGGTCTATGTCGTACCCGAAACAGGAGTGAGCCTTCAAGACGTCATCGTCGTCGAGGAGCGACTCATCCACCGCCCAGAATTTCTTGTGACCGCCATCCTCCACGAAATCTATGGTGAACTCCGTCAGGTCGTAAACCAACTCGAGAAGCTTGGGGCTTTTGACCCAGAAGTTTCCTAGGCACCTGTACTCGAGTCCGTGCTCGGGGATCCTGTGGCTTCCCGCGTGACCGTACACGTTCCTCCGGAAGACCTGTGTGGCGTCATGGTCGAGAAGTACTGATGGAAGACCTATGAACAGGTCCATCATCCTTATGACGTTGAGCATCTCCATGCCATCGTTGAGCAGTTCGTTTTCGCCGATGTGGATGTGTCCCCCGGCTGTCCTGAATCCGGTGGTCTCTATGATCTCCTGGGGCGGGAGGACTTGCTCGAGCGTGTACGCGCAGTACTCCGGGTTGCAGCCGGCTATCCTCGCCTCCCTTTCGGTGAGTTCGCTGTCCGGGAACCAGTTGGACGACTCGACCTTTATCTCGTGTTCGTGCAACTCCTCGTTGAGGAGGTCGATGGCGTCCCTGAAGTTGTCGACGGCGTTCATCTTGCTGTAGCTTGGCTTGACCTGCATCTCGGCAAGCACGTTGTCGTAGTACACGGACGCGCCATTCACGGTTTTTCTTTTTTCTTTGCTCGGAAGCAACCGTATGGCGCTCCTTAGATTGCCATTGTTGGAAACAAAGACTTCTGGGTCTGAACCGAAAGAGAACATGAGACCTCCTAGAAAAGGTGCCACCTTGGTACAACCACACTTGAACCAGCTATTTTCTTTCTAATTTCGTTAGTATATGATAGTATGCCCGTATCATTATGGATGCGGTCTGCCGTCAGATTTGGGTAGTTCTTTTCCATCTTTTTGTAGAATATCTTCCCGTCGCCCATCTTGATGATCTTCTCCATGCCGAGGAACGAGTCTCTGAGGAGCGTGGAATCCTTGTTCTGGTATGGCTTTATCCTTTCCGAGATCATGTCGCCAACGGTCTTTTGGAACGAGTTTCCGGGCTTGTGAGCCATGCCAACCCTTACGAGAAGAACGAACAGGGATATCATCGGCGGGGCTTTCAGCCATCTTTTTGAGCCCCTCACCATCCAGCACCCTTTTTCGCACCTTCTGGTCTCGCTCTTTCTCATCCCCAACATTTTCTCCATCTCGTTGATGAACAGGATGGAGTTCCCGATGTTCTCGTCGAAATTAGCGTCGCCGTTGCTCCTGAAAAGCATGCGGAGCTCGTCCATGTGCATCCTCGGATTCCTTTCCGGGTTGTACATGAAGTTGAATATGTTTATGGGTTTGTTGCGTATGTTGGAGAAAATTATGGTCTGGAGGAAGTCCTTGCAGAACAAAAATTCGTGGCATTGCTCGTATTCGTCCGAAACGAACGAGAACTCCAGACCTTTCTTGTATATTTGAAGTATGTTCAAATTTCTTCTCTTTGATTCATACCACTTGATTCTACGAGAACAATTTTCCATCATAGGTCCTATTACTTCAAATTATAAGGTAATTCGTGAATCTAGTTCAATATATAATTTATGAAAGGTTTCACGCAATTTCTTGAAAATAACAATGTCGACTCAGAAATAATACACATGTATCTGAATGGCGACGGAGTCTCCGTTTCCGATATAGGTGCGAACTATGGGAAATCCGAGACGGATGTATATAGGATTCTGAGGGCGAACAGCATCAATCCGAACAGGAAAGGTGTCCACCACGAGAAGGTCAGGAGTCTTTCCAGGCTTGGGTGGGGAATTCACGAGATATCCTCCATGACCGGATACTCTACTAGGAACGTTCGTTACATACTTAAGAGGGAACATGGCTCTATCTGATGGCGACATAAAACTGTTTTACTCCGGAGGTGTCGGCAACAATGACCCGGACACCAGCCTCGGAGGCGATATATCGAACACGCCATTGACCAGCACGAGGATTTTCGACCTTGTGACTTCCACGCAGGCAGCAGCCGGCAGCATAGACTACAGGTGTATGTACTTCAACAACATAAATGAGGTTTCTTCCCTGTACGACTCCTTGGTCTACATAGAGAGCCAGACGGAGTTGGGGGCTGAAATCTCCATAGGGGCGGAGTCATTGGACGAAAGGCAGGACGTGTACGTCACGAAAGCCACGTCCGTATCCAGTGGCTCTTTCATCATGAGTCACTATGATTTCTTCACGGATTCCGACATTCATTTCACCGTGGCAATGGATCCGAACATATCTGTATGGGCTTCCAATTTCCAGACCGCGATCAGATCGGTATCGGGATTGGAGACGGTAACGGTTAACGCCTCGTACTACGGGACGACGGCGCAGTTCAGCGTCCTGTTTGGAGGAGACGCTTCCGGGAAAAGATACTACGAGTCCATGAATCTCGTGAGCCTTTCGCAGTCGTTTATTGATGTCGGAAGTTCGCTGTCCGTCATCGATGTCTTCAAGGGTGCGCCGAAACTCAAGGTTGCCGAGGAGATAAACAGCGAGACGACGCTGCCCGCGAACATATCTTTCCTTTCGAACTCCTTGTCGTCGCCGATCAACGTGGGCGAGTTCAAGGCTGGGGAGTTTTTCGCAGTATGGGTGAGAAGAGTGGTCGCAGCCGGCACCGCCCCCATGGAGAACGACGGATTCAGGATCAGGATCAAGGGTGGCACCATATGATTCGCATATTTAGCTTGATGCTTGCGTTTTCCCTCATGGCTGGAGAGCAGCACCAGCAATATTCTCCGACCGTGGCTGAATACGAAAGCAAGGTTGAGCAATCGAAGAAAATGACGATTGGCGTGTTTTCCCACAAGACATGGGAGAAAATAATCCTCAAGAGGAAGTCCGATGGGGCGGAGACTGCTTGGTCCGACCTGGACCAGCACGACAAGGACGTTTTCTGCTTCGTCGTAGGAAACAGGACGCTCAGTTCCCTGATGAAGCTGGAGGAGTTCTGGGTCGAGGAACTCAAGAAGTTCGAAAAACCGAACCACAAGCTGATCGGTTCATCCGATTCCAGACCAGCCGTCAGGTCTGAGGTCAACGCGTATCTGGATAGCATTGTTTCCACCAGAAAGTCTTTTGCCGCGGAATTCGAGATTTTCAGCAAATATTTTTTTTCTAGGTACGCAGATGAGCTTACCCGGGAAGACATCATGAGTTATAATAATAAGATATCAAACTCGAAATAGGTCATTCATGGAAAATTGTCCTCTGTCGAACCAGCCCTGCAGCAACTCGAAGAACCTCCAGTACACGTTTTCTCAGGAAGAGGATTTCGTTTCGCATAACATATGCCAGAACTGCCCTTATTTCTTTATATTCAAGGATCTTCTTTTTTTGACCTGCGAACTTTGCGGCACATGTTACATGGAAATACAGAGGACGAAGAAATTCGGCTGCCCCAAGTGCTATGAGAAATTCAATGAGGTCGCGAAATCATTCTTTTCAATTTGCCAAACTTCGCTCACGCACACCGGCAAGAAGCCTGACATTCTAAATTCGCTCGACGTAATCCAGCTTGTTCAAAAGATGGACAAAGCCATATTTGCCGAGGACTACGAACTTGCCGACAGGTGCAAGAAGATAATCATTCAGAGAGCCATGAGTCAATATCCGAAGGATTGATGATACCGAATCCCTCGAAGAACTTGTCTTTGGCGAATTTGGGATTGCTCACCGGTATTGTGTTCTTCTTGAAGACCCTTCTGTAGTCGTCCGAACAACCAAGCTTTATCTTGTTGCCCTTGGACCTGTTGTATGAAAGAAGAAGCGCCGCTACCCCCACCGCAAACGGGTTCGCCATGGATGTGCCCGATAGTATCGCGTACCATGATTCCGGGACGGTGCTGAATATATCGTTCCCGGGAGCAAGGAAATCAAGGTCTTGACCGGTGCAGCTGAAGTTTGACCTGTCCATGTCCTCGTCTATCGATCCTATGCCTATAGTTTCCGGATAGTTTGCCGGATAGAATATCTGTCTTGTCTTGCCCGCGTTCCCGGCTGCGCAGAAGGTTATTATCCCCTTCGACTCAGCCAGTTGTATCGCCTTCCTCACCTGCTGGACCGGGTTCGGAGATCCTAGGCTCAAGGTTATGAAGTCTACTCCCTGTTCGATAGCCCACCTGATTCCTTCTGAGACCGTGATGAGATCGCCGGATCCCTTGGAATCCAGGACTTTTATCGGAACCACCTTGGATTTCGGGGCTACCCCAACCATCCCTATTTCGTTGTTCATGGCGCATATTATCCCGGCGACATGCGTCCCGTGACCTGCATCGTCGTGTGGCGGCTTTTTCTTGTTCACGAAATTCATGCCTGGAAGGAGGTTATCCTTCAGGTCCGGGTGGTCAAGGTCGACGCCGGTGTCTATCACGGCTATCTTGACCCCTTCGCCTTGGGTTTCCCCCCAAGCCTCTGGCAGGTTGAACGCCGTTATGCCCCATCCGTGCTTTTGCTTGGATGACTGTATGGAGACAACTTCCTTCCTTTTGAATGGAAGCAGGCTGCATTTATTGTTTCCCTTCTTCATTAGCCTCCATTTTCCAGTATCCGCTCCTGTATTTCTGAACCATGAAGTCGATCATTTGGCTGACAATGACGTCCACCACTATTTTCTTGGCTATCCCGGAAAACGGCTTCATGACCATCGGAAGGTTCGCTATGATGATATAGTCGAACAGCTTTCCGCTGACAAGCATGACCGTCTCCTTCTTGTCCTTCCCTTCCGGTATCAATCCCTCGACGAACTGTATCATTTCATCTGTGGAGCTCAACAGAAACATCGTTCCCTTGACTATGATGTCCTTCGGAAGGCTTACCCATCCAGATGTTTGCGGTTTTTCCGCGTCCCACCTTTTTTTGAGGTCGGACAGGTAGTTTTCCACGTCAAGTATGATTTTCCTCACATCGTCTGTCGTAAGTTGCTTTTTCATTTTTTCTCCGTGATTGGACGAGATATATAGTTGCCTTCAAACTAATTTAATGGGGAGCAAAAAAATGAACATTCTGGTAACTGGCGGCGCTGGCTTCGTTGGGAGCAACCTGGTCGACAAGCTTGTCGCGCGGGGCGACAAGGTATGCGTGGTGGACAACCTGTCCACCGGCAAATTGGAAAACATAAACAAAGATGCAATGTACGTCGAATTCGACATACGCGGCGAATGGTCGTCGATAAGCTTCGAGCCGGACTTGATATACCACATAGCCGCCCTCGCAAGGATACAGCCGAGTTTCGGCAGACCACACGAGACCATCAGCGCGAACTGCCAGGGCACCGTCAGGGTTCTCGACTACGCGGTCTCTAAAAGGTGCAGGATGGTTTACGCCGGATCTTCGTCATTCTATTTCGACCCGCACGCCAGCCCGTATTCGCACTCGAAATGGATAGGCGAGGAACACTGCAGGATGTACAACAAGGTCTATGGGGTTTCCGTAGCCGTAGCGAGGTTCTTCAATGTCTACGGACCAAGGCATGTCAGGACGGGCTCCAACGCCAATGTTCTCGGAATATTCGAAGACCAGAAGATTCGAAATGTTCCGCTCACGATAACCGGCAACGGCGAGCAGCTCAGGGACTTCACGCATGTGGACGACATATGCTCCGGTTTGATGCTGATGGGCGACTCCCGCTGGAACGGCGAGGTTTTCAATCTCGGCAGAAGCCACAACTATTCCATCAACGAGGTCGCAGCCATGTTCGAGCCTGTCGGAATGGAATATTTGCCGGCAAGGGCTGGCGAGGCTAAGTCCACGCTGGCTGACATATCGTTCTCCAAGTCCAGGCTCCGGTGGGAGCCAAAGGTGAACCTCCCGGATTACGTTGGCTTTTTCCTGAAAAGCATAGGTGGAAAATGATGAAAAAAGTTGGCATTGTCGGCTACGGCTATGTCGGAAGGGCGATGCACAGGTTCTTCGGAAGCCATTACGACGTCCTCGTGAACGACATCAACGTGAGGGATGAGGACAAGGGGCTGGCGAACTTCGTTGGACCAGACGAGATAAACGGATGCGACCTTTCCCTCATCTGTGTGCCGACTCCGTCCAAGGAAGACGGAGGTTGCGATGTCTCAATGGTGGACGAGGTCGTGAGCTGGATCGACACGCCGCTCGTTATATTGAAGTCTACCGTCGAGATAGGAACCACGGACAGACTGTCCTTGGAAACCTCAAAACCGATAGTTTTCTCCCCGGAGTATTGCGGCGAATCAAGGTATTGGTCGCCTTACCTTTGGGACAGGGACGTGAAGGAAATGCCGTTCTTCATATTCGGGGGAAAGGGCGAGCACACCTCGATGGCTGTCGACTTCTACGCCATGGTGGCTGGACCGGTCAAGAAATACGTCCAGACCACAGCCTCCGCGGCGGAGATGGCGAAGTACATGGAGAACAGCTTCTACGCCACCAAAATACTTTTCTGCTATGAGATGGCTGAGATATGCGTCAAGGCTGGGATAGACTACAACTCCGTCAGGGAGCTTTGGCTCATGGACCCAAGGATCAACCCCATGCACACTGCCGTTTTCAGCGCCAACGACATGCCTTTCTCCGGCAAGTGCTTGCCAAAGGACATAGAGGCTTTGAGACGGTATTCCGTCGACAAGCTCGGGTACGACCCCGAGTTTCTTAAAGGCGTCATCGAGACCAACAATAAAATCGGCAACAACAGAAAAAAAAGGAAAACAAAATGAAAGTATTGCAGATAGTTCCAGCCGAGAATACGGCGATAACCACCCTGGCTGTAAACATAATGAACCACAACAAGGGAAAGTGCGACATCAAGATTCTGACATTTCACCCGAAAAAGCCTTCGGCTTCCGAGATCTCAATGCTCCGCAAGAGTTGGGGTTGGGCTGACTTGATCGACGTCCAGTATTGGAAATCCGGATCTAAGGTCAAGGAACTGTACAAAAACCTGTGGATCACCAAACCAAAGGTTTTGACCCATCACAATCCATACAACCTCCACGAGGAAAAATGGGATGATTACAAGGAGGTGATTGTCGTCAACAATTATCAGAAATCCGAGCTGCCGAAATCGAGGCTGGTGCCGTTGTGCGTAGACATGGACTTCTTCAATTTCGGTAGTTCATACGCAAACGACAAGAGCGTCAACATGGTGGTAAACAGGATAGAAGGAAACAAGGGAGTCTTGGAGGTCGCGATCGCTTGTCGAGAACTTGGCTATAAATTCAACTTGGTCGGAAGGATCTCAGATGGGACTTACATGAATGCCGTAACGAAAGAGGGTGGTCCGACACTTGATTTCAAGAACGGCGTTTCCGACCAAGCTGTAAGGCAGTCTTACTACGATTCGTCCATCCATGTCTGCAATTCGAAAGACAACTTCGAGGCTGGAACTCTTCCGATGCTGGAGGCTATGGCTTGCGGGACTCCGGTCTTGAGCAGGTTGGTAGGTCATGTCCCGGACATCTACAACGGACACAACATATGCCTTAACAAGGCTGAGAAATCGGACAAGGAAAGCCTGAAAATACTTCTCAGCGAATTGATGGAGGACGAAAGCCGCAGGCTGAAAATGAGAGAGATCGCCAGGGATTCGATAAAACACAGGACTTCGTCGTGGCGCGCCGAAGAATATCTGAGGATATACAAGAGTCTAATCGGAAGATAGAGCCTTCAATGTCTTCAGAAGCGACCTGAGCTCCTTCCAGCCATTGGAGATATCGATCTCCCAGGAATGTCCGAATAGGTGGAATACGGAATCTGGCATGGACTTGGATTTTTCGACCATCATTTCCGCGAATTTACCCCATGGCAAACCGCCGTACTGAGACCTGTCGAAGCCGACATGCACGGTGGTTGGGGTCTCGTATGGGTCCGAGCCGCCGTCCAGAGATCCAATTTCGGTAGACCTGGCGTTTTTGTAGCCGGCTTTCTCGACAAGTTTTTTCACCTCACCAGTGAACTTGCCGGAAGGGTAGGAGAACGAATCGACGTCTTGACCTGTCGTGTCCTGCCAAAACATCCTTGACCTTACGATTTCCCCGTTCACTTGCCTCATGGTTGAACAGGCGAAAGGGTATTTCTTGCATTCCTCGCCGGACTTCAGTATCGTGTGGTTGTAGCCATGCGAGCCAACATTGAAGAAGGCGGCGATCTCCTTGCAGTCGCTCATGGTAAGAAACTGCTTTACCCTGTCCAGGTTTTTTGACTTTTCCAGGGCGCACGGCCAGTAGAATGTGGCGTCGACGCCCTCTTCGTAAAGCATATCGGCCAATCTTAGATCCTTGCGGCAACCATCGTCCCACGAAGTGAGCAGTTTCATCGGAATGTCTCCTCGTATTTGACTGACATTTCTTCTATGGATATGGGTTTTTTCGAGAATTGCTCTATCACTTCCCTTGTGCCTCCGACCTCGTTGGACAACAGCACCTTGCAGCCGCAGGCTATAGCCTCGCCAACGGTGTTCGGGGATGCATCCGCGAAAGCCGGGAAGTAAATATATTGGCATGAACGGTATATATCGCCCATCTCCTTTCTGCTTTCGACCGGTGGCTTGTAGGAGATTTTTTCGCCGCTGAAAAAGTCGAAATTGTAAGCAACGAGTTCCTTGGTGAAGTTGCCGACGATTCTAAGGGAAGGCTTCGGTCTGCTCTCGGATACGGCGGACATGTGCCTGACATGGAAGTCATAGGCTGCCTCCGGAAACCTCTTGTTCTCATCCGTGTTGAACGTGGTGAACAAATAAGTCTCCCCTCTTTTCTCTGGTTTGTCGGAGTGGTTGAAGAACTTCGTGTCCACCCCGTTGTATATGACCACCGACTTGCCCATGTCGATTCCGATCGAGTCAAGATGCCCACCGACATACTCCCTAGCCCATAGGCTTTGGAACACTATGACATCAGCCCACGAAGCGTAGTCCTTCATCCTGCTGAATGACGTTCCCCTGTTCCTGCTGTCTTTCGGCATGTTGTCGATGCGCAGGACGATTTTCTTGCCGGCGGACTTGGCTTCTGAAACCTCGGCTCTTTCCACCATGGTGACGGATGGTATGAAGTACGTGCTGCAGGATTTACAGTTGGAAACGAAAGAAATGTTCTTGTTGGAAGCCCGCATCAGATTGTCTATGAAGACGAATCCCCCGCCTAGCTTCTGCTTGCTTTGGTTGGCAATGTATACTTTTTTCAAATTTTCATCCCCATATCTTCCTCAGAAGTTTTTTCATTTCCTCTATGTGCGACGGCTTGTAGTCCCACCCGCTGCTCTTGCATACCTGCTTGGCTTTCGCCTCTGGGACATACAAGAACTTGAACCCTTGACTTTTGCACCTGTTGAATATCTCCCTTGTCATGCCCCCGTATTTGTCTATTCGCTCAAGGAACATCCCGGCGTTCACGACGTTATCCCTCCTCACTACGGAGAAGTTCTCCACGAACGACTTTTTCTGCGCCCCCTTGTCGCCGAACGTCCAAAGCTTATCCTTGGTTTTCGCCACTGGAAACGCTAGTTTCTCGAGGGAGTTGTGATTGTCGGTCGTTATCCTGTCGTCCATGAAGGCGACCAGTTCAGTGTTGGACTCTATTATTCCCATGTTCCTGCATCTCGCCAGACCATAGTCCTTTTTGCCGTCAAGGTCGAACCTGGCGCAGTAGATGTACGAAGCGTTGAGGTCGACGAGGCTTTTCTTGAATCCATCATGCCCTTTCCTGTAATAGGATGAGTCGCTGTCGTCGCACACTATTATCTGCAGGTTTTCGTACTTTTGCTCTCTTAGGTTTTTAAGGTTCTGCAGGGCTACATCATACCTGTTGCATGTCGGCATTATGACCGTAAGGCTGTTTTTCACTTATGAACCCCCATGTATGCAATCGTCTATCATCATTTTATAGGATAGACCGACACTCTGTATAGATATTTTTTGTCTTAGGTTTTTCGCAAAATTATTCGTTTCTTCCCAGTATTTCTCGGAAAACCACATCTTCGTGTCATGAGGTTCCGCCAAAGTGAAGCCCCTCTTGCTGAAATACTCGAAACTGTAGCTTTCCTTGTTGGTGGCGAAAGGTATGGACGAAGAGACGTATTTCTGGGCTTTTGTTGGCGGCTTGAATTTCTGGCTGAAATGCTTTACGTACTTGACATCAATTGCAGCCTTTGACTCTGACATCATCTCAAACTGATTCCTCTCGGACCAATCGAAAAGCTTAAATCCGTTGACTGTTTTTTTTTCTTCGGATATATTCATTTTGATGCCAAGATTTTTGGATCTAAGTTTGGCTTCCGATACAGCCCTTTGGCTCGAGGAATCGCTGAGTATCCTCAACTCGAATGAGGCTGTCTTCTTGTTCATGAAATCTAACAGATATGGTATGTACTGGAATCCTCCGACCCAAAGCACAAAACCATCTTTCTTGTATCCCGAAGGATTTTCGAGAGTGTATTTCCCGTTATGCTCAACATAAGAGACTTTCTTGTTTGTCTGAAGCATTATCGGAATGAGCCTTTCGCAATGAACGCCAATGTGACCGCAAGACGACAGTAACTCACGATCTTTTCTTATATCCTCCATGCTCTGGTAATGGTCTATGGGGCAATACACCACCTTTCTCTTATCCGCGAATGCCCTAGCCTGCGTTGGATGCTTCACGAGAAGAACGCAATCGCATTCTGGTATTTTCTCATGCTTTTGGAAAGTCAATATGTTGTAATCTTTCGAAAGAAACCTTGATGCGTCGAAACCGACCCAGTTCCACGACGGAGAATTCATCTCTGGTCCTATGGCTACGGTCTTCATGATTTTTTTTTCTTATTGTGGTTGAACCTGTAGAACAAGTAATTTTCCAACCCGACGTGACCGGGGAAAAACTTTATCTTCGTCATGGTTTTCCTCGCCACGTAATTGAAACTCAGTTGGTCTCTCTTCGATCCGTTTTTTATCTCGTCCCACCAAGCCTCGTTGAAATCTATGATTTTCGGAGAATGGCGCCTCAGAATGACGGTGCACTCCGCAAGACCGACATTGGATGGGTATCCCTCGCTCGTATACCTTCTCATCTGTTTCCTTATGGTATTTTCGTCATCAAGCTTCCTCTGGATGCACACGTTGGCTTCCTCATACAGGCAGTTTCTGTCCGGATGCTTGAATACAGCAATGTCGCAATCCTGAAGGTATATGTCCACCAGCCTTTTGACGCTGAAAGGAAAGGATATATTCACGGATCCGTCCACCCAAAGGGTGTATTCTTTCTCTGGGAAGAACCTGTGCGACAGAACCTTGTGTATCTTGGCGTTCCTGTTAGGGTCGCCGAACTCATCATGCATCCTTCTGAAATCCCATGTTTTGCTGGCTTCCTTCTCCTCCAGGAAAGCGACATACTCGACTCCGTCTCCGTGCCTCTTCTGTTCCTTGAGTTTGTCGTAATTGTTCGTCACGTTCGATATGGCAGTGTAGACCGCTATATCGGCTGGATTCGAATTGATTTCGTTTCCATCTTTCGGCTTGTTGTCGATGTAGCCGCGAAGGATGTTCGACCTTACCCATTTGTTCTGGAATATGGCTTTGTTCTTGTTGAAATTCGCTACCGCGTTGCTGTGACCTCCAGAATGGTATATGGCGGAGTCCGGAGTGAATACTATTTTCCGACCAAGAGCCTTGATCTTCATGCAGAGGTCGGCATCCTCCCAATACCCGATCTCATAGGCTGTGTCGAAACCCCCGACCTGCTTGAACGTTTCTTTCTCTATCATGAAGCACGCCCCGGTCACCATCTCCACCTCCCTCCTCGTGAGCATTTCCTTCGGGGCGTTCTGAAGGCTGAATGCTCTGTCTATCCTTTTTCCCTGGTATATGTGCTTGCCTGTGTGGAGGAAGGAAAGGGTTTTCCAGTCCCACTCCGAGCCACAGGAGTCTATGACTTCGTTATCTCTCAGATGGAGGTTTCCTACTATACCCACGTTTTCCATATTCCTGAAGCATTCCTCCATTGGCTTTATCCACCCATCCTTGACTGTGGTGTCGGCGTTCAGGAAGATGAGATACTTGCCCCTGGCGAACTTAGCCCCAAGGTTGCAGGCATTGGAGAACCCACCGTTCCTTCCTCCCACGAGAATTATCCTTCCTATTTTTTCTTTCAGGCTGTCCTTCCTCGCGCTCCATGACTTGACTATCTCGAGGTGCGACTTTTGCGGGCAGCAGTCATCGACATAGATTATCTCTTTGCTTATGCCGTCATCGATCTGCCATCCCTCTATCTGCTTCCTGACGTAGTCCCTGCTCTTGTAGCAAGGAACTATGATCGACACGTCTATGTCTTGCTGGCTGTCTGATTCGAACCATTCCGGGGTCTTGAACTCCTTGTACGGCGGAGCCTGGTAAGATTTCGCAAATATTTGACCCATCCTTATGGGATGGTTGTTGAACTTGTTCCTTGTCTTTCCAAGGACTATGTTTTTTTGATTGGGATTTACCCTGTTTCCCATGGCTTTTATGTTTTCGGAATTGATGGAAAAAGGTTGCGCGTTTTTGCTTCTGGACAAAGACTGCTTTATCTTCTTTTCCATTTCCGTTTTTTCTTTCGTCTTTCTGTGATGCTCGTTTTGCATTTTTATCCTTGCGGCGCGCCGCCTTGGAACGGCACGTTGGCGCCATCTTCGCCCCCGCTTGCCATCCCCGGTCTAGTCTGGCTCGACCTGATTGCCTTCTGCGCCGATATCATTGCATTGCTGTGGGCTTTGTTGATGCTGTCCATAGCCACGTTCCAAAGGGAAGTGTCGGATTTGAGGGTGTCGTACAGTTGCTTCAGCGCGGCATTGACGGCTTCGTTGTTCTTGTCGTTCACCGGCGGAACCCCGGGAACTGGATTGCTTGGAACAGTTTGCCCGGAAATCAAGTCTTCCATGATTTTCGCCCATTCCGAGAATTTCTTAAGTGACATTTTCCCGCCTTCAGATTATTTTCTTGTTCTTGCCGACTTCTATCTTGTTCTTTTTGGCGTTGTTTCGGTCTTCCGCCTCCTGGATCTTCTTGTGCCAGGTCGCTATCTTGTCCTCCGAAACCCCGAGCAGGGAAGAAAGACCGGACGTGTTGTGCAGCATCCCCTTGAACTTCTCCCAGAAATCCCCGTCAGCCTCAAGACCTTTCTCTATGGCCAAGACAGCCTTGTCCTCCTCAACCCTCGAGTTCCTTTCCATGTTTTCCATAAGCTTGCAGAAAGAAACCATTATCGTCCTTTTTTTGAATAGTATTTTTTATTTTTTATTTCTTTGGGCTTGAACATCTTGTTCGGATCTATGTCCGGCTCTTTGACCGCGGGCATCTGGTCAGTCGAGCTCTTGCTCCTGATTCCTATGTCCGTGTTGTCCCCGGTCAATCCGGGAACTATGCCTGCCGGCTGTTCCGTGTCCAGAGCCTCGCCGTAAATCCAGTCTTTGAATGATGGCATGTCCATGACCTATCTATCGGTCTTCGGCTTCATTTTGGATCGGCATTTGGCGTCGACGAACGGGTTTTTTATCTGCATGGAAAGCTGTTCGCTCTCAAGTATTGAACTCAACTCGTCCTCGTGGTGTTCGCCGCAATGCCAGAAATCATTTTTCCTGGCGTAGCCGCCGCTTATTTTGTCCTTACGAACGCATTTGCGGGCTTCTTTTTCGCAGTCTTCGAATTGGCACTTCATGTTCACCTCAATAGTTTTTCCAGATGTACTCCAGCTTCATCTTATTTATACCGGGGAACATTTTTCTCCTCAGGTTCCATGTCGGGAAGTAGGTTTTGTACATTTTGTGGTCGGAACAGCTCACCAGCACCTTGCCGCAGAAGTTCGAAAGCATGCTGGACATCTTCGTGTACTGCTGCTCCTTGAGGTTCTTCGGAAGGTCGCAGTACATGATCGCGTCGTAGTGGTTGAACTTCCCGATGATCTCCAGCGGGTCCTTGTTCATGATGAATGTCTCCTGGAGCCTGACCCTGAGCAGCATGATTTCCTTCGCTATCTTCTTCCAGTCTATCTTCTTGTTCGAGAACATCTTCTTCTCCTCGCCCTTGCTGAGCTTCCTCAGGACGAACTCGTTGATGGCTTTCTCGAGGTAGTCCTCGTACTTCTTGTCCTTGTTCGCGAAGAACTTCTGGAAAGTCTCGTTGTTGCACTTTATCGAGTTGAGCCTTCTCGAGAAATCCTTGTTCTCGTCCCGTATAGCCCTGTGTATCTGCGTCATGCCCTCGTCCGTGTCGTTTATGACCTCTATCCTCGACTTCTCCTTGTGCAGCAACACGTTGATGTTCCCGCAGAACGCATCGACATATATGAGCGAAGGGTAGTCTTCCGGGAGTTCGTCGATGATCCACTCGACAAGGTAATCGTTGTCCCTCGAGGGCTTAAGTAGCGACTTGTTTATTTTCATCTTTCTCTTTCGGCTGCGAGTGTATCGTCCTTTCACACTTGCTGCAAATGTAATCGAAAGGACCATATCCTTGCCTTTCCGCGTCATAAAACCATCCGACCTTGTGCTTGCTATCGTGGCACCCGACACATATCACGCGCACGCGCTTGTTGTCGTCATCGCCGTCTATGTAGAAGTAGCAGTTTTCCATGACATAATAGAGAACAAGACCAAAAAAAAAGCCCCCGACCGGGGGCTTTGGATTCAAAATCCTTTATTCGCCTCAGTTCCTGGACCTATTCCAGAACCTGAACGGGCGGCATTTGCCGTTCTCGTCGGCTTTCCCCTCCCCGGGAACAAGTTCGTTCTTCTTGTCGGGAGCCGGCTTCTCCGGTTCGGTCTTCTTGTCTTTCTTCTCGTCTCCCGGCTTGGCTTCCCAACCCGGCTCCTTGGATTTCCAGCCATCGTCGCCTTCCTTGAAGGGGAGCAAATTGGCTATAAAACCTGGATCTGTCTTTTGTATATATATTATCGAGTCGGTAAGTGCCAGCAACACTATGATACCGTATAGGAAACTCCTGTCCATGATACCTCCAAAGGATAAAAAATGAAAAGCCTTATGTTGTTCCTTCTGCCTTTCCTCGTATTTAGTGTCCAGCCAGACAAAAAACTACACGATAAAAGTTTGTATCCGACAGTCAAGATAAGCTACGAGAAATCATCCTGCGACTGCGACGACTGCAAAAAGACACCGGGTCAGGCTGTGGCAAGCGGTTTCATAGTCAAATCATGGAAACACCCGTCGAAAACCATAGGCGACAGGTTCCTCAACGCGGTCGTCACGGCATCGCACAACGTCGAGAACGTGTCCTCGTCCGTAAACGTAAGCGTCGGGACCTACGAGAAATGGTCCCGCCTCAAGGATTTCCAGGTTTATCAAGCCATGGTGTACGGCGTCAGTCCTTCCCGCGACATGGCCGTCCTCGTGTTCCTTTCCGACCGAGCCATGCCGTGCGTGGACATGGACATGGACGGGGACGTTTATTTCGGGACCAACGTATTCAAGATAGGATACGGTCTGGGCGACGACGTCCGCATGGATGACGGGCAGATAACTTCCGTCGAGACCAGGCAGCCGCAGAAGCTCAAGGGCTTCATGAGGAGCAATTGCTACACAATATTCGGCGATTCCGGCGGTCCGCTTTTCACGAGGGAGAACCACAAGGTGATAGGCATAACCAGCTCCATAAGGGGCTCCGAAAGCCTGTTCCTCAACAACCAATCGTACTTCAGTCCAATTAATTGGCTTAAATCTTGGGACGACGACACCAAAGGATCGCTTTCGTTCATATATAAGGAAAGCAAAACGCCACAGACGCTGATATACCAGCTGTGGCTCAGGGAATTCGAAATAAAGGGAACAAGACAATGATAAACTACAGGGATTTCTCTTCACGAGACAGAACCATGAAACTTGCCGAGCAATGCTTCGTCATCATGGAACGCAACGACATATGCACGGAAAACTTCGTCGAGTGGCTTTTCGCGATCGGGATCAACTCCGAAGACGTCGTCGCCGAATCATCCTCGTGGCTCGAAATCGAGATGAGCCTCAACGAGGCTGGTTTCGCCTACAACATGGGGGCTGGGTTGAGGAAAGCCGGGCAGACCGTGGCTGGCATGGCTCAGAGAGCCGGTCAGGCTATAGGCTCCGGGATACAGAACGTGAGAACCGCCATGACCCCTCAGCCGAACCCGCAACCGAATCCCGCGATGGCGGAACTGGCACAGCAACCAGAGCAGAGCATTCACGGACTGAGCGTGAAGGTGAAGAAGTCCCTCGAGGACCTCTTCAAGAGGGGTTCAAGGGGAGGCATACTCGGAAGCAAGGACGTGCAGGACGCCCTCAGCGGCTTGATACAAAAGCTCAACCAGTACGAGGCTCAGCTCAAGGTCGCCCAGCCCAAGGTAGCCCAGCCAGCCCAACCGGCTCGCCCCGCCCCATTCTCTCCCGGACTGCCATTGGATCCGGCTGCAGCCGAGGCGCAAAGGAGGGCTGCGGACAGCAAAGCCAGGGCTTCCGCCGGACCAGACGTCGGCTCCGCGGAATGGGGCTCCGTCAACCATATCGGGAAAAGACTGACGGAGACCAGGATCCGCGAGTTCTGCGAACTTTTGCACGAATCGGGCGTGGACCCGTCCAAGTTCGTCGACTGGTACATATCCGAGGGATCCTACCTTAACGAGAGCGAGGGCATCTCGGCTGGGCTGAGCGGGATTTGGGGCGGTCTTGGGTCCATGGCTAAAAGGGCTTTCGGAGGAGGAGACGGCTCGTGGGGGGACGCATTCCAGAGCGGATACAGATCTTCCAGTTCCGACAAATACCGCCAATACGACTTGAAGTCCATAGACGCAGCCGTCAAGGACCTGAACCAGCTCTCGCAATACCTCGGAGGCACGGAACTGGAGAATTTGAGCAACGACATAGAATCCCTGTCCACCATGCTCGTGAACTCGAAAACGCCGGCTGCCGAGCAACCGGAGCAGCCGGAACAAGGATCGGAGGAAGGAGGAGTCGAGGTTCCCGATGAGGAAGCGAAGCCGGGTATGGACATGGGTGCGCTCGGGGCGTACGCAAAGGAGCAGCACCAGAAGAAACCGGTCGCTCAGAAAGCCCTGGACAGGCTACAGTCGGCAATATACGGCAAGGCTGGAGACGGGAGCGACGGGGATTTCAGCGGTTTCAGCAAGCCAGCGGAAGCCAAGGACTATTTCATGAAGCACTTCTCGAAGAAGGCGGCGGACCACCTTCACTTCGCGAAATTCCTCAGAATGTTCACGCACAAGGAACAGGACGCCAACGAGTCGGTGATGGCGAGATTGTTCGAGAAAAAGATCAAGTCCGGCTGGTTTTTCTAGAACTGCAACCGGTTTGGCGGCTCGGTACTCCTCAGAAGTGAAATCACCCCCCTTTATTACGGGAGCATCTAAAAGCAGCCGCCAATCCCGATTGGATCAAATGTATCCGTTTTTCTTCGCTTCGTTCAACTCTTCGACCGAAATCTTCCTGTTCAAAAATTCCGATACGGACTGAAGGAAATGCCTCACTATGTCCATCTTGACGCTTTGCATGAACTTCGGACCCATCTTGCGAGCCTCGAATATGTCTGCGACCTCGACGGACCAGTCGAGAAGCTCGCCGTCTATGAACACGCCTTGCTTCACGCTTCCGTTCTTCCCGGGATGCATTCTCATCTCGAACCGCTTCTTCCCTTCCGGAATCGGTTTATTTATTTCCATTTCCCCAGAATTTTCTTTCATACAACGCACCCTTATACATAAATAAGTTATGGGGTTTCATGATTTCGTAAAAATTGAAGAATCTACGGCAATCGAACTTTATAAGAGTACAGTTGAGGCATTTCCCGGGACGGGAAAAAGACAGAATTCCACGGACATGATAAGGATAGCCGAAATGGGGTGGATACCGTTCGTGGGCATGAAAACCTTGTATGTCAAGGGTCTGGCGAAGAACATGGAAAACCAGAACGAGTACAAGGCAAGCGTCCTTTTCAAGGGGGTGAAGTACCTAGAGTCGAAAAGCCGAACCTCGGTGGAGTTGTTGGCAAGCGACACGAACAAATACCTTCTGGAGAGGATAAGCCTGTGGTCGAGCGAGATTCTGGTCAGGTGCGAATGTCCCGACTTCAATTGGAGATTCAACTTCTACGACCATGTGGACAAGAGCCTGTACGGGAGGAAAAGAAGAAAGTATGAATCGAAAGGAATCGGAAGAGTGGCGAACGCGAGCAAGTCCGAAGGGATGTGCAAGCACCTGATCAAAATGATCAGGGCGATAGGAGACTCTAAAATCATGGAGGTATGATGAAAAACAATTTCCAGTCTTTCATAGACGAGATTTCCGGGTTGGACGGCTTATCCGTAATACAGAGCGAATCCGAGCCTACGACCTGGGTTTTGTTCTCGTGCGACTCCGAGCATTCGGTGGCGTTCATGACTGCACTCGTCGACGAGATATCGAACGACAGCATAGTCAAGATGATGCCGATGACGCATCCCATCGACCAGGAAAAGACGGCTTACCAGCTTGTCTTCCATGACCAGAAGGAAAAGCAAATCAAGATATTCTCGGCGAAGATAAGGAAATACGTCGAACTGAGCAAGATGCCGAAATACGACAGCTCCGGCATACCGGACCTTTCGCTGGTCACCATAAAGCAGATCTCGAAGGAACTGAAGAGAAGGAAGAACCTCACCTTCGCCTTCGTGTGGATGGAAGACAACAGCAAGGACAACATATCGATAGAGGGGAACGGAAACCCGACTCATCTGGTCGGTCTGCTGGCAAGGGGTCTGCACATGGCTATAGAGTGGTCCGACAAGCACCTCAAGTTCAAGGACAAGGACGATTAAGCCAGACCGAGCTTGACCACCATCCAGCTGACTGAGGATTTTTTGGCTGAGAATATGGAGAACCCCCAGTTCGAGCCATCGACCATGCCGAGATCCCTGGACAAGTGAGCCCCTCCAGCGTCGCTCGATTGGAGAAACACGGCGTAGTCCCCGATGTTCCCCGAGGGCGCCGTAAACTCGACGGCAATTTCGCTCTCATTCATGGATTCTTTGCCGGCAGCGGCTATTTTGGGTCCGACCAGGTTCGTTATGCTCAATGGGACCTTGGACATCTCCGTGTTTCCCTTGAGCGCAGAACCATTCCCTATTCCAGTAACGCTTGAAGCACCCATTTTTTCACCTCTACAATATGTAGGCTTTGTGAACAAAAAAAGACAATGCGTTTCAAATGCATTGTCTTTTTTAAATTATAAAATGAATAGGTCTGCATCTTGGAGAAAACCAAAACGCAGACCTAATTGAAATTAGGAAACTGCTGCACTGAAAGGACTAGCCTCGGTTCCGTTATTCGTAAGGAATGCCTTTACGCAGAATTGACCAGAAGCAATATCTATTATCTCAAGACTATCGCCTTTAATGCCACCCTTGGTGGAGCCATCCAATGTAATGGTATCAGTGGTTGAAGTAGTCGGCCAGCCATTTGCCGCATCGCCCTCTCCGTCATCGGCAAGAGCCAAGCCAGAAATAATGTCCGTTGCATTAGCCACTTGAATCTTGTAGCTGTTGCTGGTTACAGTGGTGTTAACATAAAACTTATAAATGTCGCCAGTTCCAGTAGCTGCCGGAAGAGTAACGACAACACCTGCTGCCCTAGTGAAAACCAAAGGAATTCCAGCCTTGCTAGAATCAATGGTTATTGTCGCAACATCAAGCACGAATGGTGCTTTCGACAACGCGTTGTTGTCGAGCTTCGCTGCGGTCACAGCATTTGGCTCGATATTTACTGTTTTAACAGAACCATTGAGCACCAATGGCTTGATGTTTGCCGCAGAACCTTGTCCTGTTCCTTCATTAGTTGTAGCTCCCATAATAATCTCCTTTTGTATATAAAAAACCAATTACAATAAACTTAGCTTAACATAAAGACTAAGTTTGTTTGAACGGCTTCAAATATTTATTGAAGCCGTTCAAAAATTACATTAAACAATCGCAGTTACATCCACACTCTTCCATGCACCGCCAACATAGACTTCTATGTTGCTTGTCGCTGTGTTGTAGCAGAACATGCCGTTGGTTGCAGTACCAGCAGCAGCATCTCTTGCGGTAGCATTTGCATATACTGGCATGATTGGCATACTTTGAATATAAATGTGACCATTTCTACCAGAACCAGAATTAGTGCCACAAGTAAGAAACATATCGCCAGCACGATCAGTACCAACGCTATTACCAGTAGTCAAACTCAAGTCACCACCACGACCATCAACTGTGCCATTACCAGCTTTGATACGGATGTCTCCGCCTTCTAAATCTGTAGTGGCGTTTGAATTACCAGCAGTGATTTCAATGTCACCTGCATCTCCATCTCCATCTCCAGTTCCACTATTGCCACCAAGGATGTAAACACTACCAGCTTCACCAGTTTCAGCGGCATCGCCAGCTTGTAATGTAATAGAACCACCATCGCTGTCGCCAATGCCAGTAGATGCATCGCCACCATAGATGTTTACATCGCCAGCATCGCTGTTCTCAGCATTATCGGCATCACCGCCACGAATATATACCGATCCAGCGTTTGCATCTGGACCATCGCCAGTATTACCAGCTTGGATGTTAATGTCTCCGCCATCTCCGTCTCCATTTGCAGCACCAGCATAAATATTTATAGAACCACCATCAGCATCAGTATTATCGTCAGCACTTGGGTATCCTGCTCCAGCTTCGATAGTAATACTTGAAGCATCAACAGAATTCACTGTTCCATCTGCTGTGGAAATCAAAATATCCGATGTAAAGTTTTCGAAAATTTTACCTTGTTGTATGTTTTCTTTTTTCACGACACCGTTTACGATTTTCGGTAAAGATTTCTCTACCGATCCTATTCCGACACCTTCGCTACTTGTAGCGCCCATAATAGCCTCCTTTGTAATAAGTAGAAATTAAAAAACTTAGTTTTAAAAAAACCAAGTTACCTTGCGTACTCGGAAACTTTCAACACCGCACTGTTGGTGTTCAAGGTGAGGATGTCATCTGCTCCATCCCTC